>OLVX01002276.1_pt1 | contig 14316 bp, 19 predicted proteins | sample 1673271 | NCBI WGS metagenome assembly OLVX01 (sample SAMEA3178939, study PRJEB25190) | human gut metagenome | biome: human gut; feature: human-associated habitat; material: faeces | place: Austria | collected 2013
GGCATACCATTTCAAAAAACGTCGACTAGCTCGTCCCCCTTTTGAGGTACGAGCCTGTACTTTATTTAGTACAGTTAGTAAGAACAGGATTATAATGTTCACAAAATGTTCACATTATATTAAAAGATTATACATCAATTTTATTTTTAAACTGATATAATGTATATAGAAACAAGGAAAGGAGTTATCATGATAATAAAAGATTTATTTGGAATTTTATTAACTACTCAAGATGTATCATTATATAACGCATGTGGTATACTTGAGTGGGAAGGCGAATTTAAACACATACCACACAGATATTTTGAGTGTATAATAAACAATATGTATTCATCGCCAACGATTGCCCAGGGTAGTTTTATTGTTATTAACTTTAAAAAGAATTATACAAGAGGATAGAAGGGAGGATATGTAATGCACGCTCAATATTTAGAAGTAGTTAAAACGCTAATACAGTCATCGCCAAAGTTTAGTAATTGCAGAGTTAGTATCTATATTGAACCGTCAATATCGTCAACAGTATTTTTTATATATGCTGATGGATATAAGCATATATTTAAAGCACCTTTTGGATTACTTGAATCCAATCTCACGGCTACAGCATTAGCAGAAATCATAATTGATGAGGTGAAAGAATGGAAGGATAAGTCAAATGAAGTTTAAAGAATTGCTTACAGTCCTTGACAATAATGCATATTTGAATATTGTATCAGAAAAAGGTCAATGGCTGTATGAAGGCAAAGCTATTTTTATTACATCTGATTTATTTGAAAGAACGATTAAGTTAGTAGACATTATTAGAAATGAATTTTTTATTACAACGGAGGATTAATAAATGAACACATATGAAGGAATAGTTATAGTAACATTCGTTATAATTATGATAATAATAATTAGGCAATTTATTGAGAGTGAATCGCCAAGGGTATGTGATGTATTACAAATAATGAATATATTACCTGGCTATGAAATAAAAGCATTTAAAAATGGAAAGCGATTAAAAAACTAGTGAATTTATACATCATATCAATAGTCCTGTTAAAGCGTACGAAATGAAAGACGGTATTCTTTACATAGAAATTTATTAGTTTTTGAAAAAAGTACTTGACATTTCATGTCATATGATGTATTATAATATTTGTAAGGAAGTTATAGAATATCAAAGAACAGGAGGAAAAAATCAATATGGTAGTTTATAATTTATATTTAGTTCTAATCAACGAGCCAATTCAGATTTACGATAGGGTTACAGAGAGAGTTGTATATGAGGGTTCATCAAACCGTATACCAAATCGGTTATTAAGTAAACTAGTGCATGATATGACTATAGTACATAGAAAAGATACAAACACTTGCTATCATTTAATAAATATTGGCTAGCAGTAACCAAGCTGAGGGGTGGTGCAATCCCACCCGCTAGTCCTTGCACCAATGGTGCATGTTACAACAAGTTACAACAAGTTACAATACAAACTCATTACAAAAACAAGGAGGACATTAAAATGAGAAAACCATCCGTAACAAGAACAATCAGCACACTAAACATCACAGTATTAGGCATGGATACAGTTTCGTGCGAGCCTATGACCAAAACTTACCCGGTTTATGAGAGCGAGGCGCCGAAAGATGAAGCGAAATTGTTTAATTACATTCGTAAAATGTATGAGACAGATACCTTCAAAATCTCAGCAATCACAGATAAGACAGCAGTCACAAAAACATACACCATGCCACTCAGCAAGTACATTGAAGAAGCAGAGGAAGTAAAAACAGACAAAGTAGACAAAACAGCCACAGCACAGTAAAATAGGAGGTTAATATCATGTTATCAAAGAAAGAATTATTTAATGCAAAGGCGTCATCTCACAAAATCGAGAAGGGATTACAGATTGATGTTGTTAATGTCGGTTCATACGCCGATACAGACAAAGACGGCAACCCAGTGAATGTATCAGTTCTTGTAGATAAAAACGGATCAGTTTTTACAAGCATTTCTAAGACTGTTAATGAAACATTAGATATGCTTGAAGATATCATATCGGATGAAGGACACGCTGTAGTTGAGGTATGCGAGAATACTTCCAACAGTGGCAGGAAATTTTATCAGTTAATGATAGTATAGTCGTTTATTAAACTACTACTTAAAGGGGGGAGGTTAAAAAACCTCTCCCCTTAACTACTCTTTATGATTACAGGAGGGATAAAACTATGGGTAAGATAACTAAGAAGTCTCAGTTATTGAAAGATTATAACAAAGAGCGGAACAGGATTAAACGTTTTATTAGAAACGCTGAGAAAAGAGGATACGTATTTGAGCCTAATGTTATCCCACCAAAACCCAAAACTATCACAGCAGGGTCAATACGGAGGCTGTCAAAGATTAGACCTGCACAGCTTTATAACAAGGCTTATGCCATTAGTGCAGTAACAGGGCAACCAATAACAGTTGAACAGAGAAAAAGAGAAATAAGAGAAGAAGCTTCAAGGAAAGCATGGGAGACTAGGAGAAGAAAAAAAGATCAAGCGGATTATAATCGAATTAAGTCTAACAAGGAATGGCAACAGATGTTTCATGCTTCAAAATTAGTATGGGATAAAGTACAGTCCATGATAGCAAACGTGGGTGTTCAACAATCACAGTCAGCAGACTTGTTAAACAATCTTTTAAACTCACAAATTGAACAGTATGGCGCAGACATTGTTCTGTATTCCATAGCACAGGCAAGCGAGGATTTTTTATCAACTTGTGAAGTTATAATTAAATATCATCCAAATAGTGCTGTATCAAGGACAGCCGTACAGCATTTATATACGTTAATAAGTGGCAATTTACCAAGCGAAGCAGAACAGGCAGAAATTGATAAAGCATTAGCCAGGGATGAAACGTGGGAAGAAATATGAAAAAGCAAATGAAATATATGGTAGGTGATTTTGAAACCACTGTATATGAAGGACAGACATTCACGGAGGTGTGGGCTTCAGCGGTTGTTGAGCTAGGCACAGAGGATGTTAAAATTCATCATTCTATTAGAGAGACTTATAATTATCTTTATAACTTAAAGCAGAATATTTGCATATATTACCATAACTTAAAGTTTGATGGTTCGTTTTGGCTATCGTTCTTACTAGCAGATTTGAAATATGAACAAAAACTTTATGTAAACCCAAATAATGATAGTGATGTACACTTTTTAAAAGAAAAAGATTTAACGCCAAAATCCTTTGTATATTCAATTTCAGACATGGGGCAGTGGTACAGTATACTTATCAAGACACCATATGCATTGATTGAGATTAGAGATAGTTTGAAGCTCTTGCCGTTTTCAGTTGAACAAATTGGGAAAAGTTTTCAAACAAAGCACCGTAAATTAAATATGGAGTATAAGGGGCTTAGATATGCAGGTTGCTCAATTACAGATGACGAAAAACGTTATATTGCTAATGATGTACTAGTAGTTAAAGAAGCGTTGGAAATCATGCAGGCAGATGGGCACTTAAAACTTACTATCGGCTCATGTTGTCTCTCTGAATTTAAAGCTACAGTTGACAAACAAGACTATCAAGCATTTTTCCCTGATTTAACACAGTTTAAATTAAACCCTCTTGAATATAAATACTCAAACGCTGACGAGTATATAAGACACTCATATAGGGGAGGTTGGTGTTATCTAAAGAAAGGATGTGAAAACAGAATTTACAGAGAGGGTATCACAGCAGATGTTAATAGCTTGTACCCATCTATGATGTATTCAGAAAGTGGAAATTATTACCCATATGGCCAACCAGTTTTTTTCAAAGGTAAAATTCCGCCAAAATGTCTTACAGATCAATATTATTATTTTGTTCGTATTCGCACACGTTTTTACTTGAAAGAAGATAAATTACCATTTATACAGATTAAAGGCAACTTTTTCTATAAGTCTACTGAAATGCTTGAAACATCTGATATAGTTGATAAAGATACAGGAAATGTATGCACATGGTACAAAGATTTTGACGGAAATATTAAAAAAGCTATTGTTGAAATGGTACTTACTCAAACCGATTTTGTACTGTTACAAGAGCATTACAATCTTGTAGATTTTGAGTTATTGGATGGATGTTATTTTAGAACTATAACAGGAATTTTTGACGAGTATATTAATAAGTATAAGGAAATCAAGCAAAATAGTACAGGGGCAAGGCGAACACTAGCAAAACTCTTTTTAAATAACTTATACGGAAAACTTAGCAGTTCGGATATATCCTCTTTTAAAGTGGCCAGAGAGAAGGACGATGGCTCACTAGGTTTTACGACATTTGAAGAACACGAAAAGAAAGTTATGTATATTCCAATAGGTTCAGCTATAACAAGTTATGCTAGGAATTTTACTATTCGAGCCGCACAGCAAAACTACAAATATTTTGTATACGCTGACACGGATAGCATACATTGTTGCACTACAAAGAAAAATATTAAAGGAATAAAAATACACCCTTCTAATTTTTGTTGTTGGAAGCTCGAGAGCTTTTGGAATGAGGCTATTTTTGTTCGTCAGAAAACTTATATTGAGCATGTTACGCATGAGGATGAAGAACCAATTAATGAGCCATACTATAATGTAAAATGTGCAGGTATGCCTGATAGGTGTAAGAATTTATTTCTTAAATCAATGGAGGGGGTGACGGATGATGAACTAAAGAAATACCCCACAATTCAGCAGGAATTTTTGAAAACAAAGAGAACGCTTGCTGATTTTAAACAGGGGTTAGAAGTATACGGAAAACTCCGGCCAGTGAGAATAAGGGGAGGGATAGTATTGCAGGAGACAACTTATAAAATGCGATAATGTTTCACGTGAAACATAACAAAAGAGACAGAATAAATTCTGTCTCTTTAATATATCTATAACGTTAATTCTTAATGCATGGGTAGGCATACACCCAACTACAAAGGTGTGTCTTATATTTCAAAGAGCCTTCCACACCAATGTTACAAAAATAACTAACGCAGATACCGTTAATAATATGCTAGGGCTTTAAGTATACATTCTTTACAGTCAAGTGAATAAAATCTAAAACACCCTCTATCAAAGAAGTACCTCATATAGTCAATTAACCATCCATTATTTTTAAGCATAACAAAATTAATATTATGGTCATCTGTAGTGACTGAAATTCTTTGTTTAAAATCAGGGTCAACCTTCTTGTCACAATATACTATGCTTTCTTCTTCAAACATTTTAACGGCGTACTCTTCATCCTTATATTTAAGTGTGCATAAATATCTACTTTGCCCCCTCATTTTTTCGATGAAAGCGTGGTTGTCATTCAGATAAACATTTTGTGACGCATAAGCTACATAATTGGACTTGGTGAACGCTCTATTAAAAAGCGAGTTTTCTTGTAACTTAGAAGCACTTTCATTATATCCCTGTTCAAGAACAAATCCATCACCACGTAGAAATTTGACATCCGATGTCAGTCTGTCAATAATATCTAATGCTGTATAATATGGGTTTAACAGTGATACAGCGTTAGATATCATTATTACAGGAACATATCTAACCTGACTGTTGTTTCCCCTTGCTATTGACGTGTGTATACTAATAAATTTGGTGACTTCATCAGCGCAGTAATGATTAGTTTCAGACTGAAATTCATCAAAAAGTATTCTTGATACATCGCTTAGATAGTGCGAATACTTTTTCACTTTATCCGCACAGTTGAGTGCTACAGCATAACCACAGGATTTTCCCTCATCCTCTTCATCGTATGCACTACATAAAAATAACTCGTACATTTTACTATTACCAATTTGTACAGATTTCATTGTATAAGCTGAGAAAAAAAGGCCGTGTATATCCTTAAAGAATTTGTCGGCAGAGTCCTTCAACTCGTCTTGAAATCTGTACAGTAGACAAAATTTCTCATTATATTTTAAAAAGCGATTAATTAGATACCTGTTAAAATATGTTGTTTTTCCTGCACTTCTATTTGATGTTGAAATATAAATTTCTGGTACATTCCCATTAATATCTTTCATGCTTAATAGCTTAGTGCCATCATAGTATTTTATTTCTTTCATTTATCCACTTCCTTTAGTTTATTATATCAAATTATCCACAATTTGTCAAATTAATGTTGATAATTTGTGGATAATATGTTATAATAAGAAAAAAGAAAGGAGGTCACTATTATGATTAATGACTTAGCAACATTAATTTCCACGCTTGGTTTTCCCATAGGAATGTGTTTAATTATGTGTTATTACATTAACAAAATTAATGACGCACATAAGGAAGAGACAGACAAGTTTGCAGAAGCACTCAACAATAATACAGTCGTGCTTCAAAAACTTTGTGATAAGCTTGACAGTGAGGTGAATGTTAATGACAAGTAGTGATATTGTAACAACGGCGAGAACGTATCTCGGAAAGCCCTATGTATGGGGTGGAGAGTCTGAGTCTGAGGGTGGATATGACTGTAGTGGTTTTGTATATTCTGTACTTAATAAGTGTGGCATGAAAGTACCAAGAACTACAGCACAAGGCTACTCAGTGTTAGGCAAAACAGTAACAAATATTCAAAGTGCTGATTTACTTTATTTCGGTAAATCAACCAAGAGAATTACTCACATGGCTATCGCTATTAACAGTACGCAAATGATTGAGTCACAGGGAAATAGTAAAAACACAAAAACAAACAAGGGCAAGGGTGTATCAATTACTAATATTTCCCACCGAAGCGATTTAGTACTTGTTAAAAGAATTGTTGATTTAAAAAGGGGGAAATTAACGACTATGTGTTTACTGAAAAAAGGCGCTAAAAATAATGATGTCACAGTGTTTGAAATATTGATGGCAAAGCTTGGCTATTATACAGGCTCAATTGATGTCTCATATGGTAAAGGGTGCGTGTCTGCCTGTATTAATTTTCAAAAAGATCACAACCTTATACAAGACGGCGAATGTGGTAATAACACATGGAAGGCGCTTCTCGCTGAGGTGATTTAATGGCATGGGTAGTTATTGAGGGTACTAGGAAGTATCTGACAAAGTCGCAGATGGAAAATAACGCTGTAGAGTTTAACGCTTATTTTACTGGAAAATACACACTTGAAAGTATATGTGGTATGCTCGGAAATGTTCAGAGAGAAAGTACCTTAAACCCTGGGCTAAAAGAAACAGTAAGTGTATCGAGTGGATGGGGTCTTATTCAGTGGACACCATCCTCAAACCTCACTGACTACGCAAATGCTCAAGGTAAGGATTGGAAAGACGGCAAATTGCAGTGTCAGCTTATTAATGCCGAAGTACTTGAAGGATATGGCGGTCAGTGGATACCAACTAAAAGTTATCCTTATAGTGGTTTAGAATTTTCTCAACTAACGGATGTTGAAGAAGCAGTTAAAGCTTACTGCTTTGAACGTGAGCGCGCTGGTGTTGTAGCCCTTGATGAAAGAATACAAAATGGAAAGAATTGGTACGAGTATCTTAGCGGTACACCTTTACCGTCAACAAAAAAGCACTTACCCGTTTATATGATGTTACGCAGACGATTTTAGAAAGGAGAATTAAAATGGCTAAATTGTCAAAGGACGAATTGATTGAAAAAGTAAAAAAATATGTTGGCGACAGAACAGACGATGAAACTATCGAGATTATTGAGGATATAACTGACTCAATCGACTCTTCTGATACCGATGAATGGAAGCGGAAATATGAGGAAAACGACAAAATGTGGAGAGATAAATATGTCTCACGTTTTTTCGATAAGAAGGAAGAAGACCTTGAAACCCCAACCGAGCACGAAGAAGAGGAAAAAGAGTATAAATCCTATGAAGATTTATTTGGTAAGGAGGAAGATTAATGGCTAGAATAATCAGTAAAACTAAACTTGACGCCCGTTCTATTGACATTCTCAATGTTATTAGAAATAACGCGTCCTACGCATATCAGAAAGATGTCCCAAAAATTGATAAAGAACAGGATATCCCAAAAGTTGGTGAAATACTTTTTGGCAATCCAACCCATGCTAACGAATTTATTAACGCATTAGTTAATAGAATTGCTCTCGTGCGTGTGCAGAGTGCGACTTTCAATAACCCATACAAACATCTTAAAAAAGGTTACTTGGAGTTCGGTGAGTCTGTAGAGGATATCTTTGTTGGAATAATCAAGGCTGTAAAATATGACCCCGAAAAAGGTTCAAGTCGAGAGTTTAAACGTACTCTCCCAAATGTGCAGTCCGTTTTCCATTTAACCAACTGGCGCGTCATGTATCCAATTACTATTGAGAAACAGGCTTTGAAGCGCGCGTTTACATCTGCTGACGGCGTTACTAATCTTATTTCTTCAATTATTGATCAGGTGTATCAGTCTGCAGAGTATGACGAGTATTTACTTTTTAAGTATCTTCTCATAAAAGCAGTTTCGCATGGCAAATTATACTCACAGCCTGTTAATACTACTGATATGAATAGTGTTGCCGTAAATTTTAGAGGAAAATCAAACTTATTGCCTATTGATATGACAGGAAGATTTAATGAGTTGCACGTTCAGAATAATACGCCAACTGAAAGACAGTGTATTTTTATGGACGCTGATTTCAATGCAAAATTTGATGTTGAAGTACTTGCTAGTGCATTTAACATGAGCAAAGCAGAATTTATAGGAAAGCTTCATCTTATTGATGATTTTAGTTCCTTTGATAACGAGAGATTTGAAGCTATTAGGGAAGAGTCAACAGAACTTGAAGAGGTAACAACGGATGAGCTTAATTTAATGAAGAATGTAAAAGCCATTTTAGTTGATGAATCTTGGTTTCAAGTATATGATAACTTGTTTGAATTTGCGGAAACTCAAGTTGGTAGTGGGCTGTATTGGAATTACTGGCTTCATGTATGGAAAACCATTTCTTATTCACCGTTTGCAAACGCTATAGTTTTTGTTGATAGTGGTGCGACAATTGACAAACCAAAAACAATCACTATAGAGGTTACAGGAAAAGACATCTCTGAGGTTGGTACTATCTTTACTCTCAATGTGAAGAACGACACAGCTACACTTGCACCGAACACACTTAATTTTGTACAGACTAAAGCACTCACCACAGCAGGAATTGCTGTTCAGAAATATGGCGCTATTGTTATTCCTTCAACACAGGCCACAACAGAAATTACACTCGTGGCAGACTTAGATGGAACAACCTACACAGGCACTGCCACAATCACCAGTGCTAGTGCCGTTGGCGATACAGTTGTGTTAAATAAAGGATGATGATATATGTATATAGTACCTGATAGTGAGGTGTATATGCTGAGTGGAGTACCACTTTCCACTCAGCAGAAACACACAATTTATTTTTCAGATAAGAAAACACAAGAGGATTATTTTATTAGTAAAGCCAAAAAGCATTTTACCAATGTAAGTTACAACCGTGTAAATAAGGGTAAATGTCGTATGCAGGCTACAGCTGATAGCTTGTACGACTGTAATTACATGATGTTTCAAAACAGTGCTTTTAGTACACGTTGGTTTTATGCATTTGTAACTGGAATTGAATATATTAATAACGTGACTGCTGAGATAAGCTTTCAAATTGATGTTTTGCAAACTTACTGGTTCGACATTGAGAGAAAAGAATGTTTTGTCGAAAGAGAGCATAGTCTTAGTGATAGAATAGGTGATAATATTTTGCCCGAAAACGTTGAATGTGGCGAGTATGTTTATAACGGTGACGCTCAAATAATTGGGCTAGGTTCACTCAGTACTTGCACTATGGTACTACTTGCAACAACTGGCGGTTATATGTACGATGGTGTTTACAGTGGCTATCAAATCAAAGCTTTTTCGAACACCGAAGCAGGTAGCACCAATCTCACTAATTTTTTAAATCAGTACTTAACTACTCCCGAAAATATATTAGCTCTTTACACATGTCCTACAGATATACTACCTGTTAATGTCACGGACGAAGGAGTTAATATCACATTTACAGGGAACACCAACCCGATAAATGTTACTGGTGTACCAATTAGTAATACTGACACAATAAATGGCTACACACCACGAAACAAGAAACTATACACTTATCCATACAATTTTAATGAAGTAAGAAATAATTGCGGACAAACATTAATCCAACGCTATGAATTCTCAGAAAATCTTACACCATATTATAACGTCGTTGGTAACATGACAATGCCTGTACAGGAAGTGTTGCGCCTTGATAGATACAAGGCTACAGAAAAAAGCGGAACAGGGAGAATGGATATGACAGAAACCATCACCCTTGACAGCTTCCCTTTATGTTCGTGGAACGTAGACGCATTTAATGCATGGGTTGCTCAAAATACTGTACCAATTACAATTAACGCTATTCCGTCAGCCGTTCAAACTGCTACAGGAATGATTACTGGACAGTCAAGTAATTCAGCACTGGGTAGTGTGCAAAATATATTAACAAGTGCTTACACTGCTAGTATTTCTGCTAATGATGTAAAAGGCAATTACGCTACTAATAATGCACTCTTTGGTAAAGGTCAAGTGTGTTTTGAGGCTCAGCGAAAATCAATCACCGCTGAGTATGCACAAACAATTGATAATTACTTTGATGTTTTCGGCTACGCTTGCCATAAAACAAAAGTGCCTAATGTGTCTAGCCGTCCTCATTGGAATTACGTTAAAACTGTTGATTGCACAATAGTAGGTCACGCGCCTAGTGATGATATAGCTTTAATAGAAAGTTATTTTAATAGGGGTATTACTTTTTGGAAACATCCTAGTGAAGTTGGCAACTACTCACTTGATAATACTGTTTAGATGGGAGGTGTAAGAATGAGTAAAGCTAGAAAAGCTAGAAGAGAGAAACAACGTACAGCATTTGACGATAGTGTTTGTTACCAGCTATACACGTTTGACCAATACTTAGATTTATTCACAGAAATTGCAATTAGTTCGTTTGAATGGGTTGGACTTCCTAGCACTGTTGACGCACGCTTTATTGAAGTTGGTTTGTACGAAGATAAAGCTATGTTATATTTTAATGATGAAGTAATGGGCAATTTATGCTTGAGAGGTATACTTGGCGGTCAACTTGATGTTTACAACATACCACTGGATAGAAGGGCTTACGCTTCTAACGGCTATCAACGTGTGTGCGGAAGAAATGACAGTGTTATCATATGGGATAATATGACTCATTGGTGTTGTAAAGATAAGATGTTAATATATGCTAAAAGACTTGCTGAACTTGACGCAACCATTGATATTAATTGTAATGCTCAAAGAACGCCGATCTTAATTAAAGGTAGTGAACAACAACAACTATCTTTAAAAAATGCTTATAAAGAGTTTGTTGGAAATGAACCGGTTATTTTTGCAAGTAATGATTTCATGGAGGGCGACGGAAGCTCTTTTGGCGTATTTACAACAGGAGCGCCATATGTGGCAGATAAACTGTATGAATTAAAGGTTAATCTTTGGAATGAAGCTCTGACTTATTTAGGAGTAACAAATATTAGTATTCAGAAAAAAGAGAGAATGATTAAGGATGAAGTACAGAGGTTACAAGGCGGTGTAATGGCTAACAGGTATTCGAGAGAATTTGCAAGACAACAGGCATGTGAGCAGATAAACAGAATGTTCAGTACACAGATAAGCTGTCACTTCCGTGACGTATTCAACCAAAATGACGACAGGAAGGAGGATAACGAAGGTGAGTAAATACACAACACAAGTTAGATTTATTTGCGAAACAAACGCAAATTTAACTGAGTCTACTGGGTTCAATAATATCGAAGATGTACTTAACAAATCTTGGAACAAGATTTTTAGCGACTTTCCTATTTTTGACGAGCAATATCGAGCAGAACTTTGTAAGAAGATTTTAAGGCATTACTACACAAGAGAGATATGCTGTGAAACTGTAGGAAGATGGAAGTTGTTTTTAAGTGATAAAATGAAAAACATTATGCCTTATTATAATCAGCTTTATCAGAGCGAATTGTTAAAAATTCAACCATTAGTTAGTGTGAACAGGAGTGTTACACATGAAGGCAGTGGAAGCGAAACCAAAACCACTAACAGAAATGGCACTAATAGTAGTAATTCGAGGACTGACGGTACTACTGACACATGGAGTTATTACAGTGATACTCCACAGGGTGGTATTAAAGGACTTGAAAGCAACGACTATTTAACAAACGCTACACATAATACTGGTACGGATGGCACTAGTAGTACTCTAAACGGTGAAACTAGCGATACTGAGACAGGAACAGGAAATAGAAGTGACAGTTATGTTGATAAAATTTTAGGGTATGAAGGTAATCAATCAGAAATGCTACTAAAGTTTAGAGAGACATTTCTAAACATTGACATGATGATTATTGATGATCTTAAAGATTTATTTTTTACTATATGGTAAAGAGAAAGTGAGGTAAATATGAACGATTTAAAACCTATTAGGTATTGGTGTCAAAAGGTGCTTCCATTAGTCTATGATGATAGCTTAAGTTATTATGAATTTCTTTGTAAAGTAACTGATAAAGTAAATGAAATAATATCAGAACAAAATAAAACGAATAATGAGCTATCAAATCTAAGCGCTAATTTAAAAGCCATTATCAATGACATTTTAATTGAATGGCTTAATAATGGTAAATTAGCTGAAATATTAAATGCCTCATTAGCTGATTTTTGGGTAAATCCATTATGGTTCGGCGCAAAATTTGACGGTGTTACAGATGACAGCGAAGCAATTCAAAAAGCTTTCAACGCAGGAAATACTAAATTCCCAAAAAACAAAAATACTTATGTTGGTAGTATAGTTAAAATTCCATCAAATAGAATTATAGATTTAAATTGGTGTAATTTAACAGGTTTAAATGACTTTCCAATGTTTCAAATTTCAGAGCTGAACGCTGAAAATCCTACCACATATATAACGGTTAAAAATGGGTTTATTAATCTTGAACTAAGTGGGTCATTTTTATTGTGTTATAATGCCTATAATGTAACTTTTGATAACATTAGAATTAATCGAGTGCATTCTTCTATGTATGGTTTTAAAGTGGTGAATGGATTTAACATTTATTTTAAAAATGTATGGGTAAATGGCAAAACCAGTGACGACAACACTATTAGTGGTAATCATGCTAAAGGTATTATTTGTGTAATAGACGACAGGGCAACAATAACTGGTATTACTAGCGTTACTAATATACATTTTGAGGATTGCTTAATTCAAACTGTTGAATATGGTATATGGTATACAAGAACTGGTAGTAGCGGTGCGTGGGACACAACAAAAATGGATAATATGGGTTTTTCAAAGTGCGACTATGCCCTTGCTATTGATAATGTAAATGCTAATAATGTTTTGATAGATACTCTAAGAACTGAATATTGTGGAACAGCAATTTTAAATAAAGCACAGTTAGTTGTAAACTCATGGTACACTTGGCAATGTAATAACTGTATTGAAAACTATGGTTATTTAAAATTAGCGGACACATGTTGTTTTAAAAGTAGTGACAGTGGCCCACATTTTTTAATAAAAGAAAATAATGGAACTTTAGACTGTAGCGACTTAGGTAATCTTGTACAATATGCAAGTTATAAAAACTTTTCAGATAATGCAACAAAAGGACTAATAATACAGGCTGACCACAGTAACAAAATTATTACAAATAATGGTTCCGAACTAAGACCTAATTTATTTTTTATTTTTACTTATGACCAAACGGTATATTTAGAACTTTCAAATGTAAAAGCAAGTGTTGGCACACGATTTAAATTAATTTCATCAAATGGTTCAACTCTAATAATGCCTAATGGTGACTATCTTAAGGACAATATTGATGTGTTAGATTGCATTATGACTGAAAACGGATTAAAAGTAAACAGTTATCAAACTGTTATTCCTAAAGAACTAGGAACACTTTACAGCAATAATGGCGGAATAGCGAACAGAATAATAGCGTATGATTTATCTGAAAATCTTGAAAGTATTTATATGCCAGCTGGGGCAATAATTATTTTATACAGCTCTAAGCCTAACACACTTTTAAAAAATACTTACAAGACAATTCAAAATTGGAATGGTTCTCATATAGACGTAAATAAAAATCCAATATTAGCGTTTGCTTATGAAAAAAATAAAGTGTTTATAATCAATCAACCTTAACTAACAAGTTAGTAAACTATAATGAGAGAACAAGTACATTTACTTGTTCTCTCTTTTTTATCGTTAGAGGTGTACCAATGAGAGTGCATTAATAGTACCTCAAATGGGGTACGAGACTGTCGACGTTTTTCGAAATGGTATGCC
>OLVX01002284.1_pt1 | contig 14281 bp, 16 predicted proteins | sample 1673271 | NCBI WGS metagenome assembly OLVX01 (sample SAMEA3178939, study PRJEB25190) | human gut metagenome | biome: human gut; feature: human-associated habitat; material: faeces | place: Austria | collected 2013
GAGGTCTTCGCTGCAACATAAACATAAAATGTTGCACTTATATTGACAATCTATCATATGCAATCAATCGTCAATTTTTTAGAAGGTTGCAATAGTATGTTTATTGAAGTTGAGGAATTTGAAGCGGAATGTAGGGCAGAGATGAATAATTATTATGAGAATTGGTAGTAGAGATAGCCACTATTTATTACTAAGTAATCCAGTTATGGATGCATAAATAACATAGAAATATTAAATAATTTATAACTTTAGCAGATTATACTTATTATGAGTAAAATAAGTTAACAGCAGATTTTGTATAAATATATGAAAATTATAAGATTGATATTTTAAGGATGTAACTTAATTTTTTAAGTTACATCCTTAATTTTTTATTTAATACTAAAACTCTGAATAGTAGAAAATAAATGATATAATAAAGATATAGATTATTGGAGGGATATTATGAGAATATTTAACAAAGATATAGAAATATTAGGGGATGACGAAGGATATATAATACTTACATGTCCATATTGTAAAAGTGAATTTAAAGTATCAGCCTATGATCTTCAAGAAAGAGGAATATACAATGAACTGTTTTGTCCATACTGCGGTCTGACAAAGGACATAAAAACTTTTTATACAAGAGAGATTAAATCAAAGGCTACAAAAGTAGCAAAAGAAAATTATAATATTAAAAATGATGAAAATAAATCAGATTTAAATGACGGAAAATATAGTAAAATAAAAAATAATGATAAATTATGCTATAAAACAAACAAAAAGCCTTTAAAACCTCAACAAGGGGATATTTTGGGGATATCTAGTCACAATATAAACCACACACCTAAATTATATAGCAGTAAATCTTTAGATATGAGTTTTTCAAATATGGAAAAAGAAATAGAAAAGGACAAACCTCTTTATAAGATAAAGATGGACAATAAAAAACTTCAAAATGTAAATGTAGACAGATTAAAAGATAAAAATTTAAAAGAAGTTGAATATAAATGCGATATATGCTTATCAAAAGAAAAAATACTTTCAGACGAAAAAACAATATTATACTGTGCTTATTGTGGGGTGAGCTTAAAATGAAAATTGAGGATTTAAGAAAAATAAGTTTTGAATTTAGAAGAATAAGCAGCAATATGCTAAATTCTATCACAGACGACAATAATGTATATCTAATAAAGTTTAAGGAATTTATACAAAATAATAAGATAATAAAAGATTACATAGATTCAAAAGTTAAATACTCGACTATAGATTGGAAAAAATCATTTATACAAGAGGATTGTGGATATAAAAGTGTTATAATCCCGACAAATAAAAACGATCATATAAAAGCTATGTATGATTATTTGATATTTATGACAGATAGCAACAAGAGTTTAAACGGTGAGGCATTTAATTTTCACCTTGGAAGATGTAAGGTAAATGACAGAATACAGTTTTATTTAAACAGAGTATTTTTGCCTTTAATTCACTATATAAACGATTATTTAATAGAAGAGATGATTTTGTATACGAAAGATAAAGAAAACTAAGTTTTGTTAATTAAAAAGGGGGAAATGTTATGAGATTAGTTGTACTTATAGATAATTGTGCAATAAACGGAAGAAATTTAAAAGGAGAAGGAGGAGCGTCTTATTATATAGAAGATGAGGACAAGAAATTTTTGCTTGATACTGGTGCATCAGGACTTTTTATGGAAAATGCTAAAAACTTAGATATAGATTTAGATAATATAGACACAGTAGTATTATCACATGGACATTATGATCACGCTGGAGGTCTTAAGGATTTTGTAGAAAGTAAAAATGATAAAATAAATATAATTTGTCACCCATTAGCATTTAATAAAAAGAAAAGCGGAAATACAAATATGGGAGCTCCATATACCAAAGAAGAGATAATAAAACTTGCAAACGTAAAGTTTTCTGATAAACCCGTTAAAATAAGCAAAAATATAACTTATCTAGGTCAAATTCCAGATACTATTGATTTTGAAAATAGAAAACTAATGGGTCAAATAGAAGTAGATGGAGAGTATAAAAATGACTATATAATAGATGATTCAGCTTTATTATACGAAACACAAGATGGAATATATATAATTACAGGATGTTCACACAGTGGGATTTGTAACATAATCGAATATGCTAAAAAAGTTTCAAAAAAAGATAATGTGCTTGGGATAATAGGAGGGACTCATCTTCAAGAAATAAATAATCAACTTTATAAAACAATAGATTATTTTAAAGCAAACAATATAAAAGAACTTTATCCATGTCATTGTACAAAATTTTATGTTAAGGCAGAAATGTTTAAGTATTTAAATATAAAAGATGCTCATGTAGGGCTTGAGATAAATTGGTAGTGAAATAAACTTCTGTAGAGATAGTAATTATTAAAGCAGAAGTCTTTTTTTATGCAAAAAATAAATATTTTAATAATATTAATACTTTAAATTATAAAATATTTAATAATGAATAATAATTCCGAGTAGGAAATAATAATTATATTAACAAATAAAAATCAACAAAAAATTCAAGAAAAAACAAAAATATGTTAATATAAACATATAAAAAATAAAATAAGGAAGAAAAAATATGAACGAAAATTACTATGAAAAATTATTAAATATAAACACAGCAGGAAACGAAAACTGGAACAAGACTTCACCACACAATCACCCATACCAACCAACATTATATGAAGCACTAGACACACTATTTAACGAATACAATTTAGAAGAAGATGATCATATAGTAGACTTTGGCTCTGGAAAGGGAAGAATTGTATTTTATATTAATCACTTTTTCAAATGTTATACAACTGGAGTTGAAATGAATGAAATATATTATAACGAATCTCTACTAAATAAATCAAAATATATTCAATATCATAAAAAAATGGAAGATAAAATAAACTTTTACTGTAATTTATCTCAAAATTACACAATTGAAAAAAATGACAACAAGTTTTATTTCTTCAATCCATTTTCAGTCCAAATCTTTATGAAAGTAATTGAAAATATATTAATATCTTATGAAGAAAATCCTAGGGATATGGATCTAATAATTTATTATCCAAGTGATGATTATATTCAATTTTTAGAATATAGAACACCATTTATATTAGAAAAAGAAATCATTTTAAAAGACCTATATAAAAATGATGATAAAGAGAAATTTGTTGTATATAGTTTAAAAACGAATCTTTAAATTTAAAACTACAATATAGTTCGAAATGCAACTGGAAAATATTGACTTACATATCGAAATGTGCTACTATTCCTTCAAGCAGTAATTTTTAAAATTTAATATATTCATAGGGGGTAGTATTATGAAAAAATTATCAGCTATAGCATTAGCTCTTGTGATGGGGTTTAGTACACTTTTAGGCGGATGTTCATCGTCAGATTCTAGCAGTTCTTCAAATGATGATTCACTACAGTATGTAATGGACAAAGGTGAATTAATTGTAGGATTAGATGATTCTTTCCCTCCAATGGGTTATAGAGATAAAGACAATAAGATTGTGGGATTTGATGTCGATTTAGCTAAAGAAACATGTAAGAGAATGGGCATCAAAGCAAAATTCCAACCTGTAAGCTGGGAAAGTAAAGAACAAGAATTATCATCTAAAAATATAGACTGTATATGGAATGGTTTTGGAATAACTCCCGAAAGAGAAAAAGTACTAACTTTTACAGAACCTTATATGTCAAATCCACAAATATTTGTAGTATTAGCTGATTCAGGAATAAAAACTGAGGCTGATTTAAAAGGTAAGGTAGTAGCAGCACAAAGCGGATCAACTGCATATGCTACTATAGACAAAGATACTAATTTAAAAGATTCTTTTAAAGAATTTATAGGTGTTGAAGACAATGTAAAAGCATTAATGGACTTAGAAGTTGGCGGTTCTGATGCAGTTGCTATGGATACAGTAGTTGCTCGTTACTATATGACAAAAGACCCAGGAAAATACAGCATTATAGAAGACACTACTATATTAGACGAAGAAATGGGTGTTGGTTTTAGAAAAGGCGACAACGCTTTATGTAAAAAAGTTGAAGATACTTTAAAAGAAATGCAAAAAGACGGTACATTAGCAAAAATAAGTAAAAAATGGTTTGGTGAAGATTTAACTACAATCGGTAAAGATAAATAGTTAATTTAAAATTTCAGACTAAAGTATATTTTAAAAGGTGTCAAATTTATAAGTCTAAGACTTTAAAATTGGCGCCTTTTTTAAGATATAAGACTTTATAAATTTTAGACAGGGGGGATTAAATTGGATTTTGAAAGCATAATTAATTTAGTCAAAAATATGTTGCCAAGTTCAATTGTTACTTTAGAAATATTCTTTTTAACAATAATATTCTCATCAATACTTGGCATGTTTGTAGCTTTTGGTAGAATGTCAAAATTCGCTATTATAAGAATACCTATACAAGTATTTTTACTTATTATGAGAGGAACACCTCTTATACTTCAATTGATGTTTTTCTATTTTGCACCATACTATATATTCGGTACAACTTTACCGAGATTTTGGGCAGCAATACTGGCATTTACATTAAATTATAGTGCTTATATTGCTGAAATATATAGAAGTGGTATAGAATCTATACCTGTTGGTCAATATGAGGCAGCAACAGTATTAGGCTTTGGAAAAAGTGAAACATTCTTTAAGATAATTTTACCTCAAGTTGTAAAAAGAATAATACCACCTATGAGTAATGAACTTATGACATTAGTAAAAGATACTGCTTTGGCTCAAGTAATCGGTGTTGCAGAAATATTCAAACTTGCAGGGGCTACAATGTCATCTCAATTTTCTACAGTACCATTAATAGTAGCTGGTATTTTTTATCTAATTATGAATACTGTAGTTGAAAGATTCTGTTTCTACTTAGAAAAGAAATTAGATTACTATGAATAGGAGGCTAAAAATGAAAATTTTATCAGTTGAAAATTTAGAGAAGAACTTTGGAGACTTACAAGTTCTAAAAGATATATCTATGGAAGTAAACCATGGAGAAATAGTTTCTATAATAGGATCTTCTGGTTCTGGTAAATCTACATTACTTAGATGTATAAATAGATTAGAAACTATAGATTCCGGGAAAATTACTGTAGATGGAGAAGTTATGGTATCTACACATAATGGCAAAGTAGAATATGCAAGTAATGATGTATTAAACGAGATAAGATTAAAAACAGGACTTGTATTTCAAAACTTTAACTTATTTCCACATTTTAATGTATTAAAAAATATAACTCAAGCACCTATAAGAGTTAAAAAAATACCTAAAGATATAGCAGAAAAAGAGGCAATGGAACTATTACAAAAGCTAGGTCTTGAAAGTAGAAAAGATGCATACCCTCATCAACTATCAGGAGGGCAGGCACAAAGGGTCGCAATAGCCAGAGCTCTTGCACTAAAGCCAGTAATTCTTTTCTTTGATGAACCTACATCAGCACTTGATCCAGAACTTACAGGAGAAGTTTTAAAAGTTATACGCTCACTTGCTGAGATGAATATGACTATGGTAATAGTTACTCATGAGATGTCTTTTGCTAGAGATATATCAGATAGAATGATATTTATGGATAAAGGTGTAATAGTAGAAAACTGTACACCAGAAGAATTATTTAATTCTAAAAATGAACGTACTAGAGCCTTTTTAGGAAAATATCATCAAGGTCAATAATCTTAAAAAAATAAAGGGGGATAAATTGAACCCTTTATTTTTTTGTTCTAATATTATAGTATAAGATAATTATCTATATGTTATAATATTTAAAACAATATTTAAATAAATAATATAGGAGGTAAGAAGATTGAATAAAAAATCTAGAATAAACTTTATTCTCAGAACTATATTATTTTTTTCAGCATTAATTGTATTTATATATAATCCAAACAACTTATATAATATATTAAATTACAATCTTATATTTGGCATAAAAATTTATCATATATGTTGGCTATATTTGATAAATGATGTTTTGAAAGTAATTATTCCATGTAAAAATAAAACAACTTACAACGGTAAATTATTTTTAAAGCACTACAAAGAAAAAAACAACTATGATAAAAATGCAGTTAGTATACAAACAGTTATTAACAATAAAAATGCATTTAACGTGCTTTTAGCGTGGATTTGTTTAAACTCAATATTATTTTATATATATTTTAAATTAGATTTAAACAAATCATGGGTAATTATGCTATTTTTATTTTATTATTGGTGTGATATGATTTGTGTAAATATATGGTGTCCATTTCAGGTATTCTTTATGAAAAATAAATGCTGTAATGTGTGTAGAATTTATAATTGGGATCATATTATGTACTTTACACCATTTATATTAATCCCAAATATATATACATATTCTTTAATAGTACTTTCGATTATAAGTCTATTTTTATGGGAGTATCAACTTAAAAAACATCCTGAGAGATTTTTAGATATATCCAACTTAAACTTAGGTTGCGCTAATTGTAAAAATGAATGTAGATTTAATAAAAGGAAAATAAAACACATAAAAAGAAAAAATATAATGAGGTATAAATATGAAAAGTAAAAAAACAGTTTTAATAACAGGTTCGTCTAGAGGTATAGGACGAGCTATAGCGATCTTATTTGCTAGAAATAACTATAATGTAGTTATAAATTACAATAAATCAGAAGATAAGGCGAAAGAACTTTATGATATGTTAACACAAGAAGGTCTAAGTGTTAGAATGTTTAAGGCAGATGTATCTAAGATAGAAGAAGCAAATGCACTTGTGAATTATACTATAGGTCAATTTGAAAATATCGATGTTTTAATAAATAATGCTGGTATAAGTAAGCCTTGTCTATTTACAGATATATCTTATGAACAGTGGAATGAAGTTATATCTACAAACTTAAATTCAGTATTTTATGTTACAAAAAAAGTACTACAATACATGCTTCCAAATTGTAGTGGTCACATAATTAACATATCTTCTATGTGGGGGCTTGTTGGTGGGTCTTCAGAAGTAGACTATTCTGCTTCAAAAGCTGGAATGATTGGTCTTACAAAAGCCCTTGCAAAAGAATTAGGGCCTTCAAATATAAATGTAAATGCAATTGCACCAGGTGTAATAAATACAGATATGGTAAAAGATTTAAGTGAAGATACTATGGAAATGTTAAAATACGAAACTCCTCTTATGAGAATTGGTCAGCCTGAAGATATAGCTAAATGCGCGCTATTTTTAGCAGAACAAGGCGATTTTATTACAGGACAAGTGATAAGCTCTAATGGTGGTTTTGTAATATAACAAAATGGAATAGAATGAATATTTTTACTTTATAAATATACATAAACTTTATAAACATATAAAATATGAAATTAAATTATAAAAAGCGATAAAAACTTGATTATATATCAAATATTTATCGCTTTTTATGTACTTTATATAATTACCCCATTCTAGTAAAATAGTCTATAGCTTTTGAAAAATCTTCTATTGTTTTTTCTATATCTCCGTGTTCAATTCCGTCTTTAACACAGTGATGTATATGTCCTTCTAATACCACTTTTCCTACTTTATGCATAGCGCTTTTTGCTGCGTTTATTTGGATTAATATATCTTCACAGGGAACATCTTCTTCCACCATTTTAGATATTGCATTGAGTTGACCTTGGATTTTTTTTATTCTAAGTTGAATATTTGGTATATCCATACATTGGCGCATATTAATTCCTCCCATTATTAGATTGCTATTATTATATGATAATACTAATTGTTTGAAAAATCAACTAACCTGCAATTCCAAAATAGCATATGAAATAAATACAAATCTACATATCAAGAGCTTTTATATTAGTATTTGTAAACTTGTATATAGTTTTATTATTCAAATCGATATTATTTTTAGTCTTGAATAGTTTAGCTGAATTTATTATAACGAATACTGAACCTAAATTATGAACAAGTGCTCCGACTACTGGATTTAATACTCCCGCCATAGCAAGTATTATAGCTACAAAGTTTAATACTAATGAAAATGTTACATTTAGTTTTATAGTCTTCATAGTTTTTTTAGATAGATAAAGTAAATATGGTATATTTTTTATATCGTCGCTTACAAGAGCTATATCTGAAGCTTCTATAGCTATATCACTGCCGATAGCACCCATAGATATCCCAACACTTGAATATTTTAAAGCTAGTGCATCATTTACACCATCGCCAATCATACAAGTAGGAGAATTTTTACTTTCTAATTCTTTAATTATTTTCATCTTATCTTCTGGAAGTAAACTAGAATATACATCATCTATAAAGACTTTATTAGCTATATTTGATGCACTAGCTTCATTATCTCCAGTAAGCATTATTGGATTTATATTTTGTGATTTTATATAATTTATTATTGATTTGCTTTCTAGTCTTAAAATATCAGATAATGCTACATATCCTATTAATTTATTTTCTATTGATAAGTAAATTACTGTGCAACCTTTTTTAAAGAAGTCTTGTGATATTTTAATTATATCTTTATTATTAATATTTATATTTTTATCTTTCATTATTTTTAAATTGCCGACTAATATATTTTTAGAATTTAAAACAGCAGTTATACCTTTTCCGGGATGTACTGTAAAATCTTCAACTTCTAATAATTGATTGTCGTTTTTTTCTTTATAATATGAAGTTATAGCCTTTCCAAATGGATGTTCTGAATGAGCTTCTACAGATGCTAATATTTTTATAAATTCTTCGTCACTATATTCAGAACTAAAACTTTTATAATCTACTATTGATAATTTGCCATAAGTCAATGTTCCAGTCTTATCAAAAGCTATATTTTTAACTTTTGATAATCTTTCAATTATATCTCCACCTTTTATAAGCATACCGTATTTAGTGGCATTTCCTATTCCAGCCATAATAGCTGTTGGAGTAGCTAAAACTAAAGCACAAGGACAAAATACAACTAATATAGTTACAGATCTAAGTATTTCATGAGTAAATAAATAAGTAGCAACAGAAGAGACTAAGGCTATAACTACAATCCAAGTTGCCCATCTATCTGTCAAACTAACTATAGGTGCTTTATCTGCATCAGCTTCTTTTACTAATCTTATCATTCTCTTAAGTGAGCTATCGCTCGAAGTTTTGCTAGCTCTCATATCAAAAGTAGAATATTGATTTATTGTTCAGCTTAATACATCGTCTCCGACAGTTTTATCTACAGGAAGAGATTCACCATTCATTATAGATTCATCTATAGAGGCTTCGCCCTTTATAATAATACCATCTGCTGGAATGATTTCACCTGCAATAACTCTTATTATATCGCCTATTTGAATATCATCTGCATCAATCATAACTTCTTTATTGTCTCTTATAATTCTAGCTTGTTTTGGAGTTAGCTTCACAAGAATTTCTATTCCTGATTGCGCCTTTTGAACTGTTAAATCTTCAAGTAGAGCACCGATAGTCATTATAACTGCGATTTCTCCAGCTGCAAAAGTTTCACCTATGATAACAGATGCGATAAGTGCTAAAGAAACTAATACATCGGCTTTAATATCGAATTCTTTATATAAAGATATACAAGCTTCTTTGATGATTGGTAAACCGCAAAGTAATATAGCGACCCATGATAAATTAAAATGTAAATAGTTATTTATACTGTTTACTAAACTTAAAAGTAAACATATTGAAGAAATAACAATAAAAGTAATAGTTTTAGTTGTTTCTGATTTGAATAATCTCATAATAACCTCCTCTTCATACCCCTGGGGGTATGAAATATTTAAAAATATATATGGTACATATACCCCTATAGGTATAGGGTAATTCGTTTTTATCCAAAAAGCAACTTTTATTTTTGTATCTTTTTTGATGCAAATAACCTAGAAAACGATAACATTTTTGTTATTTGAATAACTACATTAAGTGTGCTAAAATTACCATGAGGTGATAAAAATGAAAGTTAGTAGACGTTTTCAACTATCAGTACACACGATATTATTTATCGCTGTGTATGGAGATGAAAAAGGGTTAACATGCGACTATATATCTAACGAATTAAAATGCAATCCTATAGTTATAAAAAATATATTAAATCTTCTATGTAGAAATGATTTTCTTATAAAAGTTCCTTCTACATCTAGTATAAAATTAAAAAAAGATGTAAAAGATATAACTTTATGGGATGTCTATAAAATAACAGATGAAGTAAATATAAAAAATATATTCTGTAGTGATGATTTACAAATAAATAATCCGATCATATCGGATTTACCAGAATTATTAGTAACACCCTTTGAGAAAGTTATGAGCTGTATTAAAGACACCTTATCTAAAGTTTCAATTGATTCTTTATTAAAACAATATAATTACTAATTAACTACTAAAACTTTGTGTGAAATTGTATGCACATAAAAATAAATTTACATGGTAGGAGGGGAAATATGATTTCAAAAGAAATAGCGACTAAAGTACTAGAAAAATGTTTAATTACAGGAGCTGATTTTGCAGAAATATTTGAAGAAGATAGTATAACTAATAGTATTTCTGTATTAGATGATAAAGTAGAAAATATATTAGGTGGAAGAGATTATGGTATTGGTATAAGAATATTCAAAGGGCTAAAAAGTGTTTATGCTTATACAAATGACAATAGCTTATCATCTCTTTTAGATACTGCTTATAAAGCAGCACTTGCATTAGGCAAAATAGAAGAAGGAAAATCGATTATCTTAAATAATCATATGACTTTTAAAAATTTACACCCAATAAAAATAAATCCAAGTAGTGTAGATTGTAAAGAAAAAATAAAAGTTATGAAAAGTGCATATAAAAGTGCAAAAAATTACCACACTGATATATCAAAAGTAAGTGTTGGATATATGGATAAAGAGCAAAATATATTAATTGCCAATACGGAAGGATTATATACTGAAGACACTAGAATTAGAACTAGACTTATGGTAAATGCAATTGCTTCTAATGAAAATGAGAACCAAACAGGTAGCCAAAATCCAGGTAGACTTATGGGATTTGAAATGTTTAAAGAAATAGATCCAGAATATTACGGAAGAGAAGCTGCAAAACAAGCATATACAATGTTACATGCAAAGAATTGTCCAGCGGGTAGAATGACAGTAGCCATTGATAATGGATTTGGTGGTGTAATCTTCCATGAGGCCTGCGGCCATGCATTAGAAGCAACAGCAGTTGCAAAAGGAAACTCAGTATTTTGTGATAAATTAGAAGAACAAATAGCATCTACAAAATTAACTGCAATAGATGACGGTACTATGAAAAATCACTGGGGCTCATCAAATATAGATGACGAAGGGACACCTACTAGAAGAAATGTACTTATAGAAAATGGTATCTTAAAATCATATATGGTTGATAAATTAAATGCTAGAAGAATGAATACAGAAGTAACTGGAAACTCTAGACGTGAAAGTTATAAATATGAGCCGACTTCAAGAATGACTAATACATATATAGCTCCTGGTGATGACAAAGTAGAAGATATCATAAAATCAATAGATGATGGACTATATGCTAAAAAACTAGGTGGTGGTTCTGTAAATCCAGTTACAGGAGAATTTAACTTCGCTGTAAATGAAGGATATTTAGTTAAAAATGGTGAAATAACAGAACCAGTTAGAGGAGCTTCACTTATAGGTAAAGGTAGTGAAGTTTTAATGGAAATAGATATGGTATCTGACAATGTTGCTCAAGCTGAAGGAATGTGTGGCTCTAAATCAGGAAGTATACCTGTAAATGTAGGTCAGCCTATGATTAGAGTTAAAAATATAACTGTTGGCGGAAGGGAGTAACTATTATGAATTTAAATACATTTAAAGAAATATTATTTGAAAAAGCAAAAGAAGCTGGTTTTGAAAATAGTGAAATATATGTGACTAATTCAGAGTCTTTAGAAATATCTATTTATCAACAAGAAGTAGAAAGTTATAATCTAGACAAAAGTTTTGGTTTATCATTTAGAGGTATAATAAACGGTAAAATAGGGTATTCTCATACTAGAATACTAGATGAAACTTCAGTAGATATGCTTATAACTACTGCTAAAAATGCAGCCTTACTTATAGAAAATGAAGATACTCAATTTATATATAAAGGCGATGAAAAATACGAAAAAGTAATTTGCTATTATGAAGATTTAGATAATATAGATCCAAAAGATTTAATCGACTTAGGTCTTAAAATGGAAGAAGAATGCAAAAACTACAATCCAAATGTCGTAAATATAGGAGGTTGTAAGATTACCTACTCTAAAGGTGAAGTCCAAATATCAAATACAAAAGGACTTAACTTAAAAAATAAAGAAAATATACTTTATGCATATATAATACCTATAGTAGAGATAGATGGCGAAAAGCAAGATGGAACAGGATACAAAATAGCAACAAATATAAATCAAATAGATTCCAAAGAAATAGCTAAAATGGGCGTTGATGAAGCATTATCAAAAATAAACTCAAATGTTATAAAAACAGGAAACTACAAGATAGCTCTATATAACGAAGCTATGGTATCGCTACTTAGTGCTTTTTGTGGAGTATTTAGCGCAGATGCTACTCAAAAAGGACTTTCTTTACTAAAAGATAAAGAAAATACTATGATAGCTTCAGAAAAAGTAACAATAATAGACAATCCTCTTTTAGATAATGGATTATCTTCAGCACCTTTTGATGATGAAGGTGTAGCTACATTTAAAAAAGAAATTGTATCTAATGGAAAACTTACAACATTACTTCACAACTTAAAAACGGCTAATAAAGCAAATACAAAAAGTACTGGTAATGGATTTAAGTCTTCTTATGCAACTTCTGTAGCTGTTTCTCCTAGCAATTTCTATATAGAAAAAGGAAATCTATCTTTTGATGAAATATTAGAAAACATAGGTGAAGGGCTTTTAATAACTGACTTTGCAGGGCTTCACTCTGGAGCTAACGCTATAACAGGTGATTTCTCATTAGCTGCAAAAGGATTCTACATAAAAGACGGTAAAAAGGAATATCCAGTAGATCAAATAACTGTAGCAGGTAACTTCTTTAAACTTCTTAAAGATATAGAAGAAGTCGGAGATGATTTAAAATTCCCACTTAGCTCAGTTGGTAGCCCAACAGTAATAGCAAGTGGTCTATCTGTTGCAGGAAAATAAAAGCAAATTTCAATTTAAAAAGTTAAAAATATCATTAAAACATGTAGAAAAAATAGATATAATTGTATAAACTTAAAAATATGGGGAGAATTATGAGTGCTTATCTTTAAGCGCTCATAATTTTAAATACTTAAATTTTGAGTATTTTATTTGAAATATAGAAATAGAAAGGAATTTGTTATGCTTGAATTAAAAAATATTACATTTAAAGTAGACAATTTAGATGGCAAAGGTGAAATTACTATTTTAGATAATGTAAGCTTTAAAATTGAACAAGGGAAAATATTAATTATAACAGGACCTAATGCTGGTGGAAAAACAATAACTTTAAAAACTGTGGGAATTTTAACATTGATGACACAATATGGATTTGATATTTTGGCAAAGGAAAATAGTGAAATAAGTATATTTGAAAAAGTTTTTATAGATATATGGTATAATCAAAGAATTGAAAATGTCCCTAGTACTTTTTTTTCTTATATGAAAATATTGCCAATAAACATCCTCATTTTGAAAATGCAGGAATGATGTTTGATAAGGAAACCTTAGAACCGCTATACAAACTTATTATTGGAAAATCAGAAGATAGCAATAAAAGATAAAGTTAAATTACTTGATTTTGATGATTTTGCCATAGTTCATAAACCAATGGATAAACTCAATAATGTGGAAGTATTTTATAAAAATGAATTTATAAGTATTAATGCAAAAAGATTAAAGTTGCAACTTAAGGCAGAGGATTTATATCCAAAGGATTATGATTTGAATAGTTTATTTATAAGTTTTGAAAAGAGAAAACTTGAAAAAGATATAAAAAGAGGCTCTAAAAAAGCTTTAAAGAAAATTCAAAAAGAAATTAAAAATAATAGATAAAATAAAAATTCAAAAGTGATAAGCACCTCAATTATTAAAATTTAATTTTGATAATTGAGGTGCTTTTTATATAAGTAAATTATATATTATCTAATTTATGGATGATATGTAATTTTTAACTTATTAACTTGACCAACATACGGAGCTGCTGAGAGTTTAATGTATCAAATTTATTTTTTTATATATAAAAAAATAAATTTGATACATTAA
>OLVX01002295.1_pt1 | contig 14222 bp, 10 predicted proteins | sample 1673271 | NCBI WGS metagenome assembly OLVX01 (sample SAMEA3178939, study PRJEB25190) | human gut metagenome | biome: human gut; feature: human-associated habitat; material: faeces | place: Austria | collected 2013
ATAACGACCGAGCCAGCAAAACCGCCGAAGATCGACTGAAAATCGAACGCCGACGCGAACATAAGGCCGAACACCGCAGGAAGCTCGCCGATATTGCTCACGGTAGTCCACACAGCAATCGCGATGTAAATGAGCGCCATAACGGGAACAACGACCGAGGTGATGATGCTGATGCGTTTCGAGCCGCCAAAGATGACGATGGCGGTCATAGCCGCAAGCACGATACCGCTCGCGATGGCGGCCTTCGTAGACATTTCACCGTCACCGGTGTAATACGTCAACGAGCTCGTAGCATTGAACGACTGCAGGCCGTTGAAGCCGAACGCGAAGCACAGGATGAGCAGCACGGCGAACACCACGCCCAGCCAGCGCTTGCCCAGACCCTGCTCGATGTAATAAGCCGGGCCGCCGCGAAATTCGCCGTCTTCGCCGCGAACCTTGAAAATCTGCGCCAAAGTCGATTCGACGAATGCCGACGCGGCGCCGACAATCGCCATAAGCCACATCCAGAACACAGCACCCGGGCCGCCCGTGGCGATTGCAGTTGCAACGCCGGCGATATTGCCCGTGCCAACGCGGCTCGCAGTGGACACCATGAGCGCCTGGAACGACGAGATGGAATGCTTGCCGCCAACATGCTTCTTCTCGGTGAGCTGGGTGAACATGTCTTTGATGTAGCGAATTTGCACGGCCTTGGTACGAATGGTGTACCAAATGCCCGTTGCCACAAGCAGCGCCAGCAAGATGTAGGTATACATGAAGCCGTCGATTTCGCCTGTGACATCAATGAGGAATGCGTTGATGTCCACGTTGGGCCTTTCTTTGCTATGGAACGTAACTGAAACATTCTACCCCGCCGTCGACCATTTCATGAGCTGAAATGCCTACACTTTTGCGGGTTGATGAGCACGAAAAAAGGGCCGAACAAATGCTCGGCCCTTCATGCGTTCCGTTTTGAAGGCGCGCGCCCTCGATTCGAAAGCGATTTAGTTCTTGAAACTGTGAATCGGTGCGGGAATACGACCGCCGCGGGTCACGAACGCCTCACAGCTCGTTTGATTCACCGGAATGATGGGAGCGTAGCCCATGAGGCCGCCGAATTCGGCCATGTCGCCCACGCTCTTGCCCTCGACGGGAATCACGCGCACGGCGGTGGTCTTCTGGTTCACCATGCCGATAGCCGCTTCATCGGCGATAATGCCCGAAATGGTGGCTGCCGTGGTGTCGCCGGGAATGGCAATCATGTCCAAGCCCACCGAACATACGCAGGTCATAGCCTCAAGCTTCTCGATGGTAAGGCATCCGTTGGCCGCAGCGTCAATCATGTTCTTGTCTTCCGAAACGGGAATGAACGCGCCCGACAGGCCGCCCACATAGCTCGACGCCATGATGCCGCCCTTTTTCACCTGGTCGTTCAGCATGGCAAGCGCCGCCGTGGTGCCCGGAGCGCCCACCTGAGCCAAGCCGATTTTCTCGAGCACCTCGCCCACGGAGTCGCCCTGGGCGGGCGTGGGGGCAAGCGACAGGTCGATAATGCCAAACGGCACGCCCAAGCGACGACTCGCCTCCTGCGCCACCAGCTGGCCCACGCGTGTGATTTTGAACGCGGTGCGCTTAATGGTTTCGCACAGGAATTCGAAATCGCGGCCGATGGCCTCATCGAGCGCACGGCTCACCACGCCCGGGCCCGAAACGCCCACGTTGATAACCGCGTCACCTTCAGTCACGCCATGAAAACCGCCTGCCATAAACGGGTTGTCGTCAGGAGCGTTGCAGAATGCGACGAATTTCACGCAACCGTACGAATCATTGTCGGCGGTGGCATGCGCAATGTCTTTGATGATGTGGCCCAACAGCTCCACGGCATTCATGTCGATGCCGGTTTTCGTGGAGCCCACGTTCACGCTCGAGCACACGATGTCGGTTTCGGCGAGAGCCTGCGGAAGCGATCGGATGAGCAGCTCTTCGGCAGGAGTCATGGCCTTGTTCACGAGCGCCGAATAGCCGCCCAGCAAGTCAACGCCCACTTCTTTGCCCGCGCGGTCGAGCGTATGAGCGATTTTCACGAAGTCTTCCGACGTTTTGCAGGCCGAGGCGCCCACAAGCGAGATGGGAGTCACGGTGATGCGCTTGTTAACGATGGGGATGCCGAATTCACGCTCGATGGCTTCGCCCGTGGCGACCAGATCGCGAGCGCGCGTCGTAATTTTGGCATAGATGCTGTCGCAGAGTTCATCCACGTTGTCGCACGCGCAATCGAGCAAGCTGATGCCCATGGTGATGGTACGCACGTCGAGCTTTTCCTGCTCAATCATTTCATTGGTCTCGTGGACCTCTTGGATATTAATCATAGATATACGTCTCCAAAATGATGAATTTGGGGTGGGCCGAGGCGGCTTCGCCTCATCGAAAATGCTCGGACTTCCGCGAAGCCTCGCGACGCGGTCGCGCGAAACGCACATGCGCCCTTCGCCAAAGTCCCAGCCTTCTTGCCAACGAAAGCGGTCGCCAGCTTAGATTCGATGCATGGCGGTGAAGATTTCCTCACGCTGGGCACGCACGCGCACGCCGATTTCCTCGCCCAGGCTTTCCAGTTCAACGGCCATCGCGCCGAAGCTTTCATCGGCGGCCGAATAGTCGACAATCATCATCATGTTGAAGAAGCCGTCGATAATGGTTTGCGAAATGTCGAGCACGTTCACCTTGTGGTCCGAGAGATACGTGCACACGCGGGCAATGATGCCCACGGTGTCTTGACCGACCACGGTGATGATGGCTTTGTTCATGACATACCTTTCCAAAGGATCTTTGAGCACTTTAGCGTAGTGTAGTATAGCGGTTCTTCGCTCACGTACAGTTTATCGCCCAACCACGCAGAATGCACGAGTTGCACGAGCAGAGCGCCGCAGCCTTCGGTAGCTGGGCGCTCGAGCAGCGCGGACGCTTTTTTGCATGAGCTCGTTTTGCTGCGTATAATGCTCGGGTTTGCACATTCTCGATGGCAGCGTTCGCGTGGCCATCGTTTTCATTTTCGATTCCGACAGGAGCGCACGCATGAGCACTACGCCCAAAACCGCCGAAGGCCGCGAGAAATTCGGCTCGCGCATCGGCTTCATTCTTATTTCGGCCGGATGCGCCATTGGCCTTGGCAACGTATGGCGTTTCCCGTATGTATGCGGCGAATATGGCGGCGCGGCGTTTGTGCTGCTCTACCTGGTGTTCTTGGTGATTCTCGGCCTGCCTATCTTGGTCATGGAATACGCCGTGGGCCGCGCGAGCCAAAAAAGCTGCGCGCGAAGCTACAACATTTTGGAACCCGAAGGCACCAAATGGCATTGGTATAAATGGTTTGCGTTCGCTGGCAACTTCATTTTGATGATGTTCTACACCACCGTCGCCGGCTGGATGATTGCCTACGCGTTCAAAATGGCGACCGGCCAGCTCACGGGGCTCGGCACCTCTGCTTCCGCAAGCGCATCGGGCGCCGCCGAGCAGGCGTTCACGGCACTGCTCGCCGACCCATTCCAAATGCTGTTCTGGATGGTCATTATTTGCGGCATCGGCTTTTTTATCGTTGGCCTGGGCCTGCAAAACGGCGTCGAGCGCGTGACGAAGGTCATGATGGCGTGCCTGTTCGTGGCCATTGTGATTCTGGCCATCAATTCGGTCATGCTGCCCGGCGCACAGGCCGGCCTTGAGTTCTACCTCATGCCCGATTTCGGGAAGATGATCGAAAACGGCTTCGGCGATGCGGTATACGCCGCCATGGGCCAGGCATTCTTCACGCTTTCCATCGGCGCTTCGGGCATGGCGATTTTCGGCAGTTACATTGGCCGCGACCGTCGCCTGACGGGCGAAGCGGCAAGCGTCGCCGGCCTTTCCACGCTCATTTCGCTGCTCGCAGGCCTGATTATTTTCCCCGCCTGCTTCGCCTATGGCGTTTCACCCGATTCGGGCCCCAACCTGGTGTTCGTCACGCTGCCGAGCGTATTCGACCAAATGTGGGGCGGCCAGCTGTGGGGCACGCTGTTCTTCATTTTCATGAGCTTCGCCGCGCTTTCCACCGTCATTGGCGTGTTCGAAAACATCGTGGCGTTCTGCATGGACCAATGGGGCGTCTCGCGCCGCTCAGCCGTGGCGATCAACGCCGTGCTCATCATCGTGCTTTCGGTGCCGTGTATTCTGGGCTTCAACGTGTGGCAGGGAGTGCAATTCCCCGGCATCGGCGACATTCAGAGCCTGGAAGATTTCATTGTCTCGAATAACGTGCTTCCGCTGGGTGGCCTGGTGTATGTGCTGTTCTGCACGAGCCGCTACGGCTGGGGTTGGAAGAATTTCCTCACCGAAGCAAACACCGGCGCCGGCCCGCGCTTCCCGAAGTGGGCGCATGCATGGATTGCCTATGGCATCCCCGCGCTCATGGTGGTGATTTTCATCATGGGATACATTCCGAAGTTCCAAATCTGGCTCGGATTGTAGAAGAGCACCTGCGGCAGTGCGGCCGAACCCTCTTGCGGGCCACGGCTCGTCAAAAGCATGATGAAAAACGGCTTTCATTCATCATGCGTCCAGCCTGGCGCCTGACGGATGACCGGCAATCGTCTGCGCTCAAATCCTTCTTTCCAAAGTTAAGCGCAGCCAGGCGAGCGCATAGCGAACGAAGTGAGCGGTAGCGAGCCGTGATTGCAAGGCATCCGCCAGGCGCCAGGCTGGACGCATTAACGGTCTACAGCAGCATGTAGTGGTGAATGTTGTTGGCGTCGGGCTCGCGCGCGATGCGATGCTCGGCGATAAGGTGATTCAGGATAATAATGCCGCCTTCGACGATGCACCACTTTTGGGCTGGGTAAATATCTTCCCAAGCCTGCGGCACATTCCACGTAAGGTTTTTCACCACGTCGGCGCCCGTTGCACCAGGATGCTCGGCAATGTACGCCGCCGCTTGTTCAATGCGTTCGCAATGATGGTTTTTAAGCCACGCCACACGTTCGCGCCAATCGGGGCGTATTTCGCCATGAGAATGCAGCAACCGCGAAATACCCAGGTCACACACCTTTTGCAAGTTCGCAAGATACACGCCCATGGTATCGACGACCCCCAAGCGCAGGCCCAAACCGGGCGAGATGGCGAACAGGATGTGGTCGCCGGAAAACAACAAGCCCGACCCACGGTGGAAAAGCGCGAGGTGGCCAGGCGTGTGGCCCGCGGTATCGACGACCTCGAGCTTCGTTTGCCCCACTACAATAACGTCGCCTTCTGCAACGAATTTCAAGTTGCGCCCCTCGGGCTCGAAGCTGGGAATACCCATGCCGTAACGAGCCGATTTATGCACAAGGTCGCAATCGAACCCCTCGGCGCTTACCTGGGCTTCGGTAATGCGCAGGTATTCGGCGTCGCTTGAAGCGGCCATGAGGTTGAAGTCGGTGAGGCTCAGGGCAATGGGTGCTTCCTTGGGAGCCACATGATCGATGAGACCGGCATGGTCCATATGCAAATGCGTCAAGAAAAACGACATGCGCGCCTTATCAATGCCGAGCTCGTCGATTGCCGCGTCGAGCAGAGCGGCGCCTTCGGGCGTCGGCGCCCCTGTATCGACGGCCAAGCATTCGCCCCCGTCGCAAATAAGGTAGCAATTCGTCTCTGACGTGGAGATATTCAAAAACGGCACGCGCACGAGATACACATCGGGGCTCGAGTTGATTTGGCGATAATGCTTGCCTACTGCATAGGGGGTTTCGTGGGCAAACGCGCCCGCACCCTTCAGCATGCGTTCGCTCGCCTCGGCAACGCCCTCGTTCATACGCAGCCCCCTCCGTTATCATGCGCGGCACGAACCACGCCCAGTTCATTCATCTTACGCAAACAATTCGAACTCGAGGTACATGGGCAAAAAGCGCGCAATAAATGGCGACGAGCGGTGTTTTGCATTTCGAGCCGGCCGCCTGCGCCCATCGAAGTACGCAACCTAAAGCTTTTTCCTGCGGGCACGGAAGGCATCCATGGGCTCAATTCGCAGGCCATTCTTGTTGTAGCTCACCGCTAAATTTCCCTGGATGTTCGACACGAAGCCCGATTTGCCCAAGCCGTCGAGACAGGTTTCGATGGAGGCCGTTTCGATGCGGGCATCGCGGCCAAGCGCGAGTGAAAGCACTCGGTCGATTACGCGACGAGCAAGCGGGCGCTCGACTTGCGCCATATCGGGCGAAACCAAGAAGCCCTCGCTCGGGAGCTGGCCCAACGGTCGCACCCTGGAAAGAAGCAGTTCGCGCGCCTGGTCGGCGAGCATGTCATCTTCTTCGGCGATAAGGTTCATCGTGCGCGTGAGCGTTTCGAGCAGGCGTGGGTTACGCTCCTTGGCGCGAGGCACGATTTCGTGACGCACGAACGCGCGGAAGTGATCGGTATCGGCATTGGTGGCATCTTCGCGCCACAGCTCACCCAATTCGTCTCGCACGGGGCACGAGCGCCCCGCGATGAACGCGCGCAAGTCATCGCGCCCCAACTCGAGCAGTGGGTGGCACACGTGCATGCCACCGATATTCACGCAGTAATTCATGGAGCGGAAGCCACCCGGGCCCGTACCCACAATCGAGCGCATATAGAAGTTCTCCACGCGGTCGTCTGCAGTATGCGCAGTGTATACGCGCGCCGAATCTTCAGAAAAGCCCAGGTGAGAACAGGTGCTTTCAATCGCCTGACGCGCGGCTTTATACCGCTCGTCGCGCGCGATGGCCTCCATGTTGCCACCCTGTCGCACGATTGCCGACACGTCGATTTCACACATGAACAGCGGAAGGCCGAGCGCTTCCGCCAGCTTCGCAACAAATCGGGCGTCGCCTTCGGACGCCTCACCGCGCAGCTTGTGATTTACATGCAGCATAACCGCTGCGCCCAACTCACCGGCTGCCACCATATCGGCAACCATGTATGCCAGCGCACAACTGTCGGAGCCGCCGCTCACCATGGCCACCGCAAAGGCGTCGGCTCCCGCCATCTTGTGCGCGCGCACCGTATCAAGCGCGCGATCGTATACGGTTTTTTGTGCCATGGCGGCCCCTATCATTCAAAAGCGCCCAGCCGATGAATCGGCCAGGCGCCTATTTTCGAAAAACACTCGTTACTGCGCGGCTTCAAAAATCTCGGAGAATTCGTTCATCAGGCGCTTTACTGGCAGACCGACGATATTGTCGAAGTCGCCATCGATGCTCTCGACCAAGGCACGGCCGTCACCTTGAATGCCGTAAGCGCCAGCCTTGTCCATGGGCTCGCCGCCAGCAACGTATTCGGCAATAACCTCGTCGGTGAGTTCCTTGAACGTCACGCGGCTCGTTTCGGTGAACGTGCGGAAGCCCAACGAAACCTCTTTATTGGGCGGCGCGCTCACAAGCCACACCGAAACACCCGTAATAACCTGATGGGGACGGCCGGAAAGCTCGCCCAAAATGCGACACGCGTCGTCTTCGTCGACGGGCTTGCCGTAAATCTTTCCGTTCGCCGCAACCACGGTGTCGGCACCGATAATCGCCGCAGCACCCACGTATTCGGGATCGCCAAGCACCTGCTGCACAATGGCGCCCGCCTTGCGCTCGGCGAGCTTTTTGGCGGCCTCCTCGGGCTGGCGCAGCAAATCGGGCTCGAGGGATTCGTCCACATCGGCGCTCAGCACCGTGAACGAAACGCCCTCTCGCTCGAGCAGTTCGCGGCGGCGGGGGCTCCCGCTTGCAAGAATGATTTCAACTTTCTGGGGCATGAACTTTCCTTTCCGGCGTTCTTTCGAACGAAGACCATGTCAATATCGCACGGCAGCGAGGCGCAACGGCTCCCTTCAATGGGCCGTACGTCGCGATGCGCTTGGGCGCATTCCCGAAATGCACCACCCGCGAATCGCCGCACCAATCTCGTCTTGCCCATATATCTATCGCCGTTCGAGCAAAATAATATTCTCGGCATGGCTCGTGTGCGGGAACATATCCACCGGCTGCATTTCCACTATGCGCCAACCGCGTTCAGCGAGAAACGCCGCGTCGCGCGCCTGCGTTTGCGGGTTGCACGAAATGTAGACGATGCGTTTGGGCGCAAGCTCGCACGCAGCCTTCAGGAATTCCGGCGTGGAACCCGCACGAGGCGGATCCATCATAAGCACGTCGAGCGGCGCCCCCTCGTCGGCCATGCGGTGCATGTATTCGCCCGCGTCGGCCGCAACGAATTCGGCACGCTTGATGCCGTTGTGGCGCGCGTTGTTGCGGGCGTCGGCCACGGCATCGGGGCGCTCTTCGACGCCAATCACGCGCGCAGCACCCGGGTTGCCATCGACGCCACGCGCAGCCACAAGTCCAATCGTGCCCGTGCCGCAGTACGCGTCCATAAGCACCTCGGTGCCCTCAAGCTTCGCCATCCCGATCGCGCGACGATACAGCACTTCCGTTTGCGTTGAGTTGACCTGGTAAAACGATTTCGAGGAAATGCGGAAACTCAGCCCGCACAACTCATCGAGAATAAAGCCTGGGCCAAACAGCGTGCGTTCCTTATCGCCCAAAATCACATTCGTTTGACGCGCGTTCACATTCTGCACGACCGTCGTGATGGACGGGTGCTTCTCGCGCAACGCGCGCACGAAGCCTTTCGCGCCAGGAAATTGATCTTCGCGCGTGACCACCGTGACCATGATCTCACCCGACGTATGCCCGACGCGCACCTGTACATGGCGAAGGAAGCCCTCGTCGGTGTCTTCGTCGTATGGCTCGATGCGGAAACGGCGCATGAGGTCGCGAATCGTAAGAATAATGCGCTTGGCTTCGCGATTTTCGAGCAGGCATTCGTCAGAATCGATCACGCGGTGCGTTCCTCGTTCGTACATGCCGCACAAAACACGCATTTGGCGTGCTTTTTTGTCCCATATGCCAACATAGGGCGACACGACCTTGTTGCGATAGTAACGCGGGTCGTCCATGCCTAGAATGGGCCGCACCGCCGTTTCGGAATCAAGCAAACCGCCGAAAAGCCCTTCGACTTCATGCTGTTTGCGTTTCAGCTGTTCGGCATAAGGCACGGCAAGCCATTCGCAACCGCCGCATTTGCTATCGATGGGACAGAAAAACGCCCCTGGCGCAACGCCCCCTCGAGCACAGCCCGCACGAAGCCCACCGTCGCGACGGACTGGTGCGGCCTTGGCGAACTTAGTCGGTTTGCCCGATTTGGATGCCTTTCCCGATTTGTTCGACTTGTTCGGCTTATTCGGCCTGCTCGCATCGCTCAGCCCACCCGGCCTGCCTGGCTTGCCCAGCCTGTCCAGATTGTTTTTGCCGGAACGGGCGTCCATCGAGCGATTTCCGCCCTTGCGATTCGGCTTCGTACCGTCGAAGGTTGCCAATTCGTTTTTCGCGGGCGCACCGCCCTTCGCGCCACGGCTTTTCGACGCGCGACGCTCGTCGACCTTTCCTGGTCGAGCACTCGGCTTGCGACGCTGAGCAGCAGCACCGCGTGCCGTAGATGAGTTTTTGTGATTTCCGCTTTTCATGCCTGCCATTCTACTATGCGTCGCCCACGCGCGGCACCGTCCATCCGCGGCAACACGCCCCGTACACAGGCATTTTCGTCACACGCGCAACTCGCGTATAATTGGCGGCTGAAAAACCCCGCCGCGTGACGGCGTTTTAAGGCCACCCAGAAAGGCCACCCATGCCATCATTTTTCAAAGACCTTCGCGAATTCTTATGGCTCTACCGCCAAGGATTCCGACCAACCGAATATCTTCGCAACTCCGACCGCATCTCATTGCACGCCTGCGGATGGCGCGCAAACGGAAGCGGGCGCATGAAAACGGCCCACGACGCCGTCGCCTACCTCGAAGGGTCGATGCCTGAGCAGTGGCGCCAGGTGTACTGCGGCCTCACGCCGTTTCTCGTATCGGATCGAGGCAACGTGCGCCTTATCGACGGGTCCGAGCCGCGCATGATGCTCGCAAACGGGCGCTACCAAATCGCCTACAAGCCCGAAGAGCAGCACCCTTCGCGACGCGGTCGCCGCGGTGGCATGGCCCACAAGAAACGAGTATACCGTTCGGTGCTCGTAGCCATGGCATTCCTCGATTTCAAAAAAGGCGATGCCGAACATGAGGTTCATCACGTTAACGGATACCGCACCGACGATCGCCTGGTGAACCTCATGGTGCTCACGCACGACGAGCACACGCGCATCCACAACATGGGGCCCTGTGGCCTAACAGCGCCGCTCGACGATGCCGTGCGCGACGCTGGGCTTCTCGCAGAAGTGAAGCCTATGGGCACAATGAAGCTGCGCCGCATAAAGAAGAAGGCGCTCAAACGCGCGCTCGAGGCGCCCAAAGCGGCCAAAAACGCGATTGCAGACGACAATGCGAATAATAGCGAAGCGCTCGACGCCCCAGAGATTTCGGGCGACGAATCGCAAAAACCGAACCGCGCGGAAATAATCCCCGCCGAAGCGCCTTCTGGCACGTTTATCTGCAATCCCCTGCCCGTGCTTGACGAGACGGGCGTATTCGTCACACCCGAAGCGCCTGAAATTCTCGCCATTAAGCGCGCGGAAGAAGCCCAGCACGAGGCCGAGAAACGTGCCGCCGAAGAAAAAGCTGCGGCAGAAGAGGCCGAGCTAGCGGCGATTCCCGCACGCGGCAACCATAAGGCCGAAGAGAAATCGAGCCTTCAAGCGGCCGCCGAAGAGGGCATGGCCGAAGTAGCCGAAAAAATCGACGCCGCCTGTGTGCGTTCGGGCGCCCGCGCGCAGGAAATGATTAATGGAGAAGGCCCGACCAAGGCAGCCAAACGGCGCGCGAGCAAAAAGCGCGCCGAAGCCCGTCGAGCTGAAGAAAAAGCAGCCCGGCGCGAGGCTCAAAAGCAGATTGCTCGCAAAGAATCGCAGGTCGAAAGCGAGATCCTCGACGAGGCAAGCGCAGAGGCCGAGCGTGTAAGCGAATACCCCCAGAACACCTTCATCGCCGCAGAGGACGAAGCCGTGATTGAAGAAGGCGCCGTCGCAGAGGGCGAATCTGCCATCGATGAAACCGCCGCCGAAGCAGGCGAAACCGCCATCGACGAGGTCGCCGTCGCAGATGGCAAAGCCGCTATTAATGAAGCCTTTATCGTCGAAGTACTGACGGAAGCGGAGGTTTCCGAACAGAACGAGCTCTCTGGCCAGGGTGTGCCGTCTTGCCAGAATATACCCTCTGAGCAGGGTGTTTCTGCAGAGCAGCGCACCCCTTCCGATGAGGTCGCCCCCGAAAAGCAGGCATCTCCTTCGCAGCAGGCTCCCCTTTCGAGACAAGCACCCCCTTCGAAGCAGGCCGATTCTTCAAAGGGAGATGCATCTTCAGAACAACCTAACCCTTCGGAGCAGGTCGATTCCTCAAAACAAGACGCCTCTTCAAGACGGACCTCTTCTTCGAGGCAGGCCGAGCAAAAATCTGTTAAACGCTGCGAGCATTTAACAGATTCGAAGCGCGATACGGCAGAGGCCGATTGGGCCGCCGCGCGTGAAGTGCTTGCGCGCGAGACCAGGGCTTACCTGAAAGCAGCACGTAAGCTTTCTCGCAAAGACGATGCCGACAGCAAACAGTTCGCTTCCGCTGCGAAACCGGTGTATAAGGCGCTCAAGCCCTTCCTCACCTGCTCCGACGAAGTGTGCGCTTTCGACGCGTGCCTTGTCTGCATTCGCCTTATCGCGCAAGATGCGCAAACCCGCGCACAACACGGCCAACCGGAGTTGCCGCAAACAACGCATTCGTTGCTCGGCAATTTCCAAAAGCTCATGAAGGCTTCTGTGCGCAAGCTCATTCGCGCTGACGAAATCGTTGCCGCGTGCACTGAAGAGCTGCTGCGCGAAGAGGCGGCCAAGCCGGTTTACAAATCGCTTCCAAATAGCCCTTTGAAGCAATGCCTTGATATCATCAGCTCAAAGAAGCCGAAGGAAGCCGCCGAGCCGGACAAGGCGCCTCGGGCCAAGCCCGAAGAAAACACGATAACGGAAGGCAAGACTTCCGAAGGCAAGCGCCGCCGAAGGAGGCGCCGCAAGAAAGAACACGCCGAAAACAAGGGGTCCGAAAAGCAAAACCGAAGCGCGGAATCCGAAGAAGAAACCAAAGCAGAAGCAGCCCAGTAAGACTCGCAGAAAGGCATCATCATGAATTTCATCGTTCGCTGGCTCATTACCGCCCTTGCCGTTGCGTTTACCGTTTGGCTCGTTCCTGGCATCGGCTTCGCCACAGCAGGCAATTCCGTCATCGACGTCGTGGCGTTCGCGATTGTGCTTGCCCTGCTCAATATGGCCGTGAAGCCTATTCTCCAAGCGCTAAGCCTGCCTATCACAGTGCTCACATTTGGCCTGTTTTATCTGGTCGTGAATACGGCAATGCTGTACTTGGCATCGGGTATCTCGGGTGGGCTGTTCGGCGTTGATTTTTATATCGCGTCATTCGGCAGCGCATTCATCGCAAGCATCGTGATCAGCATCGCAAGTTCGATTTTGAACTCCATCATCGAATAGGAGCCCGGCAAAAGCGCCTACCCCGCAAAGCGACGTCAATACCGCACGCACCATCGCCGCAAACAAAAAAGGAGCCTTTCGGCTCCTTTTTTGATGCGCGTCGTTCTTACTCTTCGTCGCTCTTGACCCAGGAGAACATGTCGCGAATCTTCGCGCCCGTCTTCTCAATCTCATGGTTGTTGATGGCCTCGCGCTGCTCGAAGAGCCACTTGTGGCCGTTCTTGCAGTCGGCAACGAATTCCTTGGCGAACTCGCCGTTCTGGATGCGCTTGAGGATTTCCTTCATGGCCTCGCGAGACTGCTCGTTGATGACCTTCGGGCCGGCGTAGTACTCGCCGTACTCGGCGGTGTTGGAGATGGAGTAGTTCATGAAGTGGATGCCGCTCTCGTACATCAGGTCGACGATCATCTTCATCTCGTGGTAGCACTCGAAGTAGGCGAGCTCCTCGGGGTAGCCGGCCTCGGTCAGGGTCTCGAAGCCCGCCTTGACGAGCTCGACGAGGCCTCCGCACAGAACGGCCTGCTCGCCGAAGAGGTCCTCCTCGGTCTCCTCGGCAAAGGTCGCCTTGATGATGCCGGAGCGCGCGCCGCCGACGCCCCAGCAGTAGGCCAGGGCGATGTCCCAGGCGTCGCCGGTGGCGTCCTGGGCGACGCAGGCGAGGTCAGGCACGCCGGAGCCCTCAGTGAACTGGCGACGGACGATGTGGCCGGGACCCTTGGGGGCGCACATGATGACGTTGACGTCCTCGGGGGCCTTGATATAGCCGTAGTGGATGTTGAAGCCGTGGGCGAAGGCGAGGGTGTCGCCGGCCTTCAGGTGGTCCTTCACGTGCTCCTCGTAGACCTTGGGCTGGGTCTCGTCGGGGGTCAGGATCATGATGACGTCGGCCTCCTCGGCCGCGGTGTCCATGTCCACGACCTTGAGGCCGGCCTCGCGGGCCTTCTCGGCGGAGGCGCTGCCCTCGCGCAGGCCGACGCGCACGTCGCAACCGGAGTCCATGAGGTTCAGGGCGTGAGCGTGGCCCTGGGAGCCGTAGCCGATGATGGCGATTTTCTTGTTCTGAATGACCTCGGGCTTACAGTCGTTCTCGTAGTAGATGGTAACGGCCATGCTATGCGCTTCCTTTCGTTGCTGATTGCGCTTGCAAAATATCCCAGCTACCCATAGGGCAGGTGAAACCGATTTTGGCTAGGGAGGTTCTTTCCCGCCCTTAGGCGTCGTGCCCGCGTCCGATGGCGATCTTGCCGGTTCGCGTGAGCTGACGGATGCCATAGCCGCGGAAGAGGTTCTCCATGGCGTCGAGCTTGGACTCATCGCCCGTGGCCTCGACAGTCAAAGTGTTCTTCCCGACGTCGACGACCTTGGCTCGGAAGACGTTGGCGATCTCGATGATCTCGTGACGGCGGTCGGGCGCGGCCTGGACCTTGAAGAGCACAAGCTCACGCTCGACGGCGTCCTCCTCGGTGAGGTCGCTGATGCGGAAAACGGACACGAGCTTGTGAAGCTGCTTGGTGATCTGCTCGAAACCGAGCTCGTCGGCCTCGACGATGATCGTCATGCGCGAGAGCCCCTCGTCCTCAGTAGGCGCGACCGTGAGCGACTCGATGTTAAAGCCGCGGCGGGAGATCATGCCGGTCACGCGGGAGAGAACGCCAGGCTTGTTCTCGACCGTCACGGAAAGAATGTGCTTGCTGGCGGCGTC
>OLVX01002297.1_pt1 | contig 14213 bp, 11 predicted proteins | sample 1673271 | NCBI WGS metagenome assembly OLVX01 (sample SAMEA3178939, study PRJEB25190) | human gut metagenome | biome: human gut; feature: human-associated habitat; material: faeces | place: Austria | collected 2013
GCTCGTGGCGGCCGAGTCGACCACGAACTCGTCCTCTCGCCCGGCGCGGCGCGCCAGGTCCTCAAAGACGAACTGCGCCATCGTCGAGCGGCAGATATTGCCGTGGCATATGAAGAGAATGCGCGTCATATTAACAAGACCCCTGACCTGCGGTTTTATGGCTGTTACATCAGTCATTTTACCGATTTTCCGAGACAAAAGCGCCTCAGGAGGTCAGCGGGAGTGGTAAAAACGTAGTACGTCCTCGTGAGTTTACTACTGCGTTTAGCTGCTCGTTTTCTCGATTTCGAGCATCTCTTCCCGGACATCTTCGAGCCCTAGATAAGTGTATGTATTGTATGTGGTTCCAATGTCCCATGAGATATTTGAGCTTGGCGGGGCTCATGCCCGCGCGGGCCATTCAAGTGCAGAAGGTATGCCTGAGCTGGTGGGGAGTGATGTGGGGCAGCTCCTCTTTATAGATTCTGCTGTACTTCATAATGGCGCATTTCAGACGGTGCTCCCAATGAAGCGCAACGCAGGGCATGCCGTTCTTATCCGAACAGAGGAAACCGCCGACCCCCTCGACCACGGGGCCCTCTCCCTTCTGCTGTCGGGAACTCACCAAAACAAGGAAGGCATCCTCCACTTCTCTCGCCATGGGCAGATACCTAGCCCCCGACTCCGTTTTTGGCTTCTCGATGTAGTAATGCATGTCAGCTGCACGTTGAAGCTGCCTAACGACCCTTATGCAATGGCGCTCGAAGTCGATGTCGTCTACGGTCAGTCCGCAAAACTCAGATACTCGCAGTCCCGTATTTAGCAAAATGAAGAAGACCTCGTAATAACGCGAATAATGAGTATCGTTGAGCAGAAAGTCTAATAAAAGGCGCTCCTGCCTCACACTCAACGGTTCACTGGCGACCATGTCGTTGACCAACGCATCGCCGAGCTCGAAATCTAATGGGTTCCTGCGTATTAACCCGCTTTCCTCAGCCAACTTAAATGCAGGCCTCAACACCCCTCGTATGGAGCAGATTGAGCTATATCCCTTGCCAACGTCGCGTTGAAGATGTATAAGCCATTTCTTCGCGTCCATAGTGGTAAGACTGGAAATTGGAGCCGTGCTGAAGCTATCCGACCTTAGATAGTTCATGGCCATCTTATACCCCGCCATAGTTGTATTCCTGACAGCGGTCTTTGTCGTAAGGTAGCTTTCGACCAAAGTCATAACACTCATATTGGCGGGCACGATATGGTCGAAGAGGTCTTTCTGAATCTGTTGTTCCTTCTGCCTTAAGCGGAGATCTTGCTTTTTACCTTGCGGTGTTTGGTCGTGAATTGTCAAAGTCCACGAGTAGACGAAACAGGTCTTTCCCATCCAGTTGGTGTATTTGAACGAGTAGCGACCATCTGGACGTTGGATCTCGCCTCGACGCAAAATGCGCCCCTTGTTGTCTCTTCTACCCGACATTGCTTGAATCTCCTCCTTATAGGGGACTCAAGCACGACATATTTATTGTAGTAGTTCATATGTTGAGGAAAACCGTTTTAATGGCCTCTACGGCGTAGAAAAACAGCACGATAGGGCTCTATTAGCCTCGATAAGAACATCGTCCCACCAACTGTCCAGGAACAACCATCCGAGGCCTGTTTTATCTCTCAGCTTGCAATTGGCATATAGATAGGGGCGCCGATTAAAACCCTAGTTTGAATGCAGCAGGAGCGAACCGTTAAGCAAATCACGACAGGCCTGTTTGCCGCTTACCGAATACGCAGCAAGAATGACAGGATTGCAGATTCCCTCCACTCTCGAACCTGTATGCTTCTTATCACCACAACTGCACTTGCGTCCTCCAAGACACAAGAGCGCCTACAACTACATAGGGCAAGTACATCGACCGAGAGGGTATCTACCCTCTCTCGGATTGACTTGTCCTGTGGATAGGCGCTGAGCAGTTGTGGTGACTGGGGTGGATACCCTCTCGATGGTTGTGAGCTAAGGGCATCTCCCCGATTTGGTCACCGTGGGAAGGCGCCGACATGTTCATTTGCCCTAAGTGCGGAAAAGAGTATCCGAATGACTTCGAGGGAGCGTTCTGCCCGCTCGACGGATCGAAACTCTCTAAGCAAACAGCCTCTCAACCCGAAGACGAATCCCCGCACCTGGTTTGCCCCAAATGCGGCAGGGAGTTTCCCGACGGTTCCTATTGCCGCGCCGACGGCACGAGGCTCATCGAAACGTCAGGCTCACCAAACGCCGTTTCTGATGTCGAGCAGCCCGATAAAAAGGAATCCGCTGGTAACCCACCGGCTCTGAACGGCAATTCGGAGCAGAAGTCGACAGAGAAGCCCAAGGGCAAGAAAAAGGGCAAGAAAACGCTCGCCTCCCGAATCGCTAAGGTAATCGGCATACTCTTTCTCTCCCTCATTGCGTTGTTCCTCCTGTTCGCATGCATCGGTTCCAGCAGCTCAAAGAAGTGGCCGAAAGAGATCCACACCCCTTCCATTGAGGAAATCGAGGACAAGGCCAACTCGCTCAAGGGCCCCAAGGCCACGTTTTCAGAGAACCCCAGCTATAAAGACTCTTACCACGTATTGCTCGACAACAAAGAGGTAGGCACGATATATCTGAGTGCCTACGATTCGGAGGACGTTGGGCTCTACGTCGAGAGAAGTGCAGACGATCCGGAGAGCGCTTTTAGTCAGCTCGCGGTTGCTGCCATCATGTCGTGCGACCCCTCCAATAAGCTTGAGGACGCGAAAGAGCTGCTGAAGAAAGTGGTCGACACAAAGGAAGAGGAAAAGAACGGCGTCAAATACACCACAACGCTCACGGCGGACAGGCTCATCCTGCGCATCGACATCCCCGAGAACGTGAAGGGCGCGAGCGCCACAGCAAGCGATTCCTCCGAGAGCGAGCACACCCACAAATGGGTCGACGCGACATGCACCGAACCGAAGACCTGCTCCGAATGCGGCGCAACGGAAGGTGACCCCCTCGGCCACGATTGGAAGGATGCCTCTGCCACGGAACCAAAAACTTGCTCTCGATGCGGTGCAACCGAGGGATATAGCACAGAAGAAGCCTATAACAAGGGTAAGGAATACTTTGCAAATGGCGACCTCAAGGAAGCACAGCTGTACTTTGCCTCCGCAGAAGACTACAGAGACTCCTCTGACTACATTTCCCTTATTGATCGCGTTCTTCAATTCAATGGGGTCTACGTTGACAAGCAACGCGAGCAGGAATACATCGTGTTGAATGATGGGCGTATTACGAGCTATTCGCATTACCACTCCGCTGGATACGACAGCGGGGTCACTCTCGACCATGTTCCACAAGAAGAGGATGGGAGGCTTGTTCTCATCGATAAGTATGAGTATCAAGGAACGAGCTCTTTCATCGACACGAAATACTATCTAAAAGAAGAAGACGGCAATAAATCAATCGAAACTGAACTAGGGCTTGAAGGCGGGAGAGATTACGTGCCCTCGGACAAAACCCTCGAGGAATTTGAGAAGAATCCAAATAAAACGCCTCAGAAAGTCGCGCCATCGATCGGAATGACAGCAGATGAAGTCAGAAACTCTACATGGGGATCCCCAAGCAAGATCAACGCCACCACGACAGCAAAAGGTACCCACGAGCAGTGGGTGTACTCGACGAGTAGATACATCTATCTCGACAACGGAATCGTAACCTCAATTCAAGATTAGCCATCATCGGACAGGCATATCCAAGTTACACGGGATAATACGCATCATGAGCAAATAGATGGCTGTAAGCAGCTTCTATTCAATCCGGAGCAAAAGATGAAGAAGAATCTCACTCAAGGCAGCACGATCGGGAAAGCTCTCTGCATCGTTGGCCTTATCGCCATCGCAATTGGGGTTATCAATTTTCTGATTGGCTGCGCCGATTTGGCGAGCATCGGGCATTACCACAAAGAGATCGAAACGATGATGGCATCGGTTCGCGTAATCGGCTCGATTGCCTCGGGCATCGCTGGGCTGCTACTTCTTGGCTTTAGCGAAGTAATCAGGCATCTTAGCGATATCGCTGCGGCGACGAGCGCTCCCGACAAGGAGAACTCAACTCCTCGGCTTCCCTCCCTTTAGGTAGGTGAGCCAAAATGAGCTCATATAAAGTCATATATAGAGTCGACTCATCCGATTCAACACCGAACATAATGTGGGAAGAAGGATGCCCGTTGCTCCTTGATGCCCTTCAAGTATCCAGAGACACTGATTCAGGAGAAGCCTTCCTGCAGTCAAGATTCTTAAACATCTCAGGCCAAACAATCAAGGCCTTTTCCGCAGTCGTCTCCGTCAGCCTACGCGGCGGTACTGAGGAGATTCTGCATCTCAATCCACTTGATGCGGATATTGGGCCTACAAAGACTTATACAGCAGATCCTCTCAAGCTTTCTCACGGTGATGTTACTAAAGCGCAAGTCGATATCCAATCCGTACGTTTTAACTCAACAGAATGGTCTTCCCATCTTCCCTCCTCAAAATTGCCCAGTCCGTCTCTTCTCAAACTCAGCCAAGAAGCGCTACAAGAAAGAGCTCTTGAGCTTCGGGAAGAGGGATGCAACGACAACATGACGGCATCTTTCCATGCAATTGCCGTACACGATGAGTGGACGCTTTGTCCATGTGGGCAAGTAAACGTTGGAACGGTCCACTGCGTAAGATGCGGATTAGATCTCTCGCAAGAGGCGCAGCGAGAAATTGATGAGAACAAGCTTCTTTCAGCGGCTGCGACCAGGAAACAAAGGAATCAGGAGGAGGCGCGAGAGAAGCAGGAGAAAGCCAGCAAGCTCAGGAAGACAACCCTGAAAATCTGCGTACCGGTACTACTCGTTCTGCTATCCGCTTTAGGATTCTGGTTCTTCAGCGACTACCTGCCACAAGATGCCGCTGAAAGCAAACTGTCTGAGTTCATAAGCTCGAATCAACTGTACGAGTACGACGAATGGGTCGATTACGACGAATGGGAGCCCGGGTCAGCTTCATACGTCGATAGCTTGAACGAACTGATTAGCACTTCTTACCCAAGGTTGACTAAAGAATCAAAAGAAAACGTCCTAGAAATGCTTGCAAAAGAGCAGACCATCGACGCCATATACCGAGAGGTGAAAACAAACTGGGCGGTCGACCCCAGAGAGTTAAAGGTAAGCTTAGCCATAGACGAAATCGACGTTCAAAAAGATGCCACGATGGCAGGGTCTTTCGACGTAGTTGTAAAGAGCCGAGAAAACTCTAGGTGGGAGAACCTCAGTAGCAGTTTCCGATGCAGGTACAGGGCAACCTTTACTCCTGATATGGATAATGGAACCATTGATATGTGGCCTTTGCAAAGAGAAGCTGCCGACCTGATGTACTAGGCAGCTCGTTTGCCCAGGTAAACAAGCCATATCACTTAGTGAATGCATTAAGTAACCCCCTCTGATTTTCAATTAAATCGGAGGGAGGTTCAATAAACACATTGATACTAATTATTTAACTTTTAAGCCGTCTGTATCATTATCGAGCAAAGCTGTTGTGCAAAGGTCAAACGCTCTTCTTTCTTCAAGGCCATCGAAACAGAAATCAGACGGACGGCAGGTTTTATCCGCCCATCTTGTTGACCTCAACTACATGCCAGGTAGTGCCGGAAAAAACTTGTGGCCCTTTGCTTCTTCGTCTGCGCGTGCGCATTCAGAGGCGCATCTTTAGGCTACCTGCCGCAGCACCTCTTGTACTTCTTGCCGCTACCACAGGGGCACGAGTCGTTGCGACCGATCTTCATTTCGGTGCCGTCGGGGTTGCGGAAAATACGCTTCCCCGTGATCTTCGAATGCAGTGCGTCGGCAGACCAGCCATTGTTATCCCAGCGCGGCATCGCATTGTCGAAGGCCATAAGGCGACTGACGAGTCCCTCAGGGTCCTCGCTCAAGGTAAAGAGGTCCATATCGTTCGCGGCATCGATCAAGTCAGTAGGCCTAACAGAATCGGCTTGCGCGTCAATGAGCTCATCAACACAGTCGTCGGCAAAGAAGTAGTCGTCCTCGTCGTCAGGCACATGCGCGTCAAGCCAATTGCGCAGGTTAACCGCCGCGGGAAGTCCCGCCTTCCAGCTTATGACGTCTTTCTCGGCAAGAACTGGATCGACTGGGCACGGACCCTGCGACGCCTTGTCCTCATGGCGGTCAAGCAGATAGAGCACGAACTCGTCGCGAGCGTCCAGCCGCTTGGCCACAAGCTGATGGATCTTCTTCATAGAAGCGTCCGAGAAAACGTCAGCCGTGCAGTTCTTTTCCTTCATCTCCTGGACATACCTGCGCGCAACGATACCCGTAAGATAAGAATCACTCAAGCGGTAGTCGACAAGGTAGAGAGGGGCATCGTTCGGGTCCTTTCGCGGGTCATACCAGACCGAGTACGAGATGTCCTCTCCCGACTTCCTGATGATCGAGACCAACGCTGATATGATCTCGTGGTCAGCAGACTGGATACCGTAGAAGGACCTCAGCCTTTCACAGAAGTCGACGACAGGCACGACGCCGCAGAGTTCCGTTAGAACCTCAGCAAAATGGCCAACTCGCTTGCTGAGGAGACTCATACGCTCTACCTCGCTCATGTTGATGGAGCCGATAAGCCTGCGAACATCTTCGGGCATGGCAACGCAAAAAACGCCGTCCCGGTGGTACAGCCGCGCCCAGGGAATGGATGCGTAGTATTTGCGTCCCGGCGCCATTACATTCTCTTTAGAGAACTCGATGACGCCGAGCTCGGATTCCGCAAGTTCCTTTATGGTCTCGAACTCCGCCTCGTCGGCATCCTCAAGGTCGCGCGCCAGGTATTCGGGGCTCGACAAAAGACAGTCGGCGACCCGCTTTGCCAGTTCCGCCTTGCGAAGCTTCGATGCACCCGCGATCTGCAATGCCCGGGCATAGCTGACTATGGCCTCCTTATTCGAGAGCATCAGAGACTCCTCGAGGGAGAAGGCGGGCTCTATACCGCAGGCCTCCTTGCTCATCCGGGCAACGAGGTCTTCCCTATAAACGGCGTCGGCTTCCAGGGAGTCGAGCTTCTTTTCGACCTCCACGGCGCGCTCCTCCTCGGGAAGGCCGGCGAGAACGCCGCGATGGACGCCGGGCGCCATCGGCTCATTGCCCATGCGGTCCCACTCCGCGCGCTTAAGCTCATCCGCAAAGCGTCTCTCTTCATCTGCGACCTTTTTGGCGCTCACCCGGTCTGCCAGCTCACAGAACTCGTTGGCATCAGTCACCGGCACACGTCCAAGTGCGACGGAGCCCTCTTCTTCCAAAGCTTTCTTCATTCCCGGGCCCATGGCAACGGGGTACTCCGCGATCGAGGAATCATAGACGATGAGGTCATCGAAAGGCAGCAGGGTAACGTCAATGATGCGCGGAACCTCGCCCGCAAGCATAGAGGTAAGGTCCTTAGCGAGCGCCGAGACGGCTACTGTGGAATTTCCGACAGTCATGAGGGCGCGCCCATCAGAGTCAAAGCCTACGAGCAGCGCGGGCCCGCTGTAACGATGCGAGAACCGCTTTATAGCCGCACGTTGCTTTGGGCTGAGCGAAGTGCTCTGCGTCGCGATCATGTCATCAAGCGCTGTGGGGTCCTCCCAAAACGTGCGAAGCGCCTCCCTACGAAGCAAGTCATCATCGCAGCAGAGTGCGAACCGGGTTGCCTCGCCCTCGGAGCAAAGACCGAAACGACCCGCCGAGAATGCAATGATTGAGTTGATCAGGTCGAAAAAAGCCTTCCCTTGCTTGAAGCTAAGGCTCATCCAATGCTCCCATCGATATCGAGGAGGCGAGCGGCACCCCAGGCGAAGATCCTCGTCGGACTTCACCCAGGAAGGCTCCGCCCCTCGGCTTCCTTCATCCAAGTGTATCCGCGCTTATGGGGCAAAAGCACGAGAGCCGCTTTCTCGCGATTTTAGAAGTTAACCTTGATTGCGAGCCCAAACTTGCTCGAAGCATCGATAATCGAGTATGCGTCAAATTGAGAATTACGTCTTGAAACCTAGAACAAGATTCGGTAATCTAATTACCTGCGTGCCGGCATAGCTCAGTTGGTAGAGCACCGCTCTCGTAAAGCGGGGGTCATCGGTTCGAGTCCGATTGCCGGCTCCAGCTAAAAGATACAGCCCGAAGGTCGTTGGCCTTTGGGCTGTTTTCTTATGCTCCCCCGCCGCATCGATGCCGCATTTGAGCGGAACTCCCTTAGTGGGTGAACAAACAAGGGGTCCGTCGGGTATCCGACGAACCCCTTGCTGCAAAACCACAGGTAGATGGCTTAGGCACTTTAACGATACTTAAGTGAGCCCCGTTTTGTTCACCCACTAAAGCAAAGCAGCCTTTAAAAAGAACGCAGAGCGGCTACAGAAGCCTCAGAACCCCGCGGACAAGGCGCTCGAAGTCGTCGGCATGCTTCTCGGCCTCGGCGACGACGCTCTCGTGGTCGACGCCCGGCGCACCGGCCTCGTTGGCGGCCAGCGTAAGCCCGAGCACGTTCATCTCGAGCGCCTTTGCCATGATGACCTCGCACACGGTGCTCATGCCCACATAGCTCACGCCGAGCGTGCGCAGCATCGCGGTCTCGGCCGGCGTCTCGAAGCTGGGGCCGAGCATGCCCGCGTAGACGCCCTCCTCGACAGCGATACCGAGGTCGTCGGCCACGCCGCGCGCCAGCGTACGCAGGTACGGCGAGTAGGCGTCGTTCATGTCGACGAAGGGGGTGTCGACGCCGCGCAGCTCGTCCCACTCGGCGAGCGGGTTGCGGCCGGTGAGGTTGATCTGGTCGGTGAGGATGCCGAGGCCCTTCTGGGCGTTACCGGGCACGCTGCCCGTGGCGCAGGCAAAGATGATGTCGCGGCAGCCGAGGTGGCTCGCGTGGCGCACGAGCGCGGTAACCTCCGCGGCACTGTAACCCTGGTACAGGTGGATACGGCCGGGATACACGACCACGGGGACCTCGTCCACGGTGCCCACGAGCGCCTCGAAGTTGTGCCCCTCAATGGGCGTAGCGTCCGCCGGGAAGCCCTCTATGTCGTGGTAGTCGATGTGGCGGACCGGCTTGACCAGGTTTTTGAGGTGGCCCAGGCCTGTTCCGAGCACGATGGCCACGGGGTGCTCGACGGACGGCTTGATGTTCTTCACGGTGTCTTCGGTGACCACGCAGATCCCCTCCTTGGTGAGCAGACGGGCGCACACGCCCATGCCTGCCGTTAGCGTTCCGGTATAGCTACCATCGTAGACCAGCCCGACGCCGCATGACGGGCTTTTTGCCTTGAGGACGGCGAGCGGCGCGCCCGAGCTCACAACCGCCTCGCGCGCGACCTGCGCTCCCCTAGCAAACGCGCAGGTCACATCGGTTCCATCGGAAAGCAGCACCCTCTTTCCCACCTGCTCGGCGGGCGGTCGCGGACAAGGAAGCCCCGCGGCCCTCTCGGGGCACACGGGGCATACCTGGGTTTTGCTTGCCAGCTCGATGACCTCGGCGCACGGCTTGGCTCCCCCGTCGTAGCGAACGGGCTCGCCGAGCAGGCATGCGCTCACGGCGATGCGCATCCTAGACCGCCAGCGAGCCGATCTGGATACTGGCGTTGGAAAGAAGCCCGTTGCAGTAGGTCGTCCATTCAGAGGACATCTGGCTGGAGGCCGTGCTGTACTTGGACTGTGCGACGTAATAGGCAGCCTGCGCCGCGGCGTAGGTCGCGGAGTCGTTCGTGATCTCGTAGGAGGCGAGCGTCTTCGCGTAGTCGCCGTCAGAGCTCTTCCAGGTGTTGTTGTCGGCGTCCCACTCGTCGCCGGCAAGGCCGATGATGTACTGCGCGTAATCGGCGCTCGGAGCGTCCTCGGCGCCGTCGGCCGGGGCGGTCGGGGCCGTGGGCTGCTCGGGCAGAGTGGTGGTGACCACGGAGTCGCGCAGCTTGCTCATGACGGCGGACTGCTTGATGGTCTGCTTGGCGGTGTCCTCGTCGATGTTGTACTGCGAGGCGATCGTCGAGTAGTCGGTCGTGCCGAACATCGAGTTCGCGTAGGCGTCGACGTCGTCGTCGCTCACCGTGATGCCCTGGGCATCGGCGGCGGAGAGAACAATCTGGTTGCGGGCGTAGGACACGACGTCGGTGGCGGCAGGGACGTTGTAGCTGCCGTCGGAGTTGGCGGAGCTCTCGACGCTGCCGTTCTGGGCGATGACCTGGCGCGCGGTGACCTTCTCGGTCTTGCCGTTGTAGGTGTACTCGGCGATCACGGTGTCAAGCTGGTCGGCAGTGAGCTGCGTGGTACCGCCAAGCGAGAAGCCCGAGCCGCCTCCAAGCAGGAAGTGGCCGCACAGAACGCCGACGATGGCCGCCGCGGCAACGCAGGCGATGAAGACGGGAAGCCCGACCGTGGACGCGGGCTTCTTTGCGCCGGCGACCTTGGTCGGCTTGGCGGGCTCCGCCGGCTCGGCGGGCTTAGCCTGCTCGTCGATATTCTCGTTTGTATCGGGCATTTGCTCCCCTTTGTTCGATTTGTGCAGTTAAAGACCTCAGGGATTCTACCCTATGGGTCTTTAGGATTCCTTAAAGCCGTGCCCGCCTCGGCGGGCGGGCACGCACACGACACAATACATTGCCTGCGGCTGAGGCTACTTGCAGGCGTCCGCGATCTGCTCGCTGAAGGTCTTGATGTAACCGGAGCCGTTGGAGGCGTCGAACGCGACGCGCTCGGCCAGGGCGGCGCGGGTCTTCTCGGATGCGTCGCCGCGGGCAAGCTCGAGCAGCGCGCCCAGCATGTCGCGATACTCCGCGTCGCCGTGATAGCACTGGATCGCCTCGTCGAGCAGCGGCCATGCCTCGTCGGAGCGCTCGGCGGAAGTGGCGCCGTATCGGCACAGGAAAACGAACGCCGCCAGGCGGACCGTAGCGGAGTCGTCGTCAAAGAGGGACTCCTCGGCACCCTCGAAGGCACCGGAAAGGTCGGCGGCGTGATCGGCGCACAGCTCGGTGAGCGCGGTGAGGATCTCCCAGCGCGTCTGCGCCTCGGGGCGCTCGAGCGTCTCGACGAGCTGGTCGATATAGCCGACGAGCGTAGACGGGTTGGCCTTCGCGACGGCCGCGAGCTTGTGCGCGACCTCCTGGCGACGGCGGCGGCCGGTGCCCTGAAGCTCCTTGAAAAGCGCGTCGATCTGCGCGCTGGCGGTGGTTCCCTCTGCCATGTGTACCTCCTATGTAGCTTTGGCGATGAAAATCTTTCAGCCCGGTCCCGGGCATCGCCGATTACTGCTTCTTTGTCTGGTCCGGCTCCACGGTGCTCATGAACTCGGGCTCGGGGCCGCCGTCGCGGCGGGCGCGGCGCCCGGCCTCGGCCGCCTCAGGGTTCTCCGAACGTCGGACGTGGTCCTTGTTCACGCCGAAGGAGCTGTCCGCCTTCTTCCAGGGGCCCACGGACTCCCCGAAGCCCATCTTCATGCCCGAAAGCGTTCCGGCCATCGCGCCGAACACGAGCATGAGCAGCATCAGCAGGCCCGTGGCGTAGACGACGGCGGTAAGAAGGGCGCCTGCCCCGAGCACCGCGAGGTTCATGCGGATGTAGTCCTTGCGGCTCACGCAGCGCTTGACGAGGATGTCGCCCGCCCCGACGCCGGCGAAAATCCCGAAAAGGAGAAAGAGGAGCGCGATGACCGCGCCGACGAAACCGAGGTCCACGGACTAGGCCTCCCCGTGGCAGCAGCAGTGGTGCTCGCCGCCCTCCCCGTGGTTGCCGCCGCAGCACTCGTGGCCGTCCTCGTGGTGGCCGCCACAGCCGCAGCCGCCCTCCTCGCCACCGCAGCAGCAGCCGTCGTCGGCGTCCAGAAGCGACCAGTCGAGCCCGGCCGCCGCGGCGTCGCCCTCCTCGGCGTACAGCAGCGTGAGTGCCTGGGTGCCCATGCGCGCGCCGCCGACCTGGCAAAGCGTATCGAACAGGGCGAAGGCGGTCTCGGCACCGGGCAGCGCGAGCTCGGCCTCCTGGGCGGAGCGCAGCGCGAGCGCGATGTCCTTGCGCAGGTGCTCGGCCATGAAGCCGGGCTTGTAGTCGCCCTCGAGGGACTTGGGCGCGAGGCTCGCGGAGGCGCCGGAGCCGCCCGTGCCGCTCGCCATGAGGTCGAGGACCTTGTGGGCGTCGAGGTGGCCCTGCTCGGCGAGCGCGAGGGCGTCGGCATAGCCGACCATGCAAGAGGCGAGGCTCACCTGGTTGCAGAGCTTGGCGGTCTGGCCGGCGCCGGGGGCGTCGAAGTAGAAGAGCTTCTTGCCGAAGGTCTGAAGAAGGGGCAGCACGGGGGCCGCCTGCTCCTCGGTCGCGCCGATGATCAGCGTGAGGGTGCCAGCCTCGGCGCCCGCCTGGCCGCCCGTGACGGGGCAGTCGAAGGCGTGCTTGTCCTCGACCTCGGCGGCGTCGTGGATGTCGCGGGCGAGCTGCGGCGAGCTCGTGGTGAGGTCGATGAGGTAGGCACCCTTGCGAGCGGCGCGGATGAGGCCGTCGGAGGCCAGGTAGACGTCCTCGACGTCGGTGGGGTAGCCGACCATGGTAAAGACGACGTCGGCCTCGCGGGCGGCGTCGGCGGGCGTGTCGGCCCACTTGGCGCCGCGGGCAAGAAGTGCCTCGGCCTTGGACTTGGTGCGGTTGTGCACGGTGAGGTCGAAGCCCGCGTCGAGGATGTGGCCGCAAATCGCGGCGCCCATGATGCCGGTGCCGATGAAGGCTACTTTCGTGCTGTTCGTGTTGCTCATTCGTGCCTTTCTTTGTCGCGGGCAGGGGCGCGGCCCTTCTAGCCCGTTGATTCGCTCGTCGTCGACGCCGAGGCAGCCCCCTCCCGCCCACGGCGGAACAAGGGGGCTGTCTGCTCGTCAGTTACTTGTTGCGGACCTTGCGCGCGAGCCTATCGGTGAAGCTGAGGTTCTCGCGGCGGTCCTTGCTCCAAAAGACGCAGGCGACCATGCCCGGGCCCACGTGCGCGCCGATGACCGGCGAGACGGAGCTGTAGATGATGGGCATGTCGGCGCAGCCGGGCTCCTTGCGAAGCTGGTCGCCAAGCCACTGGGCGTCCTTCTCGGCGTCGGCTGAGACGATGCCCACGGGCATCGGGACGCCGCCCATGTCTTCCTCGGTGAGGTGGTTGGCCTTGAAGTCAGCGATGATGGCGCGCAGGGCCTTCTTGCGCCCGCGGCACATGCCGCGCAGCGTGAGGGCGCCGTTGAGGTCGTAGGAGAGCTCAGGCTTGATGTCGAGCTTACCGCCGACCGTGGCTGCCGCGGGCGGGATGCGGCCGCCGCGGGCCAGGGCGTCGAAGCTGTCGAGCGTGAAATAGCCCTGGATGTAGTAGCGAGCCTCCTCGGCCCACTCCACGAGCTCCTTGGCCGTGAGGCCCCTGCCAGCAAGGCGCACGGCCTCGATGGCAAGGAGCTCGGCCGCGGCGGACGGGCAAAGGTTGTCGACCACGTAGAGCTCGAAGCCGGGGTGGCTCTCGCGCACCATGTCGGCCGCCGTGCGGGCGGCGTCGATGGACGACGAGAGGCCGCGCGTGAAGCCGAGGTAGATGGTCGGGGTGCCCTTCTTTGCAGCCTCCTCGAAGACCTCAAGGTAGTGGCCAGGGGTGATGGCCGACGTCGTGGCGACCTCGCCGGCGCGCATGCGCTCATAGAAGTCGTGCGGGCTTATGGACTGCCAGAAATCGTCGAGGTGCTCCTCTTTGCCCATGACAAAGGGGAAGCTCACGGTCTGGACGCCGAGCGCGCGCACGACCTCGGGGGCGAAGTCCGCGCACGAGTCGACGATGATGTTGACTTCAGCGTGCGAATGATAAGCGCGGCCCAGGCGCACAGCCTCCTGCGACGCCTGGGCGTTGGTATAGCTAAGCTGTTCGCCCTCGCGGGCGGTTTGATCACTCAAAGGATTCCTTACTCCTCGTTCTCTTCAATCTTGGGCTTGATAATACCGTACCCGCCGTTCTTGCGGTGGTAGATGACGTTGATGAGCCCGGTCGTCGCGTTCGTGAACACATAAAAATCGTGGCCGATGAGGTCGGTCTGGACGAGCGCCTCCTCCTCGGTCATGGGCACGAGGTCGATGACCTTCTCGCGGACGAGCTGATCGTCCTCGTCCTGGTCGGGGGCAGGCTCGATGAGGGCGGCGAGGTCGTCGGCGCTCACGGGAGCGGGACGGGCAGAGGCCGCGCGCTGACGACGG
>OLVX01002298.1_pt1 | contig 14213 bp, 12 predicted proteins | sample 1673271 | NCBI WGS metagenome assembly OLVX01 (sample SAMEA3178939, study PRJEB25190) | human gut metagenome | biome: human gut; feature: human-associated habitat; material: faeces | place: Austria | collected 2013
GCGCCCAAAGACGCTGACCGATCCTGAACTGAGGTGGATAAGTCCTGCGACGGCTCGAAAGAGCATGGTTTTTCCAGACCCGTTGATTCCCATAAAGCCGTAGACACCGCCACGCGGAAGCTCAAGCGAGATGCCGTCGAGCACCGTGCGGTCCTTAATGACCTTTGTTGCGTTTTCGATGTTGATGACGTCCGACATAAGACACCCCCTACAGAAGCTCCTTTGAGGCAAGGGCCCTGGATGCGAGCCCGCAAGCAACCAAGAGCAGCAGCAGCAAATAGACGATGGACCTGGCGGGCAAGAAGCCCAAGGCGTCGTGCCACGCGAGCACCGCCTGAGCCGAAGGCGCGAGCGGCACGAGCACGGCCTGCCACTTGGCGGGAGAGACCGCGAGGGCGCACAGAGTCGCAAAATGCACGCCCAGGAACACGACGGACGCCTCGACTTCCCCCAACCGCAAGGCCGCCGCGCTTGCCACCACGGCAAGAAGCGCTTGCTGAAGGGCGAGAAGCACCACCGCCGCCAGGAGCCCCGGAAAACCGGACACTTCCTCGCCGCCGACCAGAAGCAAGGCCCCCAGGCCAGCGCCGTAGGCGAGCAGTGCCGAGAAACCTCCGCGCAAAGCAGCGCCGGTGTACGCCTTTCTTGCCCAACTCATGCGCGAGCCAACCCGAATGGCGGTAAGCCTCGCGCGAGAACAATCCTCCACGAGCTGATCGGAAAAAGCAAAGGTGCACACCGATGGCAGAATCATGGTGAACACATGCGGGGCTGCGCCAGCCCTCGGGACAAGCGCGCCTCCTGCGATGAGATAGCGAGCCGCCTTATCCGCACCGCCTGCGGCCATGGCGAGCATCAGCACCGCAGAGACCAGAGTGATCAGGGCACACTTTAAGGCAAAGGACCTATAAGACATCAGCGCCACCGCCCACCGGGAGCAAATCCCTTCTCAAAGCAACGCGCGCCGAGGCGAACGCGGATCAAGGCGATGGCCAGCAGACGCAGAGCGTTGCAGACCATAACCGATACGGGCATGGTCGCCTCAAGAAGCGTCAGCCTCCAACCGAGGTACAAAGCGGGGTGGTCTAGAGCCGGAGAAAAGCTGGCAAGGTAGTCGAGCGAGCCGTAGAACGCCGCTGAGCAGATTGCCATCGGCAAAGAAGCGAAGGTTAGCCAGGTAAAGAGCATGACAAGCTGGCAGCATATGCAGAAGAGAGCGATCAAAACGGCCTCGACTATAAGGAACGAAACCACCGCCGTAGCGCCAAACGTCCAGAAGCCCCTGGCAGCGACCAGCAAAAGACCGCTCGCCACCACAGTCAGTGCAAAAACCGCCGAACGCACAGCGGAGACCATGAGGCACATCGCAACGCTCGCGGCCCTGCTGCCGGCACGAATCAGTATTTGCGGAGAGGAGCTCATTTGCAGATTCGATATCCCCAGCATGATCACGAGAGGAACGAGCGCAAAGACGGCAAGGTTCGAGCTAGTGACGACAAAGAACAGCTTTGGCAAGTTGCCAACCGCCGCCGAGAACGCGCCTGTCTCGATGAAGGCGAATTCGACGCCTCTGAGCACGACACCCAGGGCGCACGCTATGGCGCAGCTTCGGTCGAGAGCGCTTCTTCGCACAGGCCCGGCGTTCATAGGAGAACATCCCGCTTGGTCAGCAAGGCGGCGGCGATCGCGGCAACCGCGGCGAGCATCGCAAGAACCGGAAGCGCAATAAGCCAAAACAACGTGGCGCCATTACCCCAAACAAAGGAAAGCCCAAGGTAGGTGGCCATGACGTTCACATCGCTCGGCAAGAAGTTCGAGGACACCAAAAGCAGGAGCGTCGGCAAGCCAAGGACGAGGATGCGGCTCCGCTTCGAGTACAGCGAGATCGCCACCGAAACGAGGGCGGCGATTCCGGACCAAAGCGCCTCGTAAAAGTCGATCAAAAGATTGAAGGCATAGCGATTGTTCGCAGCGAGCGAGGCGAGCAGCTCCACGCCCGCGGCGGGAGCCACCGCGGCCTCGTATGACGCGGGGGTGTTGAACTCGGCAAAGGCGTCCTGCCCGGCGACGAGGGGGAAAGCGGCGAAGGACATAAGCTGCGAAAGCGCGAGGGCCAAGAAGGTCAGAAGGAACGCGAAGGCGAAAGCGATCGCAGCTATGGAGACAACATAGGCACGCAAGGAAGCCCTGCTTACGATCGCATTGGCCTGCTTTTGCCTCGCGTCAAGGTAAAGCCGGTCGGCAAAGGCGGCGCTGGAGCACGGAATCATGAGGAAATACACGAACAGCCCAAACACAGGCGTCTGCATGGCCCCATGGTTCCCGGCCCATGCATACGCGGCCGAGGGAAGCTCCGCGACGTCATGGCCCCAAAAGCCAAGACAGGTCTGGAAGAAAGCCACGGACAAGACCACAACGAATACGAGGAGCGCATATCGCCAGTTTTTTGAGCGGAAGGCTCGATGGGCCTGAGCCTTGAGCATACCTTTGCCAGCATCCATACGACCTCCCCCGATCGCGTGCGGATAAACATGCGATCGTCACTGGTTGACAGCCCAAATTCTGACGGAGCAGGACCGATTCGTCTGCCACTCAACGCTATGCAAGTGATGAATCAGCTTGTAAAGCCCGCCTCATCCTTAAGTAGTTTCCGCAGCTCATCGATGCTGCTGAGGCCGAGCTTCTCATAAGCTCTCGTCCGGTACGAATAGACCGTTGCAGGGGTTGTCACGTTTTTCTTGCATACGGTCGAGAGGTCCTCCCCGCAAGCAAGGTCGATCAGAATCTCAGCCTGAAGCTGACCGAGCCCTCGGCCCAAGAGATAATGCCTCGCCCGCTCGACGCCCTTTGGAGCCACTTTAATGCGGCGCCACCTTAGCCTTCGCCACAGGCAAACGGTTAGAACCACTATGGCAGCGGGATAAACATAGGCAGCGGGATTTGAGAGCGCGCCAATAAAGTAGTAATCGAACCATTCCGATATGTACAGGGCCGCGGCGAGGAACAAGAAATTCTCCGCTCCCATCCCAAAAAGCCTACGCACACCAAGGGTCAACGCACTAAGGAGTCGTTTGGCGTATCCGGTAAATCCGTCGTTTTCAAGCTTCTCGGCACCCAACCAAAGAAATACGAGCACCAGCAAGAGCAATATCTTTAGACGGTATGAGAGATATTGATCGAGGTTCAATCCGATACCAGTCCATATCAGGGAAGAAGACCACGCAAAGTAGGAGCCCACAGAAAAGAGCAGGTAGTGTGCAAGCGTCAGTACCGCCTCGCGTGACGTTAGTCTTCCGACCAAGTTGTCGCCCTCACTCAATCCGGAGGAAACCTCGGCCCATATGACGCCCGCCAGAACAAGAAGAATCACAAAAACAAACAGGCCAAAGCGGCATATTCCCGAAACAGACCCATAGTCGCCTTTGCTGTGATTGTAGATGATGTCCGGCCAGACCATAAATATGACTGTGAGCATCAATGTGACGAAGGCCGCCATCCCCGGCAAGGAAGGCCTATTCGTTTGCTTTTCCTTCTCGCCAGATTCCTTTGAGGCAACCGGACTCACCTTGCTGTCACGAACATACTGCCGCAGCTCGGAAGCGCCAGAAAGCCCCAACTTTTCATAGCCGCGCCTACGGTACGAGGCAACCGTGGCCTCAGCGATTCCCAAACTGTCCGCTATAGTTGCTGCCGAATGACCCAGCGCCGTTTTACACATAACGTCGAGTTCCCTCTGGGTTAAGGGTGAACTGGCGGCTTTGCCCAGCAAATTCGCAACTTCGTCTTCTTCATTTGCTGCCGGCAAACTGACTATGGACGCCGCAGAAGTCTTTTTTGCACGCCATTTAGTCATGCCCTTCAGCACCGCCTCGAAAAGAGATGCGCACGACAGCACAACTACCAAGTAGCCGAGCACTATCGTCGGCGGGTAATACGTCTCGAATATCATGTGCGACCATAGGCTCATCAAGAATTCAAGGAATAAAGAGGACGTCAAGTGCCCTGCGACAAAGTACATGGCCGTGTTTTTCGGAACCGCGCCGGCTCTGAAGCTGCGCCGCCCCCATAGCACGACCGCAACGGCCACAAGAATGGACAGCAGCGAAGAGCGCACCAAGCTTGCAGCGCACAACGAAAGAGCAGCCAGCAAAACCGCCGAAGGCCAGGCGCAGCCCATGAAATATGATCGCGACGCCGCAAAACGCGGAGGCCTTCCCTGCGCGGCCACTTCTTTTTCGAGATAGAGGCACCAACCGAACGTACCGATTATGCGGCAGAAAACCTCAAGGTTATCGATGAGGTCGACCAGACCCCAAGGGAGATCGACCGATTCAACCGTTGCGTTTATAACGGCGACGAGGCCAAGCGGAACGAGCATGAGGGTCATGGTTCGTGCTGCCAGAAAGAACCAGTCGAATGCCTTTGGAAATACGCGCAGGATTCGCGGCTCAAGCCAATCACTCAGCCAGTGCCATGCGATCAACAGCGCCAAAACAGTAGCGTGAACAATAGCCCCGCAAAGTCCCGGGGCAACGGGATCTCCCACGATAAAGGGCCCATACGGCGTCGCGGCAAGCAGCGCTGTCCAAAGGATCCAAGGCATTGCTCCTCCAAAGGCAAAGCTTCGTGATGGCACTCAAATGCTCGATTGAGATGAGAGTCGCCTCAAAGAACGAGACGGGACACCTTCGCGCTCGAACAAAGCCCCATCCAAGGGCACGCCGCCTTCGGCCCTTACTTCTCCATGTTCCCCATGATCGACGCGGAGAAGCTGAGCGCCAACCGGTCGTCGCCGTCCTTCAGGTCAATGAAGAAGAGCTCGCGGACCTTGTTCAGCCGATAGAAATACGTGTTGCGGTGCACATTCAGCGCAGTCGCGGCGTCGGCAGGGCTACCCGGGTAGCGAACTCCCATGATGGCGGTCTGGAGATAGGCGGTGCCGTGCTCGCGATCGTATTCGGCCATGGCGACCACGCGCTTGTCGAGCATCATCTCGAGCTTGTCAACTTCCCCGGCAGAGCTCGCGAGCGCGGCGAACCTGTGCTCCCAGAAGTAATACGCGCGACCGTCCTCCGGCTCACGGATCGTGCCCTCGAGGTCGATAGCCTCCCGGTAACGCCCCGGGCACATGAGCAGGTCGTCGAATGGCTCGCTGACGAACAAGGAGAATCCGTTGCTCTCCAACGTCGTCATCAGCGACTTGTTCGAAGAGAGGCACCGTTGGGCGCGCGTATAGCCGTCATAGCCGGCCGTCTCGCCCCTGCCGATGGGCGCGAGCACGATAAGCCGGTCCTCGCTGGCGCTCCACAGGCTGTTCTGAAGCGCACGGGAGCACATGGTCCCCACCCGGGCATAGTAGTCCTTATCGGATTTCCGCCGGCCGGTGACCGCGAACAGGATGTAGCTCACGTCGAGCGGAAGACTCGTGAGAAGGACCTGGGCACGAATGGTCTGCACATTCGCAAATGTGCCTTCCACAAGATTGCGCAGCACCGACGAGCCTGCGCCCGCGCGGTCGCCCGCAGCGCCCAGCCTGTCGATCAAAACGCCCGCGAGCTGACCGGCAAAGTCAATAAGCTCGAGGTCGAAGCCGGTTATGGGGCGGTTCTTCTCTACAACGCCGTAGCGACCCATCTCGAGGCCGTGGTAATAGATGATCGAGGTGGCCCAGCGAAGCCCCTGGAGCCTCGCGTTCCCCATAACCGAGTTGCGCGCGTGGCGAACAGGTCCCGGCGAGCCTTCGGTTCCAGGGGTCGCGTCCATGCCCGCAGAAGCATGCCCTTCGACAATAGCCCTCTGCAGATCGGTGTCGTCAACAGGGAAATCGCCGGAGACGCCGAGGATGCGCGCGTCGGCATTGGCAACGATCACCGGGTTTCCGAGAACCTCCGCGGACGATTTGGCGAACTGAGGAAGGTCATAGGAGCCAAGGAACGCCTCGAACATCCGGTCGCGAAGATGATTGAGCTCAGCGGCCCTCACGGGAAGGTTGTCGAAGGCCGAGCAGAAAGACACGAAGGCCTCGGGAGACGCCACCGCCACGAGGCTTCCGGAGACCCGAAGCCCGGCCGGGATGCTCGCACCGGAATGCAGGAGCACGATCTCGCCCGGGTCGGCGGAGAAGCCCACCTCCTCAAGCTCAGAGAGTTGGCGAAGTCGTAGAAACTTTGCAAATGAGGGGTTTCGGCCGCTACGGTTCGAAACAAGAAGGACGTCCTCATCGAGCAGCCCTTCTTTGCCCTCGGCCCAATCCGTGCAGGTGAGCTCGTTTAGAACCGTCCTCAGTTTCATGCGCATGTCCCCCGATGCCGTTTGTTCGTGTTCCCCATGATAGCGCGGAAGCGGCGCTTTCGCCGAAGACCCGTAGGGCTTTGCCCGCGGTCAGCACGGCCGAAAACAGCGCGAAGAAGTGCGGCTAGAGTGCCTTTTGCTGATAGAGCCCGTGGTCGAGAAAGCCCAGGGACCGGTAGTACTCGCGGGTCCCCACGGCGCTGATCACGTTGATGCGTCCAAAGCCCGCCTCGCGGGCGAGCTCGCAGGCCCGCGCCACGAGCGAGCGGCCAAGCCCGCGATGCTGGGCGGCGGTTCCCTCCTGCCCCACGCGCGCGGCGACGCCGTACACATGGACCTCGCGGATCATGGCCTCGCCGGCGCCAACGGGGGCGTCATCGCCGTAGCGCTTCGTGCACTCGGCAACAAAGCGCTGGTCAGGCAAGGAAAGCCTCAGGAAACCGGCGATCTTTCCCTCGGGCGTGACCCATTGCAGGAAGCGCTCCTCGGATGTCGGGGTCGAGTACGCGACGACATCCATCTCAAGCTCGGCGGGGTCCGGCGCGTCCGAGCCGATCTCACGGTAGCGGATCTCGCGCACGCGCTCCTGTCCCGAGGCCGCGAGCCTGCGCTCGACCATCTGGCGCAGGTTGGGTTTCTTGTTTCCCGCGACGATGTCCTTCGAGCTGAAGTCGCGGATCATGCGGCTCACGCGGCAGAACGCCGGCGTGGCGACGATGTCGGCGGCGAGCACGTCGAGGAGCTCGTCTTCCGTATAGGGCCCCCACTCCCCCGATTCGTGCTTGCGGACGAGCCGGGTCCCCTCGATGAGGGCGCACGGATAGAGCTTGACCTCATCGGGCTGGAAGGGCCCGGGCCCAACGAAGCGCAGGTAGTCGGCCTTATCGCCTGTCGGTGTTGAGCCGATGAGGTTGACCATGAAGTGGGCGTGTATCTTGAAGCCGAACAACCGGCACAGGCTGAAGGCCTCCTCCATGCGCGAGACGTCGATGCGCCGCTCGTTCATGTCGAGGACGCGTTGGTCGATGCTCTGCACGCCCATCTGGACCTTCGTGCAGCCGAGGCGGCGGATGGTATGCAGCGAGCGCGCCGTGACGGCGTCCGGCCTGGTCTCGATGACGAGCCCCACCACGCGGTGACAGGCACGCTCGTTTGCGCGCTGCCGGCGCTCGAGCTCCTCCCAGGACGCGCTTTGCCACGACATCGCCTGCCCCCAGGCGCTTCCGGCGCCGTAGAGCTCCTTGACGGCGGCGTTGTAGCGGCCGCGACCTCCCCCGCACCCGGCGTCGATGCCGGCCTGGAGCTCGGCCCTTCTTTGCGCGAGCGCCTCGGCGTCCTTTGCCAAGAAGCGCTCGCGGTACCGCGCGCGGCGCTCGGCCACGCCCTTGGGCAGGCAGCCATCCGGCACAGCGTCTATGGCGGCCTCAGCTCCCCCGCGGCCGCAGGAGCGCCTGAGCATGGGGTTTGCCGCCTCGCCCGCCACGGCGTCGTCGTTAAGCGCACGGAACAGCTCGCTCATGAACCAGACCTGGTAGCCCTCGGGATAGTCGGTCCAGGTGCCGCCGAGCACGATGAGCTCGATCTTGTCGGTCGCGTGCCCCATCTGCGAGAGCGCCGTCAGCCGCGAGCTCACCTGCAGGTAGGGGTCGAAGCGGTTCTGCTCGGCGCGGGCGCACGCCGGCTCGTCGCGCAGATAGCTCTTGGGCATCCTGAGGTCGCTCGGGCAGAACACGCAGTCGCCCGAGCACGGCCAGGGCTTGGTGATCACGGTAATGGTCGCCACACCCGAGGCGGTGCGGCGGGGCTTAATGCGGATAGCGCGCAGAAGCTCTCGCTCGAGGTCGGGCGAGATCTGCCACGAGGCCCAGCGCTCTGGGTCTTCTTGCTTGGTGCGCAGGTAAAAGGGCAGAAGCTGCCGCTTGGCCGGAGGCTGACCGGCGCCGCGCGACGCCGCGTGCACGAGCTTCGTCACTACGGCGTCGTCAACCGGGCGCCCCGCGCGCAGGAGCGCGGCTATCTGCAATAGAATCTGTTCCATATGACCATTCTAGCCGCCGCGGGAGATCTACTGTGGAACGCGCCTTCGCACAGAGGCTCATCGAGCTCAACAAGCGGTTTTATCGCGAGAACGCCCATTCGTTCTCCAGGACCCGCCAGGCGCCGTGGCCTGGATGGGGCCGCGCGCTCGAGGTCGCGGGAGAGTACCTTGACCTCAGCCGGGGCGACCCCGACCGTCCCTTGCGCGCGTTCGACCTCGCTTGCGGAAACCTGCGCTTCGAGGCGTTCCTTGCCGAACAGACCGATCGCCCGCTTGAGCTCCACGGCGTGGACTCCTGCGACGAGCTGACCTTCGACGAGTCGGGGCATGCCGACGCGGTCGCGGGCTTTATGTATAGGAAGCTCGACGTGCTCGGGGCGCTTATGGACAAAGTCCACGGCAACGCGGCCCTTCTTGCCGATGCGCCGCCTGCCGACCTCGCAGTCTGCTTCGGCTTCAGGCATCATGTCCCCGGCGCCGAGCTTCGCGAGGACGTGCTGCGGATGCTCCTGGCCCACACGCGTGCCGGGGGCATCGCCGTCATGAGCTTCTGGGCCTTTGCCGAAGATCCGCGCCTGGCAAGAAAAGCCGCCGACGCGACGGCGCGCGCCGCGAAGGAGCCGCCCTTCGAGGGCTTCTCGCCGCGCTCGCTCGAGCCGGGCGATTACCTCCTAGATTGGCAAGGGACGGCGCCGTACCGCTACTGCCACAGCTTCGGCGAGGGCGAGGTGTCGCGGCTCGCGGAGGCGGTGTCCGGCGAGGCCGACGAGGTTGGGCGCTACTCCGCCGACGGTCGCGCCGGGAATCTGAATCGCTACCTCATCCTTCGCCGACATTAGCCGCGGCTAAGGACGGGAGCGACGCCTTCTCGGCGCGGGCAGCCCGCGGGTGATGACGGCGCGGAAGTCGCACGAGTCCATATCATTGACGCCGTTGGGCGCGAAGTGGATCGTGCCCTCCCAATCGGGGATGAACCCGTGGTGCCAGGCGTAGCCCCTGTCGCCCGAAAGAACGAAGTCGGCGGCGGACTCGAAGCCGTCGAGGTCCTTCTTTGTGAAGTCGTGCAGGTGGTGCCCGGTCCAGAAGCTCTCGAACGGCAGGCGCCGAAGCTTTTCGAGGGTTTCTTTGTATGTCTTCACAGACGAGCTCTCGGGAAAGCAGAGGCACTCGATCGGAGTCACCGCGTCGCCGGAGAACAGAATTCCGAGCTCCCGGCAAAGAAACCCGATCGAGCCCGAGGTGTGCCCCGGAAGCCCAACGACCCGAAGAGTACGCCCGCCTAAGTCGAATACGTCGCCCTCCGCGGTTGTGTGCACCCGCGGGCGCGCGCCGTCGCGGGGCCCGAAGGGCGTCGACGCGTCGGCATAGCCCTCTTTCGCGGCATGCTCGGCCACGATGTGCGCATAGCACTCGCAGACGCCCCAGCACGAAGCCTCCTGCGCATGCGCCCAGACATCGGAAAACCAGTACGCCCCGCCGACGTGATCCGCGTGCCGGTGGGTAAGAAGGACCTTCACGGGCTTCTTTCCGATGAGGCCCGCCACGAGCGCGCCCAGATCGCCGAAGCCTCCCATCGTGTCAACGAGGATAGCCTCGCGGGCGCCCTCAACGAGGTAGCAGACCTCCCCCATCGCGTTATGTATGCGCCAAAGGCCCTCGCCCGCGCTTTCGCTCGAAATCAAATCGTCCATCGGCCTTCCCTATAAATAGGTGGACCTGCCCACGCGAGCGCAGGCAGGTCCACCAGGCGTTTATTGCCAGGCTTTAGTTCATCCGGGGCGCAGGGTCGTTGCAAATCTGACGTGCCCACTTCTCGCAGGCGGGCGCCCAGAAGAGCGAGAAGACGTAGCCGACGATCCAGCACTGGATGATGGAGCTCGCCCAGGCGGCCGGGAAGGCGGCGAGGGGCGCGCCGTTGAAGACGCACGCGTTCACATAGGTGAGGATCACGGAGTTGATCGCGACGTAGACGGTGTTGACCACGAGGTTGAGCGCGGCGCCGAACTTGAGGCCGTCGGCAGGGCTCAGATGGCAGGTGCCCGTCGCGAAGCCGAACCCCCACTGCTCGCACGGGATGAACATACCGATGAAGAACGAGATAACGTAGGCCATCGGGAAGTTCTTGAGCGTCGAGAATACAGTCGCGGGAGCGACGGCCTCGGCGGGGACACCGGCCTGCCCGATGGCGATGTAACTCGCGACGAGCGAGATCGCGAAGGCGATCATGATGTTGGTGAGCAGCACCTTAACGAGCTTGGTCTTTGACTTCATGGGCATGGTCCGGTCCTCTCCTTGGTGTAATTCCTGAGCACAACCACTGTGAACAGAATATGGAGAGTGCAGCTCAAACCCTATGTTAGGTCGTACCAAAGAAGACGTTGAAAGGGACGTGCCTTTGTGTCGCCGTACCAACGCCCGTCATCTCGGCCCGCCTGGTTTCGAGAGCGCCCCTCTCGCTAAGCCAGGCGGGCCGATTCAGCAGGTCAGCGGAGCTCGAAGGAGTCGGCGCCGTCGATATGCAGGTCACAGCGGAAGTAGGCCGCAAGGGCGTCGACGCCGAGCTCGACGTCGCGGGCGCCCGCGGTCTCGTACGCCGAGTGCATGGCGAGCTGCGGCAGGCCAACGTCGACGCCGTGCATGCTCACCTGCGTGTTCGAGAGGTTGCCCAGGGTCCCGCCGCCCGCCATGTCGGAGCGGTTGGCAAAGGTCTGGTGCGGCACGCCCGCCGCATCGAGAACGGCCGCGATGGCGGCGCGGCTGAAGGCGTCGGAGCAGTAGTGCTGGTTTGCCGCCTCCTTGATGGCAAGTCCGCGGTTGAGCCAGCAGCGGTTGGCCTCGTCGTGCTTCTCGGGGTGGTTCGGGTGGCAGGCATGGGCGTTGTCGCAGCTCAGCATGAAGGAGCGCGAGATGGCGCGGCGCAGGTCCTCGTCGCTGCGGCCGAGGGCCGCGTTGGCGCGCACGAGCGCGTCCTTCAGGAAGGTGGACATGGCGCCCTGCTTCGTGTTGCTGCCGACCTCCTCATTGTCAAAGCAGGCGAACACGTTGACCTGCGCGTCGTTGACGCCCGCGGCGAGGAAGCCCTCGAGCGCGGCGTACGCGCAGCCCAAGTCATCGAGCTTCGCCGCGCTCACGAACTCACCCGCGGCGCCCCACACGCGCGCTTCCTGGCGGTTATAGAGGAAAAGGTCGCGCGCAAGGACGTCAGCGGCGTCCACGCCGAGCTTGCCCGCGACGTAGCGGTCGAACGACCCCTCGCCGAGCTCGCCTGCCGAGAAGAGCGCGCACAGATCGACGGCGCGGTTGAGCTCGGGGGACTTGCCGCCCTCGCGGTTCAGGTGGATAGCCACGCTCGGGATGAGCGCGACGTCCGCGGCGCTGTCGAACAGACGGCTCTCCACACGGGCTCCGTCGCGCACGAGCACGCGGCCGGCGATGCCGAGCGGGCGGTCGAGCCAGGTGTGGTCGATCATGCCGCCGTAGGCCTCGACGTCGAGGCGCAGGTAATCGCCGGGGCCTGAGAGCTCGGCCGCGCTCTTCACCTTGAAGCATGGCGAGTCGCCGTGGGCCGCCGCCACCTGGAAGTGGTAGTCGCAGAGGTCCTTGCCCACTGCGAAGGCGATGACGCTGGAGTTGTTTCGACGCGTGAAGTAGCGCCCTCCGGGCACGACCTCCCACGCGTCGCCCTCGGGAAGCTCCGCGAAGCCCTCGGAGACGAGCCTCCGGGCGATGCGCGCCGTCGTGTGGAACATGCTCGGGCAGCCGTCGACGAATTCGCAAAGGCCCTGTGCGTGGTCGATATCGCTCATGTGTCCTTCTTCCTGCCGGTTATTCAACGGTTTCGAGTCTAGCACCGCGGCGGCGCCTTGCCGCGCCATTGGCTACCATAAGGTTCGCCGCTCATCAGACCGAGGAAAGAAGAAGAACGTGTGCGAGCTGTTTGCCGTCAACGCCGCAAGGCCCGTTCGGGTCAACGCCTACCTCGAGGAGTTCTTCTCCCATAGCCGCAAACACAAGGATGGCTGGGGCATCACTTGGCGCGAGTCTTGCACAAACACTGCTGTGCCTGCGCAAACGCTACCCAAACCCGAAGGCCACGGCGACGACAGCGACGTCTACCTCTACCGCGAGCCCGTCGCCGCGTGGACCTCAACGGCCATGGGAGAGTTCTGCGCGCACGCGATCGACTCCTGCCGGCTCGAGGCCCACATACGCCTTTCCACCTGCGGGAATACCGTGCGCGAGAACTGCCACCCGTTCTACGCAACCGACATCTCCGGTCGCGAGTGGACGCTCATCCACAACGGCATCCTCTTCAACGAGGAGCTTCTGGCCACCTATGACCGCAAGGAAGCGGGACAGACCGATTCCGAGCGAGCCCTCCTCTTCCTCATCGACGTCGTCAACGAGGCGGCGATGCGCTCTGTCGGCGACCTCGGCTTCGACACGCGGTTCCAGGCGCTCTCCGAGGCGATCGCGCAGATCAGCAACCTAAACCGCTTGAACCTCATCATCGACGACGGCGAGTACACCTACGTCCACACGAACACGAATGTCGACACGCTGTATTTCCGACAGCTCTCGGCAGACGCGATCGTCTTCTCGACGACGCCGCTCGGCGGCGAGGCCGAGGCGCCGCAGTGGCGTCCCGTGCCGAAGAACCGCCTGATCGCCTACAAAGAAGGACGCCTCGTGCGCACCTCGGCGCCCCACGGTTATGTGTTCTGCGAGACTATCCTCGACCTGCGCCGCAAGTTCGGGGACGATTGGGCGGAGATCCTCAACTAAAACCTCCAGCAAAAGGAAGAAGCCATGGGCATCGAGTCATACGGTCTTTCGGTGGGTTCGCTCCCTCGCGGCCCGCGCAACAGCATCGCCGACGTAGCGCACGTCAAGGTCGGGCACGCGACCGTCGACGACCCCGACCGCGGGCTGCACACGGGCGTGACGGTCGTCGTCCCCTGCGAGGGCCCGGCCTTCTCCGCGCGGCCCGTGGCCGCCGCCCATTCCCTCAACGGCTACGGAAAGACCTGCGGCACCGTCCAGGTCACCGAGCTCGGCTACCTCGAGACGCCCATCGCGCTCACCGGCACGATGAACGTCGGCCGCGTCGCGGACGCGCTGATAGAGAATGCCCTTAGAGAAGAGGAACGCGCGGGGCATGCCCTTCCCCAGAGCGTGAACCCCGTTGTCGGCGAGACGAACGACGGGCGCATCAGCCGTATCCAGGCCAGGCCCGTAGGCACGAAGGAGGTGCTCGCCGCCATCGACGACGCGAGCAAGGACTTCGCCCGCGGAGCCGTCGGCGCGGGCCGCGGCACCGTCTGCTTCGGCCTCAAGGGCGGCATCGGCAGCTCCTCCCGCCTCGTCGAGAAAGGTGGGCGCGCCTGGACCGTGGGCGTGCTTGTGCAGACGAACTTCGGCCGCATGCCAGACCTCATGGTCTGCGGCCGCCATATGGGGCCTCGGATCCTCGAGCAGATCGCGGGGCAAATCGACGCCCGCGCCCCCGAGAAGGGCTCGGTCATGGTCGTCGTCGCCACCGACGCCCCGCTCTCGTCGAGGCAGCTCGGGCGCGTGATCCGCCGCGCAACCGTCGGCCTCGTGCGCTGCGGCTCCTACATGGGCCACGGCTCAGGCGATATCTTTCTCGGCTTCACGACGGGGCTTTCGATGGGCACGGAAGACAATGTATTGCCCGCCTGCGAGCGCGTGCCGGAAGAGTCGCTCAACGCGTTCTTCCGCGCCTGCGCGGAGGCGACCGAGGAGGCGGTGCTCGACTCGCTCGTTGAGGCCGAGGCCGCGACCGGGCTCGACGGCACCGTCTACCACAGCCTCACGGAGTTCCTCTGATCAGCCCCGCTACATGATCGACGCAAGCGTCGGG
>OLVX01002305.1_pt1 | contig 14181 bp, 10 predicted proteins | sample 1673271 | NCBI WGS metagenome assembly OLVX01 (sample SAMEA3178939, study PRJEB25190) | human gut metagenome | biome: human gut; feature: human-associated habitat; material: faeces | place: Austria | collected 2013
CCCCTGCTCTGAGCGATGAGGCGGCTCATGGCCAGCGGCAGACCGGCGGTGGAGAGGGTCAACAGCACGCCATAGACGTTGTAGGCCGCCTGAAAGCAGCCCATGCCCCGGCTCCCCAGCAGGTTGCCCAGTGGGATCTTATACAAGGCCCCCAGCAGCTTGCTGACCGCTACCGCCGCCGTCAGCAGGGCGGCACCCCCCAGAAAGCCCATGCACCCTCCCGTCCGGGGATGCTCATCCCCTCATGTTCTCATGGAATTGACGGAAGGCGGAGAGATTTTCCTCCAGCTTTTCGCTTCTCTGGATGTATTCCGTGGGGTACTTGGTGTGAAATACCCGCTCGATGCGCTGATGCACCGGATCCACCATCTTGGTGGAGCCACCGGCCCCCAGTGAGAGGATGCTGTGCAGCTCCTCCATGATGTAGATATTATACAGCCCCTCGGCTCCGGATATGCACCATCCGGTGTTTTCAAAGCTGCCGGACATATACTTTTGCCGGTACAGGTAGTAGGGGCGGAAGTCCGCCTGCCGGAGGGCGGCGTTGGCGTAGTCCAGCATCTCGCCCACCGCCTCCGCCGAGGGGATGGTGAAGTTCTCCAGCAAAATGCGGCTTCCCTTTTTCAGGCTCAGGGTATGGACGGTGATGTTGTCGGCCCCGTAGGACAGGCACTTGTCCAGCGTCCGCCGGAAGCCCTCCGGCGTGTCCTCCGGCAGTCCGGCGATCAGATCCATGTTCACATGGGGAAAGCCCATGGACGCGGCCAGGGCCATGGTGTCCTCAATGTCCCGGGCGGTGTGGCGGCGGCCGATGTTACGCAAAACCTCATCCGAGAAGGTCTGCGGGTTGATGGAAATGCGCGTGGCGCCGTACTGTTTGATGATGCGCAGCTTTTCGGCGTCGGTGCAGTCGGGGCGGCCGGCCTCGACGGTGTACTCATCGAGTTTCGCTAAATCAAAGGTTTTGGCGATGTGGGACATGAGCTGTTCGAGCTGCGGTGCGGACAGGCTCGTCGGCGTGCCGCCGCCGATGTAGAAGGTGCGGATATGCAGCCCGCAGCGGTCAGCGGTCTCACGGATGGCGGTCAGCTCCTCGCACAGTTTGTCCACATAGGGCTGCACGAGGGCGCGGGTAGCCTTGTCCCCCACCGTGCGCGACACAAAGCTGCAATAGCTGCACCGCGTCGGGCAGAATGGAATGCCTGCGTAGACGCTGCAATCCATCGGGTCAGCAGCATCCAGCACCGGCTTTTGCAGGTCGGCAATGCCGAGGGCCAGCGCAAATTTTTCCGGTGTGCAGGCAAAATGGTCAAGGAACCGCGCGCGCACTTCTTCTTCGGTCGCGCCGCTGGCGCGCATATCGTGGATGATGCGCACCGGGCGCACACCGGTCATCATGCCCCAGGGCGGCGTGGTACCGGTGGCCTGGCAGAGCAGGCCGTACAGTAATTCGCATAGCGCGTACTCCGGGTCTGCCCCCTGTGGGCGCAGCTGGGTACGCCACTGCATTTTGCCGTTATACCGCAACAAAATCGAGTCTGTGCAGAGATGGCTCTGCGCCAGCACAAAATCGTCCTCCAGCGGTAAGGTGTCGGCTTTTTCAGCACTGGGAAAAAACAGCCGCGCGGTGTGTTCGGCTTCATAGCCCGCTGCGGGGCCGCGTAAAATGATCTGCATTAGTACCATGCCCCATTCATGTAAGGATTGGTGTTGCGCTCTTGCCCAAGGGTGGACGATTCCCCATGCCCGGGCAGGACGGTTGTTGCATCGGGCAGCGGCAGCTCTGCCAGCAGGGAGAGGCTTTTCTGCATCTCCTGCATACTGCCGCCCGCGAAATCCGTGCGCCCGCAGGAGCCTGCAAACAGCGTGTCGCCGCTGAACAAAAGCCCATAGCAGGACAGGCAGACGCCGCCTTTGGTATGCCCGGGCGTGCGGTAGATTTCAAACCGTAATTCGTCAATCACAAGTTCGCCGTTGGCGGGCCATTCGTCGGTGATGACGTCGGGCGTCAGCGGCAGAAGCTGGCTGCCCTCGGCGTCGATCTTATCCATATAGACTTTGCAGCCGGTCGTCTTTTTCAGCGAGGCCACCGCCCCCACATGGTCAAAGTGGCCGTGGGTCTGCAGGATATGCGTTAATGTTGCACCAGCCTCGTCCAAGGCTTTCAGGTAGGTTTCCGGCTCGGCGGCGGCATCGATGATGATGCCGTGCTTTGCATTGGTGATGATCAAAAAGGTGTTGGTGTACAGCGGCGGAACGCCGTGGAAGTGCTGGATATTCATTGTATCCTCCCCTTGGGTTTGTGGGTTTATTTCTTCCATTCGTCGGTGTCGATGACGATGGTGACTGGGCCGTCGTTGACAAGGTCAATTTTCATGTCCGCACCGAACTCGCCGTGCTGGACGTCTTTGAGGCCCTGATGACCCATCTCCTCCAGGAATTTTTCATAGCACGGCACGGCCAGCTCGCCCTTGGCGGCATGGATAAAGCTGGGGCGTTTGCCCTTGGCCGTATCACCGTAGAGTGTGAAGTTGGACACGACGAGGGCCGAGTAGCCAAGCTCCACAGCGCTGCGGTTCAGCTTGCCGTTTTCGTCCTCAAAAATACGCAGATGGGCACATTTTTCGGCCAGCTTGGGCACGATGGCGCTATCGTCGGTGTCCCGCACGCCCAGCAGGATGACCAGGCCCGGCCCGATTTTGCGCGGTTCACCGCCGTTGACTGTGACGCTGGCACGGGTAACGCGTTGGATGATGGCTCGCATAATTGTTTCCTCAGTTTCTCGTCACGCTAACGACGTCTTTGATTTTCTTCAAACGGGCAACGACGCTGTTCAGGTGTTCCGTGTTGGTGATGCCCACGGTCACGCTCATGCGAGCGCGGCCCTGCTCGGCGGCGCGGGCCATCAAAGAATAGATGGGCACCCGCATATCCCCCAGCGCCAGAGCCACGTCGGACACAAGGTTCGGGCGATCCATACAGATGATATCCAGCGTAGCTTTGTAGTTTTCCTTTTCTGCCTCATCCCAATAAGCGCGAACCCAGCGGTCGGCGTTCTCGGGGTGTCGCATACTCTCGCGGGCGTTGGCGCAGTCCTTTTTGTGGATGGAGACTCCGAAGCCGCGGGTGACAAAACCGATGATCTCATCCCCGGGCAGCGGTGAACAGCACTTGGCAAACTTGATGGGACAGTTGTCGATGCCCTCTACAATAACGCCGTCGGAGGAGTGCATCCGCTTGAGTTCCACCGCGACCGGCTTCGGCTCGGTGGCCTGCAGCTTGGTGTACTCCTCTTTCAGTTTTGGCAGCATGCGGGAAATCTGCAGACCGCCGTAGCCGATGGCCGCGTACATTTCCTCAACGCTGTTGCAGCGGTTGCGGCGGGCCAATGCCTCCATAAAGACGTCGTGCTGCTCATCAGTCAGGGTCATGAGGTTGCGGCGCATTTCGCGTTCCAGTGCGTCGCGTCCCTCCTGAATATTCTCTTCCCTGCGTTCTTTTTTGAACCAGTTGCGAATCTTGTTTTTGGCCTCGCTGGTCTTGACGATGTTCAGCCAGTCGCGGCTGGGGCCGCGGTTTTCGGGGCCGGTGATGATTTCAATAATTTCGCCGGTCTGGACCTTGTGGTCGATGGGCACGATGCGGTTGTTGACCTTCGCACCGATCATCCGGTTGCCGACGGCGGAGTGGATGGCATAGGCAAAGTCGATAGCCGTTGCGCCTGCGGGCAGGTTGATGACGTCGCCGCGCGGCGTGAAGGCGAACACTTCCTCGGGGAGCAGGTCGCTCTTGATATCGCTGAGCAGGTCGGCGGCATCGGCGCTGGAACGCTGGCTTTCCAAAAGCTGGCGCACCCAGGCCAGGCGCTCGTCCAGCTTGTCATTGCCGCCGGTGATGCCAGCCTTGTACTTCCAGTGGGCAGCGATGCCGTACTCGGCCATGCGGTCCATGTCCCAAGTGCGGATCTGCACCTCAAAGGGGATGGCCTCTCGGCCGATGACCGTGGTGTGCAGGGATTGGTAGCCGTTTGGTTTTGGCGTAGAGATGTAATCTTTGAAGCGGTTGGGCAGTGGGTGGTACATATCATGGATAAGGCCCAGTGCCGTGTAGCACTCGGGGACGTTGTCCAGAATGATGCGCACGGCGTAGATATCGTAAATTTCCTCGAAATCCTTATTCTGCATATACATCTTGCGGTAGATGCCGTAGATGCTCTTGACGCGGTGGCGGATGGTGGCCTTCTGGATACCGTTCTCGGCCAGGTGCTTGGCAATGGTGTGGCAGACCTGGTGCAGGAACTCGTCGCCGTGCTTGTTTAAAAGGTCGCGAATCGTCTCATAGCCCACCGGGTCCAGGTAATGCAGGCTGCGGTCCTCGAGTTCCTCCTTGATGTTGGAAATACCCAGACGGTGGGCGATGGGCGCGTAGACCTCCATCGTTTCCAGGGCTTTGTCGCGGCGCTTCTGCTCGGGCCAGGCGTCGCCGGTGCGCATATTGTGCAGCCGATCGCACAATTTGATGATCATAACACGGACGTCCTGGCTCATAGCCAGCAGCATTTTGCGCAGGTTCTCGGCCTGGCGGTCCTCGACGTTGGAGAATTTGATTTGGGTCAGCTTGGTGACGCCATCGACGAGCAGCGCGACCTCGGGGCCGAATTTCTGCTTGATCTCGGCCACGGTCACAGGGGTGTCCTCGGCCACATCGTGCATCAGGGCAGCGGCAATGCTCTCGCTGTCCATGCCCAGTTCGACCAAAATCTGCGCAACAGAAAGCGGATGGCAGATGTACGGCTCGCCGCTGCGGCGGCGCTGTTCGCCGTGGGCTTTTTCTGCCAGCGCATAGGCGCGGTCGATCATAGTAAAGTCATAGGGCCGCCCGCTGTCAATCAGGCTCTGTTTGAGGTCATCATAGGTAATGGGCATTTTTACTTCAGGCACGTTCGTGTTTTCCATAATCCATTCCCCTCTCTAAATCTTAGGATGCGGCCTTGTAGGGGCGAGCATGGCTCGCCCGCTGGCCGCTTGCCATGCGAGCTGCTTTCCCGGAAAGCGTATATCCCCGCCAGGTGGACGGGCGAGCAATGCTCGCCCCTACATGCTCAGCATGGGCAAAGGCACATTCATCCTTGTTTCGCCATGGCCGCCAAACGCTGCAAAACCGGCGCGGACGCCAGATCCTGCTTAGCGGTCACGGCCACCGGCTGCCAGTGGCCGTTTTGCTCTTCGATAAGGCCAAGCTCCTGCAGGGCCGTCAGGCTTGTCAGCGCCTTGCCGGTGTTCTGCGGGCCCTGCGCCGCAAAGACCGGCTGCAGATCCGCCGAAACGACTTGTCCGGTGCGGATGCGCCGATAGAGCGCGACGGTGTCGGCCCGCTGCGGCAGCAGAGCGGCTGCACGGTCGGCGGGCAAATCGCCGCCGGTGCGGAACGCCTCGAACCAGGCGGCCTGCTCGCTGGGCGTGTTGCCCAAATCGGCCGGGCGGATGGCTTTCAGGTGTGCGGAGACCATCGGCCCGCTGCGGCCGTTAAAGACGGAAACTTCCAGCGCAGCTTCGACCTCGCTGCCGACAGGATACGCGAACGCCTGCGGTGCTACGCCGAAAATCGAGGCGAACAGCGTGTCGTTGCCCTGGCGCAGCCGCACGCGGGTGTGGCGTCCCTCGGCACCCATGGGCCACAGACCATCCACAAAGGCGTGCTGCACCAGCAACACCGGGGTCGGGTTTTCCCGGCCAAAGGGGGCCAGGCGGGCCAGTTCCTCCACATTGGACAGGCTCAGCTCCGCCAGCGTAACAGCGGCATCCAGCCCCAGGCTGACCGGCCCGGGCTGGGCGGCGTGGTCGGCGGCCCAGGCGTTGATGGCCTGACGGAAGGCGGGTAAATTTTCTTCCTCAATTTCCACACCTGCGGCGGCGGCGTGGCCGCCAAACCGGATCAGATAGTGGGCGCAGCCCGCCAGGGCACTGTGCAGATCAAAGGGGTCCGGTGCACGGCCGCTGCCGCGTCCCTCGCCCTCGTGCGTTGAAATGACGATGGCCGGGCGGCTGAACCGCTCCATGAGCCGTGCCGCCACGATGCCAATGACACCGGGGTGCCAGTCCTCGCCGCTGACAACGAGCACCCTGTCGCGGGTGCGGGCGGGGTCAGCTTCCAGTGTCTGCAAGGCCGCCGTGAACACCTGCTGTTCGGTTTGCTGGCGTTCGGTGTTGATCTCGGCCAGGCGTTCAGCTATGCCGGTGGCCTGATCCTCGTCGCCGCAAAGCAGCAATTTCAGCGCCACGGCGGCGTTATCCATGCGGCCCGCCGCGTTCAGCCGCGGGGCCAGGCTGTAACTGACCGTGTCCGCCGTGACAGGTTTGCCGCTGCAGCCCGCGCTTTCCAGCAGGGCGTGCAGGCCAGGGCGCATCGTGTCCTGCAAAAGGCTCAGCCCCTCGCGGACGATGGTGCGGTTCTCCCCCACGAGCGGCATCACGTCGGCCACGGTGCCCAGGGCGGCCAACTCGCCGTACATTTCCAGCAGCTCGGCGGGGTCACAGCCTTCCAGCGCGGCGCAAAGCTTGAACGCCACGCCCGCGCCGCACAAATCTTTAAACGGGCTTTCGTCGTCGGGCCGCTTGGGGTCTACGACGGCAATCGCGTCGGGGAGCGTGTCACCAGGCAGGTGGTGGTCCGTGACGATGAGGTCAAGGCCCAGTTCCTTGGCGCAGGCGGCTTCCTCGACGGCGGAAATGCCGTTGTCCACCGTGACCACGAGCTTAAAGCCCTTAGCGGCCAGGGATTCCAGCGCTGCGCGTGTCAGGCCGTAACCGGAACCGCGGGTGGGCAGCTTGCAGCGGACGTGCGCGCCCTGGCTGGTGAGACATTCGTACAAAATCGCGGTGGCGGAAATGCCGTCCACATCGTAGTCGCCGTAAATGACCATGAGTTCTTCGTTCTCGATGGCTTCCTCAATGCGGGCGACCGCTTTGTCCATATCCTTTAAAAGGAAGGGGTCAGTCAGCGGCGTGCCCTCGCCCAGCAGCGCTTGCGCGGCGGTAGGGTCGGCACAGCCGCGGGCGGCCAGCACCCGGCGCAGCAGTACGCCGCACCCGGCCCCAGCCAGCGCTTTTTCTGCGGCGGGGTCGCCCTTTTTCAGTTGCCACGCAGGGTAATTCATACAATTTAGCTCCTTGTGTTAAAATCAGCTTCAAAATCATGGGTCAGGCCATCCTGGCGCAGCATGGCCTCCAGCGTATCGATTTCGGTCGAAACGTCCATGCTCACGTCCTGTAAAAGCGTATCGTACAGCTTTTCGTAGGCCTGGTTCAGTGTGTGCAGGATGCCGGTGATATCGCGGCGTATCTCGGCCGCGTTGGCGGTGTCCGTCTCCCCCAGCCCCTGCGCTGTGTCGAGCAGTTTGCGCGTGGTGGGCAGGTAGTATTCCCGGAAGCGGCGCACACGGTTCAGCTGCTCGGGGTGGTTGTGGACAAAGCCCAGAATCGACGCGCAGGTCTTTTGCATCCGCATCAACTCTTCATCGGCCTGTGCGCCCAGCTTGCCCTGACAGCGTTTGAGGTAGTTCAAAAAGTCCACGCCCTCGCGGCGGAACCGCTCGGCATCGGTCAGCGGCGTTTCCGGCTCGGCTGCCTGGGGCGCAGCAGCGGGCTTGGCCGCCATCGGCATGAGCGAATCGTCCAGGTACAGGGTACTGAAATCGTCGCTGATGGCGGCGTTGGGCAAATCGCCATTGCCCACGGCCCTGGCGACCGTGTCGTAGGCTTTTTCCTGTTTGATCTGCGCCTTACGGGCCAGGCTCGGCAGGTCGCACACCCAGTCATTAGCGGCGCGCAGCAGCTTGCGCAGGCGGCTGAAATAGGCCAGCTTTTTCATGCCCACGATGGCCATAAAGAGGAAGCCGAGCGTTGTGGGGTAAAACACGGCCGTCAGAATCGGCAGGGCTATAAAATCCTGTTGGGAAAGCCCCAGCGGCCCTGCGCCGACTGCCGTCAGGATGCCCAGCACGAACGCCGCGATGCCAAAGCAGCCTGCAAAGGTCCAGCCAACCGCCGTCAGCACAACACCGACGGACTGGCCGCCGTTTTTCCACTTGCGTTCCAGGCGGCGTTTCCAGGCAGCGAAAGTGTCGGGCTGTTTCATTCCCATCGCGTCCCCCGCCTGTTCCAGAGCGTCGGCAATGCTGCCCAGCACCGACGAGCCGATCTTGCTGCCCATCTGAACCGCGTTGTCGATTACATCGCCGAGGTCGTAGTTATATTCGTAATTGTGTTTGTTGTCTGGCATGGTTTGTCCAATCTGTTTATTGGGCCGGTGCCCAATTTTTCATCAGTTCGGCGGCGCAGCGCACGCCGTCCACGGCGGCGGTCATGATGCCGCCCGCGTAACCTGCGCCCTCGCCGCAGGGGTACAGGCCGGAAAGGTCGGTACACTGTAAATTTTCTTTGCCGCGCAGCAGGCGGACCGGGCTGCTGGTGCGGGTCTCCAACCCCGTCAACACCGCGTCGGGGGTGCGGTAAGCGGCCAGCTTGCGGCCAAAGGCCGTCAGGCCGTCGCGCAGAGCGCCGCTCAACTCGCCGGGCAGCAGGCTTCCCAAATCGCAGGGCGTCACACCGCGCGGGTAGGTCGGCTGCACCGCGCCCAATTCCAGCGCACCGCGCCCGGCCAAAAAGCTACCGACCGTCTCCGCCGGGGCGAGGTATCCCCCACCGCCCGCGCGGTAGGCCGCCTGCTCCAACCGGCGCTGGAACGCCACAGCCTTGGCCGGGTCGTTGTCAAAGTCGCGGCCATCCACGCTGACGACCACCGCCGCGTTGGCATTTTTGCCGTCGCGGGCGTGCAGGCTCATACCGTTGGTGACGACGCCTCCTTCCGCGCTGGCAGCAGCGCAGACCGTGCCGCCCGGGCACATACAGAAGGTGTAAACACACCGCCCGCCGCCCACGTGCTGGCTGAGCTGGTACTCGCCCTTTGGCAGCGCCGGGTGGCCTGCCGCACCGTGGTAGAGGCTTTTGTCAATTTCGGTTTGCAGGTGCTCCGCGCGGAAGCCGACGGAGAACGGCTTGCATTCCAGCGGCAGACCCAGACCGTGCAGCATGGCGAAGGTGTCCCGGGCGCTGTGACCGACGGCTAAAATCAGCTGCTCACAGGGGAAACTGCCCACCGTTGTCTCGATGCCGGTCAGCGCACCGTTTTTCGTCTGCAGGCCGGTCAGGGCGGTGTTGAACCGCACCTCGCCTCCCAAGGCTTCAATTTCACCGCGGATATTGCGGATGACGCCGCGCAGCAGGTCAGTACCCACATGGGGCTTTTGCCGCCAGGCGATATCAGCGGGTGCGCCGTGGTCGAGGAACGCCCCGGTCACGAACGCGCAGAGCGGGTCGCCGACGCGGGTGGTCAACTTGCCGTCGGAAAAGGTCCCCGCGCCGCCCTCACCAAACTGGATATTGGCGTTTGGGTTCAGTTCGCCGGTCTTTTCAAAATGCCCGACGGCCCGGATGCGCTCATCCAGCGCAGGGCCGCGTTCCAGCACGAGCGGGCGGTAGCCATTGCGGGCCAGCAGCAGCGCCGCAAACAGGCCCGCAGGGCCAAGGCCCACGACGACCGGGCGGTGCGCCAGCGGAATTTTTCCCACAGAAAAGTCAAATTTTGGCGGCTGCGTATAACAGACACAGGGCGAGGCCCCGGCCAGCGCCGGTTCCTCACCCTCGTCGTTGAGTGTGACTGCGATGGTGTAGACGAGCACCGGCGTACCGTGCCGGGCGTCCACGCTGAGTTTTGCCACGCCGCAGTGCGCCGCCTTGCGGGCGGGCACACGCAGGATGGCCAGGGCCTTGGCCGCCGCCTCGGCATCCGGGTCGGGGCAGGTCAGCGGCAGGCGGATATTGCGGACTAGAAGCATAGACAGGATTCCTTCGGTTATTGATTTATGGCACGCCACTGGGCAGGGGCCGGGCATACCCGGTCCCTACGGCACTGCGTTATTTCGACGTGACCTCGCACTGGACGGTGTAGCTGCCGGTGGCGAAGATGCGGCTGGACGACGGGATCTGGATGCTGACGGCGATGGTCTGCTGGCCGACGGTCAGGTTCAAGCTCTGGCAGTCGATTTGCGCGACGATGCTGTCGGCGCTCAATTCCTCGATTTCAGCCGCCGGGCCGTAGAGCGTCACGTTGCTGACAAGGCTCGACAGAATTTGCAGCTCGTAGTTGCTGGGCACGTTGATGGCCCGGATGTTCGACACGTTCAGCTTGGTGGAGGCCATATCGGCGGTATCAAATTCCAGGGTGACGTTCGTCACGCCGTCCAGCGAGACGATACCCGCAGGCAGCTCGATGAGCCGCTGGTAGTCGCGGCCCGGCTCAAACTCCCGCGCCAGGTCAAAGTCCGTCACGGTCAGGCTTTCCAGTGTACCGATGGTGCGTGCCGGACCAGCCACTTTGAGCGTCTGCTGGCTCAGCGAACAGTGCAGGCTTTCTACATCGAAACCGTTCGGCGTGCCAATGAAATCCACCTCCAGCGGCAGTTCGCGCACCTGGTATACCGTCAGCGTCACATTGGCGGAGTCGCTGTCCATCGAGGTGTACTGCGGTGTGAACACATTGCCTTCCTCGTCGCGCAGTTCCAGCGTGGCGGGCACTGTGGTCGTGTCGGCCAGCTCGCCATCGATCTGCACCGGGGCCACGATGCTGGACACCTGATCCAGCTCGCTCGTCGGGCCGCGCAGCGTAATTTCGGCAGGCACGGCGGCGGTGCGGTTCAACATATAGCCGGTGGAAATCGGCACAGCAGAGGCATCCACCGTGACCGGGATGGTTTTCTCGCTGACCTCGTCAAACACAACGTCGATGGTCTCGGGGCTTTCGACCGTGCAGTCGATATCGCCGGGGAAATCGGTAGTGTTCGTCACGCGGGCCTGTAGGCGCAGCGTGACTTTGCCCGCGCCGCTGACGCCCGCGTAGCTGGGGTAGACCATGATATCGGAGTTCTGGATGTTGCCGATGATGGTGCTGTTGCCCTCGACCTTGACGGTAACGCCCTCAATGTCCGGCTTTTCCACGATATCCAGGCCCTGGGCCGTGTAGGTGGACGCGCCGCTTGTGTAGTTGATGGGCACGTTTGCTACGATTTTGCTGCCCTGCGGGTCAATAAAAACGGTAACGATCGTCCAGGTAACAAAGCCCAGGATGATGGCCAGCACCATTGTAAAAATCGGGTTGTCCCAAATCGTGCGCGGACCTTTGGGCGCTGCGCCCTTTGCCCCCGGCACGCCGGGTTTATTCGGATTTGCCATGGTTCAGTGCGCCTCCCTTGCGCAGCAGCTTTTGCAGGGGCGAAGTGTTTTCGGCCTCGTCCTCCGCCGGGGGGACGATCTCCTCCTGCAGCAGATTGAAGAGGTTCTGGCGATCCAGGCGGCGGATCAGCACACCGTTCTTCGCCATGGAGATGATTCCCGTTTCCTCGCTGACGATGACGACAATGGCGTCGGAATTTTCGCTCATGCCAAGGCCGGCGCGATGGCGGGTGCCCATGTCCTTGCCCATTTCCAGGTTGTTGGACAGCGGCAGCACGCAGCCGGCAGCTACGATGACGCCGTCGCGGATGACGACCGCGCCGTCATGCAGGGGCGTACCTTCATAAAAAATCGTGCCCAGCATTTCGGGGATGACATCAGCGTGCATCGGCGTACCGGTGCGGATGATCTCATCGAGGTTATTGTTGCGTTCCAGCACCAGCAGGGCACCCGTGCGGGTGTCGGACAGCTGCTCGGCTGCGTCGCAGATAGCGACGACGGCGCTCTGCCAGGCGGCGCGCAGCGAAGGGTCTCTGCGGTGGGTGCCGAACAGGCGGTTGGCCCACATGGTACTTTGGCCCATGCGTTCCAGCGTGCGGCGCAGTTCTGGCTGGAAGATAACGACCGCCGCCATAAAACCGATGGTGAGCACGTTGTTCAGCAGCCAGGTCACCGTTTTCAGGTTGAGCATCACAGCCAGGCCATAAGACACGATGATAAGCAGGATGCCCTTGACCAGCTGGCCCGCGCGGGATTTGCGCGCAAATTGCAAAAGCTGGTAAAAAACAAACGATATAATGATGATATCCAGTGTATCAGACAGAGGTTCAAATGTACGCAGACTGCTTAGAATCGCGCTGATTGTCTGGTTAGGCAGCATGAGCGCCGCGTCCCCCTTTCCGGGTCAAAGATAAAACTGTGTCTTGCTGAGATGTAGGGGCCGGGCATACCCGGTCCGCGGCTTTCCCGCAAGTACACAGGTAAGGCAAGGTTGCGGGCCGCATATGTGCGGCCCCTACAAACCGCCCTTGTTTACTCAATCAGCGCCACCGCGTGGGCGGCGATGCCGAGGCCCTCGCCGGTGAAGCCGAGGTGTTCCTCAGTGGTGGCCTTCACGCTGACGGCGTCCAACGGCAGGCCGAAGGCGTCGGCAATGTTCTGGCGCATGGCCGGGATGTGCGGGGCCAGCTTGGGGCGCTGGCACAAAATCGTGGCGTCGATGTTGCAGACTTTATAGCCGTGCTGGGCGATGATTTTTGCCACCTCGCGGGTCAGTGCCAGCGAGTCCGCGCCCTTGTAAGCGGGGTCGGTATCAGGGAAATGCTGGCCGATGTCCCCCAGCGCCGCCGCGCCCAGCACAGCGTCCATGACGGCGTGCAGCAGTACGTCAGCATCCGAGTGGCCGAGCAGTCCCTTCTCGTAGGGTACTTCGACGCCGCCCAGAATCAGCTTGCGGTCCTCCACAAGGCGGTGAACATCATATCCGTGACCAATGCGCATGGTTTTCTCCTTTTGTAGGTCCTCTTTGGTGGTGATTTTGTAGTTGGCGTAGTCCCCCGCCGTCAGCGTGACCGGCAGGCCCGCCAGCTCAAACAGGCTGCAATCGTCGGTGACAAGGCTCGCTTTTTCGCCGGTGACGGCACCCAGCGCCTGCAAATACAGTGTGCGCTGAAAGCACTGGGGCGTCTGCACGGCGTAGAGCGCGGCACGGTCGGGCGTCTCGACGACGCGGCCGGACTTATCCGCAATTTTGATGGTGTCCTTGACCGGCACAGCGGGGGCCGCCGCGCCAGAAGCGGCGGCAGCGGTCAGCGCTGCGGTGATGACCTCGGCGCTGATAAAGGGGCGGGCGGCGTCATGGATGGCGACCAGCTCCCCGGTGGCGGCGGCCAGGCCGTTGCGCACGCTGTCGGCGCGGGTGGCCCCGCCCTGCACAACGGCACAGGGCTTGGGGCAGGCGGCGGCGATTGCCTCGCAGGCGGCGCGGTTGCCGCCGCAGACCAGCACAAGCTGGGTAATTGCCGGGTGCGCAGCCAGTGCGGCACAGCTTGTCTCCAGCACGGTGCGGCCATCCGGCAGACGGTAGCTCAATTTGTCAAAGCCCATACGGCGGGATGCCCCTGCCGCCACCACAATGGCGGTCACGGCGGGAAGATTCGGTTGTGCCATGGGCACACTGCCCCCTTTACCTATTTATAATAAACATTATACAGGGTTATGCCAAGAAAATCCACTAAAATCAGGATGATTTTTTTGTGAGAATAAAAAAATATCGCATTCTCCGCAGGGGCCGGGCACACCCGGCCCGCAGCCCTGCGGAAAACGCGATTTTGCGGAAAGGCCGCGGGCGGGACATCTCCCACCCCTACCGTGCGGCAGGATCTTCCGTCACCGGCAGCACCAGCACCGCCTTTGCCCCGCGCGGTGCGTTCCGGGCAAAGGCCGCCGTGCCGCCGTGGGCGTGGATGATCTGCTCGACGACGTGCAGACCTAGAATGTGGGGCGTATTCTCCCCCGCTTCACCGGTCTGCATGGCGTGCAGCACGGCGGGCGGGTAGCCCGCGCCGTCGTCGGCTATCGTGATCCTCAGTGTTTTTCCTGTGCGCACCGCGGAAAGCTGCACCTGCACGGGGCCGGGGTTGTGGCAGGCCGCATTGTGCAGCAGGTTTTCCACTGCGCGGGCCAGCAGCGCGGCGTCCGCGTCCAGAATCGCCTTGTCGGCGTCGGGTGCAATTTCCAACGCCACCGTGCAGCTGGCCGCCAGCGGGCTGTCACAGAACTCGGCGGCCAGCCTGCGCAGCAGCGGTCCGGCCTGAGTCGGTTGGCAGCGCAGCGGCTGCGCGCCGTATTGCAGCTTGCTGGTCAGGTTCAGATCCTCGATCAAAGCGCGCAG
>OLVX01002306.1_pt1 | contig 14180 bp, 18 predicted proteins | sample 1673271 | NCBI WGS metagenome assembly OLVX01 (sample SAMEA3178939, study PRJEB25190) | human gut metagenome | biome: human gut; feature: human-associated habitat; material: faeces | place: Austria | collected 2013
CCGTCTGGCCATGGCGCTGCTCGGAATCGACGTACCGGAGCGGATGTAATTGAATTTTGTGATCTGACTGCACTCGATTTCCGGAAGATTTTTTTATCTTTGCAAGAAGATAGGATATGCCTCGGAAAACTGTGAACGAGCTCCCGTTTTCTTCTCGGCTTTCACTATCTTTGCAGAGGATAGGATGCAGTTCTTCTTTGCGGCAGGTAAGCCGGCTCGGATTGATTTGGACAGCCGACGACTGAAAAACGAATAGGAGGTATTCGGGTGCGGATCTGTCCGGCAAAGGGAAACAAAAATCACAGGGTTGGCGACTGCTCGCACTCTTTTAATTTTTGCATCGGACAGAGTGCGGCGAACGCTTCCGACAAGTCGGGGAGAGGTACGTGGATCCGTGTATGATTTTTTACAGGAATAATTATATTAAAACCGAATAGAGATATGGCAAATTTAAGAATGCTGAAAAAAGAGATCGACTACCGTCTGGAGGAACTCGTGTTCGACTGCGACATGGCGATCTGCTTCCAGCCGACCAAAGAGAAAGAGATTTTCGAAGTGATGCAGGAGGGTGTGGCTCTTCGCAACGCGCTTTTCGTCAAGGCCAACAATCCGGCCGATGCACATAATCCTTCGCTGGTGCGCAAGCACTTTGCAGCGCTGCGCCGCGAAATCGAGGCTTCGTTCGGCAAATTGTTCGAAAAGTTGAGCGAGATCAACAAATAGAGAATTATCCCGAATCATACTCGAATACTTACGGGGGCAACTCCGTAAGTATTTTTTATGTCCACAAACGATCGGGATCCTGCGGCCGGCATCGCCGCCCAATGTGCAGGCAACAGGTACGACAACAAACAATGGCGGCAAGCCAACGGACGCATATATGCCGGAATACATTTTGTTGATCCGGCGCAACACTTTTTCCGGAACGAGGTACTCTGTCTGCCGGACAGCGAGAGGGGAGGAAGCGAATAGAGCCGCAATAGCTATTGCGGCTCTATTCGTTCAGAGAATCCGGGAGTTACTTTTCACCGCTTCCGTAGTTGGCCATGCGTTCGTCGTACATGGCTTTGGCCCGGTCGTAATCTTCATCGGTGAAGATAGATACCGGAAAAGCCGGGCTACTCCTCCGTACGGGTATGCGGACAACAGTCGTGCGGGTGCGATGCAAGCACCGTATGCGGCACCTTGCCGTGGGAAATAAGCTGAATAGGGCAGTCGTAATTACGAAGCTGCTCCTCGGTGATGATGTTCGAATCGTGCCGGTGAACATAACGATTCACACAAACGATATTCCGCACGACACTCGTAATCGTCCCCAGATCGTGCGAAATCATTACGATCGCCACTCGTCCGTGCAGCTCGGCGAGCATCCGATAGAGCTCGTTTTCGAAACGATTGTCCACAAAATTGGCCGGCTCGTCCAGAATCAACAATTTAGGATCCGAAATCACCGCCCGACACAATAACGCCCGCTGCATCTGACCGCCGGAAATCTCGCCGATAGGTTTGCGGGCGATCCCGTCGATACCGGCCGTCCGCAGCAGCTCCTGTGCCTTCGCTCGATCCCCGGACGCATAGCGGGCATGGAAACCCCTTTGCCCTTGAAGCCCCGACATCACCACTTCGAGCACCGAAATCGGAAAACTCCGGTCGAAGATCGATTGCTGGGGCATATAGCCAATCAACCGCTCCTTTCCCCGAAACAACTGCGGCGAATAGGTGATCGTACCGCGATAGGGGATCGTTCCCACGATGGCCTTGACAAGCGTAGTTTTGCCTCCGCCGTTAGGACCTATGATACCGAGAAAATCATCGGGATAAATATCCAAATCGACCTCTTTGAGCGCATCGTGACCATCGTACGATACGCTGACGCAGCGAAGCGAAACGAGCGGAGTTTTCATAGACGTTCGGCAGTTATGAGATCCGTAATATAGGAAATATTGCCGACGACATCTTCGGCCAGCGGATCGATCCGGACGCTCTGCGCCCCGATATCTTCGGCGATCACTTCGACGGCGGAAGCCGGGAACTGGCTCTGGTAGAATACGACACGAATACTGTCCCGGCGAGCCTGCTCGATAAGCCGGACCAGCCGTTTAGCCGAAGGCTCCTTGCCATCCTGCTCGATGGCAACCTGCTCGATTCCATAGGCACGGGCATAGTAGGTCAGGGCCGGATGGTAAATCATGAAATAGGGTACTCCGCTCTGCTTCAGCCGTTCGGCAACAGAATCATCGAGCACCTGCAATTTATCGGCAAGACGCTGATAATTAACCGTATATCCGGTAGAGTCCGGATACAGCTCGTGAATCGTCCGATAAGCATTATCGGCCATAGTGCGCAATTCGCGCGGAGAGGTCCAAATGTGGGGATCGACGCCGTGCCGGTGCTCTTTATCCGCGTCCGCATGGGAGCAACTGCCCGCAATCGGCTCTATACCACGATTCAGGTCGATTACCTTTCGACGGTCCTCGATCTTGGACAGCATATTCTGCTCGAAATCGATCCAACCGATATTGAATATCAACTGCGAACGATTCAGATCGATCATCTGCCGGGGTGTCGGCTCGAAACTTTCCGGGTTCATACCGGGCGGAACGAGCACTTCGACCCGAAAGTCATCGCCGACGATTTCGGAAACGATCCCGCGCAAAGGAAGAATCGATACGAAGATCGTCGGCCGCTCGTCGGCGGGTCGGGACGCACAGCCGCTGAAAAGCAGCCACGGTATTATCAGCGAAAATACGGCGATTTTTCGAAACATAGACAAATATATTTACCTGCAAATTTACTAAAATTAACGACATCCGCACGAATTGACCACATCCAGATCAAAGATCGATCGGTCCGCAACATTACAAAACTTTCCTGCAACAAGCATATTTGCCTCCGGCAAAACACAAAGAAATCACGGGTAATACCTGTTTTATAAATCATTATATAATCACCGGCGTAAATGCCGACATATTGGCCGATGCAAAAAATCCCTTCTAAAATTTAACATAATACCGATATTGATTCATTTTGTGATTAAGGATCGGTTCGGATACCAATCCCCCGAAATTATCTTTCCTAATTTTTTTCGCAACCGGTCCATTCTATTCCGTTCGACGGCGGCGGACAATTGATCGGAAAATCCAAAGGCTCGGAACGGACTTTCTCAAATCGCACGACATCACGGTCGTTTTCGCTGTGTATATTCAGTACGTTATACGCTTTCCATTCGGATAATCGAAAAATCGCCGGTGTCCTGCGTATCCCGCAAGGCTCCGTTCTCCGAGCTTCTGCCTTTGTTGCACCTCGCCGGAAGGCGGGCGCAGCACAAATACCCGTACAAACCTGTCGAACAATAGGTTTTCATTGTCATAAAATCCAGAATATCCGCCATTCGACAATAAAAAAGATCGGGAATATCATCCCGAATTATCCGTGTAAACCATCTTCCTACGATCCGCATAATCAAAAAATCAAGTCATTCATTATCAAATGAATGACTTGATCGACCAAACGATATGATTCAGGAATCAATATTCCACGCAGAAACTTACTCGACTTTTTTCAGGATATCGGCCAACAGATCCCAGAACTTGGGAACCGTTGCGATTTCGAGCCGCTCATCGGGCGAATGGACACCGCGCAGCGTCGGACCGAACGAAACCATCTCCAGATGCGGATATTTCTCGAGGAACAAGCCGCACTCCAATCCGGCATGGATCGCACGCACCTTGGGCTTCACACCGAAAAGTTTCTCATAGCTGGCAACCGTGATTTCCAACAGTTTGGACTGGGGATTGGGCGCCCAGCCGGGATACCCCTCCGAATGCGACACCTCGGCACCCGCCAAAGCGAACACCGATTCGATCATCTGCGACGCATAGACCTTGGCACTCTCCACCGAGGAGCGCTGCGAAGTGGTCACGACGATCCGATCGTCCCCTTCGAATTTCACCGAAGCGAGGTTGGTCGATGTCTCGACAAGTCCCGGCATGGCCAGCGACATCTCGATCACTCCGTTGGAGAGTCCTACGAGCGCGTAAAGCAGGTTGCGCTGGGTCGCCGCATCGATCACCGATGCGGCCGGCGCCTCTTCGATTCCGATCTTGAAATTCGGTTCCCGGAACTTGGCTTCGGCTGCAAGTTCCCCGGCAAACTCCTTGTAGAAAGCCTCGAAGCCGGCTTTCGAACCGCTCGGCACGGCGAAAACCGCATACGCCTCGCGCGGAATGGCATTGCGCAGGTTGCCGCCGTCGAAACGGCTCAGGCGCAATCCGAAACGCTGGGCGCCGTTCCACAACAACCGTGCGACCAGTTTGTTGGAATTCATACGACCCTTATCGATGTCGTCGCCGGAGTGTCCGCCCGAAAGGTCGGATACCCGAACCCGGAAAAAGGCGTGGGCTTCAGGTGCGGCCTCCGTCTTATAACGGAACGTAGCCAGCGTATCAACGCCGCCGGCGCAGCCGATGAAAATTTCGCCTTCGTCCTCGGAATCGAGGTTCACCAGGTAACGGCCCGTAAGCATTCCTTTACCCAATCCGAAAGCACCGGTAAGACCGGTTTCTTCGTCCACCGTGAACAGCGCCTCCAGAGGACCGTGTTCCAATGCAGGATCGAGCAGCGCGGCAAGGGCTGCCGCCATACCGATACCGTCGTCGGCACCGAGCGTCGTACCTTCGGCCTTCACCCAGCCATCGACGATCTTCGTGCGGATGGGATCCTTGTCGAAGTCGAACGCCGTGTCCGAATTTTTCTCGCACACCATATCCATATGGGACTGAAGAATGACGCAGGGACGGTTCTCATACCCTTTCGTACCGGGTACGCGCATCACGACATTACCCGTTTCGTCGGTCTGGTAGTCGATGTTGTGTTTTTTTGCGAAATCCACGAGGAACTCCCGGATCTTTTCCTCTTTCTTGGAGGGACGCGGCACCCGCGTAATGGCATCGAACAGCTCCCAGACGAGCTTCGGTTCTAATTTTGTAATCTCTGACATTTCTTATAAGGTTTTATTATCGGTCTTGTTCTTCCTGCCGGCAAAAGTCGGGAACGAACGCGATTCGGGTGCGAGCCGATACCGGCAGCTTCGAATATCCGGCGAAAAGACATCCGGCCGCCAACAAAACATCGTTTTACGGCATGTAACCCGTCCGCACGCAAATTCGCCTTTTGCAAATATACAAAGAACTCGCAAAAAAACGGCAAAATTTGGATAAATAAAGTAAGTGTTTGGTATTGAGGAGAGTTAAGCCAAATTCTTCTATACCTTTCCAAATCGCTAAAATGCAGGATAATGAAAGGTTAAGAGAAAGATTTGCTACTTATCCGTTGCCTTTTTTAGCCCCGGATAATCCGGCAAAATAACGCTTGACCACCTGCGGTTTTACCGTTCACCATGCAAAGAACCCTATATTTTGCCCGTAAAGATAACCGTTTTTTTCCGTTTTTCATGGAAATACAGGTTATGTTACCGGCATCCGGGGTTTTATTCTTTGTTCCGCTATAATTTTCATAACTGTAAATAGCTATATATCAAGTAATTTTGCAACATAAAAAAAATAGAGTTATGAAACAGACGGATGTAACGGTTACGTTCTACCTCAAAAAGAGCGAAATGAATGACGAGGGACATTGCCCGGTCATGGCGAAACTTGCCGTCGGCAAATTTTCAGAAGCGGCTTTTAGTGCGAAAATGTCCGTACCCGCTGCACTGTGGGCATCCGGACGTGCCACGGGTAAAAGTAACGCCGCGCGGGAAATCAACCGGCAACTGGACGATTTGCGAGCTTCAGCCATTTCCATTTATGACGAACTGTCAGCCACCCGTGAGAATGTAACGGCTGAAGAAATAAGGAATCTGTTGTTGGGGACGGCTTTCGGGCAGGAAACCCTGTTGGGTTATTTCCGGACGTTCATCGAACATTTCGAAAAACGTGTCGGCGTGAACCGGGAAAAGGGAACAGCACAATCTTACCGCTATGCTTGTAACTGTGTGGCTGCTTTCATCCAGGAGAAATACAAGTTGTCGGATGTTCCTTTCACGGCCCTGAACCGTTCATTCATCGACAACTATGACCTCTACCTACGCACGGAGCGCCGCTTTGCCCTGGGAACTATCGTGTTGCTTGTCACACGGTTGAACACGATTGTCGGGGAAGCCATCGCGGAAGGGATTATCACTGCCGACCCGTTCGCGGGGTATGAAGCCGAACATCCCGAGCGGGAACAGAAATACCTTACCGCCGCAGAGTTACAACGGCTGATGACCACACCCCTGCACGACCCGAAACTCTACCATATCCGCGACCTGTTCCTCTTCTCCTGCTACACGGGTATCCCTTACGGGGACATGTGCCGCCTGACGACGGAGGATCTGGAAGTGGCCGAGGACGGTGAGGTATGGATCAAGACCGCCCGCAAGAAGACGAAAATCGACTATGAAGTGCCGTTGCTCGACATACCGTTGCTCATCCTCGACAAGTACCGGGATATGGCCCCGGAAGGAAAACTGCTGCCGATGTACAGCAACAACGAACTCAACCGGACACTGAAACGTATTGCCGCCATTTGCGGAATTGAACGGAAACTCGTCTTTCACTGCGGACGCCATACCTACGCCACCGAGATCACGCTTTCGCATGGTGTCCCGCTTGAAACCGTCAGTAAAATGCTGGGGCATAGCCGCATTTCCACGACGCAGATTTACGCCAAAGTGACCGATGACAAGATCGACATGGATACCCGGTCTTTAGAGGAAAAGATTGCCGGCCGCTTCTCCGTAGCTATTTAATCTATCATTGACAATCAAATTCACAACGATTATGGAAACGAATAATAAAGAGATAAAACGCCGCAGCACGTTCTCCCTGCTGTTCTACATCAACCGCACGAAAGTCCGCAAGGACGGAACATGTAAATTGTTATGCAAGGTAAGCATCGACGCCAAGTCGGCCCCGATCAATATCAACGCGTTTGTCGATCCATCGCTTTGGAATCCGGAAACCAAAAGGGCGAACGGACGAAGCGAGAACGCCCGAACGGTAAACCAGGCAATAGAGAAACTGACCGAAAAAATCACCGGACATTACCGTCATATTCGTAAAAGCCTCGGTTTCGTGACGGCCGAGCTGGTCAAAAACGCCGTGGAAGGAATCGGGCAGAAACCGTTCACCCTCCTTGCCTTGTTCCGCGAGCATAACGAGGAGTTCCGCAAGCGTGTCGGCGTGGATCGCAAGGAAGAAACTTATGAAAGTTACGAGAACTCCTATAATATTTTAGCCTCCTTCGTGAAAAAAAGGAAGGAAAAGGAGGATGTAGCGTTGCGGAGCCTTGACCGGGAGTTCTACGATGATTTTGAAATATTCCTGCGTACAGATCGTGAAATGAAACCCAAGACAGTACACGAGCATCTTTACCGGTTGAAAAAAATGACCAAGCGGGCTGTCAGTCAGGGTACACTCCGGCGCGACCCTTACGGGAAGCTGCACCCGGAACTGCCCCGGCGCAAGAGCCGCCATTTGAAACTCGAAGACCTCAAAAAACTGATGGAAACTCCCGTCGGTAAACCCAACCTCCAGCGGGTGCGGGACTGGTTTCTCTTCGCTACCTTCACGGGGTTGTCCTACGCCGACCTGAAACGCTTGTCCGAAAAAGACATCACGCAGTCGGACGACGGAACGTACTGGATACACATCCGGCGCCAGAAGACCGAAACGCCCTCGGCCATCCGCCTGCTGAACGTGCCGTTGCAGATCATCGAGAAATACCGCCACGAGCGTAAAAGCGACAGGATTTTCAACCTCTATTGCCGGGGGTATCTCATCAAGCTCACCAGAGAACTGGGACGGACATACGGCTTCGACATGACCTTTCACAAGGCGAGGCACAATTTCGGGACACATATCACGCTCTCGCTGGGTGTGCCTATCGAAACTGTCAGCCGCATGATGGGACACAAGAGCATTTCCACCACGCAGATTTACGCCAAAGTGACCGACCGCAAGGTGGACGAGGACATGAAACGTCTGAAAGAACAGACCAAAGGCCGGAAAATAAATCTCTACGAGGAGGACGAACCGGAAACGGCAGATATTATAACGGTAAACGGTTGAACAGTATAACAAAAATTGATAAATTTGTATGACTATGACGACAAGAGAACCTATCAGCATTGAAAACGGGCGGGTGGAAATCCACACGCCGGAGAACCGTGTATGGCTCACGCGCCACCAGATTGCCGACCTGTTCGGAGTCTTCGTTCCTGCCGTGGGGAGCAACATCCGCTCCATACTCAAAAGCGGCATACTCCGTGAGGAGCGGGTTTACCGCCGGGAGCGCAACCGTGACGGCGGTATTGTCGAGCTGTATTCGCTCGAAATGATCGCCGCGCTGGCTTTCCGCTTAAAATCCGGGAATGCCGAAGCCTTCCGACGGTGGCTTGTCCGAAGGGCCACGACGACCGCCGTCGTCTGGCAGCTCCCCGGCATGAACACGATATTGAACTGAAAAAGAAGAACGGCCGTGATGGCCGTTCTTCTTTTATACCCATTCCTGTCCCCCGATACATTTCTTCCGGGAATCTTCCAGAAATTTCTGTATCTCGGATTCCATGTATAGTACCTTGCCCTGAATCAAATAATAGGGAATGATCCGCGCCGTGCGGTATTCCTGCAATGTACGCCTGCTGATTTTCAGCAGCCGGGACAATTCCTCGTCGGTGACGAACCGCTCTCCCTTGAGTGTCCGGCCTCCGGAGGATTCCAGTTTATCCAGTGCCTTGCCGGCCTTTTCCAAACGCCGGAAGAGATCCGCCACACGCGGATCGTGCTTGTCGATGAAATAATGGCTCATAACGCGGCGGTATTAGGATAGTGCGACGATTGCAGCAGTTTCCCGACATCTTCCGGTTTGTAGAAGATTTTGTGACGGATGCGGCTGAAAGGCAGCAACCCTTTCTCCCGGTAGGTTTGCAGGGTACGTTTCGATATCCCCAGCACGTCACAGACATCCTGGTTGTCCAGCCATTTTTTCAAACTCACGTCCTCCTGCCTGCGGCATAACGCCTCGGCTTTTCTTTCAATGGCTTCCACGTGCCCTGCCAGCGCGTCGAAAGCCTTCACGTCCATACTTATTATTTCCATGTTCTGTTTCATTTTTTGTTTCCCGGATGCCCAAAAGTACACAAATGAACAGTATCTTGTTATCAGCCAGTGGCATATGGACGTATCCGTCTTAAAAGTGGCAGCGAGTGGCGCCATGTCCGGCGGAAACAATCCTCCGCCGATACGGGATCGGCACGCTCCGATACGCCAATCGCCCGTGAAAGGAAATGTTCGCGGGCGATTTATCATTCCATGCAGGGTGAGCCGTGAACCGACTTTCGCGAGCGTTCACGGCATATCGTTTTCTCCCCGTTTCTCTCCCATAACCTTTTCCTCTCTTTTTTTTCATGCCGCGGAGCGCGGTATGGAAATCTGTTGTCAGTAGCAAAGGTAGTTACGGGGCTCACGCTGCTGCAAGATCGGGCCGCGGGGCGGTTTGCCGCAAAATCTTCCTCTTTCCCTGCGGGCGAGCGTATTTTCCGACAAAATCTTGCAGCAGCTATCCCCGACACCTTTTGATGCTACCGAAACAGATTCCATCCATACCGGCTCCGCTACGGCATAAAAAAAAAGTCAAAGGTTATGAGAAACGAAGAGAAAAATAAATGGAAACAGAAATCCTCCAACCTTCCACTTGGCATAAAGGCAAAGGTCGGGTTGGCGGTAAAGGTCGGGGCGGTGGCTTTGGGCTTCCACGTGTGGGGTATCGACTTTATTTGGGTCGTTTTGGGCTTCACGTTCTGTTATGACATCCTGCGGGGCATTTTCTCCTGCCTTGTTTCTCTCGTGGCTCTAACCGGCTTTTTCTATTTCCTATTCACTCACATCTTCTAAATTATTACAGGTATGACAAAGTACATTTCATTATTCGGAGCGACTACCACGGACACACGGGTGCAGGTAGTCAAGGAAAACCAGGTAATCATCGGTATCGGTGCGGGTGCGAGCAGAAAGCGTTACGTCGTTTACAAGGTGGAACACACCGCCCGTGGCTACGTGTACCACATGGTCGATACCGAAACAAAGGAAATCAGCCAAACGGACATTCTGCGACCCCTCTCGCAAACATTCGGTATCGGCAGGTACTACGACGACGTGAACCCCGAGTTCATGGACGCTTTCGAGGTGGCTTTGCTCGTGGGGCAGGCGGAAGAGCAAGCCACGGCGCAAGCCATCGCCGCCGCCAAAGAGAAAGCCGAGCATGACCGCATAGCGGAAATAGGAGCGCAGAGGTTACGCCGCATCATGCCCGAAGGGGTGCAGGGCGTAATCATCGCCGAACTCAACGAAACGGAATACACTGACCCCTCTTACGAGTGTTCGACCACCCGAAGCGTGCGTACCGTCATTCTCGGCTTTTCGGCCACCTCCCGCAACGGCTTCGGGGAGTTGAGAAAGGCGGCGGCCAATTTCCCGCAAACGGCGCACCTCTCCGAATACGACCCCAAGAACGAACACCGCTATCCCGTTTTCACGCTCGGCAAAAGTCCGAAATACGGGTGGAGTGTCTGCAAACTGACCCACTACACCCGTGAAGGGTACATCGACAGGCTGGCATATATCGCAGGAAACGAGGAGAATATATGTCTGCCCGAGCCGAAAGACGAAAAACGGGCGGAACGCACTGAAACGAGCGTGCAAGGCGGGTTTATCATCGTGGACTATTCCGAGAAGGCGATAGCCGTATTCGGGGACACCAAGCCCGTCAAGGACGCCCTTCACGCACTCGGGGGACGCTTCAACGCACGGCTGACGCATGACGGGCAGAAGAGAGCGGGATGGATTTTCCAAAAGACCAAAGAGGACGAGGTGCGGCGGCTTCTCGGAAAGGACGAATAAATGTTGAACACGGGGCGGCTCGCCGCCCCACAATACCAAAAAATCATGGCACAAGGAACAGATTATTTCAAACTGACGATACAGAACTATCTCGACGCACGGGCACGGGAGGACGAACTTTTCGCACCCCGATACGCCAACCCGAAAAAGAACATTGACGATTGCTGCACTTTCATCATCAACCAAGTACGGCAGAGCGGTTGCAACGGGTTTGCCGACGAGGAAATATACTCTATGGCACTCCACTATTACGACGAGGAGGACATCGACATCGGCAAACCCGTCAGTTGCAAGGTAGTGGTCAATCACACCGTTGAACTGACCGAGGAGGAAAAAGCCGAGGCACGGCGGAACGCCATACGGAAGGCCGAGAGCGAAGCCTACGCCAAGTTGGCGAAAGCCAAGTCCAAACCCAAGAAAATCGAAGATAACAAACTAATGCCCAGTCTATTTTAGTTATGAAACCGAGAACAAAATTCCAACAGAGCGTTGTGGCGGCAAGTAAACACCTGCCGCCGCTTACCCCCGCACAAATCGAATGGGGGTACAAGAACTGCATCGAGCATATCGGACGCCGCACGCCGAAAGGACTTATCACCTGCACCGAGTGCGGCCACACGTGGCAGAGCGAAAACGGAGAACTCACGGACAATCTGTTAGGGTGCGAGTGTCCGCACTGCCACACCCCGCTGAAAGTGGAAACCACCCTGCGCCGCAAGTTCAACGATTACGAGTATTTGTGCATCGTAACCCGCTGCAAGGGTTTTCAAGTCCTGCGCTTCGTCTATATCGAGTGTTGGGCGAAAGTGGGACAGACGCCCGTTTACACCCATATCGAAGCCGTACAGCGGTGGATTGCCCCCGACGGACGCTCCGCAACCTTCGCACGGCTGCGCCCGATGGGCTTCTTCGTTCACGGGTGGAGTTGGTCGAGCGCATTGGAACTGCGGGCGGAGAACGACGGGAAATACAACATCACGCCCACACGCATCTATCCCCGACAACGGCTTATCCCCGAACTGCGCCGAAGCGGCTACGGTAAACAACTCCCCGATGTAACCCCTTTCGACCTTATCCACCTGCTGCTCTCGGAGAACAAGGCCGAAACGCTGCTTAAAGCGGGACAAACGGCACTCGTGCGATTTTTCGCCCGTTCCTCCCGCAATATCGCAGACTATTGGCCGGCCATCCGTATCGCCATCCGTAACGGGTACGCTATCGGGAAACCGACGGAATGGTGCGACTACATCGACCTGCTGCGATTTTTCGGGAAAGACCTGCATAACGCCCATTTCGTGTGTCCCGCAGACCTGCCCGCAGCGCATGACCTCTACATGGCAAAAAAACGGCGGCACATGCAAATGGAACGGCGGCAGGAGGAACGGCGCAAGGCGTTGGAACAGGAAGCCTCGTTTGTCGAAGCCAAAGGGCGGTTTTTCGGAGTGGAGTTTTCCGACGGGGAAATCCGCATCAAGGTATTGGACAGCGTTGAAGCCATACGGCAGGAGGGCGAGGCCATGCACCATTGCGTGTTTACCAACGAATACTATCTGAAAGCCGACTCGCTCATACTCTCGGCCACAATCGACGGCAAACGTATCGAAACGATAGAGGTGTCCCTAAAACGCATGGAGGTCGTGCAGAGCCGTGGCGTGTGTAACAAGAATACCCCATACCACGGGCAAATACTGAAACTGATGAAGGGGAACATGTCCCTTATACGGAAACGAATGACAGCATAAAAATCGGGGCGGCGAAAGCCGCCCGCAAAAACAAAATAGAATGAACCAAATAGCATATAAATTCGTGTCGTGGGACGTTCCCGCACTCGAAAGCCTTGCAGGCTCAAAAGCGTACATATTACGCAAACGGCTCAATGACGGGGGAACGCTCACCCGTGAGGAGAAAGACTGGATTACCCGTGAGGTAAACCATAACACCTATTTCAAGGACTCCATTCCGCTTTTAGGGTATCGTTTCAACTTTGTCGATGTACTGAAAACATTCGTGGTAAAGCAGTACGGGCATTACACGGAATACAAGGGCGTGGACAAGACGAGCATACGCTCCATGTTGTACGGCAGAGTGGAAAGGATTGTCGAATTATAAAATCGGGGCGGCGAAAGCCGCCCTACAAAAAAAATATAACAATGAAAATCATCTATAAAAGCTACATGGCACGCCCGCTCAAACCCTTCGGGGAGTGGGATTGGGAAGTTCGGGAAGCAGTCAAGACGGCCCTTGCGCTCGTCGAGGGGAAAAACGGGTTCAAAACCCATTCCGAGATATGGCGAAGGTGCAACCTCGTCATTACCGTGGGACACAACATCTACACCACGAGTATCGAGATACGACCACCCGAGCAGGACGTGATACGCCGCAGGAGCAACTGGCATAACGGCTACGCCTACTACTGCAACGGCGTGTTCTGGGCGAACATGAGCAGGGTTAAAGTGGAACTTATCTGATTAAAAAATTTCGGGGCGGCAAAAGCCGCCCGTAAAAAGCGAGAATATGAAAACGAATGAAGTAAACAAGGAAATCTCCTATGAAACGCTGCTCGTAACCTTCGGCGAGGGTATCGGGCGGCTCGACACCATGTTCGACGACCCGCAGGTGTGGGGCGTTGCCACGCTGAAGCAGTGGATCGACGGGTATGAAACTACGCGCTTCACCGAAATCGACGACCGAACGGCGGTTATCACATCCGAATACAACATGGACAGCGTGAAGGAATGGCTGCAAAAGAACACACCGATTATCAACCTGGAAAAACGATAAAATCATGCGCAAGTACAAATTATTCATCGGCTACCGGCTGCTGGGAGAGTTTTCCGGTATATGGGAAGCCAAAAATTTCGCCGCTGAAAGCGGCATGAGCGGAATTTTCTCGCTCGTGGGAGAAAATTACCGGGACAGTTGGTACGAACCAAAAAAACAGGACAAGAATGGAAACAAAGATTAAAGACATCACGGGAGCGGAAATAACCGTTACCGACTTAAAAGAGGCGGTACGCCAATGCCGGGAGTGCCTCGCAAGTCCCTACCTGATGCCCTCGGGGCATACCGTGGGGGAAAACCATGCCTACATGTTGCGGCAACTGCTCGCCCTGCAAAGGCGGAAACGGGAACACGGCAGGCAACGGCCGTGAAAATACGACGCGAAAAAAATCGGACGACAATGAAGTGCACCCCAAATATTGGACGGATTAGTATTTGTTTAGATGGCATGAGTTC
>OLVX01002312.1_pt1 | contig 14154 bp, 10 predicted proteins | sample 1673271 | NCBI WGS metagenome assembly OLVX01 (sample SAMEA3178939, study PRJEB25190) | human gut metagenome | biome: human gut; feature: human-associated habitat; material: faeces | place: Austria | collected 2013
TTTTTGGGGATTTTGCGACTGCACTTACAGGGTACTACTCCACTTTGCTTTTCATGTTCATATATATCTCGATTTACAACACGAGCATTGAGTGCAAGCATGCCTTTCTGAGGACGATCCGCATATACATATCTGTGTGCATGTCGTATAATCATTTCACGAAACAATTTACTGTATGCCAAGGAATAGTCCAAGCCAGGGATATTCCTTTTTACACCGACTTCGGAAAATAATAGCACTTTGGGAGAAATAGGCATTAATATTATGTTGTGTTTTGTCCCCCAGCCTCCACCAAAATCATAGTCCCTTTCGCTATTGTAATTCAAACAAATAACAGGATCATCTGATGTTGGGAACGAAATACCATCAGCGGCATGAACCACTTGCCAATTGATCCGTTCGGATACTTTTATAGTTGATGTAAGCAAATGCTTTAAATCATGCAAGTAAAATCCTTGGCCCACAATCGTTTTCATTTCGACTATGCTTTTCTCTCTATCAAGTAATATCTTGAGTGGAAATAGGACATCTTCTGTACTTTTGCTGGCAGCAGACTGATGTGATATGCTTCGCTGCAATTCGTGCGCTGATGCCTTGTTTAGCTTTCCGCAAACTTCGTTCATCACGTCAGGGAATATTTTCAGGTTCTGCTTGGTTAGTCGCAAGTATGCAGCTGGCGTACGCAGGTACTGGGCAAAAACAAAGTGTGAGAGAGTTTTTATTTCCTCTTTTGATAGCCTCTTATCGTTAATCAGCTTATCGAATACTGGTTTTGCTGGTCGTTCAAATTCTTGATCAAACCAATGTTCAAAATCATCAAGTTCTTCATCGCCGACAACTCTTGTGTAAAAGTCATTCCATACTGCGGTGTTTTTGATTGATTGCTGTGTCCAGTATGGAACATTTGCGTTGGACACCAGAATACTATAAGTTTGAATCGTCTTCCCATCAAGGCTCCAGTTTTTCAAATAGAATTGCGGAATGTAGTGATTTCTTCGAGTTATATTCTGACTCATGACGCCATCACTCTTTTGCGTTCTTGATCCGCTTCTGGATATCCTCCACGGACGGCAGTTGGCGTTCCAGTTCTTCCGGCAGGTTGCTGGTGATCTGATAGGCACTGACGCCGATGGGCTTGCTCATGTCCTTGAGCGAATACTCCGCCACGAGGTCATTCTTGCTCTTGCAGAGCAGCAGGCCAATCGACGGATTGTCCTGCTCTTTTTTCAGGATACCATCCACGGCAGAGAGGTAGAAGTTAAGCTGTCCGGCGTATTCCGGCTTGAACTCGCCGGTCTTCAGTTCAACCACCACATAGCAACAGAGGTTCAGGTTATAGAACAGCAGGTCGATGTAGAAGTCATCACCGCCCACATTGAGGTGGTACTGATTGCCGAGGAACGCAAAGCCGGTCCCCAACTCCAGCAGGAGCTTTGTCACATCCTTGACCAGAGCCTGCTCGATGTCACGCTCTATCATATCCTCTTTGAAAGGAATAAAATCGAAGATATACGGGTCTTTCATCGTCTGGGCCGCGAGTTCACTCTGCGGAGACGGAAGGCGGCTTTCGAAGTTGGACACCTTCTCTGCCAGCACCTGCCGCTGATACAGCCCGCTTTCGATCTGGTGTACCAGCACGTTGCGGGACCAGCCGTTTTTAGCAACTTGTTCGGCATACCAAATATGCTCATCTGCATTCTTCACCTTGTCCATCATGGCAATATGGTGATACCAAGTAATTTGTGCAAGCGCCGCTTGCACAATTTCCTTTTCGGGAAAACGCAGTGCGAACTTCGCCATGTATTTCAGGTTTCTCACCGAGTAGCCGGTGGCGTCTGGAAAAGACATTTTAATGTCTGCGGCAAGATTTTCAACAAATTTGTTGCCCCATGTCTTGTGCTCGTTGATGACCTCGCCGATGGAGTGGTAGAGAACCAGCAGCTCACGATTGACGCTGACCGTCGCACGGTATTGCGCCGTGCGGATCTCCTGCTTGATTGATTCGACGATATTCAGATACTCGTTAGAATTCATCAGCATTTTTCGTTTCCCTCCATCAGTTTATGCAGCAGTACTTGGCAGCCCTCCAGCACATCCTGCCATGTAGTCTCGAAATCGTCGGTGTACCACGGGTCGGCTACATCGCGGGGCTGCTTGGTGTAGTCCATCAGGAGATGCAGCTTGCCGGAAAAATCGCCGCCACAGATACGGTACATATCCCGGAGGTTGGCTCTGTCCATGCCAATCAGGAAATCGTACTTCTCGTAATCGGCATTGGTGAGCTGCCGTGCTGTGTGACCGTCGCAGGATATCCCGTGTTCCGCCAACTTGCGCCGTGCCGGAGGATAGACCGGATTGCCGATCTCCTCCCGGCTGGTTGCCGCCGACTCGATTTGGAATTGTGACGCCAGCCCCGCCTTCCTGACCAAGTCCTTCATCACGAACTCTGCCATCGGGCTGCGGCAGATATTTCCATGACACACAAAGAGTATCTTTTTCATCGCTCTCGCTCTTCTGCATTACTTCTTTTTCCTCAGTATAGCAGGAAATCATCTGTTCGTCGAGAGAAGAATATAGCCACGTCTGAGATTCTATGGCTTCCAGCAGTTTTGCTTTCTTCCAGCCGAAGCGCAGCACGGCTCGGATGTACCACACCCGTTCCTCATTGCTGCCGCACTGCTCTAAAATCGCCACATTCTGCGTCCAGCCGAGGCTCATCGCCTGCCGCATGATTTCAGGGGATGCCCCGTAGGCTGCGTAAAATGCCCGCATACGGCGCAAATTGCGGGGAGAAAAGCCCTCGGCCGCAGGATAGGAGTCTTGCAGGTATTCAGAGACTGCAACAGCCGCGCCTCTCTCTGCTCTGCCGCTGACCAGACGACCAATCTCACAGTACAACTCCATCTGCGGAAGCTGCGCTGTCACGAGTTTGTCCATTTTGGAAAGCAGGGCACTGTAGTCTGTGGGCTTGCGGATGTTCATAAGGGAAGCCTCCTTCCATTGTTATATATTGTGTGCAGAATAGAAGCTGATACACTGTAGCGGGTTCATGGCGAGATCTAGTTGCCAACCAGGGTGTTGCAAATTTTCAGATAAGATAAGGTTGCCTACAAAACTAAAGATTTGTAGGCAACCTTAATGTCGGGGACCATAGGAAACAAATGAGGCTGTGACGTTCTTTATAGGAACAGATTTATTTATAATGTATCTACGGGTAAACTATCGAATCAGTATGACCGACGTTCAACTTTTTATAATTGCAGTGCATTTAGTAGTTTTACAGAATTTAACAGTCGTTGCTGATATGCAATATGAATTTTTGGGAGCACTTCGTTTACTTTTATACCATTTCCAAAGAAGTGCTTTCGACTTTTTACAGTAGATAGATGCCCCTGAGAAATGTCAGGAAATAACATGTAGCGCTCGATAAGTGAGCCTCTCTCGAATCTTAAAAACACTTTTGGATTTAACTCCCATGTCCCGTTATGAACGACTTCATTTCTCAAAGACTCAATCAAGGTGATTAGGTCGCATTTCTCAAATAGGGTATGTGGAGTATTGTTAATCTGCAGTTTCTTCCGTGCGCCCCATAGTATCTCCGAACTTTTAATTTTTCTGTATGAAGGGAAGTCCCTTTCTGGAAACTGAAATTCATATCCAATTTTGCAGAGCATGTCTAAGATGGAATATGCTTTTGTAAAGTAGCTTTCAAGTTGAGTCGATATGCAGCTTACTGACGGGGACATTTCATACATTACTCCATCGGAAACAGACGCCGATTCGTGGTTACCTATGTTTGCAATCTGAGTGTAATAACTTATGAAGGAATTATCCATTCCGATAAGTAGATTTTGAATTGCCCCAACTAGAAATTGGCAATCTACCAGATATAAGTGTCTATAGAAGTTGGGAATACTGGTGAACTCGTCTTTGAGTATCCACTCGCTAAAAGCTTCAGCCGTCAGATCACAATTAGAATCTTGTCCTGCCGTTTGAATGAAAATCGGGAGAGACCCCAGTTCTCTATAGTATGCATCCGTATCTTCGAAAAATAAATCTCGAAATTTATCATAGAGAGATACTAATTCTGTATCAAGCTCATTTCTTATTGAATCTCCAGAATATACATACTTGTCAAAATCAGCATCTTTAAGTTCTTGGATATAAAACGTGCCACTACCGTTAATAAAATAAGGCACTTCTTTCATAATTCCACTCTCAAAAAATGTCTTCATAGTTATCCGAGTCTACCTTTTCAATTTTGCGAAAGGAACTATTTTTGATTCAGCTTGACTGCTGTCGAGAGTTATTGTATCTGGGTCAAGTGACAGGACTTCGTCCACAACGAATTTGGATAACGAAATGCCATCGGCCTTGAACTCGTTTAGTAATTGCTGACCGGAAAGGACATTATTTAAGATTATAAGATTAACTGCTTGACGGAGAGCCTTAGGATGCGTTAATGGAATATAATCATCCAGGGGCTCTTCAGTTCGCCACCCATTTTTAGAAATTTGTCGCATCAAATATTGGTACTGATTTTGGCTGATCGCTTCTAAATTATAGGCGCGTACTACCATAGCCGAAATGGAAACTCGCCATTTCCTTTTAAGCTCTATATAGTGAGTTAATTTGTTGGGATACATTTTGAGATCGTTTAAGAATGCGGCTTTAGGAAGCAAAAACTCGGCTGCAAATTCATTCGCTTCGTCTTCTCGTTTACGAAAATCTTCGCGAGATACTTCATCAAGGTCATTAAACTTTTCATGAAGTACAATATGACCGAGCTCATGAGCGGCGCTAAACTGTCGCCTGACAAAAGATGGCTTTTCAGTTCCTAAAACAACACAATGGTACGCATTATCTCCGATTTCCCCATATTGATAGAAAGCATCAATCTTTTTTGTATCCGTAGCAAATTCTGACATGATAATACCGTTTCGCTCCATTAAGCTAATCATGTCTTGTATGGGTTCTTGCCCTAAGCCCCAATAATCTCTTAACCGTTGTGCAACGCTTGCAATATTTTGAGTATCTCTAAATTCTGGAACATTATATGGGCAAAAATCCACATATCGAGCTAATGTACCGTAAATCTGTGTGACAAACCTGGTTTTGATTTTTTGCGAATTTAAGTCTTTTTTGTTGCTTGAAAATGGTGCACGAAAATATGTGTTTCCTATAAGACCTGGTACAGTTTTCTCATAAAAAAAACTCACAGGGAAATTCAAGACCTCGCTCATTCTACAAACAGTACCATAATCCGGTTCTGTTTTCTTGTTTTCAAATTGAGATATAGCTTGCTTTTTTACTCCAATAAGACCAGCCAGTTCCTCGCCAGTCATTTTATTGTAAACACGAGCTTCAGCTAAATGTTCAGAATTAAACTGACTCACAATGCTCACCTCTCTGATATAATTTAACGCTTATTTTTCGGCCGTCCCACTGGTTTCCGAGTCGTTCTCGTGTAAGGCGGTCAAATCATTTTCCTTATTAATATATTTGTCTTTAAGTTTAACAATAGGTTCGTCGTCAGAAACGATAGACATAAGAGGAGAACCTTTTGGAATGTGTTTAGATTTCAAGTATTTTGTCCAATCATCACTTACTGTGATTTCAAGCGTAGGTGTAAGCAATACCGCTCGAGCCGACGTCACCCCAGTATAATTATAGTCGAACAGTATCAAAAGATGTTCGCCTATAATACCAGAAAAGCCGCTCAATAATTGATTTCTTAATTCGGACAATATTGAAAAATCTCGTTCAACCATCATTTCTTCAAGGCATAACTGTCCCTCTATGGGGACCCGGTTCTGATTGTTAGACACTAACGCCTCGAGGTAGTGTGGGTGGAGTGTAGGGTGACGTTGTAGTTTTTTTAAATTCTGTTCGGTCATCACCGACACCGAGAAGTTAGTAATACTGTCGTAAAGAAGTAAAAACTTCCACGCCCCTCGTTTCTGAAAGCTAACTTGAAATTCACCATTGAGTCCGTTCGATAAGTTTCTATTAATAAAATTCCAACGGAAGAGCCCACTTCCAACGGCGGTTGGTAACTCATTTTCGTAGATTAGCTCAGGCATATCTTGGGTTACTGCTCTAAATATACCGTTTGCCAAAAAAGCTTTTTGATTTTCACTCAAGGGAATTTCGTGGATCACAATGCCACCTCCTAATTTGTTTTCCTTATTTTTACATATATTTGCGTAAAAGTCAAGTGCATTATTGTTTTGCGAGAGATTTGTATGCAACTTCACTTCAGCCATAATTGCTTGCTTCCACAGTAGGAGGTGTTTGACATCAAGTATGTGGTTGTTGTGTTAGAGTCCAAATAACCGTAGCGGTAGCTTGGCCTTTCCTGAATGTCTTGCGGAAAGGCTGTAAGTCGGTTTAGTGCCTTGCAGCCGCGGCTGTCACCAAACCGCACACTGCGCAAAGCGCCCTGCGTGATGACCACATCGCCTTTCGTCATCCCGGCTTTACTCCGCAAAGCGCTCTGACCGGAAGGGGAGGAAGTTTCCCCGAGTGTTGCCAGTCACATAGATTATGCAAACTTCCTCCTCTTGGGCTGTTCTACAGCCTGCTCGATTTCCAGCCCATCCCGCAGCGTCACACGGATGCACTCTCGGGACAGGACGGTGACCTTCTCCAAGAGCTGATAGATCACATTATCATCCCATTCTGTAAGCTCACTTGACGCAGTTTTTAGTACCGACGCGGCCGCCTGCACACGGCGGTTCGTCTGCTCCTGTTCCTGACGAATTTGCAGAATCTTGGCTTTGCGGCGCTTGAACTCTGCCATTGCCGTGGAGATGGATTGGAACTGTGCAGTGTAGCTGTCAGAGTTATTCGCATCGGCGGCTTCTCGCAGAAGATCGTTGAACTGCTGTCCCAAGCCTTCCATGGCTCGGTCAATGTCTCCGAGACTCATGTTCTTACTGGGGATAGGGGCAAGCTCCTGCTCCATCGCGTCGATGAGCTGTGCGGTCAGCGTGCCGTGATCGGACATGGCAGAATTGATGGCGTTCAGCACAGCCTGTTGGAGCGGTCCTTCGTCCAGCGTCGGAGAATGCAGGCAGTATCTCTTTCCATAGTCCAGGCGGCTCGTACAGCGCCATACCGCGCGCTTTTCGCCGTGCTGCGTCCATACGACACGGCGATAGGCTGTGCCGCATTCCGCGCAGAACAGCAGTCCGCTGAGCGCGTACTTGCCGCTGAATTTGCCGCGTCCGGTGGGAGCACTTTTCCTTGTGCGTCCATCCTGTGCACGGCGCCGCGCAATTTCAAGCTGCACAGCATCGAACATCTCGCGGCTGACGATAGCTTCATGGTTGTCCTGAATGAGGACCTTGGGAAGCTGCCCTGTATTCAATATTGTCTTTTTGCTGATACAGTCCTTGATGAAGGTCTTCTGAAGCAGGGCGTCCCCGCAGTATTTTTCATTGGTGAGGATGGCGCGCAGGTTGCTGGCGGTCCATTCCGTTGTTCCGGCAGCGTTGCGGACACCGCTGGCCTCCAGCGCCTGGCGGATGTTTTGTATGCTTTTTCCGGCGAGGTAGCGTTCAAAAATCCGACGAACCGTCTCTGCTTCTTCCGGAATGATCTCAGGATTACCATCCACCCCTTTCTTATAGCCCAGCATGGTTTTATATTGAAAGGTGACCTTGCCGTCCTTGATGGACTGACGCTTGCCCCAGCGGACATTGGCAGAGATGGATTCACTTTCGGATTGGGCGAAGGCGGCGTGGAGCGCAATGAGGAACTCACTTTCCGGATAAATGGAGTTGATGTTCTGCTCCTCGAAGATCACAGCGATGCCGAGACTTCGCAGCTCACGGGTATAGCTGATGGTGTCCAGCGTATTTCTGGCGAAGCGGGAGACAGACTTGGCGAGAATCATGTCGATTTTGCCCTGCCGGCATTGGCGGATCATGCGAAGGAACTGCTTGCGCCGGCAGGTGGAGGTTCCCGTGATGCCCTCATCTGCGAAGATGTCCACCATCGTCCAATCAGGATTCTTCATGATCTTCTCGGTGTAGAACGCTTTCTGGTTCTCATAGCTGGTCAGCTGCTCTTCATCACCGGTGGATACGCGGCAGTAAGCGGCGACGCGCAGATTTCGTTTCTTTGCCTGTTCCTGCGGGGATTCCTTTTTAGCTGGAATGATAATGATTTTTCTTTTCGGACGAGGCTCTGCCATGAGCGGTCACACTCCTTTCGCAAATCTTAGGAATGGTCTATGCTTCTAGGCATTGACCATTTTTCAGATGAACGCGCACATTGTCGTCCTGACATTCGACGCTCTGAACTCCCTGCCGCAACAGTTCTGCGTCCAGTTCGACCATCTTTGACCTTCGCCCGAAGATGCTGCGGAGGCGGTGAGCTTCGTATTCCTCCATCGGAACACTTATAAGGGTCAAGACCGCAAGCTCCATCTCTTTCTGCCGTGCGACTTCTTTATCCACGGGCGGCGTATGCAGAAGCCTGTCCAGCTCCAGTCGGAGCCGACGAATATCTTCTGTGCTGGGAACACCGAATGCCTCTATCTTGATGAGCTGCGGATCGCCTACCACCTGATTCAATATCTTGAGGACTTTTCGCGCAACGCTGTCGGGGACTGTGCCGCTGCACAGCCTGTAAAGTTCAGCCTGTGCGGGGGTTCGAGAGGAAATAGAGCGTTTCTGCTTTCGACGCTCCTGCACTGCTTGAAGCTGTTCCGCGGATATGAGCGCGGGATAGACCTCCGTTCCGATATAGCGGCTGTCCTCCAAAATCCGAGCAACCATGTTTACGTTCCAGTGTTTGCCTGCATCGTAAGGAACATCCCTTTTATCGAGTTCCTTTGCAAGATGCTGGAAGGATGCGCCGGTGAGGTACGTTGCATAGATGTACTGCACCGTTTCTGCTTCATTGGGGGAGGGGATGATATCCCCAAACTCCATGCGGTAGCCGAAGACCATTTTTCGCTTGGATGCCATGTCGTTATTTTCTCCTTTCAAAGTGTTCGGGAAGTTCCAGCCCGTTGATGAGCCGGAAGATTGCTGTGCTGTTATTCTGAATGGTGATTTTCTCAACCAACTCGCTGAACAGAGCCTCGTCAAAGGCCATCAGCAGATCCGGCCCTTCTTCCAGAATGTCCAGAAGTTCCTGCGTGCGCTGAATCGTCTGATCGTCCTCGGCGCGCAGAATGTGGGATTTTTTCAGCTTTGCTTCGCGGCGCTGTTCAGCCAGTTGGTTGCTGCGGGATATAAAAATGTCAGGATCGACGATGGCCTGCTGTTTGAGCTGGGCCAGCAATCGTTCCTGACTTGCAATATCTGCGATTCGATTGTTGAGTGAAATGATATCCTCACTCCAGAGAAGTCTTCCGGTCTTGGCAGTCTGGAGAGCTTGGATGAGTTGTGTGAGAACTTCCTCCCCGTACCGCTTGAGACGGAAGTATACACGGAGGAAGGCTTCTGTGATCTCCGATTCGGGCGTTTGCATGGTGAGACAGCTTTCGGCACTTTTCTCATGCGTCTGACATACCCAATAGGCGGTACCGCGGCATACCTTTCGCTTGCAGATCGCTCCGCAGTGTCCGCACACGATCTTGCAGGAGAGGGGATGGGGGATACCAGCCCTGGGCGGAATGGAAGCACTTTTTCGGGATAGAAGCTGCTGGACCTTGTCGAACACTTCCTGACTGATGATGGGCGAATGGGTTTCTTCGATGAGGTATTGATCCTCCTCGCCCTTATTTTCTTTCTTGCGATGGGGGAGAGTGACCGTGGCGTAGGTCTTCTGTACCAGCGAGTTCCCGATGTACTTTTCATTGCGCAGAATGTACTGGATACTGCGAACCTGCCAGAAGGGGGTATTTTGCTTGGTGGGGATCCCCCGCGCCGTGATCTCCTTTGCGATATCCTCCATGCTGACGCCAGAGAGGTAGCGGTCAAAGATCTGCCGGATGACAACGGCCTTGTCCTCGATGACTTCCAGTTGGTTATCGACCAGCCGGTAGCCGTAGGGGGCGCAGCGGGTAGAGAAGACGCCGCGCTGCATCCGCATCTGATAGCTGTGACGCATTCGCTCTGAGATGGCTTCACTCTCTTTTTGCGCCAGCGCCGAGAATACTGCGGTGAGGGCTTCGCCGGTGGCTTGTGCGGTATCGATGTTCTGCTCCTCGAAGTAGACGCTGACACCGAGAGACTTCAGTTCTCGCACGGCCTCCAGACTTTCTTTGGTGTTGCGTGCGAAGCGGGAGGTCGATTTGACAAGAATACGGTCAATGCGGCCGCTGCGGCAATCTTCCATCATCCGCAGGAAGTCATCCCGCTTTTCGACGGATGTGCCGGTGATGCCCTGATCTGCATAGATTACTGTAGCAGTTAGGCCGACGATAAGTACAGCTATGAGAAGGAGAGATTTGCCACGAGAAAGTTTTACCTTATGATGCTGATATTCAATGGCTTCGACAATAAATTTGTCATCGATCTCATTTAATGCACCGGAGAATTTCTGAGCCAATGTCAACAAGCCAAAACACCCCTTTCTGCAAGATGCGTTTGTAATTGCTTACGAATTCGGGAAAGCCGGACAGAGACATTCTTTTCCGTCAGACCGGTTCGAGCCGCAATTTCTGCATAGCTGTCGGAGAACCAGTAGCGCCGCAGGAAGATCACGCGGTTTTCCTGCGACAAGCCTCTGAGAAAGTCTTCAATGATTGCAATCAACTCTTTTTCCTCGAGAGAGTCTTCAACCGAGACTGAGGAAGAAAGGCAATTTTCCAATTCCTCCATTGTCGAGTCGTAATTGCTGTTTCGCTTGAGAGCTGTATTGGCCCGATAACGCATGATAGAAATATTCCGAACGATCTTGCAGACAAAGACGGACAGCGGATTAGGCCTGTGCGGAGGGATCGCGTTCCAAACGCCGAGATAGGCATCATTCACGCATTCCTCTGCGTCCTGTTGATCCTTCAAAATGCTGCGGGAAAGATTATGGCAAATCGCCCCATATTTGCCGTCCAGCGCTTCGATTGCAAGCTCAGAACGTGCAAAGAACAAATCAATGATTTTAATATCATCCACAAGGAATCACACCCTTCTATTTATTACCTTGCAAATTGGGGTGAACTACTACATCAAAGCAAGAATTTTTATCGGGAATTTTGGAAGATTCCCTGTTCTCCGCTGTCGTATTGCTGTCCCAACATAAAAAGCAATACGACCAGCAAGATCTCATTTCTTCACCCAGACCGGTTTTCGTTCCATTCTATAACAGATGTGCGGGGATATCAAACCCTTGAAGGATTTCGAAATATCTATAGTGTACGTGTATGGTTTGGCACGGAAAACAACCTATAATTTACATTGATGTACCACTTGAAGAACATTTTGCACATAGCTGAAAATATTTATTTGGCTAACTTGTCGAAAAATGAATGGCGCGTTATTCCTTGTAAGAATGTGTTCTCTTTTTACATCTATATATCAGACGTTAAAAGAATTATTGACTTATCCCATCAGCTCCTTTAGTATGGCTATTGATAAAACAAAATGATTTTGCAGTGGAGGCATTCTCATGGAAAGAAACGGAATAGACAAACTCAAAAAAGCCTGCATAATACTCCCGTTGGTCGTTGCGGTCATATTCAATTCCAGTGTTGCGGCTATTGATCGTGAGAACAATTCCAAACTGAGCTGCGGAATAGATTCCTATTATGTGAAAGATATGATAGCTCAAGACAATCATATATGGTTTCTTTTGCATGATAACTCGATAGGCAAAGATGCAGTAGCCTGTATAAATGAAAAGACGCTTGAATTGCAGGCTTGCTATCGAAGCGGCGAAGATTTAGAAGATGAGATGATCATTCAGAATATGTCTGTCCAACCAAATGGTTCAGTTTGGCTTGACCTATTCTATCCGAAGAATCCAAAGGGTTCGCAATACAGCCTTTTTATTCTTCAAGACAATGTTAATGTGGCTGCGGCCAGTAATGTTGTCCTCTGCGAAAATGTTGCCTTATGGGAAAATGGAAGTTCGTTGTGCTACTGGGATAGTGATGAGATCGTCAAATCTGTGGACATTCCTGCTGGCACAGAGCCTTATGCGATTTCGGCATTGAATGGCAGGCCATGTTTTGTAGATGCCTATACTGGCAAGGTATTCCTTTTGAATGAACACGGAAAATGGATCAATCAGTACAGTATCCCAGTTAGCGATAATAAGGTTTTGCCCCAAGAATTTGTGAACTTTTACGCTTCCATGACAAGCTGCGGTAACGAGGTGTACTTGTCGTATCTTGTCGGCCCGGAAAAGAGCAATAGTCTGAACAGAGGCGGCCTTGTGAGGCTCAGCGACGGAAAAAGGCTGGGAGACACTGCCGGTTTGATCGTTCATGCCAAGAAGCAAAATGATGATTCTGTGCAGCTTTATATGACCAACGGTTTCTCCGACAATTCCAAGCTGAAAGAGTACCAACAGCTGTCTATTAAATCAGACACAATCACCGAAGCAAGGGCTTTCCAACAAGACGGCGACAATACGGCTATATATTTGCCGGCAGAGTGGCAGTATAGGGACAACCTCGGCCGTCTATGGGGATGGTCAGAGACAATTCGGAATAGCATTACCTGTATTGATACGGATAGCCTTACAGATACCGACAGCAAGTTCAGTGCGTCTACCGACTATTATGGCTTCCTGGACGCGGATGAGTCAGCATGGTATGGAAGTCAGCAACAGGGCGTTATAAAGTCAGTTGTCCAGTTGGGCATTATGAACGGATATACTGACGGTACATTTCACCCTATAGGCAATATCACACTGAGCGAAGCAATTAAAATGGCTGCTGTTGTCCATGCCACATGTAATAACCAGACAATCTCTTTTTCAGCATCAGATGGTGGTAAATGGTATGATGCCTATCTGAACTATTGTGTAAAAAATCGAATTGTCTCGAGCGGTGAATATTCCAGCCTCGATGCTTACGCAACAAGAGCGCAGATAGCACATATTTTCGCGAAAGCAACATCTGATTTTGCCGTTGTCAACGACATTGACTATGATTATATTCCTGACGTAAGCGAACGAAGCGAATACGCTGATGAGATACTTGCTCTTTACAGAGCAGGCATCTTGACCGGAGATGAAAGAACCAGAGCATTCAGACCATCTGACACCATTACACGTGCTGAAGCAGCTGCAATAATCTCGAGAGTAGCTTTGCCTACGATGCGAATCAAAATCGTTTAAAATGGGAAATGAAAAATTCTGTACCCTATGCAGAGGCACTGCAATGGAGCATGATCTGGAAAAGTAAGCGGTTACGGCATTGCCTATCTCTACAAGTCCTATAATGAGGCACGATTCCTGCATGGAATCTTAGAAGCATTGTGAGCAAGTGAAATCCGAATTGTTTGCGTTTATGGTTTAAACCATAAATGCCTCGAAGTAAGTTGGGATTCTATCTGTTATTGACACGTATTTTAGAGTCAGTTTGCTATCCTCATCAAATCTTCCATATACCGATACGTCATCGGAGCGCATTCTTGCAGTAACGATATGGCATTGGCATTTTCCGCATACTTCACCCAGTAGGCAAAGCAGTCTGCGAAGTATTCTCTGGCGTTGGTTTTGGCATAGTTCCGCAGCGGCGCGGCGGCAGCTTCTGCACGAAAGATCTGTTCATGCTCTGCGGGGAATCCCAGCGTCCAATCGAGAAAATGCCCGAATTTATGGAGCGTCGCGCTGGCTTCCGAGAGATAGATGGTTTTCTGGCTGTAGTTGGTGGCTCCAATGCAGCTCATGTTCAGCTGCTTGCTGAGGTCGCTGATGTAGTCGAAGTCGATACGGTATGTCCAGCCGGCGGCGTTAAAGGCGGCAAGCATCGGCTCCGGCACCTGCCGCAGCGCCACCAGGTAGTCATTGATGTTGACGCCTGCCGCGTTTACCAGAGCCACCGGCGCGGGCAGAGCCTCCACGGTGAAGGCGCGGGTCGGAATGGCGTGAAGGAGCATGGCAACGTCCCTGCGGGTGACGATCTCGTTTGCATCATCCTCCTCGCCGCAGAGCTGAAACTCCTTCCCGATGCGGATGCAGTTTTCATGATCGGGCAGCGACACGCCGCCCGCATAGAGTACGCTGTCGTAAACGGGGATCTTGGCT
>OLVX01002313.1_pt1 | contig 14153 bp, 8 predicted proteins | sample 1673271 | NCBI WGS metagenome assembly OLVX01 (sample SAMEA3178939, study PRJEB25190) | human gut metagenome | biome: human gut; feature: human-associated habitat; material: faeces | place: Austria | collected 2013
GGTACACCGACCGCTTTCAGGAGGGCGAGATGCGCAAGCGCATCCAGTTTATGTATGGCGGCGAGTTGCAGACCATCCGGTTCGAGTATACCGGGCCAAGTTTGGAATCCGTTCTCGACCGTCTGCCCACTGCAAAGGTTTTGCAGGTGACGGAAAAAGGCTGGATCGTGGAAGCCGAGGTGTTTGGCACGGGCATCCAGATGTGGGTGAGAAGTCAGGGAGATTACATCAAAATTATATCGGAAATGAAAAAATAAAAGGAGTTCTGCTGTATGAACAAGGTTCGGGTCGAAGTTTTCTATCAGGATAATGCTTTGCAATCTATCCGTATCGACAAATGCGAGATGGAAGGGTTGACAGCCATTGAAAACAAGCCTATTCCAGAATGGTTTATGCCTGTTTCGGGCCGTGCCAGCTGGAAGGGTCTTGGCGAAGAAGTAAAACTCCAGACACGGAATGCAGGGCCTGATACCCAATACAGCTACTATTTCTACGGCCCAGATATGCCAAAAAGTGTGTTTGCCTATTGTGTGCAGCAGTACGGTCTTGGTGAAATGGTTGCAGAGACGAGCAAAGAGGACAATGCGCAAGTATATTTGGAAAGCGCACAGCGGTGTGAAAAGGTCTGCGATGAGGAAGGAGCGTTTCAGGCATACAAAGCTGCTGCGGAAAAGTATGATTCGGCGGAAGCCCAGTTACGGCTTGGCCTTTGTTACGCAGAAGGCAAAGGTAATGAAAAAAATATGGTGGAAGCTGCTAAGTGGTACCGCAAGGCCGCAGAACAGGGAAATGCAGATGCGCAAAATCGTCTTGGTGTCCGCTATGATCGCGGTGAAGGTGTCTCAAAAGATGTAAAAGAAGCTGCCAAATGGTATGCAAAGTCAGCGGCACAAGGCCATCCCAAGGCGCAATGCAATTTAGCGTTAGATTACAAAACGGGAAAGGGGGTTGAAAAAGACTTGAAGAAAGCAGTTGAGCTGTTTTACAACTCAGCAATACAAGGCTATGCAAATGCGCAATCTAATCTGGGAGAGTGCTATTACAATGGTGAAGGTGTTGAGCAAGACCATGCAGAAGCATTCAAATGGATGAAGAAGGCCGCAGAGCAGGGAGACGCGGATGCACAGTCTGTGGTAGGTGATATGTACAGCGACGGAGATGGAGTTCAGCAGGATGAAGAAGAAGCAAAAAAGTGGTTCTATCTGGCTGCAAAGCAAGGAAATGCAGACGCGCAGGTTAAATATGGTTTGACCTTAGCAAATGATGACGCGGATTGGAACGACCCTGCTCAGCAAGAAGGAATAAAGTGGTTCCGAAAAGCTGCGGAGCAAGGCCATCCCGCAGGACAATATGTTTTGGCAGGTATCTATCTTAATGGATATGGGGTCGAAAAAGATGAAAAGAAGGCAATCGAATGGTACAAAAAATCTGCTGAACAGGACTTTGCTGCTGCACAGTATGATCTTGGAGCCTGTTACCTGAATGGTTTGGGTGTTGAAGAAGATGAAAAGCGGGCACTTTACTGGGTGCAGAAAGCCGCTGAGCAAGACTATGCAGATGCACAGGTTGTTTTGGGAAATTTTTATTCTGAGGGAATCGGAGCAGAAAAAGATGAGCGTAAAGCTTTTGAATGGTTTAAAAAAGCGGCGGAACAAGGAAAGGCGGAAGCACAATTCTTTTTGGGATGTTCCTACTTTGCAGGAATTGGTGTAGAGGAAGACAAGAGTAAGGCTATGGAATGGCTCGAAAAGGCCGCAGAACAGGGAAATGCCGACGCACAAAATAAATTGGGCGAGTATTATATTGGAGTGGGGGTAGAGACGAGAAAAGCGTTTGAACTGTTCCAAAAGGCGGCAGAGAACGGTTCGAAGGAAGCGCAGAGAAATCTTGGAAAATGCTATATGAAGGGGTTGGGTGTAAACAAACTTCCTGCGGAAGCTGTCAAGTACTATAAAAAGGCAGCGGAGCAAGGAGATGCTGAGGCACAGTACCTTTTTGCAACGTGTCTTTTTATCGGAAATGCTGTGACCCAAAATGTGAAACAAGCAGTAGAGTATTACCAAAAATCAGCACAGCAGGAATATATGAAGGCAATAAATGATCTTGGCGTTTGCTACGCAAGGGGCATTGGTGTACCCAAAGATGGGAAAGAGGCTCTGGCCCATTTTGGGGCAGCGAGTGAAGGAGATCATGGTTTCTATGTGGCAGACAGCAATGTGGCCTATTGCTACCAGAATGGCATTGGTGTGGAAAAGGATAAGCACCGCGCGGATGTGCTCTATATAGTAGCAGAGGCCAAGGAAGATGCAAGCAGGATGAGCAAAGCCATAAAGCAAATGTCAAGGGACGTATTTGCAGGAAAGCAGACCAAAACGACCATGGATGAAATTTTGAAGATGAACAAAAGCTTTGAACGCTCAAAAGAAAAAGCATCAAATCGTAAAAGACTGCGCATGGCATTGGAAATGGATTTCTGAAAATATTGGGTGAACCAAACAAAAGCAGTTGAAGATATAAACGTGATGGGTGCAGCGATGTTTGAATAAAACGACTTTCTGTCAAAAGAGGAAACCAACATGAACGATTTACAAATGACGAATCAGGATCTCTCCCAGAGGCAGTCGATGGAAGAACTTGCAAATCAACTGACGCTGGCAGACCATCTGGTGTACAAAAAATATCTGCCGGAATTGCAGAGTTATTCGCTGGTGGAGCCATCGGAAGAAATGAAGAAAACGCTGGATGTCAAGACCTGCATCAAGCTGTTCCAGATGAAGGAGCTGACCCTGAAAAAAGGCGAGGATATGCTCCAAAAACTCTCCACCGTTTATCATTCCAGCATGGCCCTTGGGTGCAGTTTGGCTGTGATGGTCGATGTTCCGGCAGATGGTGCTCCGGCAGATATTTATTTGGGTGTGCGGCAGAATCCGGGCAGGCAGAGCATCGATAACCGCGACCTTGCAATTTCCGGTGATGCGCTGGAAAAAGGGATGAAGAGTAACTTCCCCGGTTCGGAAGTACAGGAACTCCATCAGGAAGAAATTGACGCGCTGCTGGAAGACAATAACGGTTCTTTTGGTTTGGCACAGTCAGCAATCGCTTCTGTCTCCTGCGTTGCGGCATTGCGAGATAAATCCAAGACGGAGGACAAAGCATTTATTCAGGGCATTGAGCGTTTTATCGATGCAATGGATGGCGATGCTTATACAGCGTTATTTCTGGCAGAGCCAGTTACAGAAGAAACACAGGCTGGCATCCGAAATGGATATGAGGAACTGTATAGCGCGTTGTCTCCGTTCCGCAAAACAACGTGGTCTTATACAGAAAACGAAAGCCATGCGGTCATGGAGACGTTCTGCTCTGGCACATCGGATACGGTAACGGACGGAACGAGCAGTGGTTTCAGCGATGAACAAGGCCGAAACACAGGATTTAACTTTAACGCTGGAATGAACCAAGGAACGACGAATACGATAGGACAGTCGCACGCGGTCACACGGCTTCGGTTGCCGAGCAAAAGAACGATGGTCGGCGTTGCGGCTGGTGCGAGTATCCTTGCGCTTGGAGCAGTGGCGGCATCGGCAGTCTTCCCGCCTGCCGGAGCAGCCATCGTGTCGGCGGCGAGTACAGTTGGTGCGGCGGTAAAGGCTGGACCGCTGTTTGGCGCTGTGGTGCCTATGGTGGCTGGACATGAAACAAATGGGACTGCATGGAGTACGGCACGGAGCATCGGAAAGTCGCTGGGCTTTGGGATGAGCCGGGGATACAACACGGCGCACACAGACAGCTCTACGGTGGAACGCAGCAATGCGCACAGCACCAATGAACAGCATTCCAACGGGACGACGGATACGCACGGCACTGCGCGGACGCAGCAGATAGAAGTCTGCAACAAGGCGGTGGAAGAACTGCTGACACGAATTGACGAGCAAATCAAGCGTACCAAAGAAAGTGAAGATTACGGCTGTTACAGTTGTGCGGCTTATTTTTTGTCCTCTCGCCCCAGCAAGGCTCTTCTTGCAGCTAATACATATCGTTCGCTGATGATTGGAGAAGGCTCTTCTGTGGAAAGCGGTGCGGTCAATCTTTGGCAGGACCGTGCAAGTGTAACTGCTATGCGAGAATATCTCAAACGGTTTACACACCCTGTCTTTGCACGCCAGCTCTGGGAGAATGAAGCTGACAGTCTGTTTTACACGGCAGGTACGCTGGTCAGCGGGCGGGAACTGCCGATGCACCTTGGTTTGCCCACCCGCTCAGTGCATGGTTTGCCGATTATTGAGCACGCGGAGTTTGGCCGCAATGTGCCGGATGAGGCGATGCCGGATGAGGACAAGATGAATCTGGGCAAGATTTACCACATGGGTAAAGAGGAAGCGGCAGGACTGCTCTTGAACCGGCAGGCGATGGCTTCCCATACGTTCATCACTGGCTCGACCGGCACAGGCAAATCCAATGCGGTCTACCATCTACTGGATGAGATCACAAAGAACGGACAAACGACGTTTCTTGTGGTGGAACCGGCCAAGGGCGAATACAAGAACGTGTTCGGCAATTGTACAGATGTGCAGGTGTTTGGTACAAACCCCAGAGAAACGCCGCTGCTGCGCATGAATCCCTTTGCATTCCCTGAGAATATCCATATTCTGGAACATATTGACCGTCTGGTGGAGATATTCAACGCCTGCTGGCCGATGTATGCAGCCATGCCAGCGGTGCTGAAGGATGCTATTGAGCGCAGCTATCAGAAAGTAGGCTGGGATCTGCGCAATTCTGAGAGCGAGAAGGGAATTTTCCCAACCTTCTTTGACCTGCTGGATATTCTGCCGGGCGTCATTGAAGAGTCGCATTATTCCAAGGATACCCAAAGCGACTATGTGGGCGCATTGTGCACCCGCGTAAAGTCTCTGACAAACGGTATTTATGGAAGTGTGCTTTGCGCAGAAGATGCGCTGACGGACGAAGCGCTGTTTGACCGCAATGTTATTGTGGATTTGAGCCGTGTGGGCTCTATGGAAACGAAATCGCTGCTGATGGGCATCTTGGTGATGAAGTTACAGGAATACCGGATGTGCAGCAGCGGGATGAACAGCAGGCTTCGCCATGTCACAGTGCTGGAAGAAGCGCACAACCTGCTGCGCAAGACCTCGGCAGAGCAATCACAGGAAGGTGCAAATTTGCAGGGCAAGTCGGTGGAAATGCTGGCAAATGCTATTGCGGAAATGCGTACTTATGGTGAGGGGTTTATCATTGCAGACCAGGCACCCGGACTGCTGGATATGTCGGTCATCCGCAACACGAACACCAAAATTATTCTGCGCCTGCCGGACGAAGAAGATCGCAAGCTGGTAGGCAAGTCTGCCGCCCTGAAGGAGGCACAGATCGATGAATTGTCCAAGCTGCCGCTGGGTGTGGCTGCCGTTTACCAGAACGAGTGGCCGGAGGCGGTGCTCTGCAAGATTGAGGCGTATCCCATGCCGGAAAATGCTGTTTACCACAAGCCTTCAAAAATGCCGCGTGAAATCAACGCAGAGTTTGTATTCGGACAACTGGCAGTGGGCAAAGAGCTGGAACCGCTGAGCAGTTCGGAGATGGAGCAGCTGAAGCTCTGGCTGAAACGCCATGAGATGATGTTGAAGCCGGAGGACGGCCGCTACCTGGAACAGGTCTTTGCAGGCGGCGAACTGGATGTGGCTAAGACCCGGAAAGCTGTGTTTGATTTCTTTGATGGAATCAGCACGGTCATTGATTACTGTGCCGCAGCCGAAAAATCGTTCACACCCCGTAAGGAATTTCTGGAACAGCTGCAGGGACAGTACGGCCTGAAAGCTGCTGCCGCAGACTGGGTGCTGAACAGCGTGATAAGCATGGGCATGAGCCTGAACCCGGATGCGGAGGCTGTAGAAGATTTGAGGACGAATTTTGAACAGCAGGGAGGTCGTGTGCTGTGAGGCGGGAAATCTCGGAAGTAAAGCCGGTAGAAACAAAAAGCCGGGAGAACTATCTGGATAGTTCTGTCAGAAAGGCATTCGAGCGTTTGCAGGAAGGAAAAACTGCAAGAGCAGAAAACAAACTCGATTCTTCGGTGAGAAAGTCGTTTGAAAAACTAGAATCTCATAGTACTTATGAGAAAAGACTACAGCAAAAAATGGAAAATCCGGAAAAAGATCTTCAAAAGCTTGTAGGAGAATATCTTAAAGATTTAAAGAGCAAATCAGAGTGTGCAGAAACAATTCCAGACAAACCTTTTGAAGTGTCAAATCTTGAAAAGAGAACACCAGAAGAAAACGCAAAAATGCGAGAGGAGTTCAATGACAATAAGACTCAGCTAAAGCGAGAATGGGAGAAAATAAACGGTCTGCAGTGGCCGAAGTATAAGAAAGATATATACTCTGCAAGTGGGAACTTGATTCGGAAAGCAGGAAGTGATTATGATGCCCACCATATTCAACCTTTGGGTATGGGAGGGAACAATGAAGCGCGCAATATTACCCCGTTGAACGCAGAAGTTCATTATGATAAACAAGGCATCCATGCACTGGGCAGTCCATATAGTAAATTGGATCAAGCGTTAGGAGGAACACAAATATGAATGTGGCAGAATATTTGAAATTGGTAGAAAATATGAAAATTGATTCAGATAAAGTTGAAACGGTGCAAAATGTTTATGAAGCAAAGCTTCCGGAATTGCTCCAAAAAATTGTATCAAATGCAGAAGAACCTGTTTTTCTGGATAATGATGTGAGAACTCTTACTTATAAAGAGATTCTAAATGCAGAACAGGACTTGCATGTTGATTTTAAATCCAACCGTATAATTCCGGTGGCGGATTGCGGAGATAACGACTTTGCGGTTTACTATTTAGATAAATGCAAATGGTCGAGATTTAACATTATCGATGAAACTGCATTCAAGGAGAGAACAACATTGGAAGATGTTTTGTAACGGATATAAAATTTATATTGAGATAGAATAAAAACTGTATCTAAAAGTCCACTGCACTTTCAGGTTATTACAATCACGGTCGATTGCACATACAATACAAGTATCACTTCACAAAACGGAGGGTACTTGTACTATGGTGGACTACGCCGACATCGGAAAACGCATCCGTGCCTGCCGCCTTGCAAAGGGCATGACGCAGGAACAGCTGGCCAATGAGGTCGGCGTTGTGGTCACGCACATCAGCCATATCGAAACAGGCAACTCAGTGCCTAGCCTGAAAACGCTGATCGACATCATTAACGCACTGGACTGCTCCGCAGACGAGCTGCTGTGCATCGAGATCAAAAAAGCAAAGCCGGTGTTCGACAGCTGGATGACCGAACAGCTTGCAGATTGCTCCGCCGATGAGGCAAAGATCATCAAAGAAACGGTGGTCAGTCTGAAAAAATCGCTCCGGAAGGTGTATGGAAAGTCCTCTAAATACAGATATGACTAAAACTTCAAAAACTGAATGCCAGTTGGTAGGTATTGAGTGTCTGAAAGAACACCAATAAACAGAATGAACCGCCTCGGTTTCCATAGTAGGAAGCCGGGGCGGCTTTTTATACAAAAAAGAAATCGTTTTTTTGTAGCTTTGATGAATTGGCGCGGAGCCGTTGACAGCAGAAGGGCAGAAGCGTATCTTTGGAACAGAAGGCGGAACAGGGCCATAAATAGCAGTTTTCTTTACCTTGCAAGGACACTTTCGTTTTGATGAGGCACGCCCCGGTGTGCCGCTTTTTTCATTTGCGGAGATAAAATGCAAAAAGTACGGATTATAGTACACATTATCTGCTATGCTCGGTACACGGAAAGCACACACCGGAAAAGGAGCAAAAATGCGCTGGACGTTGAATAAAACAAGGCTTTTGGCTGGTAAAACGGACCCGGAGAATACCAGCCTGTGGCTGCCGCTCTGGATGCACCTGTGGGATACGGCGGGCATCATGGAGCGGCTGGTCCGGCAGTGGCTCCCGGAAAGTGCAAAACGGGCCATGGGCTTTGAGCGCGAGGAAGCGTTGCTCGCGCATGCCCGGTTTCTGGGCGGGATCCATGATATAGGCAAGGCTACGGTAGCCTTTCAGGCAAATATCCTGCGCACTCTGCCGGAGGCGCGGCAGCGGCTGGAAATGCTGACGCCGCTGGACTGTCCTGAACAGAACCGCCGGGAGTCGCCGCATGCCCGGGCGGGAGAGGCAATCCTGCTGTGGGATGATTGTCCCGGCGGGCTAGCCTCCATTGTGGGAGCGCATCACGGCAGGCCACAGAGCTGCGCGGCGGTCGATGACCAGTTGGAGTGCTGGGAGAGCAACTACTACCCCAAGGGACAGGAAAAGGTCTGGCAGGGCTTCTGGACAGAACTGCTCATGACTGTTTTGCAGGACTGCGGCTTTGATGATACGGCGGAACTGTACGACCTGGACCCGCAGGAGGAAGTGCTTCTGACCGGACTTCTGATCATGGCAGACTGGATCGCCAGCAATACGGAATACTTCCCCCTGATCCCGGTAGAGGAGCTGGGCAGCATGGAGGATTACCCGGCGCGGGTGGACAGGGCTTGGGAAAAGCTGGCGCTGCCCTTCCCGTGGGAGGCACAGCCGGGCATCGCAGACCCGCAGGAGTTTGCGGTGCGGTTCGGCTTTGCGCCCAATGCGGTGCAGAGGGCTGTTCTGGAAGCTGCAGATACCGCAGCGGAACCGGGCATTCTGATTTTGGAAGCACAGATGGGCGTGGGCAAAACCGAGGCGGCGCTGGCCGCTGCGGAGATCATGGCCAGCCGGTTCGGGCTGGGCGGTGTCTTTTTCGGGCTGCCCACACAGGCCACGGCAAACGGCATCTTTCCCCGGCTGCTTGGCTGGGCAGACACGCAGTCTGAGGAGACGCTGCCGCAGGCTATAAAGCTGGCGCACGGCATGGCAGAACTGAACGAGAACTATTTGCGGTTACAGGGGCGCGGGGTGCAGCTGGAGGAAGATGCGCAGGAAGAGCATCGGGTACAGGTACACCAGTGGTTTCGAGGAAACAAACAGGTACTGCTGGCAAACTTCGTGATTGGCACAGTGGATCAGCTGCTGCTGGCGGCACTTGCCCAGAAGCACGTTATGCTGCGGCATCTGGGACTTGCGGGCAAGGTGGTCATTATTGACGAGTGCCACGCCTACGATACCTACATGAACTGCTATCTGGACCGGACACTGGAATGGCTGGGCTGGTATAAGGTGCCGGTCATTCTGCTTTCGGCCACCCTGCCCGCCCGGCGGCGCACAGAGCTGGTCGAGGCCTACCAGCAGAAAAAGGCTGCCCCGGACGCCCCATGGGAAACCAGCTGCGGCTATCCGCTGCTGACATGGACGGATGGCGCAGAGGTAAAGCAGACGGCCATCTCATCGGATGCACCCGGTCAAACGGTGCAGCTGACTACGCTCACAGAGCCGGAGCTGCCCGCGCTGCTGCGCCGGAAGCTGGCCGAGGGCGGCTGCGCGGGGGTAATCGTAAACACGGTCAAAAAAGCGCAGAAGATTGCACAGCTGCTGCGGGAAAGCCTGCCGGACAAAGAGGTGCAGCTGTTCCATGCGCAGTTCCTGATGCCGGACCGCGCGGCGCGGGAAAACCAGCTGATGGCACGCATCGGCAAGGAATCCACGCCGAAGGAACGGAATGACCTGATCGTGGTGGGCACGCAGGTGATGGAGCAGTCGCTGGACATTGATCTGGACGTTCTTGTCACAGAGCTTTGCCCCATGGATCTGCTGCTGCAGCGCATTGGACGGCTGCACCGCCACTACCGCAGCCGCCCCGCTCCGTTGCAGCAGGCCTGCTGCGCGGTGCTGGACACCGGGGAAGATGCCTTTGACGCGGGCAGCGAGGCGGTATATGGACAGTGGCTGCTCTGGCGCACCCGGAAGTTTCTGCCCCGGAGCATCCGGCTGCCAGAGGAGATCTCTCCGCTGGTGCAGCGGGTCTACGGCTGGGAGCGGGAAGTTCGCGGCGGGGCGCAGGGCGAGGAAATGCGCTGCGTATATGAGCAGACACAGGAGAAAAAGAAAGCACGCGCCGAGGCGTACCTTGTGCCGCAGCCGGAAACGCACCGGCTGGCGCAGCTGAACACGCTGGACGACTGGATGCAGAACGAGGGCGCCTGCTCCGACCCGGCGGCGCGGGCGGCAGTGCGGGACGGCGACCCCTCGGTAGAGGTGCTGGTAATGCAGTGCCGGGCAGACGGCAGCATCCACTTTCTGCCGTGGCAGGAGGGCGGCAGTGCCGTAGCTGCCGACAGCCTGCCCCCACCGGAAACGGCACTGAAGATCGCCCGGCAGAAGCTGCGGCTCCCGGCGGTGTTCGGCAAGGCGTGGAAGGTGGACGGGGTCATCCGGGAGTTGGAAGCGGACAACCGCAGCCGCCTTGCGGCGTGGCAGCTGTCGCCGCTGCTGCACGGAGAACTGGTTCTGCTGCTGGATGAAAATCTGACTGCCCGGCTTGCGGGCATGGAACTTTGTTATGACCGTGAAAACGGCCTGTATTACCAAAAGGAGGAGACGGATGAAGGAAATTGAATTCAACTTGCTGACCGAACCGTGGATACGGGTGCGGCTGCGGGACAACACGGTGCGGGGGGTGCCCCTGACCGAGGCGCTGGTGTCGGCGCAGGATTATGCGGACCTTGCGGGCGAGATGCCTACCCAGAACGCCGCCGTGCTGCGGCTGCTGCTGGCGGTGCTGTTCACCGTGTTCTCCCGGGTGGATGCAAAGGGAGAGCCCCGCCCACTGATGCAGAGCGATGATGCACTTGAGCGCTGGAGCGTGCTGTGGCAGCTGGGGCATTTCCCGGCAGAGCCTGTCCGGGATTATCTGGAGCAGTGGAAGGACCGCTTCTGGCTGTTCCACCCGACACATCCATTCTGGCAGGTGCCGCAGGCAAAGATCGGCACGGAATACGGTGCGGCCAAACTCAACGGTGAAATGTCGGAAAGCAGCAATAAACTCCGGCTCTTTCCGCTGTATGCGGGGCAGAGCAAGGAGCAGCTGAGCTATCCGCAGGCGGCGCGGTGGCTGCTGTGCGTGAACGGCTATGATGACACCTCTGCAAAGCCAAAAGGAAAGGGGCTTCCGTCCGTAGGAGCCGGGTGGCTAGGCAAGATCGGTTTTATTCAGGCACAGGGCGATAATCTGTACGAGACCCTGATGCTGAACCTGACACTGCTGCGCGACGGCCGGGAATGCTGGGGCGAAAGCAAGCCCTGTTGGGAATTGGAAGCACCAAAGAGCGCGGAACGGACAGAAATTTGCTGCCCGGATAATCCGGCGCAGCTGCTCACCCTGCAATCCAGAAGGCTGTTGCTGCACAGGACAGGGGAGAATGTAGATGGGTTCTGTCTGCTGGGAGGAGATTTCTTCCCTTTGGACTTCTTACAGCCGGTGTTCAGCTTCCAGCGGTAGGAGTAATCGGCAATGGGGTGATCACTTCAACGAACTGGTCAATCAATTCGGGAGCAAGACGGGTTCCGTGTACATCGAACTTCTGAAAAAGAGTATATCTCAACAGCCCTGTATTTGATTTCGATACCAAATACAGGGTTGTTTCTTTGATTTTAATACTATATTTTGTACTTTCTTCGAATATCTTGACACCGTACCTTGTGGCTTGTCGCTTATTTGTCGCTTAATCTGCAATAAGACACTGAAAAATAGCAGAAGAAATTAGAAAACCCGTTCATTTTGAACGGTACATTTACCCTTATACCGGGCAAACAAATGTCAAATTTAATTATTTGATGGATAAGCTAAATGACACGCTTCAGAAAAAGAACTTGGGGGCATTTTACACGCACAAGCTGTATGCCGAAAAGTCCCTTGAATTGGTGCGGGCTGCAATCGCCTGTGTTCCCACCGGAAATGACTATATCATTCTTGACAGGTGCGCCGGAACAGGAAACCTTGAAGCAGGTTTGACAGACGAGGAACTTTCACATTGTGTTGTTTCAACAGTAGAATATTATGAGTACAAGGTACTTCAAGAATTGTTAGGGGCAAAGGTTCGGCACATTATCCCGCCTATTGAAATGACAGACACATTTAACGCCGGGCTAGTTTCGGGCGCAGACGCTTTAAGCAAAGAATATATAGAAAATCCGGTCATAAAGCAATACATTGCCAACCCACAATGCACGATTATATTGTTTGAAAATCCACCGTATGCAGAAACAACTTCTGCCGAACACCAACGACAGGGACAAAGCAAAAAATCATCTACTTGGAAACAAAGCTATGTAGTAACTGAAATGAAAAAAGAAGTCAAAGGAACAGCGTCCAACGATTTAGGAAACGTTTTCATTTGGTCTGGTTTTAAATATTATTTGCGGCAACCAACAGATAGCTATATAGTGTATTCTCCTGTCAAGTATTGGAAAGCGCAACATTTAATTGACAGGAAATTTGTCAAAGGATTTGCATACAATCGCCGCCATTTTCACACTAATATTGACGCTTGCATTATGTGCGCATATTGGCAAAATATAGCTGACAGCAGAAAGGAAATTGAAATAGCGGCTTATGATATAGACGATAACACAGGCACGTTGGTTTCGTGTGGACTGCTCCCTGTAAAACAGGTCTTTACAACATACAGCAAAATATATTATGACAAACGCCCTATACCAGATGAGCAGCGGACGGGTATTCTTGCAGGGTTAAATGGTCTTGAAAAGGTAGGCGGCAAACAACGAAACAAGCCCGCAACCGCACCCGATATAATGGGATATATGGTCGCACACAGTTCGGGATTTGATAACCCAGACTTGGATTCTAGCCTTTTGATAGCGGCTCGCTATGATGGAAACGGCTTTTTCCTGCGTAAAGATAACTATCTTGAAAAACTTCCTATGTTTTGCGCTTCACGCTATATTACATATAACAGAGCATGGACGGAACGTGCCCGCATTATGAAGTCGGCGGACGGCGCGGACAGATACAATGCGGACGTTGCAAGTGGTAAACTTGCGCAATTCCTCTTGAAATGCCTGCTTTTCACCTGTACAGAAATGCAGAACCATATGCGCACATTCACGGGGAGCGATGGGCGGTTTTATCGCGATGAACTTTGCCTTGACGGTACGAACGGAAAAACAATCGCCCTGCGCGATATAAAGGGGCTTATCCCCGGTGATAGGGAAAAGGCTATTTTGAATCAATGGGAAACGGTTCTGCAATGGGCAAAGAAAGCAGAAAACTATAGCCCTTCTTTGACATATGGTGTATATCAGATTTACGCTGAACTGGATACATCGCACGTTGACGAAACGACAGGCAATACAATTTGGGATAACGTGGAATTGCATACTGCTCTTGCGGGCTTGAAAACGCTTGTCAAAGACTATTACAATTCTGAAATCGTCCCAGTGCTTTTTGAATATGAGTTTATAAAATAACAAAAACGGCGGCAGGCTTTTGGAGTTTGCCGCCATTTCATTTGTTTTTTCGCTTGCAATACAGCTTCAAGTCTGCCTTGTAGCCCTCGAACGGGTCGATGTGGACAATATCGTACTGCACGCCCCGGAACAGTATCATGTGGCTTGTGGTAAGGTTAGCCCGGTAGCCGATTTGAAACAGCGCAAACAAAAAGCAGGCAGTGTCGTGGAAAGGAGGAGGAAAGCGACACTGCCTGCTGTATAGGAACCCCTGAACATTGCGGCTTGGTCAGGAGGGATTTGGTAGTCTGTCCGCCGTTCTGGCTATTGCCTCGCATAGAAACGGGAGACAGTTTTTTATAGGCCTGCTGTGCGCCGCTGCTGCGGCCGCACCCGCAGGGAAATGTGCCTGCATGGGCTTTTGCGGGGAGAACCTTTCGGAGGTTATGGGGGATGTCCGTTCCGTTCTCCCTGAATGCACCCTTATTATGCCAGACAATCGTGGCAATTCTTTGTGGTAATTTTGAACAGTTTGCAAATATTGCAGTTTGCGTTTATAATGTCCGAGCAACATCCGCAAACTGCATATCGCAAATATGCCGTTTTGACAGGCACTGTTTTTGAAAATTGCGATAAACGCCCTGCCCATAAAAAAGACTGCTGAAAAGTCCGCGCTTTTCAGCAGTCTGAATCTGAAATTTTTCCGCGTTACACCCCAAAGAATTCCTTGGCGATGTCGGCGCTGCGCTTGGCGTCCTTGGCGTA
>OLVX01002327.1_pt1 | contig 14057 bp, 11 predicted proteins | sample 1673271 | NCBI WGS metagenome assembly OLVX01 (sample SAMEA3178939, study PRJEB25190) | human gut metagenome | biome: human gut; feature: human-associated habitat; material: faeces | place: Austria | collected 2013
GACCTCGGCGCTGTCGTTCGCCATGGCGGCGGCCGCGGTGCTCTTCGCGCGCAGAAACGACGGAAAGAAGGGCGTAAGGCTCGAGCCGGCAACGCGCTTCTCGCCGAGCATCCTCGGGTTCTATATCCTTCAGTCGCTCACCTCGCCGCTGTGGCAGCCGGCGTTCAGGGAGCTGCTCGAGGATGTCTACCTCATGCCCCAGACCACCTCATGCGAGATGCTCGCGGCAGGCGTGGGCCTCTCCCTCGTGCTGCTCGCGGGACTGCTCGTCTTCGACCGCGCATTCCGCTTGCGACTGTTTGCGGCCATCGGCCGGCACAAAGAAGCGCGGGCGTCTTTGGCTCGCCCGCGCTCAAAGTAGGTCATCGACCATCGATCAGGACTTGAAGTGCTTGCCGGAGGCGGCTCTCTTGGGCTGCTTGCCGGAGGCGGCGCTCTTCCGCCTGCGAATGAACGCGACGATAACGACAATCAGCGCGACGACCGCGACCGCGGCGCCGACAACGATCGCGAGGTTCGCGGGCACGGAGAGCCAATCCCGAACGAACAGCGCCGGCGACCAGGCAAGCGACGCCCCTGCAGCCAAGGCAACGGTTCCGAGCTCGCGACCCTCATAGGACACGCTCGCCTGCCCGAGGTGATCGCCCTTCTTTACAGGAGCCGTGAGCGCGTCGGGGAGGTCTGCCGTGATCGTGAGGTCATCCAGCGTGAGGCCCGTCGGCACGAATGCCGCGATGCCGCCGTCTGCGACGGCTCCGACCGAGGTCCCGTCCTCGGAAAGCCGCACGGCCACGCGGCCGAGCTCGTCGCCGTCCGCGACCACAGTCGTGTTCTCCCAGGCGTCGAAGCCCCAGTTGATGAGGTCGCGCATGCCGTAGAAGTTCGAGGTCGGCTCGCCGTAGCCGGCGTCGTTGGCGCCCCCCAGCGTGACGGCGGCGAGGTGGCGGCCGTCCTTCTGGGCGCTGGCCACGAGGCACTTGCCGCCCTCCAGTGTGTAGCCCGTCTTTCCCGCGGTCACAAGGCCGCCCGCATACGCGTCGCTTGCAGGGTCGATGAGGAAGTCCGTGGTCTCGAGCTCGCGCGCCGGGTTCTGGTTCGTCGCGGGAAGCTCCCACGTCGCGCTGCCGGCGATCTCGCAGAACGTGGGCTCCTCGAGGGCCGCCTCAAAAATGCGGCAGAGGTCACGCGCGGTGGTGTAGTGGTCGTCATCGTGCAGGCCGCAGGGGTTTGCGAAGTGCGTGTCCTTGCAGCCGAGCTCGGCGGCCTTCTGGTTCATGAGGTCAACGAAGCCCTGCCAGGTCCCGCCCACATGGCGGGCGAGCACGTACGCAGCGTCGTTGCCGGACGGAAGCAACAGGCAGGCCAGCAGGTCCTTCACCGTTATCTGCTCTCCGGCCTTGATGCCGCTCATCATGCTGTCCTCGCTGAGCTGCGAGAAATCGTCCGCCTGGACCGTGACCACATCGTCGAGGCTCGCGCGCTCGAGCACGAGCAGCGCGGTCATGATCTTGGTCGTCGAGGCCGGGAAGCGCCGCGAATCGGCATCCTTGGCAAGAAGCACCTGTCCGTTGTCGCGATCGACCAAAAACGCCGCCGGGGTGTTCGTCTCGGGGGCTGTGGTGGGGTTCGCCAGCTCCTCGCCGTCAACCGACGCCTGCAGGGGCGCCGCCACGTCCGTGGCGATCGCCGCCGTCGGCGCCGCGAGGGCGACCGCAAGCGCACAGGCCACCGCCGCAGCCGCGCGCCTGAGCTTCTTTGCATTTCCGCCGCAGAGTCTCATGCCCCGCCCTTCTTTCCAAGTAGTCTGCCTTCGAGTCTACGACACGGCCCGGGAGATTCCACGCTGACGCGAAAACCTCGGGCTTATACCATGTACCCCCCTGACGTGCGAGGGCGCCTTGGCCCGAGCAAGAAAAGTTGCGCATACTAACGCCCGGCAGACGCTTTCATCGCTAGGATAGTAACGACGTTCCCAATCACGAAGGAGCAGCAATGTCGCAGCAGTTCCATGAGTTGATTTTCCTCGAGCCGGTCTTCCACGAGAAGATCTGGGGCGGGCGCGAGCTCGCGGACGACTGGGGCTACAAGATCCCCGACGGCCCGATCGGAGAGTGCTGGGCCATCTCGGCGCACCCCAACGGCGATTGCAAGGTCGCAGGCGGCACGTTCGACGGCAAGCATCTCTCGGAGATCTGGAAGGAGCACCGCGAGGTATTCGGCATCGTCCCCGACGGCCGCGGCGGCGAGGCCGAGCAATTCCCCCTGCTCGTCAAGATCCTCGACGCGAAGGATGACCTCTCGGTCCAGGTCCACCCCGACGACGAGTACGCCGAGAAGAACGAGAACGGCTCGCTGGGCAAGAAGGAATGCTGGTACGTCCTCGCCTGCAAGGAGGGCGGCACCATCATCGTCGGCCAGAAGGCCAAAGACGCCGCCGAGTTCCAGCAGATGGTCGACGAGGGCCGCTGGTCCGAGCTGCTCAACGAGGTCCCCATCCACGAGGGCGACTTCTTCCAGATCGACCCCGGCACCATCCACGCCATCAAGGGCGGCACGGTGATCCTCGAGACCCAGCAGTCCAGCGACGTGACCTACCGCGTCTACGACTACGACCGCAAGCAGGCCGACGGCACCACCCGACCGCTGCACATCGAGCAGAGCATCGAGTGCGTGGACTTCGACCAGAAGCCGATCGAGTCCGGTGCCGTGACCACCCCGATCATCGGCGGCATCCAGCACCTCGCCGACACCGACCGCTACCTCGTCGACCTCATTCACGTCAATGGCGAGAAGGTCTTCTCGGCAATCCCGACGTTCCGCTGCGTGAGCGTCATCGAGGGCGAAGGCACCGTCGCGAGCGTCAAGGTCAAGCGCGGGACGCACTTCATCATCCCCGCGGCGTTCGGCGACGTCGACTGCTCCGGCACGATGAAGCTCATCGTGAGCCGCGTCCCCACCTCGCTGTAGGCGGCGCCAAGACTCTGATTAACCCATAGACTCGCAAGCGCCCGTCGGAATGGAATCTCCGGCGGGCGCTGTCTTTTTTTGGCATGGCGACGCGAGAAAAACGGTCAGCCTCCCACCTGGGAAGCCGACCGCCTGAGTCGCCTATAAGCCTATAAAAAGTGCCCTACAGGAAGCGGTACTGAACCGCGCGGACGCCCCAGTCGTGGCAGCTGGAAAAGCCGAACGCCTTCCAGCAGCCGCCGGCGAGGTCGAGGACGCGGCCGTAGCTCGCAAAGCCGCCCGTATCGGTAACGGTGGCGGTGATGGTCTTTCCGCCGTAGCGAATCTCGACCGTGCGGCCGAGGAGATAGCGCTGGCTCGCGGGGACGGCGACGGTCACGGAGTCGCTCGTGAGGATGGAACCGGACGCCGTGGCGGATCCGCCGGTGTTGTTGTCCACGTCGTAGCCGGAGGCCAGGCCGCACATCCACTCGCCGTCGGTCTCGACGTCCTGGGACGCGGAGGAATCGGACTTGTTCGCGGAGTCGCCGCCGGATGCGCCCTGCTGCTCGGCAGCCTGCTGCTGCGTGGGCGCCTGCTGCTGCGCAGCCGCCTGGCGCACCTGGGCCGCCTGCTGAGCAGCAATCTGGGCCTCGTACTGATCGCGGGCGTCGTTGGCCTCGGTCAGGGACGCAAGAGCGCTCTGCACCTCGCTGTCAACCTGCGCCTTCTGGGATGCAAGCGCGCTTTGGACCTGCTCGAGCTCGTCAGTGGCCTGCGCGAGGTCCTCAACGGCGGCGTTGTTGTGGGAGGTGATCTTCTCGAGGTACTGCAGGGTGGAGATGACCTCGTTGAAATCCTCGCTCGAGAGCAAAAGCTGAATGAGGTCGCCGCTGCCGGCCTGCATCTTGTAAGAAACCCTCAGGGACTTGGCGGCGGCGTCCTTCTTTGCCGGGAGTTCCTCCTCAATCTGGGCGAGGCGCGCCTCGTTGGCGTCGATCTGCTCCTGGAGCTCATTCGCATGCGCGACAGCGGTGTTGTAGGCACCGTTGCTCTCGTCGATGCTGGCCTGGAGCTCACTGAGCGAGGTGGCCCGTGCAACGCCGGGCATCGCAAGGGTAAGGGCGAGGGCGGCGGTCAGGCCGGCGCGGACGGCAAAGCTCTTTTGTGCATGTAAAATCATTAGATGCGGTTCATCTCCGAAAGGACCGAGGCGTACCATGCCTGCCAGGTGGGCGGGCAGTATTTCTGGGCGGCTGCCACGCTGAGCTGGCCTCCGTAGCCCGCCGCCAGGCCGGCGACGTGGTCGCGGATGGCGGTGTCCCAGTCAGGCCAGCTGACGTTGCCCCAGCCCCAAGCGTTGTGGGGACGGAAGCACACGGCGCCCTTTGAGCTCTCGATGCAGCTGATGGCAGGCGAGAACCTCGGGTCTACGCCGTAATCCCACGCCGCCTCGGCGAAGGTCTTGCCGTGGCCGGCTAGGGGCGACCCCGCGAGGTACGCGTCGATGCGCGGGGTCCAATTGTTTACAAAGTTATCCTTCTCCGACCACTCGACGGTACCAGAGTTGGTGTTTTCGGGCACCTTGACCTCGGTGGTCGTGCCGGAGTTGGTGGTAAAGGTGGGAGTCTGGTTGCCGGAGTTGGTCTCCTGCTCCTCGGCTTCCTTGCGCGCGGCCTCGATGGCCTCGCGGGCCGCCTGCTCCTCGGCCGCCGCCTGCGCCGCGCGCTCGGCCTCAAGCTGCTGACGGGCCGAGACGGCATCGTCCATTGCCTGCTTGGCGCTTTCCGCGTCGGCCTCAGCCTGGGCCTTCTCGGAGTTTAGGGCCTGGCGAGCCTGATCAAGCTCAGTGCTCATGCTCACGAGCTCGTCGATGGCGGCGTTGTTATGCTCGGCCACCGTGTCGAGGTATCGGATGTTGGTGATGACCTCGTTGAAGTCAGAGCTGGAAAGAATCAGGTCGATAAGGCCATTGGTGCCTTGGTGCATCTTATAGATGGCGCGGATCGACTCGGCGGCCGCCAGCTTTTTTCCGGGGAGCTCGGCCTCGATCTGGGCGATGCGTTCCTCGTTGGCGTCGATCTTCGCCTGGAGCTCGGCGACGCGCTGCTGCGCCTCGTCGTAGGCGGTGCCGCTCTCCTCGATACGCTGCTGGAGCGTCTCGTCGGTCTCGGCAAGGGCCATCTTCGGGCTCGCCGTCAGCGCGAAGCCCGTGGTAGAGGCTACGGCGAGCGCGAGCGGAAGCGCCATGAGGCGGGCGACCGGCATGTGTTTTGCGTCAGACAAGCGTTGGCCTTCGTGTCCGGGATCCCAGAATAGAGCCGGGCTTTCGGTAAAAACTAACCTCAACACTATACCTTTACTTGAGGGTTAACACTATTTATCCACCTGCGCGTGCCGCCAACGGGGATTATGCGCCCGCGGGCGTGGTTTTTCGCTGCCTTCGCCCCGACGCCGGCGTAAAGGCATCTCCCGCTGCCGCAAAGTGGATGGGCACTCAACCACAAGGAGGAGTTTTGGACTTCATCGAGCTCATCAAGGCCGCCGTCTTCGGCGTCGTCGAGGGCATCACCGAATGGCTGCCCGTCTCGTCGACCGGCCACATGCTGCTGCTGAACCAGTTTCTGACCATGAACGTGTCGGACGACTTCTGGAACATGTTCCTCGTCGTCATCCAGCTCGGCGCCATTCTGGCGGTCTGCGTGATCTTCTTCCGCCAGCTCAATCCCTTCTCGCCGAGCAAGACGGGCTTCGAGAAGCGCCAGACCTGGGCGCTGTGGGGAAAGACCATCGTGGCCTGCATCCCCGCCGCCGTCATCGGCATCCCGCTCGACGACTGGATGGAGGAGCACCTCGGAAGCCCCTTCGTCGTGGCCGCGGCGCTCATCGCCTACGGCATCGCCTTTATCGTGATCGAAAACGCGCGCGAGGAGAAGGCCTCGTCATCGCTGCCCGGCACAGGCACCGGTCAGCTGCGCCCGGCGCCCAAGCACTTCGCCGTGACGGCAACGACCGCCGAGATCGCGACCCGCTCCGAGCTCGCCGACTCCGACGCGCGCATCCAAGATGTCCATGAGCTCGATTGGAAGACCGCCATCGGCATCGGCCTTTTCCAGGTGCTCTCGATGGTCCCCGGCACTTCTCGCTCCGGTTCTACCATCATCGGCGGCCTTCTGCTCGGCTGCTCCCGCACGGCGGTCGCCGAGTTCACGTTCTACCTCGCGATTCCCGTGATGTTCGGCGCCTCGGGACTACGCCTGGTCAAGTTCTTCCTCAAGGGCAACGCCTTCGCCGCCGGCGAGACGGCCATCCTGCTCGTTGGCTGCGTCGTGGCGTTTGTCGTCTCGCTGATTGTGATCCGCTTCCTCATGAGCTTCATCCGCAAGCACGACTTCAAGCCGTTCGGCTGGTATCGCATCGTCCTCGGCGTCGTCGTCATCGTGTACTTCGCGCTCCTCGCGTAGCGGCGACCCGAACGCGCTTCTTTCCAACCGCACGCGCAAGCTCCCTCCCGTTTTGCCCGTTTTTACCCCTTTTGAGGCGCATAAATGGGTCAAACAGGAGGGGGCTCTTTTATTCCGCACACAGGGGATTCAAAGCAGTCCTCGCTGGGGAGAATTTCCTCACCACTTCGGGGAGGGAGGGCATCGTGTCGACAAAGATGGACCGTGACGTGCAGTGCCTGATCCACGAGGCGAGCTGCAGGGATTCCTGCGCCGTCTCGTTCAACAGGAACTACGAGCGCGTGATGCAAAGAAGGGCCAGGGCCGGGACGCTCGTCTCTCCCCTGCCGCGCCTCTACGCCGATGCCCAAAGATGGTCGGAGCTCACCCCCGCCGAGCGACGGATCTGGGTCATGCTCGGGATGCGCGACTTCCACGACGATTGGGTCTACTCCGGCACCTCGGCCGCCGTCGCCCATGGGCTCTCCGTCTCGTACAGGCATATCGGGCCGCTCGAGATCGCGGACGCCCACGGCGGCAGACGTCGCTATCACGGCCGCGTCCTTACCCGATACGTCAAGAACGACGAGCCGGAGATCGCGTCGTATGTCTATGCGACTTCTTTGCCCAGGACCGTCTTCGATTGAGCGCGCCCACCTCGTGGCAAGGCTCGCCGACGGCCGCGCCGGGAGCGGCGGGGAGTCGATAGCCCGAGCCGCCATGTACGAGCTCGGCTTTGCCTTGCCCGACCTCCAAGCGAAGGTCTGCGACCCGATATCGCGACGACCGTACTTCGTCGATTTCAAGTGGGAACTCCCAGGCGGCGGCATCGTCTACGGTGAGCTCGACGGGGCCGAGAAGTACGTAAACCCGCAGATGAACGGCGACCAAGGCGCGCTGTCGAAGCTGCGGGAGGAGCGCAGGCGCGAATCGAGGATCAGCATCGAGGGAAACCCCATTATGCGCTTTTCGATGGAGGACGTAGGCGATGCCTGGACATTCGATAGGCTACTGTCCACGTTCGGCGTGCCGAAGATTCGAGAGCCGATCACCCCCGTTGAAGACGGGCCGGCGCGCGTGGAGGTGCCGCTTGAGGCGTATGGGCTCGGGTAGGATCGACGGGGTAGCCGAGCTCCCTCCTGTTTTGCCCATATCCACCCCCCCTTGAGGGGCAAAAACGGGCCAAACAGGAGGGAGCTCCTTTTGTGCTGTGAGGTCGCGGCGGCCTAAGCGCACTTCTCCGCAAAGGATGAGACGGGGGTCGCCGCAGGTGCCGGCGCGGCCTCCTCCGGCTCCTCCCCGCGCTTGGAGAGCGCCATCAGCGCCATCATCGCGAGGATGAGCACGAGGCCGACGAGGTCGAAGGCGGTGATCGGCGTGCCGAGCGCGACGGCGCTTGCGGCGACCGCGGTGGCGGGCGTGAAGATCATGAGCAAGCTGCCCATCATGGGACCGGCCTCCTTGAGGCTCTGCATGACGAGGAAGTACCCGAGGATCGCGCCGAAGACCGTCGTGCCGGCGAACGCCGCCCAGCCTACGGCGTCGAGCGCGGGCGCCGCCGCCCAGGGCCGCGCGAGGGGAAGCAGGATGATGCCGCCCAGGAGCATGCCGACGGCGTTGACGGGCAGCGACCCGTGGCGCTCGAGCGCGCAGAGCGGCAGTGAGTTGTGCAGGAACGCGAGGACGCTGTCGAGCAGGCACCAGGCGAGGCCTGTGATGCCGACGACGAGCGAGGAGGGGTCTCCCTTGGTCGCGATGCACCAGACGCCGGCGAGCGCGAGCGCAAGCCCGGCAGCCTCGGCGGGCCTGGGGCGGCGACGGGAGCGCAGGCAGGTGAAGGCCATCATGTACACGAGGTTGAGCTGGCCCACGAGCGACTCGGTCGCGGCGCTCGTGGTGTCAATGGCGACGACGTAGGTCACCTGGAGCGCGGCGATGCCGAAGATCGCGTAGAGGACCGTGCCCGCGAGCGCGCGGCGGTCCCGCAGCAGCGCGAGGAGGTTCTCTTTGTCCGTCGCCGCGCAAACAGCCGTGAAGACCGCGCCGGCGGTGAGCACGCGCATGCAGCCGAGCCAGGTCGGGGCGATCGCGTAGCTGCTCGTCATGAACGCCACGAGGACGTTTGAGATTCCCCAGAAAAACGCGCCGAGGATTCCCGCGACGATTCCCTTGGTCTTTGCCTGCATGCGACCGGTCTCCCTATCTGTGTCTGAGTTTGCCTAAAAGATGAAATCACGTCGTCAACCAGAAGTACAATTCATAGATATAAAGAAACCCATAAGCACAATTGATTGGTTGCGCATCCATGGAGCTCAGGAACATCAAGACCTTCGCCCGCATCGCCGAGGTGGGCAGCTTCACCCGCGTGGCGACGGAGCTCGGCTACACCCAGTCGGCCGTGACGATGCAGATAAAGCAGCTCGAGCGCGAGCTCGGCTGCGTGCTGTTCGAGCGGCTCGGCCGCAGCGTGCGCCTGACGCCCGAGGGCGAGCGGCTCCTGCCCGTGGCCAACCGGATGCTCCAGGCGGCAGACGAGGCCTCACGCATCGCCCAGGAGCCGGGCGAGGTCTCCGGCACGCTTCGGATCGGCGTCTCGGACTCGCTGCTCGTGGGCGTGCTCGCCCCGGTGCTCTCCGAGCTCTCGCGCACCTACCCGCGCGTGTGCGTCTCGACCCATCAGCAGATGCCCGACGAGCAGTTCGCGATGCTGCGCCGCAACGACATCGACGTGCTGCTTTTGCTCGACGAGCGCATGGAGCGCCCCGAGTGGGTCAAGGTCTTCGAGGCCCCCGCCGAGGTCGGCTTCGTCGCCGCCGCGACCGATCCCATGACAAGAAGGGCGAGGGTCCCGCTCGAGGAGGTGCTGTCTCGGCCCCTCTTTCTAACCGAGCGCGACGTCAGCTACCGCGCGGGGCTCGACGAGCGTATCTGGGCGCGCGGGCTCGAGGCGACCCCGCGCGTCGAGTGCGGCAACACCGCGTTTCTCGCCGAGCTCGTGGAGGGCTGCGGCGGCGTGTCCTTTTTGCCGTCGTGCGCCGTGCGCGCGGCCGTCGCGGCCGGCAGGCTCGCGCACGTGGACGTCGATTTCGAGCGGCTCGACCTGTGGCACCAGGCCATTGTCCGGAAGAATAAGGTCGTGACCCCTCAGATGCGCCTCTTCCTCGAGCTCGTCCAGCGCGAGTTGTGCGGCTAGCCCGCATGACGGCAGCCCCGGTGGTCGCGCGACCGGCAGCTCCCTCCTGTTTGTCCCATTTCCGGGCCGTTCTCGGGGCAAGAAAGGGTCAAACAGGAGGGAGCTCGCTGGGGGCGGACGGGCGGTTGCGCGTGCGCCCCTTGCAAGCGAGTTGTGCAAATAATCCGCAGGTTGGGTGCCGTAGGTACCGTCCACCCGGTCGCTCGGGGGAAAGAAGCCCGCGGGCGCCGCGCATTGCTATCCTAAAGAGTCGCTAGTACACCAACGCTAGTACACCAACCACAGGGGGATGGCATGGTAAAGACACTGGTGCTCGTGCGTCACGGAAAGACCGAGGACGTGAGCTCGACGGGCGACGACATCGACCGCAAGCTCACGCCGGCGGGAATTCGCGCCCTTGAGGTCGCGTATCCCCGCACGTTCCAGCTTCTGGGCGAGGACCCGGAGGTCTCCATCTGGTGCAGTCCCGCGATTCGCGCGCTGCAGACCGCGGGTGTGGTGGCCGAGGCGGTCGACGCCTGCGGCATCGACGTGCACCAGTCCCTCTACGACCAGGACGTCGACGCGTTCCTGTCCGAGCTCGCGGCCGCCGACGAGGAGGTCGAGGCCCTCGCCGTGGTCGGCCACGTCCCCTTCATGGACCGGCTGACCAAGCGCCTGACCGGCTCGGACATCAAGTTCAACAAGGGCGCCGTCGCCTCCATCGCGCTGCCCGACGGTCCTTCGGGCGAGGGCTCGCTGCGCTGGTACGTGGCAGGCCCCGACTCCGTGTCGTGGGACGCGATGGCCGAGGTGGACAACCAGGTCGAGCTGATGGCCGCCGAGCTCGCGGACGCCTGCGACGCCTTCCTCGCCGACCCCAGCGACATCGAGGCGCTGCGCGTGTTCCGCATCCGCCTGCGTCGCCTGCGCTCGCTTATTCAGTTCCTTACCCCCTGGCAGTCAAAGAAGCAGGGCAACCGCACCTCCGACGACCTGCGCGCCCTTCTTGACGCGACCTCGCCGCTGCGCGAGATCGACATCTTGTCCGACGCCGTGGCGGGGCTCGTCGATTCCGGCGAGCTCGGCGTGAACTGCCTGCTGCCCGTGGCCTGCGCCAAGGAGCGCCAGCTCGAGCTCGAGAGCGTGCTCACCCTCATGCGCAAGCGCCACGTGCGCCGCCGCCTGCACAATATCGCCGATGAGTGCCCAAGCATCAAGTGGAAGAGCCGTGTGCTCGACGCGGGCCTTTCCGCCGCTGATTTCCAGAAGCACTTCGACGAGGAGCTCGAGGTGCTCGACGGCGTGCTGTTCGGCCTTGATCTGCGCGATCCCGAGTCCATTCACGTGGCGCGCCGCGACGCGAAGGAGATCCACTTCGTCGCCCGCGCCCTGGGGGCGGTCCTCGGCGAGGAGCGCGCCTCGGCGAGCGAGTACATGAACAGCATCCAAGGCGAGCTCGGCGCCCTCGGCGATGCCTATCGCAACGAGCGCCTGGCAAACGAGTACTCGAAGAGCCCGCGTTTCCGCGGCGTGCGCGCCGACTTGGGCGTTGTTGCCCGCGACCAGGCCGAGGTCGCGAGCGCGATCCTGGCTGGCTCCACCTTCTCGGCCCGTATGCGCGCCGCCGACTAGCTCGTCCCCAAGCCAATTGACATTTGGCGTCAGACGCAGGATTCTCGGTGCGAACATGAGAAGATGGCGTCTGGCGCCGTTTTCGTCGTAAGAGCCTTAAGACAAAGGAGAGGCCGATGGCCGACTCGTCCGAGTACCGCGTTGAGCACGACTCGATGGGAGAGGTGCGCGTTCCCGCGAGCGCCCTGTGGGGCGCGCAGACCCAGCGCAGCCACGAGAACTTCCCCATAGGCGGACAGACGATGCCGCCCGAGATCATCCGCGCGTTTGCCCAGCTCAAGAAGGCCGCCGCGCTCGCAAACCGCGACTTGGGACGCATGACGCCCGCGCAGGCCGACCTCATCGCCGCCGCGGCGGACGAGGTGCTCGACGGCAAGCTCGACGACAACTTCCCGCTCGTGGTGTGGCAGACCGGCTCGGGCACCCAGTCGAACATGAACATGAACGAGGTGCTCGCAAACCGCGGCAACCAGATTGCGGCCGAGCGCGGCGTCGAGCTCGAGCGACCGCTTCACCCCAACGACTCCGTGAACATGAGCCAAAGCTCCAACGACACCTTCCCGACGGCCATGCACGTGGCCGCCGCCATGGCGGTCCGCGGGCGCCTGCTGCCCGCGATCGCCGAGCTCAAGGCCACCTTCTTGCGTCTCGAGGAGGAGAACGCCGGAGTGGTCAAGTGCGGTCGTACGCACCTGCAGGACGCTGTGCCCATCGCCTTCAGCCAAGAGATCTCGGGCTGGCGCGGGCTTCTGGAGGGCGCCGCCGAGGAGCTCGAGGCGTCGCTTGGCGGCCTTTATCGCCTGGCGCTCGGCGGCACGGCGGTCGGCACGGGGCTCAACGCGCCGGCCGGCTTCGACGTGGCCGTGGCCGCCCATATCTCCGCCCAGACGGGGCTTCCCTTCGTGACCGACCCGAACAAGTTCTGCGCCCTGTCCGGCAAGGACGCGGTCGTCTTTGCTCACGGCGCCGTCAAGGCGCTCGCCGCGAACATGATGAAGATCGCCAACGACGTCCGCTGGCTCGCGAGCGGCCCGCGCCTGGGCTTGGGCGAGATCACCATCCCCGCCAACGAGCCCGGCAGCTCCATCATGCCCGGCAAGGTCAACCCCACCCAGTGCGAGGCGGTCACGATGGTTGCCGTGCAGGTCATGGGCAACGACGCCGCCATCGGCTTCGCGGCCTCCCAGGGCAACTTCGAGCTGAACGTCTTCATGCCCGTGATCGCGTACAACTTCCTGCAGTCCGTGGACCTTCTTGCCGACGCGATCCGCTCGTTCAACGAGCGCTGCGCCGCGGGCATCGAGGCCAACCGGGCAAAGATGGACGCGAACCTGCACAACTCGCTCATGCTCGTGACGGCGCTCAACCCCCACATCGGCTACGAGAACGCCGCCCGCGTGGCAAAGAAGGCCTTTGCCGAGAACACGAGCCTGCGCGAGGCCTGCGTCGCGCTCGGCTTCCTCACGGCAGACGAGTTCGACGCCGTCTTCCATCCCGAGCAGATGGTGTAGACGCCCGCATCGTCACGGCGGCGCCCCGCCCGCCGGGCGCGCTGGCTAACGGGAAAGCGAAGCCGATGCCAGGCCGCCCGAGCGCAAGGGGCTGCTGCCGCACTCGATAAAGCTGCGGACGGCGTCGGCGTCGGCGACGCAGCTTCCCGCGATGTACGCCGCCCCGGCGCAAAGAAGTGCCGGTGCGATCGTGGCCGAGGGGCCCACGACGATGGTGCGCGCGCCGGACGCGAGCCCGAGCAGGCGGGGGAGCGTCTTGTTCGACTCCGCCATGCCCGTGACCACGGCGAAGTCGGCCTCGGGCAGCACGTACTCGCAGGCGGTGTCGGGCAGGTCGTCGTCGGCGCGGCGGGCGCGCTCGAGCACGCTGAGGTCTGCCACCTGCGCGATCTTCTCCATGCGGGGGAAGCGGCCCACGACGGCCACGCGGGCGCGGCGGCCCTCGCGACGCCAGAACTCCTCGAGCTCGCCCGGCAGGAACGCGAACGGGTCCGCCTCGGCGCAGGGACGACTCCCGGAGTCTGCGTACAGGCGCGCACCGGCGAGCCCGTTCAGACGCTCCGGTTGGTTGTACCAGGCGTTCAGCGCCGCCACGCCGACGGAGGCGGTCTCGAAGTCCCAGGACTTGGCCAAGGCGGCCACGTCGCGCAGGGGCTTGCCGGCAAGCGGGCTTAAGCGCTCGCGCCTGCCGCCTTTACAGGTGGCAGCCACGCCCGTGCCGCAGCTCGCCTCGACGCACGTCCAGTGCGAGCCCTCGCACATGCCGAGCACACGCTCGCCGGCGTCGACGCCCTCGATAAGCTCATCGTACAATTGCCAGGCAGAACCCATCGTTTTCTCCTTTCCGACCACGGAGGGCCACGCATGCTGCTTATTCTTACCGCGCCCATCCAAACGGGCAAGACCCGCTGGCTCGAGGCGCTTGTCTCCGAGCTCGCCTCCCGCGGCGTCGCCTCATACGGCGTCGTGGCGCCCGGGCGCTGGCACCGCGAGCCCGAAGGCGGTGGTGCCCTGGTAAAGGACGGCATCGACAACGTCTTGCTGCCCTCGGGCGAGCGCGTGAGGCTCGCGGAGGCGGCGCGCGGCCACGACGGCACGGCGGGGCTCGGCTGGAGCTTCGACGCGGGCGCCCTCGCGCGGGTGGACAGCCACTTCGCCGAGCTTGCCTCGCATGCCGCCGGCGCGCCCGGCCTGCTCGTGGTTGACGAGCTCGGGCCGCTCGAGCTCAAGCGCGGCGAGGGGCTCGCCCATGCCGTCGAGCTGCTGGAGCGCGGGCCCGCACCCGCGTGGCCGCACGCCGTCGTGGTCGTGCGGCCGGCGCTCGTGCCTCTTGCCAAGGAAAGGTTCCAA
>OLVX01002329.1_pt1 | contig 14055 bp, 9 predicted proteins | sample 1673271 | NCBI WGS metagenome assembly OLVX01 (sample SAMEA3178939, study PRJEB25190) | human gut metagenome | biome: human gut; feature: human-associated habitat; material: faeces | place: Austria | collected 2013
AGGCTTACCTGCCCACCAGCAAGACCCCCATCCGCACCGGCAAGAAGGTCGCCGTTGTAGGCGGCGGCAATGTGGCCATGGACGCTGCCCGCAGCGCCCTGCGTCTGGGTGCCGAGACCGTCTACATCGTCTACCGCCGCGGCATGGCCGAACTGCCCGCCCGTAAGGAGGAAGTGGAGCACGCCGAGGAAGAGGGCATCATCTTCAAGACCCTGTGCAACCCGGTGGAGATCCTGCCCGATGACGACGGCTTCGTCAAGGCCATCACCTGCGTGGAGATGGAGCTGGGCGAACCCGACGCCTCCGGCCGCCGCCGCCCCATCGAGAAGAAGGGCAGCGAGTTCACCATGGATGTGGACACCGTCATCATGAGCTTGGGCACCAGCCCGAACCCCCTCATCCGCTCCACCACCCCCGGTCTGGAGACCAACAAGCACGGCTGCATCGTCACCGAAGGCGACGAGGGCAAGACCAGCCGCGAGGGCGTTTATGCAGGCGGCGACGCCGTGACCGGTGCCGCTACCGTCATCAAGGCCATGGGTGCCGGTAAGGCAGCCGCGAAGGCCATTGACGAGTACATCCAGAACAAGTAAGTTTCCCGTGTAGAAAAAACCGGTGCACCATGTGAGGTGCACCGGTTTTTGTATTTTGCCAAATGTATCCCAGTTGTTGTGTAACCTGCCCAATTTTCCAAGGTGATTTTTGTTGGCTATTTCTGGCGCATTGTGATTGATTTTGACTGAAATCTTGCTATAATAAGGACAGAAAGCTTCACAAAGCTTCAAGTTCAATCACGAAACACCAAAGGAGTGACCTTTCCTCATGTTGGCAGAAGAACGCTTCGCCCTCATCCTTGACCTGCTGGCCCGCCAGCGCACTGCCACCGTGCAGGAGCTGTGCGAGGCACTGAGCGCCAGCGAGTCCACCATCCGGCGCGATCTGAACGAGCTGGACAAACTGGGCAAGCTGAACAAAGTCCACGGCGGAGCCACGCTGCCGGACAGCCCCTTCCGCACCGACGAACCCACCATGGCCGCCAAGGAAACGCTGGCCGTGGACCAGAAACAGAGCATCGCACAGGCGGCAGCTTCCCTCATCCAGCCGGAGGACTTCATCTTTTTGGATGCCGGTTCCACCACCCTTGCGGTGGCCCGGCTGCTCAGCGGCCCGGCGCTCAAGGCCAGCTATGTGACCAACGGTGTGGCCCACGCGCGGCTGCTGGCCCAGAAGGGTTGCCGGGTGTTCCTGCCCGGCGGGCTGCTCCGCCCCCAGACCGAAGCCATCATCGGGGCGGCGGCGCTGACGGCTTTGCAGCAGTACAACTTCACCAAAGCCTTCATGGGGGCCAACGGCGTGGCGCTGGAGGCCGGGTTCACCACCCCGGACCCGGAGGAAGCTGCCGTCAAGGCTGCTGCCGTCCGCCGGGCGCGGGAGGCATGGTTCCTTGTGGACGATTCCAAGTTCGCGCAGGTCTACCCCGCCGTCATCACCGACCTGCACAGCGGAGCCATCCTGACCAACCGCTGCCCCAACCCCAAATACCGAGAATTTACTTTGATAAAGGAGACGGAATTATGATCTACACTGTAACCTTCAACCCTGCCATTGATTATGTCGTCCGTCTGGACAAGACGCTGGAAGTCGGCGAGGTGAACCGCGCCGTCGGCGAAGACTGCGTGCTGGGCGGCAAAGGCATCAATGTATCCGGTGTGCTCCGGGAGCTGGGCTGCGAGAGCGTGGCGCTGGGCTTTGTGGCGGGCGAGACCGGCGCGTGGCTGGAACGCGGGCTGGCCGCACAGGGGCTGTGCACCGACTTCATTCACCTCGACCACGGCATGACCCGCATCAACGTGAAGATCAAGGCCAGTGAAGAGACCGAGCTGAACGGCGCGGGCCCCGCCATCCCGGCGTCGGCCTTGCAGCATCTGGAAGAAAAGCTCGATGCGCTGACCGAAAACGATGTGCTCATCCTCGCGGGCAGCATCCCGTCCAGTATGCCGCAGGATACCTACGAGCGGCTGCTGGCCCGGCTGGACGGCAAGGGCGTGCGCTGCGTTGTGGACGCCACCCGCGCCCTGCTGGCCAACGTCCTGCCCTTCCATCCCTTCCTCATCAAGCCCAACAATCACGAACTGGGCGAACTGGTGGGCAGGGAACTGACCGGCGACGCCGAGATCACCGCCGCAGCCCGCACCTTGCAGGAGAAGGGTGCCCGGAACGTTCTGGTCAGCATGGCGGGCGACGGAGCCCTGCTGGTGGACGAAGCGGGCGGCGTGCACCGCATCGGCTGCCCCAAGGGCAAGGTCGTGAACAGCGTGGGCGCGGGCGACAGCATGGTGGCCGGGTTCGTGGCCGGGTATCTCAAGACCGGCCGCTACGACGACGCCCTGCGGCTCGGCACCGCCTGCGGCAGCGCCACGGCCTTCAGCCTTGGGCTTGCCAAACGGAGTGAGATCGAAGCGCTGCTTGCAGCGCTTTAAGATCAGGAGAAAAGTGGAAAAGCTCCGCACCGCCAAGACGCCGAAGGAATTCCTCGACTGCATCGACCAGCAGGAGCAGGACCAGCCCCAGAGCTGAATTTCTCCCAACCATAGGAAAAGCCACCCGTTCGGGTGGCTTTTCTTTGTTGTATCACGCTTTCGGCCCACAGACATGTTTCTCTTCCAATTCCAACCCAAGGTCGCCCTCGATCTCCACAAAGCATTCCAGCAGGATGGGGTTGAAGGCACCGCACTCGCCGTTCAGGATCATGTCCACAGCCTTCCGGTGGGGGTACGCCTTTTTGTAGCAGCGCTCACTGGTCAGCGCGTCGTAGACGTCCGCCAGCGCAACGACCTGCGCTTCGATGGGGATCTCGTCCCCTTTCAGCCCGTCCGGGTAGCCGCAGCCGTCCCACCGCTCGTGGTGCCAGCGGGCAATGCTGTAAGCCGTCTGGAGCAGAGGCTCGGTGCTGAAGTTCTCCAGCTTGCTCAGCATCTCCGCGCCGATGGTGGTGTGGGTCTTGATGACCTCGAACTCCTCCTTGGTCAGGCGGCCGGGTTTGTTCAGGATCTTCTCGTCGATGGCGATCTTGCCGATGTCGTGCAGGGCTGCAGCCAGCGGGATATTATCCTGCATTTCGGAGGTGATGTGGTAGCGGTTGGGCCGTTCCAGCAGCTTTTCCAGCACCCGTTCGGTCAGGCGCTGGATGTGCTGGACATGCAGCCCGCTCTCGCCGTTGCGGAACTCGACCATCTGGCTCAGAACGCCCACCAGCATGGTGGTGTTCTTCTCCCGCTCACGGATCTGCTCCGACAGCAAAGTGCTCAGCCGCCGCTGTTTTGCGTACAATTTAATGGTATTGAACACCCGGCGGTAGACCACGCGGGAGTCGAAGGGGCGGGAAACGTAATCCGAAACGCCCATTTCGTAGGCACGGCGGACGGAGGCTTCGCTGTCCTCGCTGGAGATCATGATAACGGGCAGGTCCTCAATGGTGTGGTTGCGGTTCATGAAGTCCAGCACCTCGAAGCCGTCCATCTTGGGCATCACGAGATCCAGCAGCACCAAGGCGATATCCCCCATGTGCTGATGCAGCTTTTCAAGGCACTCCTCGCCGTCGGCAGCTTCCAGAATGCGGTAGTCCCCCCGCAGGATCTCCGAAAGGATGGCGCGGTTCATCTCGGAATCGTCCACGATGAGCACCTGCTGCTTTTGTTCCCGCTTGGAGTCTGCTTCATCGGGCAGGTCCTCCGCACCGGCCATCACGACGCTGTTCTTGCGGAGCTTGGCCTGATACATCAGCCGGTCGGCCTGACGCACCACGGCATCCATGGAGCCGCCGGGCATCTGGACGATGCCGCCTATGCTGGCCGAAAGCCGCATGTGGCTGTAGCCGGGCACGATGGCATCGTGGATCTTTTCGCGGATCAGCTCCAGCTTGACTTTGAAGTAATCCTCCGGGATGCCGGGCAGCACCAGCAGAAATTCGTCGCCGCCGAAGCGCACCAGTGCATCGGTCTGGCGGATGCAGCTCCGCACGATGTTGACGGCGGTCTTCAGCGCCATATCACCGGCGTGGTGGCCGTAGGTATCGTTGTAGACCTTGAAGTCGTCGAGATCCATCAGCGCCACGCCGGTGGGGCCCTTCATCCCCCGGACGATCTCCTCATAGTAGCGGCGATTGTACACATCGGTCAGGACATCGTGGTAAAGCTTGGTGTTGTAGCCGGAGATGGCGCTGAACAGGGCCTCCGTGTCGTCCGGGTCAATGATGGTATCGCTGTGCATCCGCTGCAGCAATTCCAGCACGAAGGGATCCCCGTCCACTTCCAGATATCTGGCCGTCACCTGTACGATATCCGGTGCAAAGTATTCCAGTTTTACACGCTGATCGTGGTTCTCATAGGCGCTTTTCACGGCACAGTGGCGGCAGCGGCGGCTCTTGTGGCGGCAGGCATAGCACAGATCTTCGCCGTTGGGGTCGGAGCGCGCTCCCTCCTCGATCCGTGCAATGGCGTCCCTGTCCAGCAGCCGCACATCGGTGTACAATTGCTGTAAGTCGCGGAGCATTGCCTGAACTTCCTGCATCGTCTTCATCTTTGCCGCTCCCCATGCCTTTCTATGCTGCTTTGCCAAAACGCAAAGCAAATCTCTGGTATTTTTAGGACATATACTCATTATAAACGGTTTTCCGGCAAATGGAAGGGCTTTCTTGAAACTTTTCCGCAAAAGAGAGGGATTTCGTTGGGTTTTTCGGAAAAAAGCCAATTTTTTCGGTGCAAACAGTAGCCCCACAGAGGAAAAGGTGCTATAATAACTTATATATCACCGTTGACGATACAGGGGGATTTTTGTACATGACGCTCGAAGAATGCTACACCGCCATGGGCGCGAATTATCAGGATGTGCTCAAGCGGTTCTATAAGTCGGATATGATCCGCCGCTTTGTCAAAATGTTTTTGCAGGACGACAGTTTCCGTCTGCTGACCGACGCCATGGCCAAGCAGGACGTGAAAGAGGCGTTCCGTGCCGCGCACACCCTGAAGGGCGTCTGCCTCAACCTCGGCTTCGACAACCTCAGCTCCCCGGCGGTAGCCCTGACGGAGATCCTCCGCGCAGGAACGTTTGAGGGCGCTGCGGAGCAGTATGCCATCGTGAAAACCGAATACGACCGCACCATCAAGGCCATCAAGGCCCTTGATTAAGGTGCGCATTCTGAGCCGCGGGGTCACCGGGGCTCTTTTTTACGGGGTCCGGGCCGGAGATGCCCGCCCCGCGCAGGGGAAGGAAACCGTATGAAGCTTCATTTTCGTTCTTTGGTCAGCATCGCACTGAGTGCTGCGCTCTTGCTGGGCTGTGTGGGTTGCGGCGGCGCCCCCAAGGCAGCCACCACCATCACCGTCTGGACCTACTACAGCGGCGACCAGCTCACCAGCTTCAATGAGCTGGTGGAGGAATTCAATTCCACCGTCGGGCAGGAAAAGCACATCGTGGTCAAAAGCTCCAGCCAAGGCAGCGTGACGGATCTTGAGACCAATGTGCTGGCCGCTGCCAAGGGCGAAGTGGGCGCGGCCGCCCTGCCCAACATCTACTCCGGCTATGCGGATATGGCCTACGACCTCGACCAGCTCGGCGAGGTCGTGGATCTGGCCCCCTACCTGACGGATAAGGAAAAGGCCGCCTATGTGGACGGCTTTTTAAAAGAGGGCGACCTGATGAACAACGGCGAGCTGAAGGTCTTCCCTGTGGCGAAATCCACCGAGCTGTTCTACCTGAACGCGACCGACTGGGCCCCCTTCGCCGCCGCCACCGGCGTGACCTATGACGACCTTGCCACCGTGGAGGGCGTGACCGAAGCAGCCCACAAATATTACGACTGGACCGACGCCCAGACCGACACCCCCAACGACGGCAAGGCTTTCTTCGGCCGCGACGCGCTGGCGAACTACCTGTTCTGCGGCGCGCAGGAGCTGGGCGTGACCATCTTTGATGCCGAGAACGGCGTCATGACCCTGAACCTTGACAAAGATGTGATGCGCAAGCTGTGGGACAACTACTATGTTCCCTTCCTCAAGGGTTGGTTCGGGGCCAGCGGCCGCTTCCGCAGCGATGACATGAAGACCGGAAATCTGCTCTCCTACGTAGGTTCCTCGTCCAGTTCCACCTTTTTCCCCAAGCAGGTGCTGACCAGTGACACCGAGAGCCACGACATTGAGATGGCTGTCCTGCCCTGCCCCAGCTTCTCTGGCTGCGCCCCCGTCGCCGCCCAGCAGGGTGCCGGCATGATCGTGACCAAGGGCACCGATGCCCAGATCGAAGCCAGCGTGGAATTTTTGAAGTGGTTCACCCAGCCGGAAAATAACATTGCCTTCTCGGTCAGCTCCGGTTACCTGCCCGTGACCCACGCCGCCGCCAGTCTCGACGCCATCCGGTCCAGCAGGCTGGAGCTGTCCGACTCCATCACCACGGTGTTGGATCTCTCACTGAATGCCGTAGAGAACGACGGCTTGTACACCACCCACGCCTTCCCGAAGGGTTCCACGGCCCGCAATCAATTGCAGTCCGCCATGGAGGACGCCGCCGAAGCCGACCGCGCCACGGTCGAGGAGCGGATCGCCGCCGGGCAGACCCCCGAAGAAGCCGAGGCCGAATTCTTGACCGACGACTATTTTGACCAGTGGTACGAGGCCACCCGCACCACACTGGAAGCCTTTGCGGGCTGAATGGATCATTTGATTTGAAAGGAGCACCCGCCCTATGGGGATCTCATCCCAGCGCACCTCGCCGAAGAAACGCCGCGAGCGTTCCATCTTCGGCTCCATCTTCAACTCCACGATGCTGGTGGTGCTCGTCGAAGTTCTGCTGCTGGTCGCATCCATCTACCTCATGCGGGTAGGCCCGCAGTTGAACCATAATGCCGAGGATATCCTTGCCATGCAGGTGGAGACCCGCAGCGGCTACATCCAGTCCCAGTTGAACGATGCGCAGGAGCTTTCCTCCCTGACCAGCCGGATCAACACCCTGACGCAGGAACTGCTGGATAGTGGTGCCATCGACCTTGCCACGCTGGACAGCAGCAGCGACGCGGCTTACCCCCTGCTGGCGGCCGTCACCCCCAAGCTGATCTCTACCCTGCGCTCCAAGCCGGTGACGGGCATCTACCTCATCCTGAACACCCACGACCTGAACGAGCGGGCCAACGGCGACCGGCTGCCCTCCGTCTACCTGCGGGACCTTGATCCCGACTCTCCGCCGCCGGAAAACAACTCGGACCTGATGTTCGAGCGGGCCCCCGCCAGACTGGTGCAGACCCAGAACATCGCCACGGATAAGGCGTGGAAGCCCGCCATCACCTACCGCTCCCTCGGCACAGGGGGGCTGCTCTACCCGGCGTTCCAGACCGCCTATGACGCGGAAACCAAGCTGGATGCCACTGCCTACGGCCACTGGACGACCAGCCCCTATGTCATGAACGGCGATGACCGTCAGGCCATCGCCTACAGCCTCCCCCTCATCCTGCCGGACGGCACCGTTTACGGCGTGGTGGGCGTAGAGCTTCTGACCAGCTATCTGACCGAAAAAATGCCCTACAAGGAGCTGCACACATCCAATTCCGGCAGTTACGCCCTGTGCTATTCGGGCACCACCCTCCATGCAGACACCCTCACGCTCACGGCGTTTCCGGTGATGAACAGCGGCGGGCTGGATCTCAGCACCGCCCTCCAACTGACGCGGGCAGATGCAGACTGCTTCCGCTTTTCCAAGAACAACATCTCTTACACCGCTTCCCTCGTTCCGCTGGAGGTTTACAGCCGAAACGCCCCCTTCTACGAGGAGCACTGGTGTCTGGTGGGCATCGTGCCCTCCTCCGCCCTCTTCGCCTTTGCCCAGCGGGTGCAGCAGCTGCTGTTTTTGACCGTGCTGCTCACCCTCATCGCGGGCTTTGGGGCCAGTTGGCTGGTCAGTGAGCGGATGTCCAAGCCTGTAGCCCAGCTCTCGGCGGAAGTGGCCAAGGCGCAAAACGCGGCGGCGCTGCCCCAGCTTTCCACCACCGGCATCGCCGAGGTGGACCAGTTTGCTTCCGCCATCAGCCAGCTTTCTTCGGATATGCTGGCCTCCTCCACCCGCTTTCTGCGGATCATGGAAATGGCCAGTGTGGAGCTGGCGGGCTATGAGCTGCGCAGCGACAGCGTTTATGTCACCGACAACTTCTTCCGGATGCTCGGCGTCCAAACGCCTGACCCCCTGACCCCCTCTTCCTTCCGCGCCGCCCTCTCAGCGGTGGCCCACAGCAGCCTGTACCGCACCACTCCCATCGGCAGTTCCATTTTCACCATTGCGCAGCCGGACGGCAATGTGCAGTACATCGTCCTCCGCGTCACCCGCATTGTGGCGGAGACGCCCTCGGAGGTGGGTCTGCTGGAGGATGTCACCTCCGCCATTCTGGAGCAGCAGCGCATCGAGCGTGAGCGCGATTACGACATCCTGACCGGCCTGTACAGCCGTCAGGCCTTCAACCGGGTCTGCGCCGATCTCTTCGCCCATCCCGACCGGCTGCACTGCGCAGCCCTGCTGATGATGGACCTCGACAACCTCAAGCACATCAACGACACCTACGGCCACGACTGGGGCGACCAGTACATCCGCCAGACCGGTCAGTGCTTCGCCGCCAACACCCCCAAGGGCACCGTCTGCTCCCGCCTGTCCGGCGACGAGTTCCTGCTGCTGTTCTACGGGTACGACTCGCAGGACGCCATCCGCAAAGAGTTGCGCACCCTGAACGGGGCCCTGCGGGCCAGTTGTTCCACCCTGCCCAACGGCAAGACGCTGAACATCAGCATTTCCGGCGGCGTGGCGTGGTTTCCGGAGGACGGCACCGACCTCAAGACCTTGAAGAAGTATGCCGACTTTGCGATGTATCAGGTCAAGCAGTCCCACAAGGGCCACACCGGCGACTTCGACATCGGCGTGTACCACCGGGAGGAGTATGCCGCCCAGACCCAGCGCGAGTTCGAACAGCTGCTGCGGGAGGAACTGGTGACCTACTATTTCCAGCCCATCTTCTCGGCCCACAACGGGCGGGTCGCCGCCTACGAGGCGCTGATGCGGGTGAACATGCCCACCATCACCTCCCCCTCGCAGGTCATGACGCTGGCCCACGAGCTGGACCGGCTGTACGACATCGAGCGGATCACCCTGTTCAAATCCGGCGAGACCTACGAACAATTGCAGCAGAAGGGTCTGCTCCAGAATGGGGCCTTCCTCTTCGTCAACTCCATCGCCAATGTCAGCCTGACCCCCGCAGATGTGGCCAAGTATCAGCGCCGTTTCCCCGAACTGCTCAAGTATCTGGTGGTGGAGATCACCGAACAAGAGGATCTGGACCGCGATTCTCTGGAACGGAAGCGGAACGTGCCGGGCTTCTCCGGCTCCTTCGCGCTGGATGATTACGGCAGCGGCTACAGCAACGAGCTGAACCTTCTGGCGCTGGCTCCCCGGTACATCAAGATCGACATTTCCATCGTCCGCGGCATCGACACCGACCGCGACAAACAGCAGATCGTTTCCAATATCGTAGACTATGCCCACGCCCGCAGTATGCAGCTGATTGCGGAGGGCATTGAGAACGACGCTGAACTGCGCAAGGTCATCGACCTCGGCGTGGACCTGCTGCAGGGCTTCTACCTCAGCCGCCCCGCTGCAGTGCCTGCCCCCCTCGCGCAGCCCGCACTGGATACCATCCGCAGGATCCACACCCGGAATTCCAGTGCCGGGTGATCGGCAGCAGCTTCCTCAGTGCTTCCCCAGCTGCCAGAACGCAACGGCGCTGGCGGCGGCGACATTCAGCGAATCGACGCCGTGGGACATGGGGATCTTGACCGTGTAATCACAGGCGGCAATGGTGGAGCGGGCCAGCCCGTCGCCCTCGGTGCCCAGCACGATGGCAAGCTTCGGCTCGGCGGCAAGAGCCTCGTCGTCGATGCTCACCGAGCGGTCGCTCAGGGCCATGGCCGCGGTCTTAAAGCCGAGGGCATGGAGCTGCGCCAGCCCCTTTTCGGGCCAGTCGGCGGGCGTTTCGCCAAGCTGCGCCCACGGCACCTGAAACACCGTGCCCATGCTCACCCGCACCGCGCGACGGCAGAGCGGGTCGCAGCAGGAGGGGTTGATGAGGACGGCGTCCATGTTCAGCGCCGCCGCACTGCGGAAGATTGCCCCCACGTTGGTGGAATCCACAATGCCTTCCAGCACCGCCACCCGCTTAGCGTCCCGGCAAAGCTCCTCCACGCTGCGGGGAGCCGGGCGGCGGAAGGCGCAGAGCACGCCCCGCGTCAGCTCAAAGCCGGTCAGCGCGGCCAGCAGCTCCCGGTCTGCGGTGTAGACCGGCGCATCCCCGCAGCGGGTCAGGATCTCCGCCGCCGGGCCGGTGATCTGTTTGCGCTCCATGAGCAGCGAAACGGGCCGGTATCCGGCATCCAGCGCACGGGAGATCACCTTGGGGCTCTCGGCGATGAAGATGCCTTTTTCCGGTTCCAGCCGGTTCCGGAGCTGGTTCTGCGTCAGGCGGGCGTAGGGGTCCAGCTCCGGCGCGTGAAAATCGGTGATCTCGACGATGTTCGGCATAAAAATTTCTCCTTCGGTTCCTTGATGGCTCCTATTGTAGCACAACCGGCGCTCCATTGCAAAAGCATGGCCGCCATGTGGGATTTACATGGTCGTTCTTGCCAAAAATCGCGCTCAGATTTTGACAAATCCGACAAATTGCGTTATCATAGACGGGAACTTGTGAAGAGGGGGAAATTTTCGTGTCCATCAGCAAAAAACTGTCCCACAACGGGCAGATGTCCGAAGCGTTCTGCACCGCGATCTTCCTGTCGCTTTCCGGCGGATTGCAGGATGTTTACACCTATTTGTATCGCGGCAAAGTTTTCGCCAACGCTCAGACCGGCAACATCGTGCTGTGCGGCGTGAAGCTGGTCGAAGGCGACTGGGGGGCCGTGCTGCACTATCTGGTGCCGCTCTGCTTCTTCGCGCTGGGCGTTTTTGCGGCGGAACTGCTGCGCCAGAAATTCCGGCAGATGCAGCGGCTCCACTGGCGGCAGTTGGTGGTGCTGTGTGAAATTTTGATGCTCTTCGTGGTGGGCTTCTTCCCGCAGGAATGGAATCTGGTGGCCAACGCCCTTGTCTCCTTCGCCTGTGCGATGCAGGTACAGGCCTTCCGTAAGGTGAACGGCTACGCCTTTGCCAGCACCATGTGCATCGGCAACCTGCGCAGCGGCATGGACTCTCTGTGCAGTTGGCTCGTGGCGGGCAACCGCGCCGCCAAGGACAAGGCGCTCCACTACTTCGCTATCATCTTCCTGTTCGCGCTGGGCGCAGCCCTCGGCAGCGTGGCGCTGAATTTCTGCGGGGCCAAGGCCATCTGGTTCTCCTGCCTTCTGCTGACCGTCAGCTTCTGCTTGATGTTCCTGAAAGAAGATGTGGAAGAGATCAAAGAGGATCTTGAAAAGCTGGAAGCAAAGCATTGACCACTCCATCTCCCCACCGGGCTGCATCTGGCCTTATGCTGCCTATTCCGCACGGTGCGGGCTGATTTTCCGTTTTTGGCACTGATTTTTCATTGCGCTGCTCGACTTAGTATGGTATACTGATTTTATGTGTTGAAACTTCCGGCGGCGGCCCACGGTGTAACAGCCGCCGCCGGGTTTGTTACAAAGAATAGGAGCAACGAATGAAAAAAGGATTTGACAACGACAAATACCTTCAGATGCAGTCGGAGCACATCCGGGAGCGGATCGCGCAGTTCGACAACAAGCTGTATCTGGAATTCGGCGGCAAGCTGTTCGATGACTACCACGCCTCCCGCGTGCTGCCCGGCTTCCAGCCGGACTCCAAGCTGCAGATGCTGCTGCAGCTCAAGGATCAGGCTGAGATCGTCATCGTCATCAGCGCCGAGGACATCGTCAGCAACAAGGTGCGCGGCGATTACGGCATCACCTACGACCTCGACGTGCTGCGCCTCATCGACGCGTTTCAGGAGCGGGGCCTGTTCGTGGGCAGCGTGTGCGTGACCATGTACACCGCCGCCCCCGAAGTGGAGGCTTTTGAAAAGCGGCTGAACGGCCTTGGCATCCGCACCTTCCGCCACTACAAGATCCCCGGCTACCCCAACGACGTGGCCCGCATCGTCAGCGACGAGGGCTACGGCCGGAACGACTACATCGAGACCCAGCGCCCGCTGGTGGTCATCACGGCCCCCGGCCCCGGCAGCGGCAAGATGGCCACCTGCCTGTCCCAGCTGTACCACGAGTACAAGCGGGGCGTCAAGGCCGGTTACGCCAAGTTCGAGACCTTCCCCATCTGGAACATTCCCCTCAAGCACCCGGTCAACCTCGCGTATGAGGCCGCTACCGCCGACCTGAACGACGTGAACATGATCGACCCGTTCCATCTGGAAGCCTACGGCAAGACCGCCGTCAACTACAACCGCGACATCGAGATCTTCCCGGTGGTCAACGCGATGTTTGAGCTGATCGCGGGCAAGAGCCCCTACCACTCCCCCACCGACATGGGCGTGAACATGGCGGGCAACTGCATCATGGACGATGCCGTCTGCTGCGAGGCCTCCTGCAACGAGATCATCCGCCGTTACTTCAAGTCCCTGTGCGAGCTGAAGAACGGCGCACAGGTCCAGAGCGAGGTCTACAAGCTGGAGCTGCTGATGAATCAGGCCGGGCTTGCGCTGGGCAGCCGCCCGGTGGAACAGGCCGCCCACGCCGTCTCCGAAAAGACCGGCGGAGCCCCCGCTGCCGCCATCGAGCTGCCGGACGGCACCGTGGTCACCGGCAAGACCGGCCCCCTGCTGGGTGCGGCGTCCTCGGCCCTGCTCAACGCGCTGAAGAAGCTGGCCGGCATCGATCAGGAAGTCGATCTGGTCTCCGCCGCCGCCATCGAGCCCATCCAGACCCTGAAAACCAACTATCTGGGCAGCAAGAACCCCCGGCTGCACACCGATGAGATCCTCATTGCGCTGTCCGGCTCTGCTGCGGCCAACCCCACCGCCGCCCTTGCGCTGCGCCAGCTCTCCGCCCTGAAGGGCTGTGACATGCACTCCACGGTCATCCTGTCCAGCGTGGACACCGACACCGTGAAGAAGCTCGGCATGTACCTGACTTGTGAGCCCGCCTACGAGGAAGAGGACCGCAAGTACCACAAAAAGTAAGCGTTCCGTATATAAAAAGCGCCCTCCGCATCGTTTGGTGCGGAGGGCGCTTTGTTGTTGATCTCGGTGATCAGACGTGCAACATGCTGCGCTGCTGGACAGTGCGGAACTTGAGGGCCGCAGCGATGAAGCCCTTGAACAGCGGGTGGGCGCGGTTGGGCCGGCTCTTGAACTCCGGGTGGAACTGGGCACCCAGATGGAAGTCGCGGCCGGGCAGCTCCACGGTCTCCACCAAGCGGCCGTCGGGGCTGGTGCCGGAAATGACAAGGCCCTTCTCCTCCATCTCGGTGCGGAAGTCATTATTGAACTCGTAGCGGTGGCGGTGGCGCTCCCAAATCTCGGATTCGCCGTAGCACTCGGCCATCTTGGTGCCGGGCTTGACGGTGCAGGGATACTTGCCCAGACGCATGGTGCCGCCCTTGGGGATGTTGCCCTGCTGGTCGGCCATCAGCGCGATGACGTTGTGCTTGCCGTCCGGGGTGAACTCGCTGGAGTTGGCATCGGCGTAGCCCAGCACGTTGCGGGCAAACTCCATGACCATGATCTGCATACCGAGGCAGATGCCGAAGTAGGGCACATGGTTCTCGCGGGCATACTGGGCCGCTTGGATCATGCCCTCAATGCCGCGGTCACCGAAGCCGCCCGGCACGATGATGCCGTCCACGTCGGTGAAGGCTTCCTTGCAGGCAGCCTGATCGGTCAGGTCCTCACTCTCGACCCAGCGGATCTCCACCTGACTGTCGTTCTCGAAGCCGGCATGGTACAGGCTCTCCATGACGGAGAGGTAGGCGTCGTGCAACTTGACGTACTTGCCCACCAGCGCGATGGTGCAGGTCTTGCTGCGGGTGGCGATG
>OLVX01002335.1_pt1 | contig 14025 bp, 10 predicted proteins | sample 1673271 | NCBI WGS metagenome assembly OLVX01 (sample SAMEA3178939, study PRJEB25190) | human gut metagenome | biome: human gut; feature: human-associated habitat; material: faeces | place: Austria | collected 2013
ATCGCCGAGGAGGTGAGCGGCATGCCGGGCATCGCGGTTCCGACTGCAGACGGAGGCGTCGGTTTCGACTACCGCCTGGGCATGGCCATTCCGGATTTCTGGATCCGACAACTCAAGGAGATACCCGACGAACAGTGGGACATACACGCCATTTGGCACGTCCTGACCGACCGTCTGCCGGGCATCAAGACGGTCGCTTACGCCGAATCGCACGACCAGGCGTTAGTGGGCGACCAGACCCTCGCGTTCCGGCTGATGGGAAAGGAGATGTACGAACACATGGACCGCGCCTCGCAAAGTCCGGTCATCGACCGGGGAATGGCCCTGCACAAGATGATCCGGCTCGTCACGATCTCGGCAGGCGGGGACGCCTATCTCAATTTCATGGGCAACGAATTCGGACATCCCGAATGGATCGACTTTCCGCGCGAGGGCAACGGCTGGAGCTACGCCTACGCCCGGCGCCAATGGTCGCTCGCGGACAACGGGCTGCTGCGCTATGCCCAGCTCGGGGAGTTCGACCGGGCGATGATCGCCCTGGTGAAAAAATACGGCATACTCCGCGACGGCTACCCTTACAATTTACAGATGGACACCCAGAATCAGACGATGGCCTTTTCGCACGGCGACCTGCTGTTCGTATTCAACTGGCATCCGTCGGCCTCGATACCCAATTACGAAGTACGGGTACGGGTTCCGGGCCGTTACCGCCCGATCCTCTCGACCGACGAGCGCCGTTTCGGCGGCACGGAGCGGACCGACATGCGGGGGCAGCATTTCTCCTACCCCGTGCAGGGGGATGAACTGCCCCGCATCCGCATCTACAACACTTCGCGCACGGCGACGGTCTTCCTTCGCGAAGAGTGATCCGGACACACTCCCTGCGCCGTGCACGGGGCCAAAAATACCGGATAATGCCCGGAAAACAGAAAAAATCGCAAAAAGACAGACAATACACCGCTGCCGAGCGGGATTTCGGACAACAAATTCAATACAATGACGAAAAAATACAGACATCTCCTGTTCGACCTCGACGGCACGCTCACAGACCCGATGGAGGGCATCACCCGTTCGGTACAATACGCCCTGCGGCATTTCGGTATCGAAGTGAGCGACCTACGCGAGCTCTGCCCCTTCATCGGACCGCCGTTCGCGGAGTCCTTCCGGACATTTTACGGCTTCGACGACCGCCAGACCAGCGAAGCCGTAGCCGTATCACGGGAGTATTTCACCGAAAAAGGCATCTTCGAAAACCGGCTCTACGACGGGATGGACGAGCTGCTCGACACGCTCGCAAGCAACGGATATACGCTCTGCGTGGCCACGTCGAAGCCCCGGGTATTCGCCGAGCGGATCCTCGACCACTTCGGCATCGCCCGTTATTTCTCCTTCGTCGGCGGCACAGGACTGGACGGCTCGCTGCCGACGAAGGCCGATGTGATCGCTCACGTGCTGGCCGGGAGCAACATCACCGATCGCGGAACCGCCTTAATGATCGGCGACCGCAAATACGACATTCTCGGTGCAAAAACCATCGGCATCGACTCCGCCGGAGTTCTCTACGGCTACGGCGACCGGGCGGAACTGGAAGCGGCCGGAGCCGATTACATCCTCCCCGCAATTCCCGACCTGGAAGAGCTGCTGCTCGAATAAACGGACGAAATACCGGGAAACAGAGGGATTGTCTGACAAGTCCTATTTTAACGTTTTCACCCCCGTCGGAATAAACTCCGGCAGGGGTGATTTTCAATTTCGGGAAGTTATCGAACAGCCCTTTCATTCAGTTGCGGGCAACCTTGAAAGCCTACTTTTTCGCTGCGGCCGTACGGCGGGCAATGTCCTCGGCCGTATGCTGCACCTGGAAGCAAAGGTTCGACAGATCGACGCCCTCGATCCGGCGGCCCTCGACGACGATCTCGCCGTTCACCACGACGGTATCCACGTCGGCAGCCTTGCCGCAGTAGATCAGGTTCGCCACCATATTATATACCGGCATAAGGTGCGGCTTCACCGCATCGATCAGAATGAAATCCGCCAGCGCACCCTCCTTAATAACGCCCAACTCGCCGGCATGACCGATCGCACGGGCCGCATTGACGGTCGCCATTTTCAGAATTTCATAGGCAGGCAGCACGCAGGGATCCATCGTCGCTACTTTCTGCAAGAACGATGCGGTACGCATCTCGTCCCACATATCCAGGTCGTTGTTCGAACAGGTACCGTCCGTGCCAATCGTGCAAAGCACCCCTTCGCTATGCATCCGGGCGATCGGGGCGATACCGCTCGAAATTTTCATGTTGCTCTGGGGGTTGTGCGACACGGCCACTCCCGCAGGATGCGGATATCCCCGTCATCGACGTGAACGCAATGCGCACCGATCGTCCGGTCGTCGAGAATACCGAGGGTATCGAGATGCCGGACAGAAGTAGTACCGTAACGCTCCCGCACGATACGCACCTCGTCTTCGGTTTCGGAAATATGGGTCATGAACCAGAGTCCGTGGCGGCGTGCCAACTCCTTGCCCCGCTGCAACGACTCCGGCGAACAGGTATAGGGCGAATGGGGCGCCACGGCCAACCGGATGCGGTCGCAGTCGCCCGTGGTGGCGATCATCCGCTCCACATCGTCGGCAAAAGCCTCCCAACTCGTATCCAAGTAGCTCGCTCCGAGCATGGCCCGGATGCCGAGCCGCCGCACGGCCTCGGCGATACGGTTTTCGTGCCAGTACATATCGACGAACGTCGTGACGCCGCCCAGCAACATTTCGACAATACCCATTTCGGCTCCCAGTACGATTTCGTCCGGGGTTTGCTGTGCCTCGAAAGGCCAGATATATTCGTGCAGCCACTTCATCAGGGCGATGTCGTCGGCATAGCCCCGCTGGAGGGTCATCGCCACGTGGCAGTGGGTATTGATCAGTCCCGGCATGAGCACCTTGCCCGTGCCGTCGATCTCCCGCACCCCGGGATGCTCCCGCCGGAACGCTTCGATCCGCCGGGGATCGTCGCTGACCAGCGCCAGACGGCGATCCGCCACGCCGACCGCCCCCGTGAAAGTCCGGGGCTCCTTCTCTGCCGTCATGGGCAGAATCGTACAGTTCGTAAATAACAGTTCCATAAGCAATACAGGTTCGACGCAATCGGAATTACAAACCGGGCGGTTATCGTCAAAACGGCATACGTCGAACTATTTTACGGTGTTCACGCGAACATCCGATCCCATTTTGACATCTTCTCGAAACCGCCCCTATCAAAGCGCCCCTTCTATCGATCGCTTCCGGGACGTACCCCTTTCCGGCACCGGATCATTCGGTATCCAGAGAGTTCCCGCAAACGGTAATCAGCTCCCGCCCCGAAACCGAATTGGAATAGATCTGGATCACCTTGCTGAAAGTGCCCGGTTCGTTCTTATGCGGTTCATAGACCACACGGATCACAGCAGTTTCGCCCGGTGCGAGAGGGCGCTTGGAGTGGCTCACCTTCAGGCACGAGCAGGTAGTCTGCGCCCTTACTATTACTAACGGAGCAGAGCCGTCGTTCGTATATTCGAACTCCCAAACCAGATCGCCGCCCCAACGGGGTACGCTCCCGAAATTATGGAACGAACTCTCGAATTTCAGGTGCGCTCCCTCGTATTGCTGGGCGCCGGCCCCGAGCCATGCAAGGCACGAAGCCATTATCAATAATACCGTACGCATCATTCGCATCGTTTTTTTCGCAGCCATCCCCGGCTGCAGATAATCTCACCGATTTTCGAGCTGCGGTGCAATCATCGCACCGCAACCCGAACCCGCATCGGATTTGTCTAATTCAACGTAAAGACATACGTAATCGTTCCTGTCTGCATCAAACTCTCGCTGGATGAAAACCGAGCTTTGCGGGCCGCTTCGACCGCCGCATCGACCAGCCGCTTGCTGTTGGTCGTCGATCCCTGCGCCCGATAGGAGGCGTATGTCACCCGACCGGAAGCATCGACAGTCACATCGACGACGACCTTGCCGGACTCATTGCCCGGATAGGAAGGCTTGGGCAGCTTTCCCACCACCGAGCGCCCCGAAAGGTCGTAGGCAATGCCCGAATCGCTCTGGCCCGTGCCATCGTGACTGCCTTCCGGCGCCCCCGAAAGGTCCCCGGCGTTACCCTCGCCCGCAGCAGGCCCCTCCGACGTGGAAGTGCTCCCCGCCGTGCGGCCCGGGAAGAGCGCCCGACGGTTTACCGTGCGGGGTTGTTCGGCAGGCTGCTGCGCGTCGCTGCGCTGCGGAGTTTGTCCCGGAGTCTCCCGCTCGCGGGGTTTCTTCTCCGGCTGCGGTGTCTGCACGGCGATCTCCTCCCGCTCGCTGGTCACGTATTCGACCTGCTGCCGCGACGCTTCGGCCGCCGCCTGCTGCGGCGGTGCCTGCACATCGGTAGCCGACAGGTCCCGGTCGCCCAGACCGGTTTCGGTCGTCCCGAAATCGATCAGCAACCCTTCGCCGGGAAGCAGCTCGTCCCGCCCCATATCGAACGACACGAACAGGAAAGCCGCCGCGATCGACAGCGCATAAAGCAAAGCTGCGAGGCTCGCCCAACGACGCGCGTTCGATTTATCGTTATTCGGATCGTAATAATACATCGGTCAATTCTCACAAGGAAAACACCGCAGGGCGGCATTCCCCGGGTTTCACTCTATTCGGGCGAGGTAGCCGCGATGAGCGTAAAATTGTTGGCCTTGGCCATGCGCATCATGGCCACCACTTCGTCGAAAGCCACCGACTTGTCGCAATGCAGCGAAACGGTAGGGTTCTCCTGTCCCGTCAGCCGGGACTTGAGGGCTTTCTCCACGCCCTCGCGCGAGCCGACGTTTTCCGTCTCGACATAATACCTGTATCCATGTCCCGTATCCTGGATCGAAATCGTCGTCATTGCCTTGTCCTTCAACTGATTCGAACTTTTCGGCAGAATCAGCTTGATGGCATTGGGGTTGATGAGCGTCGTAGCGATCAGCATGAACAGCAGCAACAGGAAGATCAGGTCGGTCATCGAAGCCGACGAAAACGACTTATCGACCTTGGATCCGCGTTTGATTGCCATAACAGATTACTTTTGAACGGGTTGATTCAGAATATCCATAAAGGCGATCGAGTTGGCCTCCATCCGGAAAACGAGCTTCTCGATGCGAGCCACCAGGTAGTTATAACCGAAGTAAGCCGGAATACCGACCAGCAGACCGCCGACCGTTGTGATCATCGCCACGTACATACCGCTCGAAAGGAGCGACATATCGACCGTACCGCCCGCAGCGGCCATATCCATAAAAGTCTGCACCATGCCGACCACCGTACCGAGAAAACCGATCATCGGGGCGCCGCCGGCGATGGTCGCCAGGATCGGCAGGTTGGTTTCGAGCTTCGACACTTCGAGGTTCGCCACGTTCTCGATGGCCGACTGCACGTCGCTCATCGGACGACCGATCCGGCCGATACCCTTTTCGATCATACGGGCGATCGGCGTATTGGTCTTGCGGCAAAGATCGACCGCAGCAGCGACCTTGCCGTCCAAAATATAATCACGGATGCGGTTCATGAAATTCATATCGAACTCCGACGCCTTACGGATCGCCATGAAGCGCTCCACGAAGATAAAGATCGTGAGTCCTCCCAGAATCAACAAAACCCACATCAGCCATCCGCCGCTCATAAACAACTGCCAAAGTCCCATGCGGGTCTGCTCCGCGACAACGACCGCATCTGCGGTCTGCAACAAACTAATCATAATCTTTTTGAGTGAATTAAATTTATTTTATTCGAGTTTTACTTTTTCCGTATCAATCCCGCTCCATGTCGTATTCAGGCTCCGGCGGATCTTCCGGCAGAAGCAATTCCTGCCGTTGGGCCTCTTCCGCCGCACGCCGAGCCTGCTCCTCGCGGCGGGCCTGACGCTTTTTCTGACGTTTCTTGTTGGTGAAGCGGTCCCGAATACGCTGTTTCAGATCCTTGAAATTATTGAAATCCTCCTTATAGGAGATCCCGATACCGGTTTCCTGCAGGCCCTGGTTCTCGTCGAAACGATCGATGGTCTGCGTGAACGCCTTCAGACGCAGGTTGCCCGACTTGTCGATCAGCCACGTCACATGCGCTTCGCCCATGAAGTTGGAAACATTGTTGCTTACGGCCTGTTTGTTGTCGATGATGTAATTGCCCTCGACCTCGACCAGCAGACGGTTGTTGATCAAATTGGTGGAGAAGCCGAAATCCACCTCGTCACCGGTCATTTCGGAGCCAGCCCGGTAGTTCAGGATGATCCGGTAATCATCTGTCGAAAACCAGTTGGTAAGCTGGTTGGTAAGCATCTCCAGACCCGTTGCCACACCGGAAGAAGCACCGATATTGGCACTGCCGGAATTGCTGAAAGTACCCAGTGCGACCAGCGAAATGAACTGCTGCGCTTGGGCTTCCTGCGTATTGAGCACGCTGGCCACCGCAGCCTGCGTTTCTATATCTGTAACGGGCACGACCACGCTGAAATCCAACTGCGGGTTGCTCAAACGACCGCCGATATGGATCTTACAATCGACCGGCACCGAACGGTCCGAAATCCGGGAACCGCTCTGGTCGTCGTCCGAAGAGGCGGTTACAGTGTTCAACAGAGGCTGCAACGACGTTTTGAGCTTATAGACGGCATTGATGTCGAGCCGCGCATCGACAGGCTCGCCCGTCCACTGAATCATCGAACCGCTCTCGATGATGAATTTCTTAGAAATGATATTCTGCAATGAGAAAAGAAAACTGCCTTCGATGAGCGTATAGTCGCCGTACATATTGAAGATACCGTTACCCGGATTGATATGCAGGTTGAGCATACCGTTGCCACGACCTTTCAGGGCACTGCCGACCGTCGGGTCGATCACCAGTTGGAAAGCGGTATTGTCCTGCACATTGAGAGCCATCGTAATATCCATCGTGCTGCCTGCGGCTTCCTTTTTACGCCCCTGCTGCTGGAAGAGCAGCTTCTTGCGCACCAGATAGTCGGTCGTATCGATCTGTTCAGGGGTGACGAACGTAACGAAATCGGCCGTTTTCGCATTCGACTGTCCCGACAGAGGCATATAAAATTCGGAATCGCCTTCGGTGGTAGCCACGATGTCCATTTTCACACCGCCCTTGCTGCCCGCGATCGTCGCCGAACCCGAAGCGAAAATCCGGCCGTAGAACAGGTCGTTATCCTTCGAAGTGGTATTGAGCACCATCAACTCTTTCGGCAGCACTTTCACCGAATAGGAGATATTGGACAAATGTTCCAGATTGAGGTCGATCGAGAAAAGGCCCTCGTTCTTCTCCGGATCGTACAGCGGCACGCCTTCGGCAATCAAATGATTGTTTTTAACCTCGATCACGGTCCGGGGCATCGTGTAGGTCACCTGCGTAAAATCCACCGTCGTGGTGAAATCGCGCACGGCGATCTGCCCGGAAAGGTTCGCCTCCTTACCGCTGCCGCGCAGGGCGATATCGACATCGGCATTGCCGCCGGTCCGCTCGACCACCCCCTTCAGCAGGGGATCGAGCGCCGAAAGTTCGACTGCGTCGAGGGTAGCCCGGGCGTAATAACGCTTTTGCGAAGGGGCGTAAAAACCACGAACGAGAGTATCGAGATTTTCCCGCTGCTGCACCAAAATACCCGCGCGGTTCTGTATGAAATCCCATCGGGACCGCAGCCAGATCGACGGAACGGCGAGATCGTTGATCGAAATGCTGTCCACAACGATATCGGCCTGCACCTCGCCGGCCCCGAGCACCGCTTTCATCGTCGCCGAACCGTTGGTACGACCGTCCACACGGTAGCCCATCGACGAGGTGAACTGCGAGAAGGGCGCCAACTCGAAATTATGCAGCGTCAATTGCACCGAATCCTGCAAACGACGCGATACGACGCCGTCGAGCAGCAGTTGCTGCCCGGCATTGACCATTCGAAAACGGTCGATTCGTATCCGGGAAGTATCTGCCGTAATACCGTCCGTATAGATATTCCAAGTCTTCTCTCCCCGGCTGATGTACGACGGCGTCAGCCGCAGATCGATCTGCCGGCCCGCAGGACCTCGTCCCCGGGCAAATTCCGAACGGAATCCGATCCGTCCGGAAACATCGCCGATAGTATCCGCGAAATCGGTAATCAGCTCCAGCTTGTTATCCTTGGCCCCTCCGCTCATTCCGACACGGCTCATGTGAAAACTGTTCAGATAAAGGTCCTCGGTCGAAGCCGCGAAAACGAGCGAGTCGCCCCGGTTATGGGCATCCAGATTCAGACGTGTCACCAGCATCCGGCCCCGCTCGATGTAATCCGAGGCCGCTTCGAACGAAAGTTTGTCGTTCGCCGGGTTGATCCGCAACAGCAACCGCGATCCGTCCGCGATCTGTAACCCGGGAGAAACGGCATTGACCAGCGGATTGATCTTCCGGACATTGACCGTAAGTTGGGAATATCCGTCAGCCAACTCTACCGTATCGGGATGCTGCGCCTGCCAGCCGGGACCGCCGTCAAGCGTCGGGACATAATCTCGGAAACGCTGTTGCAGGTAGGCGAACACCTCCTTGTAGGAGGTTTTCCCCTCGTAGTCGGCATCGACAAAATCGGAACGCAGACGAATAAACTTGTCCGACAAGCTGTTCCGACCCACGATCACAACGCTGTCGGCCGCAAGCTCGCGGTCGTTATAACGATAGGATACATCACGGACGAAGATTATTCCGTTCAGGTCGTCGAGCGTACGGCCGACGGCACGCGCAGCAATCCGGGCGGCAAGCACCGACACCGAATCGCGGCGATTCACCCCCAGAGCCGCCAGGTTCGCCTCCTCAAGGTCCAGCGCAAAATCGTAGCGGGGCCTCTGCTCATCGTTCAGGTCGAGCAGCCCTCTAAAATCGAACCGCAGATTCCTGTCCCGGGCTTCGATCAATCCGTTGAACTCCCGGTTCACCAGGTGCCCCTTCATACGGAGCGAATCGTAATCATATCCGTTGATCCCCAATCGCAGGATCTCGCCCGACACTTCGGCGTCGGAGTGTTCCGAGCTGAGTTCGCCGTTTACATGCACATTCAGAGAGAGGGGACCGAGCAGATCGTTTTCCAGCAACTCGCCCAGTTGCAGACTGGACGTTTTCACATCGCCCAGCACACCGCGACAGCCGTCGCGCAGCGAGCTCACCTGCAACAGGCAGGTCGCACCGCCGATCTCGGTCGCCAGCGCAGCATCCGCAGCAAAGGCCGTGAGCGTTCCGTCGAATTTGCCGGTAAGACCGATTTTGCCCGCATTTTTTGCAATACGCAGCACCTCGTCGGGCAAATTCTTGCCTGTGAGGGCAGCCGCCAGCCGATCGACATCCGCCGCCGAAGTCGTCAGTTCGGAAATGTCGGCCTTAAAATGCCCCTTTCCGACATCGGGCAGTCCCTGCGCCGCAAAATCGACCGACAGTTTCGTGTCGGCTCCCGTGCGGACCGAGCGCAGCGATCCCGACATATCGGCCACAGGGCCGCTCACATCAGCGTTCACGTCGGTCAGCGTCAGGTGCCAATCCTTCATTTTGGGCGAGAAATAGGCGATGTCGTCGGACGACAGCGTCGTATTGACGACCTGCGCCGTGATGTCCACCTCCTCGACGAAATTTTTGTAAAGGGCCCAGTCCAATCCGATCAATGAAAGCGAAGGCAACTCGATATTCGACTTCGCCGTCCGAATGTGTCCCTCCCGGATATCGATACAGCCGTTGGCGATGCAAAGACAGCCCGCCAGGTCTTCGACGACAAATCCGCTGCGCTCGCGCATCGCCAAACGCCCGATGTCGGTATGGATCACCGGACCGTCGATGGTGAAATTCTTCAGTTCGGCCCGGATGTCGATCAGGTGCATATCGGCGAAATCCACCCCGTACGACGGATTGCGGTGCTCCAGCCGTTCCATGCAGAAATCCAGCCCATCCGTTTCCAGACGCTCGATCTCCAGCCTGAATTTTCCCTCCGCCCGGGCCTTGTCCTTTTTGGAAAGTTTATCGACCACCTGCTTGATGTTCATCTCCCCGTCGGGAGTTTCGCGCAGGCAAAAACGGGCGTCCGACAATTCGGCCCGGCTGAAAACGAGCCCTCCCCCGAACAGGCCGAGGCTCTTGATCCGGGCATCCAGACGGCCGGCATAAAGCAACGTATCCCGTTGGAAATCCTCGACATAGAATCCGTCGAGCGAAACGCGGTAAAACAAGCCTATATCCACCCGGTCGATACTGATGCGGGTACCGAGCTTGCGGGAGATTATTTCCGTCGCCTCCCGAGCGACGAAATTCTGAGCGGCAGGAATCTCGAACAACAGGGCGACCAACAGAGGCAGAAAGATCAGCGCCAGCACGATCGCCGACACCATCTTGGCCAGTATGTTCACTATCCTGCGCATTATCCGACAAAACCGTTTTTAATAAATTGCAAATTTAAGCAAATTTCGGGATTTAACATCCGGCAGACCGGATATTTATCGTTAAAAGTCACCGTTCGAAGAACTTGCCGCCACAACCGGCAAAAATCCGCGTCCGATACGACACGGAACCGCAAACCTGCTGCCAATCATGTTCCGACGCTTTTCCGAAACCCGAACAAAGACCCGGCATCGGCCACCGCCCGATAATAAATACGGACATCGGCGAATCATTTCGGATTTTATTCCGTATCTTTGTTTTCATTTAGATACTCCGCCTCGGCAAAACACAATAAATTTGCTTTTGCGCTCGGCTTATTCGTATCTTTGACATAGTCTTGGATAGGATGCGCCTCGAAAAAATGGGAACTCGTTCCCATTTTCTCTCGGCTTTCACTATCTTTGTAAAGTTTTTTTTGCCACACAAAAACCACATGGACATCACCATTTTAGGCATAGAATCTTCCTGCGACGACACTTCGGCCGCAGTCATCCGCGACCGGACGCTCCTCTCGAACGTAATCGCCTCGCAGGCCGTGCACCAAAAATACGGCGGCGTGATCCCGGAACTAGCATCCCGGGCCCACCAGCAAAATATCGTCCCGGTAGTCGATACGGCCCTGAAAGAGGCCGGCGTGACGATCGACAAGATCGACGCGATCGCTTTCACGCGCGGCCCCGGTCTGCTGGGATCGCTTCTGGTGGGCGTATCGTTCGCCAAAGGACTCTCGATCTCCCACGACATTCCGCTGGTGGAGGTCAATCATCTGCAGGGGCACATCCTCTCCCACTTTCTGGACCTGCCCGACCGACAGCTTCCGCACCCCGACTTTCCGTTCCTCTGCCTGCTGGTCAGCGGAGGACATACCCAGATCGTAAAAGTGGACGGTCCGCTCGACATGCAGATCGTCGGCACGACGATCGACGACGCGGCGGGCGAAGCGTTCGACAAGTGCGCCAAAGTCATGGGGCTGCCCTATCCGGGCGGGCCGGTGATCGACAAACTGGCCAAGGAGGGCGATCCGCACGCGTTCCGCTTCGCCAAACCCCGCATCGAAGGTTTCGACTACTCGTTCTCGGGACTCAAAACCTCGTTCCTCTATACGTTGCGGGACGAAATGGCCGAAGATCCGAATTTCATCGAGAAAAACAAAGCCGACCTCTGCGCCTCGCTGCAGACGACCATCGTGGAAATTCTGCTCGACAAGCTCGTAAAAGCCTCCAAGGAGTACGGGATCCGCGACATCGCCATCGCAGGCGGCGTATCGGCCAATTCAGGGCTCCGCAACGGCATCACGGAGGAGGGAAGGAAACGGGGATGGCGCACCTTCCTGCCCGAATTCAAGTTCACGACCGACAACGCGGCGATGATCGCCCTGGCAGGATACTACCGCTACATGAACAGCAATATCGCAACCCTGGACATCGCACCCGTGGCACGGCTCGAGGAGCTCGAACTGACCATCGCACCGACAGCGGAACAATAACAGAAATACAAACTGTCCCGACCCTACATACAATATTTTTACGGACACCCGGGATCCAAAACTTACAAAAAGCTCCACTCTCCCCGCACAGAGCCGCCTTTCGGGAAAACCTGAAACCGATCGAAACATCCGCTCAAGGAGAACCTTACGAAAAAGCCGAATCGACAAACGATACGACACGATCGGCGGGCACGACGTACGGAGAGAAAGGAAAAATATAAATTCAAAGCAACTTTAACTATGAAAACATTGAAAATCGGCGATCTGCTGGCCCGTCTTCCCATCATTCAGGGCGGTATGGGCGTAGGCATCTCCCTCTCGGGACTCGCATCGGCCGTAGCCAATCAAGGCGGTGTGGGAGTGATCTCCTCGGCCGGACTGGGCGTCATCTACCGGGAACACTCCAAAGACTACAATACGGCAAGCATCTGGGGCCTGCGCGAAGAGCTGCGCAAAGCCCGTGAAAAGACCAAAGGCATCATCGGCGTCAATGTCATGGTGGCCATGTCCAACTTCGCAGACATGGTCAGAACGGCCATCGCAGAGAAGGCCGACATCATCTTCTCGGGGGCCGGTATGCCCCTCAACCTGCCGTCGTTCCTGACCAAAGGCAGCAAGACGAAGTTGGCTCCGATCGTTTCGTCGGCCCGAGCTGCCAAACTCATCTGCGAGAAATGGCTCGCCAACTACAAATACGTTCCCGACGCGATCGTGGTCGAGGGACCCAAGGCCGGCGGACACCTGGGCTACAAGCCGGAACAGATCACCGACGAACACTTCTCGCTGGAGCGGCTGCTGCCCGAAATCGTTTCGGAAGTTCGTCGTTTCGGCACGGCGCACGACACGCACATCCCGGTCATCGCAGCAGGCGGCATCTACACGGGCGAAGACATTTATCGCATCATGGAGCTGGGCGCCGACGGTGTCCAGATGGGCACGCGCTTCGTCACCACGGAGGAGTGCGACGCCTCGACGGAGTTCAAGCGGAGTTACATCGAAGCCTCTCAACAGGACATAGAGATCATCCAAAGTCCGGTGGGTATGCCGGGCCGGGCCATCCACAACTCTTTCCTGGAGCGGGTGAAACAAGGGTTGAAACAGCCCAAGAGCTGTCCGTTCAACTGCATCAAGACCTGCGACGTAACCCACAGCCCCTACTGCATCATCATGGCTCTCTACAACGCCTTCAAAGGCAACCTGTCGGCAGGATACGCTTTCGCCGGCGTCAATGCCTGGCGAGCCGAAAAGATCGAGAGCGTGAAAGAGCTGATGACGAACCTTATCGACGAATTCGACCGTTTCAGCCTGAAAAAACAGTTGGCGAAACTGAAAAAATAACGTTCGATAAAAGTACAAAATCCGTATGACACCTTCCGGTATTGCATGCCGAAAGGTGCTCATTTTCCCCTATCTCAATTTTTAGAACCTGCTCGAATTTTATGTAGAGATTATTTGAAAGCTGTTTTCGAGTAGATTCTTTTGGGGAGGTTGCGTAAATAGCGAACTATTTTCAGCACCTGCTGAAAGAAGATGCAGAAAAGAGGTTCAAAAAAGCCGAAACATTTTCTCTCGGCCAATGTCTAACTCATTTATAAAATTCAAAACAGACTCTTAAACGGAAATCGTCCGCCCCGGCTTTTTATACGGCGCAGACACACGAATCGATCTGCTCCCAATCCAATCTAAAAAGACGTAACACAATGAAAATATGAATAATAGTCTTTTATTTCCGCAATGAACAGAATACATGCGGTATAAAAAACGAAGCCGTTTGTTTTATCCTCCCCTCATTTTCACTACCTTTGCGCCACCATTTTTCAACCTTAAAATTAACCTTAAAATAAAAATTCGGAGATGATCGAATTCAGACCCGCACTTCTCACATCCCTGAAGCACTACTCCCGGGAGAAATTCACCGCCGACCTCATGGCCGGCATCATCGTCGGCATCGTGGCCCTGCGGGAAGATCGCGTCGTATTCTGCGGGGAGGAATTTGTTCTCTAAAAAACACTGCCGGTAATGATATCCTTGGCCGGAAAAGGTGTGCAGAAGGATGTGGGCGGGGGTTTCCTCGATATCCTCCCAGTAGGCGGGATACCAGAGCGCC
>OLVX01002360.1_pt1 | contig 13894 bp, 15 predicted proteins | sample 1673271 | NCBI WGS metagenome assembly OLVX01 (sample SAMEA3178939, study PRJEB25190) | human gut metagenome | biome: human gut; feature: human-associated habitat; material: faeces | place: Austria | collected 2013
AGCACCTCAAAAACACCATCATACACTAAATCAGTAAGTTGGCAGCATCACCGAGTTTCCCAACATCGAACGTTCCGGTAAAAGTAAAAAATGGTGACATTTGCGAGATAATAGATGGTCGAAATTGGGAAACTGAGCCAGTATCTGATTTTCTAAAAAGGGTTGAGGGTGATTTGTATCTTAGTGAAAGTGGGGTACCATTCGAATCTGCGGTATCACTAATCAAAGAAGATTCAGGCGAAATTGTTGGTCGAGCAACACTATATCCCGACAGACTTTCCAATCGGTACCACCCAGACAAAAGCATTTCAGGAACAGTTGCATCCCAGGGTGCTAAAATATGCACAGGCTCATTTCGAGGAGTTTTATTAGGAACGCCAGTACGGGCAGCAAGAGATTTTGCATCTCTGCTAGCATCGTCAGATGCGATACAAAAATGGGCAACAGAACAAGCCTCTTTATTGCAGAAAATTACATCTAAAGATGAAGAGCAGGAAAGTATTGCTGAACAAATTTCCTCACTCGGGGGTAATATTGGAGATTTAAAGTTTTGTGAAATTGGCGGGATATATTATAGTAAAAATGAGCTTCTTGATTTTTTGAAACAAAAAGATGAGGTATGGGTTGTTTTTAATGCCGCAGCTTCATTAGGACGGCCAACAGATAAACCATCCTGCAGAACAGATTATTGTATCTCAGTTGGTTATGGTGTTCGTGTATTTATAAACGTCCCAATTTGGGCTCGATCATTTCCTGAGTTCAAAAACCAAAAAGCATTGAATGAAATTGCACTTGAAATCATCAGTGAAGAATTTAACATTCCGGATAATGTTATGAAAAAAATCACTAAAATTGAAGATGGCCACTCGGTTTATGTAGCATCAGCTCCCACATGGCAAGGTGATGACGGAATCATAGGTTACGTTGACGGGCAATACTTCAAACGTAACATGAGTCTTGCTGACGTTGATCCATTTTTCATTCCGGAAGTTCAACGAAATAATGAATTAAATTAAGAGCACTCTACCTCAGAGTACAAAGCCTGATAAAACAAGTCCAAATCATGGACTTGTTTTATATTAATACTTGGTGCAACTCATTTCCACTCCAATATAAATATAGAAAACCCATCATTGAGAATAACCTCCAAATATTTAAAGGACTGAAAATATAGGTCAGACATAAAAAAGCCCGCAGTTACGCGGGCTTAGAGGTACTTTACTGCTTTTACGTGCAGGCTGTTGCCAGACGTTAAATCATTCCCACTCAATTATAAATTATATAAAAATAAACTTACAAAACAGCAAGTTACCAATAACCCTGCTTACTGAACCATGAAAAATACCACGTTCAAATCAGCGAAATAAAGCGCGCCCTGTATCGGCGTCATCAGACCTCGCGCAACCTTCCGAGGCCGTGGCCATCTGCCGCAACAGAATGGCTAGCTCAGCAGGGTTGCCTTCGCGGCAGACTTCAGCAAGCAGCTCCGCTGCATACGTCGGATGGGCGCGGAAGTGCTCGGCCATCGCCACGTCATGCGGTCTATCTTTCATTTCGTGTATCCTTTTCGATAAGTTAGCAAATAGCCCATATCAGCTCAGACTAAATCGTAACTCAATCGTTGGTCCGCGACTGTCGACGCATGTTCTCTACGGCAGCAATCAAATCAACGTCGGCCTTTGGCTTATCCCAGCGCGTCCAGAACGGAATAGTTGCGCTACGAGGTTCATGCTTGGGCTTAGACATTTTAATCCGTGTGGGTAGCAATGTTGCATCTCCCACAACGACAGCTTCACCTACGTCCAGCGTCGGCAGCACCTCCATCAACCCCTCCAAGCTCTCGGGCAAAAGTTGCTTAACCACAGATTGGTCTGTCTTATTAGCGAGACGCAAACTTATAATGTTGCTACATTGACTCAAAATGGTTGTACTCACATCAGAAGGCCTCTGGCTAACCACCATTAAACCAACACCGTATTTACGTCCCTCCTTCGCGATGCGCTCGTAGTTCTCCAAAGCCCGCTTTTCTAATGGTCCAGTAGAGGCTGCACTGCTGGGAAGGTACAAGTGTGCCTCATCACAAACGATCACTACTGGATGACGTCCATCACCATCTTTACCCGGATCGCTCCAGAACTGAATTTGATAGATCAACCTCCCAACCAAACCTACTACAACAGGTAAAATATCTGAGGGAACTTCTGAAAAGTCGATAATTTTGATACCTGGGTTTACGCCATCTGCAACATTTCCCGTACCGAGCAACTTACTCGCTAGTTCGTGCAATGCTTCATAAGTTTCGTATTCCTTGGGAGATTGATACATGAAGGCATAACGACGATCATTCATTTTTGTCCTCAACCGAATGAGGAATCGAGAGAGTTTGCCGTTCAATGGACCTTTTTCAGTCTTAGGCTGCCCCTTCTTCGCCCCAGTGACGTATTCTTCCCCAGTTGGAATAACTTCTTCATTTTTCTTATCAAGGGATTCAACCAAGTCATCTAATTTGTAAGGTACTGGCGTATCGACTGTAAAACCTTCAAGTAATTCATGTTTGCCAAGCGCCGCTATGGCAGCACGCTTCATCTCTACCACGGAATCCATAAGGGCCAGAGCCTGATTAGGTGCATTATCTCCCGAACGATCAACAAATACCGATTGCATCTCATCATAGGTCAGCAACCAGAACGGCAGAAAAATTGCACCATCCCCCTTCGCCTTAATATCGCTAATGCCCGCGATACGATAATGGGAAGCGAACTTCATACTGGAATATTCGCCATGTAAGTCAAGAACAACAATATTGGCGTGAGCTAGCTGCGCAGACTGTTCAAGTATGGAAGCAACAGTGAAAGATTTCCCTGAACCGGTGCTCCCCAATAACGCCGCATGACGTTGAAAAAGTTTATCACCGTCAATATAAGCACTAGCTTTGCCATCTAAAGTATAAGTACCCACTTTGAGCGGCGCGACTGCATCAGCTTTAGATGACGCGCTTAATATGCCCATAAAATCTTCGAGTGACTTTTCCTCAATAGGGAACACTGACCTATTAATCTCTGGCAATATAAATACTGCACGCGTAAATACATCCTTTCGCAGGCCATCACGAGAACGATAAGTTCCTACCAAACTTATAGAAATTCCATTTTCTTCTTGCGGCACTGCTGACAAATCAATTGTTTCATCTATTTCTGGAAACGAAGGCAACTCTACTGGATGTCGCCAAACTCTTTCGATAATTCCAATTAACCATTCATCTCCTACAGATTGAATAGCTACTAATCTTCCAACTCGTGCTTTCTGTAAACGCTGGCCGTCAGTCACTCGCACAGTTATTCTTGAGGTTTCAACACTGCGAACTTCGCCCAAGGATTGCTCTTCTGAAAAATTAAAAATACTCATCGCGCTCTCACTCCAGAAATTTTTTGAGGAAATCGTCAAGTTGCCAAAGAGGCTCGGACACTCTGAACTGCTCACCATTCCAATGACAAATAGCTCCATCACCATCCTTAAACAAAGCGATCACGTGAGGATGTTCACCGAGCAACCGATCAATGCTGGAGGTTGAATCACGAGTGACTATGATTGCAGGCATTCCAGCCGCCAAACGGTGTTTGATAACGCCTTGTAAATGATCATCGTTGAACCCGAAACCTATACACAGGAGAGCTTGAGCCTCCGCAAGCACCTGATTCATCTCAGTACGCATTGCGTCAAATAGGGTGTTGACTAATGCGTCTTGGTACTTCGAAGGGCCCGGCACAACAATAGCTCGCTCAGCAACAGATACGTCATTTAGTACTTCAATTGGTCCATCTTTTGTTGTCAACCAACTGATAGAACCGTGCGGTTTGTATAATCGCACCGTTTTACATAGACGGTGATCGACCTGCTGTTGGCGCTTCTCGGCTACTAACACTCGGCTGTATTGAGTTTGAAAAAGCGGATGAGGTCGCGGCCTACGCCGTCGAAACCCCATAAATCCAGTGTCTAACGGCAACTCTGCCAGGTCGCAAAAGAGCTCTAGCAGGGTATCGTAATTTGTCGTGATGACATGAATGCTTTCCGCATTCTGAGGAGATCCTAAAAATAGACGCTTCAGAAGGCGTGAGGGGGCGTGGTGGTCCGCTATTTTTTCGACAAGAATTTGCGCCTCTGCCGCTATTGCTTTATCAAGAATTAGCTTCGCTGTTTCCCCACGGATTGCCGACAAAATCTCATCCCACCCCGCCATTCCAAGTGGAATATTATTTAAGCCTGTCTCCAAATTCTCCTTTATCGCATTAATTGATTGGGTCCAAGCATTCCGTGCCGAATCCGTCGCGAGTGCGCCATAAACGTTATTAGCCAGATGCTCAGCCAACGCCCCCATCCCTGGCAGGCCATAACCACATGAGAACCCCGACCCAATAAGTAAAACAGGTGTTTTGCGGAAAACCCCTTGTATATTTGCAAAAAAATCCTCTGGTAGCTCGACTGCCGTCATACCCACCTACTTCAACAGCCCTCGAAGTGCGGAGGCACTTCGAGCAGCGAAGGTTAATTACAGAAAATCCTTATCCGCAATCATCACGAAGCTATAAGCATCGTGCATCTGCAACAGCAAGAATCTGAACGGACAGAATCCCCCCAACAAATTGTCATTACTGCATATTCATCATACACGCAGCAACTAATAAAAAAAGACAGCTTATTGCACATAGGTAAATTGAAAATGGGCCATACCAACAACTGTGAGAAATGACTCCTTTCGGTGCCCGTGGCTCCTTTGTCGCGGCAGCGACCGTCAGCCTCGCGGAGCAGGATGCCGTCGAACCGCAGGTGAGTAAGGGGCGGTGTTGGACTGGTGCGGGCTTGCCCGTACCGGTACAACACACATCCTGCCTGCTACCTCTCTGCGATTCTAAGCGACTGGAGCAGAATCGCCAGTAAAATATGGCGTAGTCGCGTACATTCGCGCTAATTCGCATACATTCGCGTAGCATCGCATTAATCAATTCTTCTAATCGCATAGAATCGCGTACATTCGCATAGAAACGCGTTTTCGACTGAGCTCATGAGCATCAAAGACGGTCTGACACCAAAAGGGGGGCTTTGAGAGGCCATCCCCTATGCCAGCCAAATCTAAGCCTTGTAAATTGCTAGACTCAGGTGAGAACATAGCCTCCGTTTACGCGCTTTTTTTCGAAACTCGATCATCAAGAAACAACGGAGTAATCATGGCACGAAAAACCCTCGCAGAGCGCCGTTCTGATGCCCTTTCGGAGCTTGAAATGGCGAAAGCCAGACTGGCAAAACTCGACAATGAGGCAGCAGAAAGAATCGGAAGAATTGCAATAAAGTCAGGATTGGTTAATCTTGAGCTGACGGACGATCAAGTCCGGGAAGAATTCGACAAAATCGTGGAAAGGATCAGCAAGGGGAATTGATCATGAAGACAGCTCACCGCATCAGCGCATTGGCCAATCAACTCAACGAACTGCAAGCCTGCCTCGGTCGAGCCAGCGGGCGGCCTAGCGACAGCGTTATGGAAGCCCAGCGCATAGCGGCCGAGCTGGCTTCTTCACTCGAAGATTGGCACCTTGAAACGCTACACATTCCTGAACCGGAGCGTGACCTCTACCGCGCACAGAATCCCTATTACGCTGCCCACTGACACCGCGCACTGCCCTATCAAAAGCTCACTTCGGTGGGCTTTTTTTGTCCGCAAAATGTATCAAAACGGACAACCAAGCTCGTTCCGCTCGTCATGAAAAACGCGATCAAAATCATAGCGTTGAGAAACAATCTCGTGCAGATTGACGGACAGTTTACGGACATAAATCATTGAATTCTATGCGGATACAAGATTATCCGCATATTTAAAACCGCCCCATATCGGTCAATAATCAAACCTCGGACGATGACAAAATGAGGTATTCGGTATGGAAATAGAATCGCAAAAAACGTCGGCTTATGCCGCCCGAAAATTCGGTCGAGGCGCGGCGCTCGCTCTAGCAATGGCAAGCGCAGGCCTTGGTGTAAGTCTCTACATGGCACCGGCTCCGGCCTATGCCATCTACTGCTCGAACTGCTCGACGTTCTATCAGCAGATGTACGAGTACGCCGAAGCGGTCAACACGCAACTGAACACGGCCCAGCAGTTGCAGACGCAGATCCAGCAGTACGACAACATGATTAAGCAGGGCATGTCACTGCCCAGCCGCATGTTCTACACCATCACTGGCGACCTTCAGCGCGTGGCCAGCGTCTACAACTCGGCGCAGTCGCTCGGCCGCAACATCAGCAATCTGGACGAACAGTTTCGCCAGCAGTTCAAGGGCTATGACAGCTATCTGAACTCGATTGGCCAAGGGCAAAACAACATGCCGCAGCGCTATCGGGACTGGGCACAATCCGGCTTCGATAACGCCCGCACGGCCATGCAGGCCGCTGGCGTAAATACAAGCACATTCGAGGATGAGAACGCGATGCTGGATCAGTTGGTGAGCCGTTCGCAGTCGGCCGTTGGCCGTCAGCAGGCCATTCAAGCCGGGAACGAGATTGCGGCGCAGAACGTGCAGCAGCTCCAGAAACTGCGCGATCTGGTGGCCACGCAAATCACCCTGCAAGGCAACTACATGGCGCAGCAAAACGAACGACAGTCCGTTAGCGATGCCTCCGAACAGCAATTCCGCAGCCGTGAAAATACACGCGGCCCGTCTGAGGGGTTCTAACCATGATGATTTCTAAGGCGCTGATTGCCGCCCTCTGCCTCGTCTCGGCCCTTGGTGGGTCGGCACTGACGGCCGTAGTTGTCACGAACACCGCCGCGCCGGAATGCGCAGCGGTCGGCAATGGCCATCAGGATGACCAATTCCGCAGCCGCCCAAACACTCGCGGCCCGTCTGAGGGGTTCTGACTATGCGACGTTCAACCGTTTTCGCACTTGTCGGTGCGGTGCTCTTGCTATCTGCAACTAGTGCGATGGCTGCCGGGGTTGATTTGGCGCAGAGCAACACGTCTATGAACAGCCTTCTGCGGCTGATTCAGAACGCTTCAAACCAATGGGCACCGCGCCTGCATGACTACGCCTTGTGGCTCTTGGGATGCCTTGCCGTCATCCAGTTAGTTTGGACATTTGCTCCTTTGGTCATGCGCGGAGCTGAGCTGAGCGACATCCTCCATGAGCTGGTGAAATTCATCCTCGTGATAGGGTTCTTCTATGCGATGCTCGATCACGCGACCGAGTGGGCCATCGTCAACAGCTTCCGGCAGGCCGGGGCGCACGCGGCAGGGTTGGGTAGTGCGGAGCTGATGCCGGGGGATATGTTCTCAACTGCTGTGGACTTTTCACGGCAGGTGCTGACGGCCGGTGTTTCGATGTTCAGCCCAATCACATCGGTTGTAGTGGCCGTATCTGCATTGATCGTCCTGATGTGTTTTACGTTTATAGCGGCTCTGGTATTCGTGACGCTGGTAGAGGCCTACGTCATCATCAATGCCGCCGTCCTGTTTATGGGTTTCGGTGGCTCTCAATGGACACGCGAATATGCACTGGCTCCCATTCGCTATGCCGTTGCGGTAGGTGCCAAGCTGTTTGCCCTGACTCTGATTGTGGGTCTGATCATGCAGGTTTCCGCAGAATGGTCGGCAGCCTACACCAACGACGAAGCGTCGTTGATGACCTTGGTCGGCCTGTCTTTGGTGTGCGCCTACCTGACCAAAACCATCCCTGAACTGATCGGCGGCATGATTAGCGGCACGTCGATGGGCGGCGGCTCTGCAATTGGGGGCATGGCCGCAGCCGGTGCAGCCGGTGCAGCGGCCGCAATCGCTACTGTTGCAACAGCAGGGGCAGCAGCCCCGGCCGCAGGAGCACTAGGGGCCGCAGGAACTGGCGGAGTCGCTGCCAGTGCCGCGGGTGGTGGACTGGCCTCCGCACTGAACGCCAGCATGGCAGGCGGCAGTACCGCAGGGGGCATCGGTGGTGCGACGGGCGTCGGCAGCGCTGGAATAGGCGCAAGCACAGGAGGGGGCAGCGGTGCGGCCGCAAAGGCCGCAGGTTCTCGCGTCGGGGGTGGTGCCGCGTCAGGATCGGCGAATCCAGTGTCGGCGGCCGCTTCGCCTGCTAGCCAAGAATCAGGCAGCGGCTTGAAGCAAGCCGCCAAACAGGCCGGAAAAGCTGCGAAGAGTGGTGACGACGATATGGATCAGCAAGCCGTCGCGCAGCAACGGCAGATGACACCAAAAGAAGGGACTGGCGGCAACGGCAAGGCTGTTGCGCAGGGCGCCGAGGTGGCCACACGGGCGCTTGGCGTGCTGGGCGCTATCAGCGTACCCGGCATGGAAAGCTCCCACGGGCTTTCGCTCGGGGGCACCGGATCTCCCCCTCCAGTCCCCGGCAGTGACAGTCCAGCGCCTGATGACGGCGCTGAGCCGACTGCACAAGCGGAATCCAACATTATTCGTCCGGCATCGGACACCACTAGCACCGGAGACGTCGGCGCGATCAATGTGCCCGGCATGGCTTCTAGTGTTAACTCTCAATCGGAGACGTAATCATGATGAACGATATATTTTTTGGCCTGATGATGCTCGGCGGCTTTTTTGTGCTCGGTATTGGTATGTGGGCGCTTGGCCAATGGCTGCGACGCAAAGGCTTCGGCCCGCAGCTCGATGCACTGGATAAGCAGTACACGGCACTACAGCATCGTGTGAACCGATTGGCTCTGCCTGCCGCTGCGCATTTCTACGGTGGCATGGGTATGCTTAATCGCATGCCACTTTTCGGCAGCAAGAATCAGGTGGTACTGGTAGAGCGTGTGAGAATGGCCATCCTTCAGATGGAAGAGGAAGAACGGCAGCGAGGCAGGGTCATCAATCGCTGACGAGCACAGCCAGTTCCATCACCCACAACCCCGCCTGAGCGCGGGGTTTTGTTTTCCTGCCGCAGCAGCTCCGTCTATTACACACCGCGAAAACGGCCTGTATCTCGCTCTACTGAATTTTTCGTGCCGGGCGCTAAACCCCATAGGAGGTGGTGAAAAAACACGCCTGTGGGCCATACATGGCCATTTTGCGACGCATTTACAGCTCATTAGCCAGTCTTGGCGCTGCCTCGCCCTTTTTTTGGTGCCTGCCCTTCTTGGGTCTGACCAGGTGCAAATGGCGCGGTGGGTAATGCACGGGCTACTCCCGGCTGTGCCGGACAAAAGCGTCGGGCGCGTAAAATCTGGCACCAAAGGAAGGCTCCCTGCGGCAGCCGACTTAGTGTTAGCAACTACAGTTGACACTCGCCCAATTAGCAACTATAGTTGACACATGATCGAGCTAATAAAAACCGACCTATTCGACCGCTGGCTTGTCGGCCTTCGTGATCGTCAGGCCCGTGCGAGGATCGAGGCGCGCATTCGGCGTTTGAGCCTTGGCAACCCCGGCGACGTGAAGCCGGTAGGCGAAGGCTTGTCGGAAATGAGGATCGACCACGGCCCCGGCTATCGCGTCTATTTCATGCGGCGCGGCCCCTTGGTGGTGCTGCTGCTTTGTGGAGGCGACAAGAGCAGTCAGGAACGGGACATTGCCCTAGCCAAGACCATTGCAGCGCAGTGGAAGGAGTGACCAAGATGGAAGTCAAATTCAGCCGTTACGATACGGCGGACTATCTCAAGACCGAAGACGATATTGCGGCCTATCTCGATGCCGTGATGGAGGACGGCGACCCCGCACTGATCGCGGCGGCCCTTGGAGACGTGGCCCGTGCCCGCAACCTTAGCCAGCTTGCCCGCGACGTGGGCATGAGCCGCCAAGGGCTGGACAAGGCCCTTTCAGGCGATGGCAATCCGAGCCTCGCAACCGTGGTGAAAGTCGCTCAGGCGCTTGGCCTGCGGCTTGCCTTCAAACCGACCCACGGCGGGGCCGCACCGGCCGCAGGGGCCTAGACCGTCGCCCTCCCTTTTTGGTGCCCAACGGCCGTAGGCCGACCAAGAGCAGCAAGCGATGAGCTGCGCCATCAAGGCGCGGCGCTTAGCGCGGATGTTGGAGATTCTTAGAGAATCTTGGATAGAATTTGCGAACGGCCCGCAAAGGCCCGCCGTTGCTGGGTTTTCAGATACTGGCCGGGTGCCGTTAAACAGGGGGTTGGGTACTGTTAAACAGGGGGTGAGGTGCCATTAAACAGGGGGAGCAGCGTTACGGTCGGATGCCTTGGGTCGCCCGTTTCCCATTTGCCCTTAGCGTACTCGTCCAGCCTCCAACCCACGGCAGCAAGCTCGGCCAGCGCCTTGGGGCGGAGCGAACGCCTTTCATGAGGGAGGGGAGCTGCCGCGAAGCGGTGGGAACCCCGCAAGGGGCCACGCTTTTGGATCGATTTCGCACGAATAGGAGTTCCGAACTATCGGATGGGGGCCATCGACTTATGCACAGGCAAAAGGGTTTTAAATAGTTTTATATATAGTTTTAAAAGATTTAGCGTAAAAAGAAGGGAATTTAATCTTTTAATTCAATGAATTACGAGCGATGCCGGTTCCTAATAGACGGATACCGGTTCCTAATAGACGGCGAAACGGTTCCTAATAGACGGTTTCAGGTTCCTAATAGACACTCTATCCACAGCGTGGCGGGTTGTTCCCACTTTGTCCGTCAACTGTCCGTCAATCAAAATGAAAAAAGCCCGCAACGGGGCTCTTTTGCGATCTCCCTCACCGTCTATTAGGAACCGCCCAGCGGTTCCGACGAGGAATTGCGGTGCCTCATGACCAGTAGAGGGCCATCCTTCCCCGCTTCTTCGCACAAGGCATATTCAGGCAGGTCATCGGCTTTGATGATCCCGCGAAGGAAGAAACAGAATTTTTTGAACGAGCCACCGCTTCCACTGCGTTCGTAAAGGGTCTTGAAAGCCCATTTAGCGCTATCCCTGCCTGCGGCACGGCGAGCCAGTCGGTAGATAAAGCGTCCTATGCCCGGCTCGATCAGAAAGTAGTCCCGGTGTACTGTAAGTACCTCCGGCCGCTTGCCCTCGGTGACTTCTCGATAAATCCACTCCGGGGCTTCAATCTCGACAGAACTTATCTTCTTGGTGTCCGTGCGTGACAGAACACGATAGCGCGCGATCAGCCCCTCGGCTTCGGTTGTCCGGAACTTGCCGCTTTCGCGCACTGTCTTGATGGTAGTACCCCGCAACCGATCTAGCGCGGCTTCCACTCCCTTAACCTGACTACTACCGTTACCACGTCGGGCAAATCTGAGGATGTCGCTAACATGCAGCCGAAACACTCTCCCCGGCTTGCCACCCTTTCCTTCTCGATAGCGGTTCATAGCTTCGGTCAAGTGAGACACCATCATCAGCACAATGTCGTAGTCCCAAACGGAGGCCATTCCGTGCGCTCCTGCGGACACTTCCACGTATCCATCCGGCAGGTCGTAGCGGATCAGTTCTCCGGCTCGCTTGTCCTTCTTGGATAAACGGAACACGGCCACATCCATGACGCTGCGATTGTCGCGGCCGCCCACGTCATAGAGGCTGGGCGCAAAAAAATCTGGCTGAGCGTCGCCTTGTGGAGGCTTGCGGACAAGTGACAACGCTTTGTCCCGCTCTTTTGCCCTTTCCATCTGTTCATGCACGGTCGAGACGTTAGACGGTCTACCGCGTTCAGCAGCCGGAGTTCGGTCACTGTTCCGCTTCCTGATATTTTCAAGGCGTTCCAGTAGCCCGCCAGAGTCGCCTATTACCGCGCCTATGGGCTTAAGACCGCTGTTTCGGCTACTCATGCACGGCCCAACCGGAGCTGTATTAAGCCCAGTACAAGCGGTCTACTCGTAAATGTCGCCTGCAAGTTGGCCGCCACAATTCAGGCCCCCATTCCGGGACGAGGGGCCGGGCTGGAATGTTTGCACGCATCAATCCATGCCTCGACCTCCGCCAAATCCCACACGACCTTGCGGCTACTGAGCGCAATGCGCTGAGGAAATTTCCCCTGTTTTTCAAAGTTGTAGATCGTGCGCTCGCACAGCGGAATCATCTCCAGCAGTTGCTTTTTGCTAATGAGAACTTTACTTGCTCTCCCTAATTCTTTTTCCACACCGAATACCTCGTTTTGTCATCATCCGAGGTTTAATTATTGCTACACAATTCCGGAAAATTCCAGCATCTACGATCATATTTTTCAATTAAATCAATCACTTAGTGTCCGTAAATTCATCGTTTGACGGACAATCTTGATAACGCAAACCGCTGTTTTAATTAGGTTTGCAATAGGCACTTAAAGCCAATTTATCGCGTCCGGAAATTCATACGTTTTACGGACAAAAAAAATACCCACCGAAGTGGGCATTTCGCGACAAAATGCAGGTCTCAAGGCTCCGAATCAGTCCTTGGGGCGAGGTTTCCTGAGTGTCCACTCGTCAATCATGTCCGCCCAATCCTGTAGCATTGCCCGGCGCTGATCGCGGTACTCGGCCTTGTTGTAGACGGCTCGAACGCCCTTCTGTTCGTGCGCAAGGCACTTCTCGATCCAGTCAGTGTTATAGCCCGCCTCATGCAGCAGCGTGCTGGCTGTGCGCCGCAAGTCGTGCGGTCCGAACTTGCCAAGCGACTGCCCTTCCTTCTGAGCTAGACGATAGGTCAGCGTGAGCACCTGATTGAGCGTGGCGCTGCTCATCGGCAAGTCCGAGTCATAGCGAGATGGCAGTACGTACTCCGAACCGCCCGCGAAGGTTTTCAGGGCAATGAAAATGTCCAGCGCCTGCCTAGACAGGAACACCAAATGGGGGTTGCGGCGTTTCATCCGTTCCTTGGGGATTGTCCAGAGCGCGTCGGTGAAATTGATCTCGCTCCACGTCGCGTTAGTTAGTTCGCTTTTGCGTACCATCGTCAGCAACAGCAGCTTGGCGGCCGCCCGAATGGAAGGCGTGGTGCCAATGCGCTCCATGTACTGGTACATCAAGCCGATTTCATCGGGCGTCAGTGCTCGATCTCGCGGCTCGAACTTGGCGATGGTCGAGGGGCGCACCAGATCGGCCGGGTTCTCGACCTTCTGGCCGCGTTCGATGGCCCAGCGGTAGACCTGCAAGACGATCTCTCGCGAATGCACCGCTGTTGCCGGTGCGCCTCGTTCTACGATGACGTCTGTCAGCGCTCGCAAGTCCTCATGGGTAATCTCTACGAGTTTTTGGTTGCCAAATTTCGGCTTTAACTCGCGTTCGTAGACCGAGCGGCGCATGTCTCGGGTATTGGGCGCCATCTGATAGCCGCGCAACCACTTCTCGGCCCACGCGCCGAATGTCTCTGCATCCTTGACGCGGGCTTTGTCCCGCGCCTTCTCCTTGGCCGGAGATTTCCCTGCGGCGATCATCTTCTTGGCTTCGCCCAGCCGTTCGCGGGCTTCCGCTAGTGTGATCCCTCCGACACCGTAACGGCCGAAGGTGATGGTCTCCTGCCTGCCGTGGATCGAGTAGTTGTAGCGGAATGAAATCGAACCCGCAGGCGTGATGGCCACGTAGAGGCCGTCACGGTCATTCACTTTGTAGAGCTTGTCCTTTGGCTTGAGGTTGCGCAGCTTGGTATCAGTCAGCATGATCGGGTTGGGTTTCCTCTCAAAAATACCATGCTCAAAAAGCCCCACAAATCCTCAAAAAACTTCTTTTTTTCAAAGCAGGGCTGGCACAGTTTGTATGGGTAGCCAAATGGCAGGTTCCTTCCGCAGACCATACACCTCCGTCTTTTCAATTTCTTTTCCCTGATCGTATCTGTCAGCTCTTTTGAGATTTCCTTTTTTCTCTTACGTATCAGATTCTTATCCCAGTTTTGTCTCCCCGGCATTCCAAAAAGACGGACGAAACTGTGGAACATGTCATATTTCTGATAAGCCATTTCTCCACCTCCGCAGCCCTGCCTGTCCCATGTTTGCAGTGG
>OLVX01002365.1_pt1 | contig 13874 bp, 14 predicted proteins | sample 1673271 | NCBI WGS metagenome assembly OLVX01 (sample SAMEA3178939, study PRJEB25190) | human gut metagenome | biome: human gut; feature: human-associated habitat; material: faeces | place: Austria | collected 2013
AATATAATAGAAGCACCTTAGAATTTTAGGAGGTATTTTTTATGTCCGAGATCCACAACACCAATGCACCTGCCCGCCGGGGGCCCAAGTGGCCCGTGAAGGCCATGGTCACCTGCGCCCTGCTGACGGCTATCAGCGTGGTGCTGGCCCGGTTCCTGATCCCCACGCCCAACGAGGTGACCCGTTTCTCTCTGGAAGCGGTGCCCATCTTCCTGGCAGGGATGCTGTTCGGGCCGCTGCCTGGGGCGCTGACAGGCTTTGCCGCCGATTTCATCGGCTGCCTGTTCTCCCCCTATGGCTACAATCCCATTTTCTGCGTGCCCCCCATTCTGTATGGCCTGTGCGCCGGGCTTTTCCGTCCCTGGCTGACCCGCAGGTGCAGTCCCCTGCGTCTGGCGGCGGCGTTTTTGCCGGCGGTGGTTCTGGGGTCCATCCTGTACCAGAGCTTCGCCCTGGCCATGATCTACGGCGGCGAGGCCAGGCAGGCGTACTTTTTGGCCCGGTTGGCGGCGCGCAGCGTGCAGTTCTGTCTGCAGGCGCACCCATCGCAGCTCGCCTTCACGCCCGAAGCCTCGTCGAGCTTCGCATCGGCGTCGAACAGGCCCACGAATGCCGTGACGCTTTTCGCGGGAATGAGCAAATTCGATTCCGTCGCCACCATGCCAAGGCGTTTGTCGGCCGCAAGCACACGCACGATTTCCGGCTGAAGCGCAAGCGGCAAATCGCCATAGCCGGGGCTATAGCGCCAGTTCGTGCGCATGCCTCGCTTCGCGGCATCGGCAACCACGGCCGCTTCGCACGCATCGGCCACACTTTCCACGAGCGAACTTCCCGCCGCACCGTAAATGGCCGCGTCGAGCGCGCTCTGCGCTTTCCGCCGCGCCATGGCGGTCTCGTTTGCCATGCCAAGCGTGCAAACCAGAACGGCGCACTCCGCAGCGCCTTTCAAATGGCGCGCGATATCGGCGCCCTCGAGCACGAGCGAGCTGCCCGCAAGCCTCACGCCCCGCTCGCATGTCTCAATGGGAAACGAGCGAAACACGAACCCCGGTCGAGCCTCGCGCTCGCATGCCGCGATGTTCTTGTCGATGCGCGCCTCCATCTCGGCATCGAGCGCTTGCCCCGCGTAGCCCAAATAGCGCAGCGCCTCTGCCCTATTAACCCTATAGTCAGGCAATTTGCAGCCAAGCATTACGCAATCGCACCCGCGTCACGCAGCGCCTGAACGGCGGCTTGTGCGATATCGGGGCGATTCATGGTATAGACATGCAGGCCGTCGACGCCTTCTTTCGAGAGGCCCACGAACTGCTGGCACGCATAATCGATACCCGCCTGGCGCAGCGCCTTCGGGTCGTCTTCGTAGCGCGCGAGCAGCTTGATGATGGGCGACGGCAAGCTCGCGCCGCACATGAATACCATGCGCTGGATTTGCGACTTCGAAAGAAACGGCATGATGCCAAACGTGATAGGCACGGTAATGCCCGCCTTGCGCGCGGCATCGAGGAATCGCAGCGCAAGCTCGTTATCGAAGAACAGCTGCGTGACGAAGAATTGCGCGCCCGCGTCCTGCTTTTCCTTCAAATGGCGAATGCTCTCGTCGAAATCGAGGCAATCGATATGTCCTTCCGGATACGCCGCCGCGCCTATGCAAAAACCAGCCTCGCGCGCAACGGGAATCAGGTCTTTGGCGAATTTGAAATCTTTCGGGGTCGCTCCCGGCACCGCGTCGCCGCGCAGGGCGAGCACATTTTTAATACCCGCCGCCTTCATCGATGCAAGCACGGAATCGATGCCCGCGCGATCGGCATTCATGCACGTAAGGTGGGCCATCATGTTCAGGCCGTATTCGTCTTGCGCCATTTTCGCCACGTCGATCGTACGCGAGGAATTGCCCGACCCTCCCGCTGAATACGTAACGGAGACAAACGACGGCGAAAGCGGCGCCAGACCGCCGATAACCTCGCGGGCTTCTTCCACGGGAAGATCGCCTTTCGGAGGGAAGATTTCAAACGAAACAGGCAGCTTCTCGCCACCAAAAGCATCGATGATGTGCATGCGAACTCCTTTGCGCAAAACAGCCCATCGTTTTGCTTCGACCCACCGCTTCTGCCTTGCCGCTTGGCGATTCATTCCTTATGGCTTACCGCGAATCGCCTCGTGGGTTCGACATCCCAAGCGAAAGCATCGCCATTGGGCGCTTGACGCGAAATCAACGCAGGCAAAGCGCGCCGCTTGCTTTCGAAATCGAGCAAAATCGAGGGGTCGATGCAAAAAACTACCAACTTAAGTGATATGGATAATAGCGCTTTATCGCGATGGAGTAATTTGCGGCGGCAAGAAATGCACGAGAAATCGAGCGCCAACCTTGCGTCCAAAATGCAGCAAATCCGGCATGGACCGTCTCCACGCCGGGTTGCCTTCTTTTTCATACATTATTCGATGGTTCGGCCTTCACACTGGTCGGTTCGCAACACGCGAAGAATATCGCCCGCGCGCAGCTCTTCCCCACAATCGAACGAATACGTCTCCATCGTTCGATTTGCCACATTAACGGCGCACAGCGTGCCGCCCGCAACGCGCGGATCGGCGCCGGCAAGAACGCCCTCGCGGCGGCGCTCCACATCGTCGGGGCTCGCGTCGTCGGCGGCGTGCCACACCAAACGCGTAGGCTTAATCGTGAACACGCCGCGCCCAGGCGAGAGCACCTCAAGGGTTTCGCCTTCGAAGAAACGATTGCGGCACATCACGACCGCCCGATGCGTCTGCGCAGGCGATGCAGCCAACCCGTCGATAAACGAGAGGCTCACGCACCCCTTCTTTTCCGCATAGGGGTCCGACGCGATTGCCTGGCGACGCGCGGCGATTCCGGCCTCGGGCCACGGCTGAATCTCGGCAGCGTAGCAACCGGGCGCATCCGCCTGGTTGGCAACAACGGCCTGCGGGAACGGGCGCGAGACATTGCCCGCGGCCTCGCCCGTCGCTGGCGATGACGCATCCACCTGCCCACCCGCCGCCAACGAGGGCTCGTTCTTTCCGCACGAAACTACACGAGCGACCATTTGGTAATCGCGCGCATATTCCTTCACGCCCTGGTTTTGACCAGGGGTGCCAAAGTAAAAGCCCGTCGAATACGGACGGTGGCTCGTAGTTTCGAGCTCGGCCTGCCACGCATCGGCAGGCTCGCCATCGAGCACATGGCGATACGCGTTCACGGCCGACGCCACATAATAGGCGCCTTTCGCGCGGCCCTCGATCTTAATGCTGTCGACGCCCGCTTCGGAAAGCTCGCGCACATGGGAAAGCATGTTCATGTCCGTAGAGCTCATGATGAAGCTGCCGCCGTCTTCCTCGATAACCGAGAAAGGCTCGCCCGGACGCGTTTCTTCCACAACCGTGTACTTCCAGCGGCACGGCTGCGCGCAGTGTCCATTGTTCGCACCACGCGAGGGGCTCACCATGTAATCGCTCATAAGGCATCGACCCGAATAGGCCATGCACATGGCGCCATGCACGAACGCTTCGATTTCCAAATCGTCGGGAATGCTTTCGCGCATACGAGCGATATCGGAAAGGCTCATTTCGCGCGCCACAACAACGCGGCTCACGCCTAAATCGTAATACGCCTTCGCAGCTTCGGCGTTCATGCACGATGCCTGGGTTGAAAGATGCAGCTCGAGCTTTGGTGCGACACGCTTGCATACGGAAAGCGCACCCATGTCGCTCACGATGGCCGCATCCGCGCCTGCATCTTGCAGCATGGCGAAGAAGTCTGGCAGCGCCGCCACGTCGCCGTCTTTCATAAGCGTATTCGCCGTCACGAAAACCTTCACCCCATGCTCGTGGGCGAATTTCACGGCGGAGGCGATGCCCGCATCATCGAAATTCGAAGCGCGGCGACGCATGCCAAAACGCTTGCCCGCCAAATATACGGCGTCGGCGCCGAAATGGACGGCGCATTCCAACTGCTCCATGCCGCCCGCAGGCGCCAGCAGCTCCATAGGTCGCGCCATGCCGGCGCAGGTGTGTTTCAGAGAAGTAATCATGGCCACAGCATATCAAAAGGACGACGAAAGACGCTTTACAAACGAGCATGCAAACGACAACCGCACGACCACATGCAAAAGGCTCCCTTCAATGAAGGAGGCCTTGAACAAAACCGTCAGCACTCAAAGAGCGATCGCCGCGCTGAGCTTAGCTGTTTTCTTGTGCTTCTCGATGCCGCCCATTCCCGATGCGTCCCCACCCTTCCTAAAGGGAAATCATGCCGCTGAAACTCTTCCCACAAACGCTAAGTCGACGGTCTCTACTACGTCCAAAAGGCTCCGCCCATACGCGAGTGCGCTATGATGGAGCCATTGAAACCACGCGACGGGAGGCATCGTGAACGATAAAGAACGCATTCGTTTGACCGAGCTCACCTCACGTGGCGGTTGAGCGGCGAAGTGGGGTCCGGGAGACCTCGAACGCATTTTGAAAGACATCTCCATTGCGCAGACGATGCCGCCCGAAGCCATGCTCGGCTTCGACACGGCCGACGACGCTGCCGTATGGCGAATCGCGCCGAATATCGCGGGCATTTTGACGATTGATTTCCTTACGCCTATCGTCGATGAGCCCTACGACTTCGGGCGAATCGCCGCCGCCAACGCGCTTTCCGACGTTTTTGCCATGGGCGGCGTGCCCAATGTGGCGCTCAACGTGGTCGCCATGGATTCAACCCTGCCTGAATACGTGCCGCGCGATATGCTGCGCGGAGGCCTCGAAAAAGTCATCGAGGCGGGCGCCGTTATTATGGGCGGCCACTCCATCGACGACGAGGAACCGAAATACGGCTTGTGCGTTTTCGGCACCGTCGCCCCCGACGCGCTCGTGCGAAACGAAGGCGCAAAGCCGGGCGATACCCTGTACCTCACCAAGCCGCTCGGCACGGGCATCGCGAGCGCGGGGCGCAAGGTCGGCATTCTGGACGACGCCGCGTTCTCGCCAGTCGTCGAATCGATGGCCGAACTCAACCGCGCTGCGGGCGAGGCGATGGTCGCCGCCGGCGTGCATGCCGCGACCGACGTAACCGGCTTCGGCCTTGCAGGCCACCTGCACGAAATGCTCTCTGCAAGCGCGTGCGCCGCGAGCATCAACTGGAGCGGCGTGCCAACATTTGCGGAAACCGTCGATCTTGCGCGCCAATGGTGCCGCCCGGCGCGCTCGTTTTCCGTGGAAGACTTTGCGCAGCCGTTTTTGCACGTGCCCGACAATCAAATGGGCGAAGACGCCACTGCCGTGCTATGCGACCCGCAAACGTCGGGCGGCATGCTCTGCGCCATACCGTCCGAAGCGGCCGCAACTTTCGAAGAGGAGTTCGCGGCACGCTGCGGCCGCACGCCCGCAAAAATTGGCCGCGTGATAGAGGGCGAATCGGGGCACATTCACGTAGTGGAATAATGTTCGCCTATAAGAACTTTGTCATATATGCCGCAAAGGAGAATTATGGCAACCGAAAAGAGCCTCAATGAGCGCATGCGCGCGCTGCCCAAAGTCGACGAAGTCGTAGGACTCGTCGAATTAGGCGACGCCATTCGCGCATGCGTTCCCGAAACCGCCATAACCGATGCGGTGCGCGCGAGCATCCAAGCCATGCGCGAACGCCTGCTGCGAGGCGAAGACGTCGACATCACTTCGCACGCCGCCGCACGCGAGGCCGAATGCCGCGTGCGCGCACTCGCCCGCCCCTCGCTTCGCGCCGCGGTAAACGCCACGGGCGTCATTCTGCACACCAACATCGGCCGCAGCCCCTTGGCGCAAGAGGCCCTCGACGCCGTTGTCGACGTGTCGCGCGGCTATTCCACGCTCGAATACAGCGTCGAGAACATGGCGCGCGGCAGCCGCCACGACCACATCGAGTCGCTTGTATGCGCACTCACCGGCGCCGAGGCGGCCATGGCCGTCAACAACAACGCAGCCGCAACCCTCATGGTGCTTTCCGAATTCGCAAAAGGCCACGAGGCGGTGGTTTCGCGCGGCGAACTCGTTGAAATCGGCGGATCGTTCCGCATTCCTGAAATCATGGCAACCTCAGGTGCCAAGATGGTTGAAGTCGGCGCCACCAACAAGACTCACGTATTCGATTACGAGCGCGCAATCACGAGCGACACCGCGATGCTTTTAAAGGTGCACACCTCGAATTACCGCATCGTGGGCTTTTCGGAAAGCGTGACCGCCCGCGATTTGGCGGGCGTCGCGCGCGCCGAGAACGCACGCCGCGCTGCCGCCGACGCGCACGACCGTGTGGTGGTGTATGAAGATTTGGGCTCTGGGTCCCTTTTGCCGCCCATCTTGAACGCGCCCGACGCCGAACCTACCGTAGGCCAGTCGCTTTCGGGCGGCTGTGATTTGGTGTCATTCTCGGGCGACAAGCTGCTCGGCGGCCCACAGGCGGGTATCATCGTGGGCAAGAAAGCCTATATCGACCGTCTGAAGAAAAATCCGCTCGCACGCGCCATACGCCTGGACAAGATGACGCTCGCTGCGCTCGAGGCCACGCTGCGCCTCTATCTCGACGGCACCGCCTACGAACGCATTCCCACGCTGCGCATGCTCAATGCAACGCTGGGAGAAATGCGCGAAGCCGCCGACGCTCTGGCCGCCGCTATCGAAAAGCGCCTTCCGAGCGGTTGCGCAAGCGTCTCGGTCGTGGAGGAATTCGAAAAGGCCGGCGGCGGGTCGCTTCCCACCCTCGATATTCCCGGCGCCGCCGTGCGCGTCGATTACCTGCGCGGCAACGCGAACGACTGCGAACGCGCCATGGGCAACCGCGCGGGCGCACCGGTACTGGCGCGCACCAAACACGAAGGCACCCTGTTCGACGTGCGATGCCTGCTGCCTGGCGACGAGCAGATTATCGCCGACGCGCTTGCGGAATACTTCAAAACACTGGATTAGGTCACTCTTCCAACGCCCCTCGCCGAGACGAACGAGGGGCGTCTTCAACCTACGCATCGGTAGCGGGAAGGGACACCCGTGCTCAAACAGTCCTGAGCTCGCACAAACGCCCCACCGAGGCGTTCGGCTCGTGCGGAACTGCGCCGGAGTCCCTTCCCGTCACCAATGCCGAGCCCTTCACAATTGAAAGAAGGCATCCATGTCTACCCACGAATACAACGAACCCTCTATCGTCATTGGCACCGCGGGCCACATCGACCACGGCAAATCGACGCTCGTACAAGCACTCACCGGCACCGACCCCGACCGCTTGGTAGAAGAAAAGCGTCGCGGCATCACCATTGAGCTGGGATTTGCTCGACTCGACTTGCCAGGCGGCGCTTCCGTCGGCATCGTCGACGTACCCGGCCACGAGAAGTTCGTGCGCCAGATGATCGCCGGAGCCACGGGCATCGATGCCGCCATTTTGGTCGTGGCGGCTGACGATGGCATCATGCCCCAAACGCGCGAGCATCTCGCCGTACTGCGCCTGCTCTCGGTGCCGCAAATTGTCGTAGCGCTCACCAAATGCGACATGGTCGACGAGGAATGGGTCGAATTCGTGAGCGGGGAAATTCATGCAGCGCTCGCCTGCGGCCCCTATGCCGAAGCGGAAATCATTCCCGTTGCCGCTCGTCAAGGCCGCGGCCTTGACGAGTTGAAAGCCGCGCTCGCGAATATCGTATCGAAGCAGCAGCACGCCCACCACGAGGGCTTTTTGCGCATGCCCATCGACCGTTCGTTTACCGTAAAGGGCGCGGGCACCGTTGTTACGGGCAGCCTATGGAGCGGCGCCGTCGCACCCGGAGACACCGTGCGCGTGCTGCCAAGCGGCAAAAAAACACGCGTGCGCTCGGTGCAAATTCATGGCGAAGGCGTCGATGCCGCGTTTTCAGGCCATCGCGTAGCCATGAATCTCGCTGATATGAGCCGCGACGACGTGCGCCCCGGCGATTTCATCACGGCGCTCGATGCCCCTAACGCCAGCGACCGCTTCGATTGCGAACTCACATATTTCGACTGCGAGAACGCAAGCAGCGCGCTCGAATCGGGCTCCACGGTGCGCGTCGCCCACGGCACCAAAGAGGTGTTCGGGCGCGTGCTGTTCATGGATGGCCACGCCAAGCTCAAGCAAAACGAGCAGGCCACAGCGCAGATACGCCTCGACGAGCCTTTGTGCGTGCTTCGCGGCGACCGATTCGTCATTCGCGCCGCAACGCCTGTGCGCGTCATCGGCGGCGGACGCGTGCTCGCCGGCCATCCGCGCAGGCGTTCCATTCTTTCCGAAAGCGACAAGGCGGTGCTTTCCTCCCTCGCTTGCGACGATGTGGCCGCCGCCGCTCAAGCATATATCGAAGAGCCCAATGCCATTCGCACCGTGGCCGACATTGCAGGCGCCCTCGACGTGAGCGAAGCCGAAGCCGCACGTATCGCGAAAACCATTGTCGGCAAAAATATCGTCGCCGCGGGAAGCGACGCCGACCTCCTGTTCGCTACAAAACAAACTCTGCAGCGCGCCGCCTCGAAAATCGCGAGCACGCTGCTGAAATTCCACGCGACATCGCCCAATGAGCTGGGCATGCCGAAAGCCGCGCTCAACCACGCGGCGTTACCTTCGCTCAACGGCACCCGCTTCGACGCCGTTCTTGCTGTCGCCCTTGAAAAAGGCGATGTCGTATCCATGGACGGCGTTTTGAGCCATGCCACCGCGGGGGCCGCCGCGCATGCGCGCGCTCAAGAGCGAGCCGATGCTGCATTCGCGCTTCTCGAAGGCACGCTTACGCCCCCCTTCGCCGATGGCGTGGCCTCGTCGCTCAACTGCACGAAGAGCGAAGCCTATGCCGCGCTCGGCGACCTCGAAGAACAGGGGTGCGCCGTGAAAATCGACCGCGACCTCTACTACGACGCCACCGTATTCAACAAGCTTGTCGAAGCCGTGCAAGCCCATATCGAAGCGAAGGGGCCCTCGCTGGCCACCGATTTGAAAGACGCCATGGGCGTTTCGCGCAAGTACGCCATTCCCGTGCTCGAAGCTCTCGACGATAGGGGCATCACGAAGCGCGATGGCGACCTACGAACGCTTTAGCGCCATCGATTCTTGCCCCCTCTTACGCGCTTTTCACGACCGCATAACTTTTCTCGTCGGCCCCCGCGAAAATTGCGTAGAATGTTTGCCTGGTTTGACCTTTGAAGCAACCGACATATGGAGATGAATAGGTTCCTGGTGGACCTCGCGGCCTTCAAAGCCGTTGCGGGGCGCGCAGAACGTCTCGGGTGTGTTCGATTCACACGCATCTCCGCCAGCTTTACTGCGCCGTTCTTGCGAACGGCGCTTCTTGTTGGCTGGCCGCAGAAACCCACTGTATACAAAAAACGAGGAAGGGCACACCCTTCCTCGTTTTGCTTTGCGGGTTTTACAGCTTCTCGAGAAGCTCGAATTCCGTTTTCGACATCTCGCGATACAGCGCCGAGAGGCCTCGGGCATCGACGCACACCCGTGCGAGCATGCCCGCTGCGGCATCGTCTTCCGCATCGAAGCGCATCGACATGCCGCAACCCGCCGATATCGCGCGCGGGGTCGGAATCATGGCCGCGTGCGCATGCGCGGCTCCAAGGGCGGCCTCCGATGCCATAGCCGCATGCGTCGACTCAAACGCCATAACGTAGGTATGTGACACGGTGCGCCCTTACAGCGTAATGGTCTTGGCGGCTTCTTGCATACGGCCCAGGATGTCATACATATTCGACACCTCGCCAACCTTGAGCTGCTCTTTCAAGCCATAGAAGTCGAGGCATGTACCGCATACGAGCACTTCGGTGCCCTTCTCGATAAGCTTGTTCACCGAATCGATGATCTGCTGCTCATCGCCGGCCACGAGCTTCACGCCACTGTTCATGAACAGCATGCTCGCCGGCACGTCTTCGCTTTCCGAAAGCGTGTAAATGGCCATTTTCATGAGGTTATAGCCAAGCTGGGGGTCGCCTTCGCCCACGTGGTCTTTGCCAATGAACACGGCGTATCCGCAGCCTGCTGGCGTGCAGGCAGGCGCAACGGTAGAGGCGGGAGCAGCGGTTGCCGCAATGTTTCCCTCGCCTTCCGAGAAGTTCACGCTCCAACCGCCTTCGATGGTCTCGACAGCGACGTTGAGACCGTATTTTTCAGCCAAGCGCGAAACGTTCTTCACTGCGGTTTCGTTGTCAACGTGCACGGAAAGCTCGCGCACGCCCTCGTCGATCTTCGCCTTCGCCATCATGAGCGGCTTGGGGCACGCAAGACCGAATGCATTGACAGTTTCCATGGAATGCCTCCTTCGTTGTTCTGGCTTATGCCAGCATATACCTCAATCTTCCATTCGCGAGTTTGGGCTTGCGCATTCGCGCGAATTTGGAATTCGTAAGCCCGTGCTCGCGCGCAATGGGCGACCTTGCACCTAACATCGCAGGTCGCAAGGCCGCCAAACGCTAGCAATACGTGTCGCGCGCAGGGTTGATGGCGCCCGCGACGCGCACGATGCGCTCAATGGGGTACGGCGCGGCCTCGATAACCGGTCGCGCCGCATCGACCACTTCGGGGTCAAGAAGCACCGAAGTGCCGCAACACGCCTGCATGCCGTGCGGGGCAGGCGCCACGCGCGCCGGAACGCCAGCATCAACGAGGCGCTGATACAAATCAAAGCCTTCGGTGCTCGTGCGAACGAGCACGTAGCATGCGTCTTTCGCCTGAAGCACCGCTAACACCCCTGGCCAACGGCGTGGGCGATTTCGCGCACGGCCTTGGCTGCCGCATCGGCGTCGGCTACGGTATTCGCTGCCGCGAAGCTGAAGCGAACCGCGCCTTGGCTCTGAGTTCCAAGCGCTTTATGCATAAGCGGGGCGCAATGGGCGCCCGCACGCACGCAGATGTCGTAATCGCTCGCCAGCTGGTCGGCCACCTCGGCCGAATCGACATCGGCGATATTCAATGCCACGATGGAGCCGCGATCGCACGCATCGCTTCGGCCATACACCTTCACGCCGGAAACGCCCGACACGGCGTCGGCGAAATGCTGCGCAAGCGCGCCCGCATGCTCGTGCACGCCGGAGGGCCCGCCAAGCGTTCCCTCGATGTAGCCAATACCCGCGGCCAAGCCCGCCACGCCATGCGCGTTCAGCGTGCCCGCTTCGAGACGCTCGGGCATGAAAAGCGGGTGGCGTTCGTCATAGCTGTGCGTGCCCGAGCCTCCCTCGAGAAGCGGGGCGATTTCGGTTCCGCAGGCCACGCACAAGCCACCAGTCCCTTGCGGGCCCAACAGACTTTTATGGCCCGTAAAGCACACCACGTCGGCACCGATTTCGGCCATGTTCAGCGGATACGATCCAGCTGTTTGTGCGGCATCGAGCACGAATTTCGCGCCCGCCTCATGGGCCATGGCGCACATGCGCGCCACATCGTACACATCGCCCGTAAGGTTCGAGGCATGGGTAACCGCGACCAGCGCAGGCTTGCGCTTGAGCAGTTCGGCATATGCCTCGAAATCAAGCGAGCCATCGGCGTCGATGGGCGCGATGTCAACCGCGCAGCCAGTCATATCGCGCAGGCGGAACAACGGGCGCAGCACCGAATTGTGCGATGCGGCCGTGGTGAGCGCCCTCTGACCTGGAGCGAGCAAGCCATCGATGGCGATATTGAGCGCCATTGTGGCATTGTTCGTGAACGCCACGCTCGAAGCGTCCGGCGCACCGAGCAAATTCGCCACCGCCGCGCGGGCGCGGTACACCGCCATGCCCGCCGCGATTGACGCCGGATGCACGCCGCGACCCACGCCTCCGAACGACGTCATGGCATCAGCCACGGCACGCACCACGCATTCAGGCTTCATCATCGTCGTGGCCGCATTGTCCAAGTAAATCACGGGCGTTCCCTTCGTCTCCTCGATTGAGATTTACAGCATTTCGATGAACGCGGCAATGCGCGTTTCAAGCTGTCCCGCATCGCTTTGCGAATAATCGGTCTCGAGCTTCATGTACGGAATGGCCATGGGCGTGCCAGTAATAAGGATGCGCTTCGTGCCCTCGGGGAATACGCTCACGCCGTCGGCGATGCGCTGCTCGAGCTCGTCGGCGAGCTCGTTGGCCTTCTGCGCGCAGCGGGCGGGGTCGTCGAAGAAGGCGATCTGGGTCATGAGCAGGCGATCTTTGCCAGAAATGGGAATGCAGTTTTCGGCTTTCGTGGCATCGAAGACGCGGGCGAGCGCACGGCGCACAGCTGGTCATGGGTTTCCAGATCCATGCCGAGGCTTTGCCACATTTCACGATTGTCTGCCATGTTCGATTCCCCCTTCGTGCGAAGGCGGCATCCCACCCCTGGGGCCATACGCACATGCGCCCTTCGCGCTCGGTTTCCAATAACTATCACGCGACGAATCACCAACCCATAAGGAATAAGGGTGCAAAAAAGAAACGTCGAGCGACGGTGCAGAATGGCGGACGCGCTGCAGATGCGCGAGCGTTGCCTCGCCTTCGAGGCATATGGGGCATACGCTTCGCGTGCAGAATGACGGCGGGGCAGAATTCGTCGTCGAACGAGGCGTTGCTGTGTATAGCGTCAGTGTAGCGCGCGCGGGATGCAAACGGAAGCTATAACCCTGCAAGCGGAGGTTTTTGTGCGGAAATGCATGACCGATACGAAAAAGGCCACCGCATACGCGATGACCCAGAAACCCCACAGGAATATCTGCAGTACGACTGCGTGATTGACACTGGCTGAGGGGGCGGTCCGATCGATTTCGCCCCGAAATACGGCATCACATCGGACATACCGCACACATTGAACGGCAGTGCCTCGGTGTTGAAGCGCACGAAATACGGCTCGGCGCCCTCAGGCAGCGTTGGTTCATCGGACGCATCGACGCCGGCGACCACGGCGGCTGCATGGCCGGCCGAAAGCTCGCAACGCACCATTTCCGCCAAATACACGCCGCTTCCCGTCGAATCAGGCTTTTGCGCCGAGATATTCAGAATGCGCATACGCGCCACCTTTCCTTCGAATTCGAATCATCATACCGTGGCGCAAAGGGAAGCTGCGCAAGCAGACCACGAATCGCACAGGCGAGCCCGCGAAAAGCCGAAAGCCCAAAGCTTCGCAAAGATTTGTCGGCACGCAAGCGCCATGCAAGGTATGATTGAGCCATAGACCGAGCGATACGCAGCGCGCACGGCGCGTTGTCGAGCGGAAGGAGTCGCCATGAGAATCCAAATGGAACTCGACCGAGGATATTTGCCCGATGCTTATGGAAAATACGCGGCGCCCGAAGACTGCTACGACTGGAGCTGCCGCCGCTCGTTTCCCTTCACCGTCGAGGACGTTCCTTATGGCACACGCGCACTCGCCGTTTTTTTCATCGACTGGGACAGCGTGCCCGTATGTGGCTTCCCATGGATCCACTGGTGCGCCTACGTAAATGGCGACTTCGAGGGAGATATCGAATTTCCCGACGATTTGAGCCGCAACGAGCACTCTCGCCTTGTGCAGGGATATAACTCCGCCGCGAAAAGCGAGCCCGAGCGAGGCGTGGGGTATGTTGGCCCCTGCCCGCCCGACCGCGACCACAAATACACGCTGCAGGTTATCGCCCTCGATGACGAACCACTCGTCGAGGCCCCCTTCTGGGCCAACGAACTGCTCGACGCCTGTCGAGGACACGCAATCGACGAAGCAGGCAGGATTTTGCCCAGCAGGTGCTAGGGGAAGGGAAAGCTCGCTCGACTTTATCGAACCGAATCCTCCAGCTCGAAAGTAAGGAAGGCTAGGCTAAGCAGCAAGGCCCAGTCAAAAAACAGGTCAAATAAGGACAGCGAGCAAGGTCTCTCGCGAGTGCAGTTCGGCCGAAGCCGAGGCGACGCGTACTTCGGTACGCGAG
>OLVX01002367.1_pt1 | contig 13865 bp, 13 predicted proteins | sample 1673271 | NCBI WGS metagenome assembly OLVX01 (sample SAMEA3178939, study PRJEB25190) | human gut metagenome | biome: human gut; feature: human-associated habitat; material: faeces | place: Austria | collected 2013
CGGTGTCCTGCAGGCGGGCCATGGCGGCGTCAATGACGTCGCGGCGCTCGCCGCTTGCGGCGGCCTTTTCTTCCAGCGCGTGCAGGGCCTCGCGCAGCTCGGCCACGCGGGTGTCCAGCGCAGCCATACCGTCCTTTAAAGCGTCGATGGCGGCGCGGTGGTCGGCGGCCTCGCGGTCAATGCTTTCCCGGCCCTGGCCCGCGCGTTCCAGCTCGGTATTTGCCTCGTCGATGCGGAACCGGCTGTGCTCGCTCTCGTTTTTCAAGACGGCGATCTCGCTCTCGCTGCCGGCGTTGGCCTCGGTAATGGCGCGGATATCGGCATTGGCCTGCTCGACTTTCAGCATGAGCTGCTGCGTTTCTTCGCGCAGATCCGCGTTTTTTTCATCAAAGGCGTCCAGCTGGCGGCTCAGACGGTCGTAGTCGGCCTCTGCGGCCTCGTACTTGCGCTGCTGATCGCGCAGTGTATCGTTGGCGCGGCGGATGGCATCCACCCACAGCGTAATTTCCAGACTCTTGCGCTTCTCGCTCAATTCCAGAAACTGCTGGGCCTTCTCGCTGTCGCGCTTCAGCGGGCCAACGCGCTTTTCCAGTTCGCCCAAAATGTCGCGCAGGCGCTCTAAGTTGCCCTCAGCGGCGTCCAGGCGGCGCTCGGCCTCATTTTTACGGTAGCGGTATTTGGCGATGCCGGAGGCTTCCTCAAAAATTTCACGGCGCTCTGCGGATTTTGCGCCAACGATCTCGGCAATGCGGCCCTGGCCGACGATGGCGTAGCCGTCGCGGCCAATGCCGGTGTCCAGCAGCAGCTCGTACACGTCCTTTAAGCGGACGCTCTGGCCGTTGATGGAGTATTCACTTTCGCCGCTCCGGTAGTAGCGGCGGCCGATGGTGACTTCATCGGCGTCCATGTCCAGGCCGTGGTCGCTGTTGTCGATGGTCAGTGCGACCGACGCATAGCCCATGGCACCGCGGGTCTGGGTACCGCCGAAGATGACGTCCTCCATCTTGCCCGAACCGCGCAGCTGTTTGGAGCTGGTCTCGCCCAGCACCCAGCGGATGGAGTCGGAGATATTCGATTTGCCCGAGCCGTTGGGTCCGACAACGCCGGTAATGCCCTGCCCGATCGAGATCTTCGTCTTATCGGGGAAGGACTTAAAGCCTTGGATTTCCAGTTCTTTCAGGCGCATTGAAGTAGTGTTACCTTTCGATTCTGTCTGGTCGTAGGGGCCGGGCATGTCCGGCCCTCAACCCCGCCCTGTATACCCGTAAACGGGCTGCGATTTTTATGCCGCGGGCCGGGCATGCCCGGCCCCTACAGAGCATCATTAAACGGCAATATTACTGCAGTTTTTCCAGCGCCACCTTTGCGGCGTGCTGTTCGGCGGCTTTCTTGCTGCGGCCTTTGCCCTCGGCCAAAAGCCGGCCGTTGCGCCAGACGCAGACGGTGAACTGCTTGTCGTGGTCGGGGCCGGTCTCGCCGGTGACTTCGTATTTCAGCACGGCGCTGGGGTCCTGCTGCACGACCTCCTGCAAACGGGTCTTGTAGTCGTCCTCGGCGGTCTTGCCCTCGGTGATGAAGGGCAGGATGAAGTTGCGGGCGGTCTCCATGCCGCCGTCCAGATACAGTGCGGCAATGACGGCCTCGAACGCGTCAGACACGACGCTGGGCCGGTTGCGGCCGCCGCCCAGATCCTCGCCGTGGCCCAGGCGCAGGTACTCGCCCAGGTGGATCTCCTGGGCAAACTGGAACAGCGCGTCCTCGCTGACAAGGCTTGCGCGCATCCGGGTCAACTCGCCTTCGGGGCGGCCGGACTGGTGGAACAGGTAGTCCGCCACGACGACGGACAGCACGCTGTCGCCCAGAAATTCCAGCCGCTCGTTGTGGGTGGTAGCGACCTTGCTCTCATTGGCAAAGCTGGTGTGGGTCAATGCAATGCGCAGCAGCGCAGGATTTTTGAATGTATAGTGCAGGACTTCCTGCAATTCTTCCGGCTTGTGGGCCATTTCTTTCACCTTTCCGGTTAATTCGTAGGGGCCGGGCACGCCCGGCCCTCAACCTTATCTTGCTTGCCCTTTTACAGGCTGTATTTTTTATGCTGCGGGCCGGGCATGCCCGGCCCCTACAAGGCAGCTTTACTTTTAAGCGTCTGCTTCTTCTTCCTTCTGCGCGGCCACCTCGCCCAGCGCCTTCTCCATCGTGCCGCACAGGTCGTTGGCTACACAGAGCTTGGCCTGGCGGATGGCGTTCTTGATGCCCTTGGCGTGGCTGGAACCATGAGCCTTGATGACCGGCTTGGCCGCGCCCAGCAGCGGTGCGCCGCCGACTTCCTCTGAGTCCATCATCCGCTTGAGTTCACCCAGGCCGCCCTTGATGCCCAGGTAGCTGAGCTTCGTGATGAGGTTCTGCAGGAAGATTTTTTTCAGCATCCCCAGCAGCGTTTTGGCAACGCCCTCAGTCAATTTCAAGACCACATTACCGACAAAGCCGTCGCAGACCACGACGTCCACCTCGCCGTCCATGATGTAGCGCGGCTCGATGTTGCCGGCAAAATGGATACAGGGGTTCGCTTTCAGCAGCTGGTGCGCCTCGCGGTAGGTGGGGGTGCCCTTGGTGTCCTCAGCGCCGTTGTTGACCAGTGCGACCTTCGGCGTTTCGCGGCCCATGACCTTTTCCGCGTAGACGCTGCCCATCGTGCCGAAAGCATTCAGCATTTCGGGGCGGCACTCGACATTCGCGCCGCAGTCCAGCAGCAGGAAATTCTGCTTTGCGCCGGGCATCGGGGTGGCCAGTGCCGGGCGCTTGACGCCCTTGACGGTGCGCACGATGAGGCTGGTGCCGACGTGCAGCGCACCGGTGGAACCGGCGGAGACAAAGGCATCGCCCTCTCCGTTTTTCAGCATGGTCAGGCCCTTCACAAGGCTGGAATCCTTCTTGTGGCGCACAGCCTTGACCGGGTCATCGTGCATGTCGATGTTCTCGGTGCAGTTGATGATTTCAAACGGTGCAAGGTCGATTTTATTCTCTTTTGCGCAGTCACGGATGGCTTTTTCCTCGCCCAGCAGCGCAAGCGTCATGCCGTCCCCAAACTCTGCCGAAGCCTGACTTGCGCCCTGCAGCACGCACAGCGGGGCGTTGTCACCGCCCATGGCATCCACTAAAATTTTCATTTGTATTCCTCCGTCCATGCACGCATGGCATCTTGGGCGTTCTGCGAGAGCGCCATGTAGCGCTCCCGCTTATCGCGGATAGCGTTGATCTCCTCGGTGCGGGGCAGGATGCCCATGTTTGCACCCATCGGCTGGAAGTCTTTGTTCGGCGTCGTGATGTAGTCGAGCAGTGCGCCGCACATCGTCGCCGCCGGGGGCGGCGGCAGTTCGCCTCCTTGCAAGCGGGCCAAAATCTGGTGGGCCGCCAGCAGGCCGCTGGCCGCGCTCTCCATATAGCCCTCAAAGCCGGTGATCTGCCCGGCAAAGAACACGTTGGGGTGGTCAGCCAGGAATTGCTGCTTGGTCAGCACCTTGGGGCTTTCCAAAAACGTGTTGCGGTGCATGACGCCATAGCGCACAAACTCGGCGTGTTCCAGGCCGGGGATCATACTGAACACCCGCTTCTGCTCGCCCCACTTTAAGTTCGTCTGGAACCCAACGAGGTTGTAGAGCGTGCGGGCCGTGTTTTCTGCCCGCAGCTGCACGGCGGCCCAGGGGCGGTGGCCGGTGCGCGGGTCCCGCAGGCCGACGGGTCGCAGCGGCCCAAAGCGGATCGTATCCGCGCCGCGGGCGGCCATGACTTCAATCGGCATACAGCCCTCGTAGACGGTCAGGTCTCCGTCAAAGTCGTGGAGCGGCGCACGCTCGGCGGCGATGAGCGCCGCGTGGAAGTTCTCATACTCCTCCTTATTAAAGGGGCAGTTGAGGTAGTCGGCCTCGCCGCGGCCATAGCGGGATGCAGCAAAGACCTTGTCATAGTCCAGGCTCTCGGCGGTCACAATGGGCGCAACGGCGTCGTAGAAACTCAGCCGATGGTCGCCGGTCAGCGCCGCCACGGCCTGGGCCAGCGCCCCCTCGGTCAGCGGGCCGCTGGCGACGAGCACCGGGGCGCTCTCGTCCAGAGCCGTGACTTCCTCGCGATGGACCGTGATGTTCGGGTGCTTTTCCACCATTTCCGTCACGGCGGTGGAAAACGCATCGCGGTCGACGGCCAGCGCACCGCCTGCCGCCACGCGGGCGGTCTCGGCGGCGTCCAACAGGTGGCTGCCCATCATCTTCATCTCGATTTTGAGCAGGCCGGATGCGGAATCCGGGCGCTCGGCTTTCAAGGAGTTAGAGCAGATGAGTTCCGCAAACCCCTCGCTTTTATGCGCGGGGGAAAATTTTGTGGGTTTCTGCTCGTACAGGTCGACCTGCACGCCGCGGTCCGCCAGCCACAACGCCGCCTCGCACCCCGCCAGGCCGGCACCGATAATGTTAAGTTGCATACTTGTCCTCTCTCAGGCTCCCCTTTGCGGGGAGGCTTTAAAGCGGTCATTTTTTCTCAATCGCCTTCACAAACCCGCAGCCCTCTTTGGCGCAGTACAGCTGGCCCTTCTTTTTAAATAGGGTGCTGCCGCACTGGGGGCATTTTTCGGGCACAGGCTCGTCCCAGGTCATATAGTTGCACTTGGGGTAGTTGCTGCAGCCGTAGTACACGCGGCCCTTGGCGCTCTTGCGCACCAGCATATGGCCGCCGTCCAGTGGGCACAGGCCGCCAGTGTCCTTGACCAGCGGGTGGGCGTTGCGGCACTCGGGAAAGCCCGAGCACGCCACAAACTTGCCGTACCGGCCCGATTTAATGACCATGGGGCGGCCGCATTTTTCGCAGATCTCATCGGTCGGGATATCCTCGACCTTGATGCGCTTGCCCTCCATGTTCTTCTCGGCCTGTTCCAGGCTCTTGGAAAATCCCTGGTAGAAATCGTCGATGGTCTTGACCCAATCGGCCTGACCGGCTTCGACAACGTCGAGCTTTTTCTCCATGTCAGCGCTGAATTTCACGTCCACGATATTCGGGAACTGCTCCATCATGACCGTGTTGACGGCCTGGCCCAGCGGGGTGGTTTTCAGCTTTTTCTGGTCCTTCTCCACATAGCCGCGGTCGACGATGGTCGTGATGATGGGCGCGTAGGTGGACGGGCGGCCGATGCCATTTTCCTCCAGCGCATGGATGAGCGTCGCCTCGGTGTAGAGCGGCGGCGGCTGGGTGAATTTCTGGTCCGCCGTCAGTTTTTTCAGCGCCAGTTTCTGGCCCTCTTCCAGCGGGGGCAGGGCCGTTTCCTTCTTCTTCGTGTCGTCGGTGGACTCCTCGTACAGTGCGGTGAAGCCGTCGAACGCGACCCGGAAGCCCGACGCGCGGAACAGGTAATCCCCCGCCGTGATGGATGCGGACACCGTATCCTGGATGCAGTCGGCCATCTGGCTTGCCATAAAGCGGCTCCAAATCAGGCGGTAAAGCTTGGCGGTGTCGCCGCTGATGCTCTGCTCGACCTCGTCGGGCGTCAGCTCCGGCATAGACGGACGAATGGCTTCGTGGGCGTCCTGGGCGGCGGTGGCGGAACGGCTCTTCCACTTGCGGGCGGTCTTGCAGACGTAATTCTCGCCCCAGCGGTCCGCAATAAAGGTCTTGGCCGCCGCCTGGGCCTCGGCGGCGATGCGCAGAGAGTCGGTACGCATATAGGTGATAAGGCCCACAGTGCCGTGGCCCGCGATGTCCACGCCTTCGTACAATGTCTGGGCAGCGCGCATCGTGCGGGTGGCCGAGAAGCCAAAGGCGCGGCTGGCGTCCTGCTGCAAAGTCGAGGTGATAAAGGGCGGTGCGGGCTGGCGGCGGCGCTTGCCTTTTTCAATTTTGGTAATGGTGTAGTCCCTGCCGTCCAGCGCGGCCAGGATGCCGTCGGCCTGGGCCTTGTTCGTCACCGTCAGCTTTTTGCCGTCGGCGGTGGCGGCCAGGCGGGCGGTGAACTCGCTCTTGTCGCCCTGGGCGTGGAGCAGCGCGTCGATGTTCCAATACTCGTCGGGCTTGAAATTCTCAATTTCAATTTCCCGGTCGCGGATCAGGCGCACAGCCACACTCTGCACGCGGCCTGCGGACAGGCCCTTGCGGACCTTGCGCCACAAAAACGGGCTGAGCTTGTAGCCCACCAGGCGATCCAGCTCGCGCCGGGCCTGCTGGGCGTTGAACAGGTCAATGTTGATGGCGCGGGGGTGGGCCATGCCCTCCTTGACGCCTTTTTTGGTGATTTCATCAAAGGTCACGCGGTTGGGCGCGGCAGGATCCAGCCCCAGAATGTTCGCCAGGTGCCAGCTGATGGCCTCGCCCTCGCGGTCCGGGTCAGTTGCCAGCAGCACGCCGTCGCACTTTTTGGCTTCGGCCTTCAGCTCTTTGACGAGTTTCTGCTTGCCCTTGATGGTGATATATTTCGGTGTATAGCCATTTTCGACATCAATGCCCAGCGTGCTGGCGGGCAGGTCGCGCACATGGCCCATGCTGGCTGTGACCTTATAGCCACGGCCCAGATACTTGCCAATGGTTTTCGCCTTGGCAGGGGATTCCACGATGACTAGTTTCGGCATAAGCTACCTCAATGAAAAAGTATTTTAGATAATAGATAAGAGATAAAAGATAAGAAATATTGTGGATCGCAGGGCGTTGGCCTGCTCAAGATTTTGCGCTGCGCGCACTCCTTTTTTTATTATCTATTATCTTTTATCTATTATCTTATAGCGCAATATATCTGCGTCCCGGCTGGGCCTGTGCACCGCCCATAAGTTCCAGCTCCGTACAGGCCGCCAGCACGCGGCCGGCGGGCAGGCGGGCGGCGGCACACAGGGCGTCGATGCCCTGGGGCGTGGGCTTCAAAACGGCGTAGACTGCCTGCGCGTCGGGGCTGACGGCGGCGGGGTCAAACCGCTGCTGTGCCGGGTCGGCGGTCTCTGCGCCAATCCCCAGTATGTCCAGCGCGTCGGCGGCTTTGCACAGCGGCTCGGCGCGGTGGGTACACAGCAGTTCGTTCGTGCCCTCGCTCAACGCACTGTAAATGCTGCCGGGCACGGCCAGCACCGGGCGGCCCAGCCGCTCGGCGTGGCCCACGGTGTTCAGCGTACCGCTGCGGGTGCGGGCCTCGGCCACGCAGAGTACCTCGCTCTGGGCGGCAATCAGCCGATTGCGGGCCAAAAATGTGCCGGTCGTGCGGCCTGTGTAGCCGGGCGGGTACTCGCTGCAGACCGCACCGCCGCCCTTTTCGATGGCGGTGCGCAGCTTGGCGTTGGCGGCGGGGTAGGTCTTATCGATGGCCGTGCCCAGGAACGCCACGGTGGGCACCCCCGCCTGCACGGCGGCGCGGTGGGCTTCGCTGTCCAGGCCGTCCGCCATGCCGCTGACCAGCACCACGCCCGCCTGTGCCATCGCCAGAGACAGGTCAAACGCCGCCTGCCGCCCGTAGGCGCTGGGGCGGCGGGTGCCCACCATGCCCGCGTACCGCCCGCCGTTCAGGCAGGCAGCGCTGCCGGTCACGTAAAGTACCAGCGGCAAATCGGGCAGATCACGCAAGCGGTCCGGGTAGGTGCCCTCGTCGGGCGTCAGGATATCGATGCCCGACAACAGGCAGTGGTCGAGCCGTTCCTCATAGTCAAACGGCGTCGTATCCCGCAGCTGTGCCAGCGCGTGGGCGCTCAAACAGGCGGGCGGGGCCTCAGTCCCGACACGCAGGATATCGTACAGTTCCGCCGGGTCCGGGTACAGGTCCAGCAGTTCCCGCGCATATTGGCACCCCGAGCCGACGGCATCCGCCAGCCAGAGCCAAGCCAGTGTTTTGTCCATGGTGGATGCCCCCTTTTATCCTCTCGGCCGCCGCGCAGCAGTTTCCGGATGTCTGCTTACACGCCCCTGAAATGCCACAACAGCACGCTGCCCGCCACGGCGGCGTTCAAACTCTCGACACGGTCGGTCATCGGGATGCGCACGGCCATGTCGCAGGCTTCGACGGTGGCATCCGTCAGGCCCTGGCCCTCGCTGCCGATGACGACGCACAGCCCGCCCGGGAAGTCGTTTCCGGCCTCGTCCAGCGGGCGGGAACGGTACAGCGCCGTTGCCAGCGTCGTGACGCCCCGGGCACGCAGCTTTTGCAGCGCCGCGGGTAAATCCTCGGTGTGCAGCGTCGGCAGTCGCCCGGCCGCGCCCATCGAGGACCGCAGCGTTTTGGGCGACAAAGGCGACGCGCAGCCCGGCCCCAGCACGACGGCGTCAAAGCCGAAGGCCGCGGCGCTGCGCAGCAGCGTACCCACGTTGCCGGGGTCCTGCACGCCCTCCAGCGCCAGGATGCGGCGGGCCGTGTTCAAAATGTCAGCGGGCGGCACGGGCGTCTCAAACAGCGCAAACACGCCCTGGTTGGACTTGGTACCGCTGAGCTTTTCCGCCACATGGGGCGCGATCTCGGCGGGGTCGAATCTTGCCAGTTCCGGCGTTTTGGCCAGCGCCGCCGCCGTGGCATACACCACGCGCGGCGTGCAGCTTTTCGCCAGTTCCAGGCAGAGTTTTGGCCCTTCGGCAAAGAACACGCCGTCGGCGGCACGCTGCTTTTCGGTATCGCGTACAGCACAGGCGTATTTGATCTTGGCGTTATCGCGGCTGGTGATCGTTTCCATTGTAGCGCCCCTTTTGTATAAAATCAACTAAATTGTGTGAATAAAGAGAAACGGCAGTCTGCCGGAAGGCCGTCCCTCATCCGTCGGCGGTCGGGGCCGCCGACACCTTCCCCCGAAGGGGAAGGCTCCACAGCCTCAAGCCTTCTCCCCTTGGGGGAGAAGGTGGCCCGCAGGCCGGATGAGGGGAGAGCTTTCCTTGGTTGCCCGCTTTTTTGCCATTTTCCCCTTTAAACACAAAAGGACTCGCGCGTGTGCGCGAGTCTTTTTAGCAAGCTATTACAGAGCCTTCTTGGCGGTCTCAACCAGCGCATTGAAGCTGGCGGGATCGTGGATGGCCATCTCAGACAGCATCTTGCGGTTCAGCTCGACGCCGGCCTTCTTCAGGCCGTTCATGAAGGTGGAGTAGTTCATACCCTGAGCACGAACAGCGTTGTTGATGCGGGTGATCCACAGGTTGCGGAACTGGCGCTTCTTCTGCTTACGGCCAACGAAAGCGTAGTTGCCGCTCTTCATAACGGCCTGCTTGGCCATGCGGAAGTGCTTGGACTTAGCACCGTAGTAACCCTTTGCGAGCTTGAGAGTCTTAGCACGACGCTTGTGCGTCATGGTAGCGCCTTTAATACGAGCCATGTTTTATATCTCCTTTGTCTATAACTGGTAGTAAACTGACCTTTAAATGTCGTAGCGATTAGCCACCGTAGGGCATCATTTTCTTGACAGTAGCCTCGTTGGTCTTGTCAACGTACTTGGGCATACGCAGGCCACGAGTGAGCTTGGTGGTCTTCTTGGTCAGAATGTGACGGCGCTTGGACGCATTGCGCTTGATCTTGCCGGAAGCAGTCATCTTGAAGCGCTTCTTGGCGCCGGAAAGGGTCTTGAGCTTCATTTTAGCCATTGTTGTTTCCTCCTAGAGAGTTTACTTTCTTACTTGTTGGGAACGGGGGACATGAACATCATCATGCTGCGGCCCTCAAGCTTGGGCTGCTTGTCGATGACGGCCTTGCCCACCAACGCCTCGGCAAAACGCTTATGGACGTCCAGACCTAAGCTGGTATGCGCCATTTCGCGGCCGCGGAACCGGATGCTCACCTTGAGCTTGTGACCCTGCTGCAGGAACTTGGCAGCCTGGTTCACCTTGGTGTTGAAGTCGTTGGTGTCGATGTTCAGAGACAGGCGGATTTCCTTGAGTTCAACCACTTTCTGGTTTTTCTTGGCTTCCTTTTCCTTTTTCTGCATCTCGAACCGGTATTTACCGTAATCAAGAATTTTGCACACCGGCGGCTTGGCCTGCGGTGCGACCTTGACCAGGTCAAGGTCCTTGTCGATAGCCATTTTCAGTGCATCGCGGGGGCTCATAATGCCCATCTGTGCACCGTCCGCGCCGATCAGGCGGATCTCTTTGTCGCGGATCTGCTCATTGATCTCCAGTTCGTTGGATTTGCTGTTGCTGGCGATTGTAACACACCTCCCACAAGTGTATGATAAAGACAAAAGCGGCTGCCATTGAAAGCAGCCGCCGAACATACGAAGTTGCGCACCTAGTGCGTATCATGGTATGACCCGGGGTTTTGACAAACCCTGCAAGGTGAGCCGACGGCCTACTGCCGGTTGCTGCTTTTTTTACACCGATTAGTTTACCACAAAAGCAAGTGCCTGTCAATAGGGTTTTTGCAGATTTTTCCGCCGAGCGGCTTCCCCCTCGGGGGAAGCTGTCAGCGGCCCCGACCGCTGACTGATGAGGGGCGGGCTTGCCGCTATAACCCCTACACGAGCTGCCGCGGCAGGCTCTCCCCTCATCCGGCCCTGCGGGGCCACCTTCCCCCATGGGGGAAGGCTTTGGGGGTTCACATCCTCGCCAGATCAAACAAAATTTTTGCAATCACGCACCAACTGCACCCGGCGCGGCGCAGCATCCCGGGCAGGGGTTTGGGCACGCCGGGGCAGTTTTTGACCCAGGCTTCGGCGTCGGCTTCGGTCGCCCAATGTTCCGCCGGGGCGGGGGTGTCGGTGGGGCCGCGCTTGTCGTTCATGCCGCGCCAGCCGTCGCGCAGGTAGCGCTGCACCCAGCGATAGACCTGGTGGTAGGCCACGGCGTATTTCTGCGCCATAGCGCCGTAATTTTTCTCGTTTTCCAGGCAGTCCAGCACAATGACCAGCCGCTGCGTCGGCGGCACAGTGCGCTCACGCCCCTTGGCGCGGCTTGTGCCCTCGCTGCTGTGGCGGGCGTCGTGCAAAGCGGCCGCCCCGCCCGCGCGGTACTGCCCCACCCACCGTACAAGCGCCTTATAGTCCACGTTATATTTTAACGCAGCTGCGCCGTAATCGCAGCCGTTTTGCAGGCATTCCCGCACGATCTTTTCCCGGTCGGCGGCCGTGGTGTAGGCCGTGCCCTTGTGGCGCGACGCCCCATGGTAGCCGCGCAGTGTGCCGCCTGCCTGCACGGTCTCGACCATTTTTTGCAGGTTTTGGGTACTGCGGATGCCGTATTTTTTGCAGATATCAAACAGCGAGCCTTCCCCCGCCAGGTAGGCGGCGACGGCGGCCTGTTTTTCCTCGGCGGTCAGGTGGCGGGACGTCGTGCGCGGGGCCAGACCGTTCGGGCCTTCGGCCTCATAGATGCGCAGCCATTGGCGCACCGCCGTGACGCTGACGCCGACGCTTTTCGCCGCCGCTTGGCGGCTGGTCTCTCCGGATATTATTTTTTCCACAAGCGCGATCTTTTGTTGTGGAGAAAGCTTTGGTGTCTGGGGCATGGTAACCGCCTTTCGGAGGTTGTAGGGGCGGATTGTCGAAATGCCTCCCTTGTCAAAGGGAGGTGCCGAGCGTAAGCGAGGCGGAGGGATTCCTGCCCGGCTGCGGGGGTGACGGCGCGCAGGGCAAAGCCCATCAGAATCCCTCCGGCCGCCTTCGGCGTCCACCTCCCTTTGACAAGGGAGGCTTTTCTGCGGGAGGGATAAATCCCTCCCCTACGGCTGACCCGGGGGTGCGCGGCTATGGCAAGGCTGCGGGCCGGGCATGCCCGGCCCCTACAGAGTGGGTATTATAAGGTAGAGGGTATAAAAAATCCCACCGCCGGGGTGGTGGTGGGAGAAACGATTTTAGCTGTAATTAGCCGCCAGCCTTGGTGGTCTTTGCTGCAACCAGGCCATTAGTCGTATCATAAGTTGCCGTATAGCCAGATGCAACATACTTCATTGTATCGACCTTGCCATCCTTATAGGTCAACGTCGTAAGGTTAGTGTCAGAGAGCGTAATGTCGCAAAGTTTATTCAGTTCCGTGTAAGTAATCACACCGTCAGTATCAGTATCTTTTTCAGCCGTGCCCAGCTTGATTTCCGCTCCAGCAGGCGCTTTTGCATATTCAATGGACCCCTGGGTCTGTGCCGCCATCAACGCCATACGTGCTTCAGCAATGACTTTTTCTTCATTTGCACGGTCAATATACCCCGTCAGTGCGGGAACCAGCAGCGCGGCCAGGATTGCCAGGATGACCAGAACGACGATCAGCTCGACGAGGGTAAAACCCTTTTTGTCTTTCAGTTTTTTGAACACCTTGTTTTCCTCCAAATTATCTCTTTTACACCAACATTTCAGCGCCATGTCGGCATTTCATATTGTCATTTTATAACACATTTTGTGCTTTGTCAAGCCAAGTCGTGCTTTTGCAACTCGTTTTGTGTTTTTCTGCTATTCTCAAACCAAAGTTTTATGGAAAAAGGCAAATTTATGGAATTTAACGAACGTTTACGCTATTTGATTGACTGCGAAGAAATCAAAATCAAAGACCTTGCACCCAAATTGTGCTTGAGTGCCTCGACGCTCAGTAACTATACACAGGGCATCCGTGAACCTGACTACGACACCCTGCGGCGCATTGCGGATTATTTTGGGGTGAGCATCGACTATCTGCTGGGGCACAAATCCCCGGTGACGGACGACGAGCGCCAGCTGCTGGCGCTGTTCCGCAGCTTTACCCCCAGCCAGCGGCGGCTGCTGCTGGAGCAGGCCGAGCTGCTGACCCACTACAAAATCAAGCTGGACGACTGACCCGCCGGGATGGCGGGTCGTTTTTTGTTTTATAGCGGCCTTCGGTTGTAGGGGGCGGCGTCCTCGACGCCCCGCAGGGTTCCCTACATGAAGCTGCGGGCCGCACATGTGCGGCCCCTACAGGGCGGCGGCGTTTTGGCCGTACATCCGCCCAGGAAGTCCGCCGGGCGGGATAAATCTCTCCCCCTACGATATATTCGCCTAAAAAATCGTAAAAATAATCTAGCCAACGGCCGCATAATATGTTATGATTATAAGCTGAAGACTTGTAGTGTGCCCACAGGGCACAGCTACATTGAACAAAGGGAGTCTTTTTTGATGAACAGTAATTCCAAGCTGCGCGTTGCGCTCTTCTTCGGCGGCGTCTCCAGCGAGCATGAGGTCAGCTGTGTGTCGGCCTCGGCCTGGCTGCGCGCCCTGGGTCAGGCCCTGCAGCGGCAGCATGGCAAACTGCATCACGCTCGTGAGGATCGTCATGGCGCCGACGGCGATGTCGCCGCCGTACTTGAGCAGCGAGGAATTGAAGCAGACAGAGATGATGCTCTCCGTGCTCTGCATGATGAACGCGGACAGGCCGAGCGCGATGCACGGGGCGAGGAGCTTCATGTCGATGCGCATATTCTGGCTGTCGGGCGCCACGGCGCAGCCGCCGTTTACCAGCTCCCCGCGAAGATGCACTTTGCCACCGTCGATCACCACGGTATGTGCCGATGCCGGGCCAGCCATCGCAAGGGTTAACAGCAGTAGTGTTCCAGTCCTTGTCATCCTTCATTCCTGGCATTTGCGTATGACGGCCTCATCCCTGAGGCCTGAACATCCTTGTGCGAGGGAATTATTCGTATTTCATTACGAAGGTGGCGTCAGCGTTCGCCTGGCCAGGCTCGGTGGTCGCAGCCGTTGATTTATAACGCGCGGTGAATTTCAGGGTGTTAGTCCCTTCAATCAGCGTCTGAGCGGCAGAGAAGGTCGCACCGTCTGGAGTCAGCACGCTGGATTTGCTGTCGAGGATCTCGATACCCACGCCTTTTGCGGTGTTGTCGTTGTTACCGGACGTCACGGCCAGCAGGGTTTTGTCGGTTGGGTCGATCTGACCGGTGAAGGCAACCGCAGCGGTTTTAGCGACCAGCGGATCGCAGTCATTCA
>OLVX01002388.1_pt1 | contig 13762 bp, 10 predicted proteins | sample 1673271 | NCBI WGS metagenome assembly OLVX01 (sample SAMEA3178939, study PRJEB25190) | human gut metagenome | biome: human gut; feature: human-associated habitat; material: faeces | place: Austria | collected 2013
TCGACTGCCCGTGGCGGCCGGGCGATCTGGAGCAGCGCAGCGGGCGCATCATCCGGCAGGGCAACCGCAACAAGGAAGTGCATATCTACCGCTATGTTACGGAATCCACCTTCGACGCTTACCTCTGGCAGACGGTGGAAAATAAGCAGAAATTCATCTCCCAGATCATGACCTCAAAATCCCCGGTGAGAAGCTGCGAGGACATTGACGAGGCGGCGCTCTCCTATGCCGAGATCAAGGCGCTGTGCGCCGGAGACGAACGCATCCGTGAAAAGATGGACCTCGATGTGGACGTGGCGCGGCTGCGGCTGATGAAGGCCAATCACCAGAGCCAGCAGTACCGCTTGGAGGACAACATCCTGCGGCATTTCCCGGCGCAGATTGAGGAAAACAAAGGCTTCCTCTCCGGCTTTGAGGCGGATATGAAAACGCTGGAGCAGCATCCCCACCCCAAGGACGGCTTTGCGGGTATGGAGGTCAAGGGTGACCTTCTCACCGACAAGGACAATGCCGGTGCTGCCATTCTGGAAGCGTTCAAGGACGCAAAGGGCTTGGAGCCCGTTCCCATTGGCAGCTATCGCGGCTTTGCCATGTCCCTGACGGTGGAGAACTTCGGCAAGAATTTCTACCTGACCCTCAAGGGGCAGATGAGCCACAGGGTAGAGCTGGGCAAGGACGCGAGGGGCAACCTTGTCCGCATCGACAACGCCCTCGCCCAGATGCCGGAGCGGTACAAAACGGTGCAGGGCAGGCTTGAAAACGTGCAGGCGCAGCTTGCGACAGCCAAGGCGGAGCTGGGCAAGCCCTTTCCGCAGGAGGCGGAGCTGAAAGAAAAATCTGCGCGGCTGGCGGAGCTGAACGCCGAGCTGAACATCGACGACCGGACGCCCATGGAACAGGCGGCGGAGAATGTGGTGGCGAAACGCCCCTCCGTCCTCGGCAAGCTGAAAGCGCCCTGCGTCCACGGCGCTGGGGAAAAGAAAAAATCTCACGAACAGGAGGCACGATGAATATGAACGAAGAACTGAAAAACACCCTCATGGACAAGCTCTCGCGGGAGCAGGACAAATACCGGGACTGGCTGAAGGGCCAGCCCCCGGAGGAAATCCTCCATCACAGCTATGAATACACCGTGCGGGAGGATATTTTGATGAGTATGGAGGAGCTGACGCTCAGCGAGGCGGAAACGCGGGCGCTGCTGCTGTCCCCCTCGCCCATGGCGATCCTCTATGATAAGTTCTCCGATCTGGAAACCGGCTACATGGACACGATCCGCGACAGCATCGAGGACACGGCAAAAGACGAAGCAAAAAAGCTCCGGGATCTGCCGGTCTATCCCTACCCCGCCGATCACGCGCGGGAACAAGGGGAGCTGGACGTTTACCGTGCGTCCTTCCGCGCCAATGTGAGCTGTAAGGAGGCCATTGAAGCCGCCATCCGGGACAATTACCATGACAACCGCCTTGACACTACGGCGGTGGGACAGGTGGCGGAGCAGTTCGGACAGGAGCGGATGCTCTACGTCCTGGCGGCTACCGTCCGCCATTTTGATTACGACGGACGTATCTCGCGGGACAACAAGCGCTGGGCGAATACCATCCCCGTCTATGAAAACAAAGACGGCATGGATAGCGACCGCTCGGTGCAGTTTGTGGTCTGCTCCCACCCCGGCCTGACGGATTTGTTTCTCACGGGGGCGCGGCGTGAGCAGCCCCTCACAGCCGACGAGATCAAAGCGGAGGCGGCACGGCTGCTGGGCAAGCTGCAAGAGCCTGTGCAGCCCAACAGCCCCGGCGGAACGCATTTCATGGCAGAGGTGTCCCGTGACTTCATGGAACGCGCCGGAACAAAGGACACGGCGGCGCTGCAAAAGCTGCTGCCCTTTTCCACCCTTGCCCTCACGACCCTCAAAGACCGCAGGGGCGTGTTTGCCCTGATCGGCAAGGACGAGGACCGCAGCCAGAACCTCCGGCGTCCCTCCGTCCGCTCCAAGCTGCAACAGGCTTCGGCGGAGCAGAAGCAGCCTGCCGCAAAGAAGAAGGATTTGGAGCTGTGACATGGCGAAGCGGAAACGGGACATCCAGCTCAAAGTCCGTGTGACGCCGGAGGAACGGGCGATGATTGAGGCGAAGATGGCGCAGCTCGGCACAACGAACATGGGCGCATATCTTCGGAAAATGGCCATTGACGGCTATGTGGTGAAGCTCGATCTGCCGGAGCTGCGGGAGCTGGTGTCGCTGCTGCGGTATTCCTCCAACAATCTCAATCAGCTTGCGCGGCGGGTGCATGAAACAGGGCGCGTTTACGCTGCGGATATGGATGATATACTCCAAAATCAGGAGCGGATCTGGCAGGCGGCAAGCGGTATCCTGTCCCGCCTTGCAGCCATCCGATAATGGGGTATTTATCCCATGTGGGGGCGGCTTGCTGCGCGCAGGCCGCCCTGCTTTTTTGTTCCCCGTCATCCTTGCAATCTGGAGCATATTCCTGTATCCTGTTCTCACAATACAAAACGAATGGAGGAAAAAGAGATGCGCTTTCTTTTGAAACTTCTGTTTGCGCCGGTCATGGCTGTGCTTGCCATCGTGTCATGGTTTCTTGTGTTCGTTGTCGGCCTCTCCAGCGGCATCCTCTGCATCCCCGCCGCCATTCTCGGCTTTTTCGGTCTGTTCATACTCTTTGTGGATTCCGTCAGCTACGGCGTGGGGCTGCTGGTGATCGCGTTCCTCATAAGCCCCTACGGGCTTCCTATGCTGGCGGGCTGGCTGGTGGCAAAGCTCCATGTCCTACGCTATATGCTTCGGGACTGGATATATGGATAAGGCTGTTTTCAGAAACACCGCATCAAGCAAAAGCGCGGAGCATATCGCCCCGCGCTTTTCGTTTTATTCGATCTCGTAATCCTCACTGTCGTCGGCCTCTCCGGTGGTGCAGGTGAAGCACATATTCGTCCCCGTGATGGCGCTGCCGGCCGCCCAGATGGGCGCGCCGCAGATCATGCATCTTGCGCCGTTTTTCTTGGCGGCAAGGGATTCCCGCAGTGCCGCGATCAGCTCCCTGCGGTTGGCGTCCTTGTTGTTTTTTACTACGCCGTCCGCAAATTCTTCAATGGAAATATAGGTGAACATATCATTCCTCCGGTTTGACCGCAACATATTTTTGATTGCGGCTGTTGGGCTTGTCGGGAATGGTCATGCGAAGCTGCCCGCTTTCCAGCAGGGGCTTCAAATGGGATTGCATAAGGCTGCGGACGCTTTTATATCCGCAGTATGCGGCGATCTCGATTCTGGAACGCGGCTCTTGGCAGCAGGCCAAAATCTTATCTCTGATACCGACTTGTGCGGCATCTTGTGCGCCGACTTGTGCGTTATCTTGTGCGTCGTGACTTTCACTGCGGAAGAACACAACAACGAACCCTGACTTCATAATCTTAAACGCAAACCGGCAATTTGCTTCGTTGCAGGCGTCGGCAATCCGCTTCAAGCCTGTGCCGAAGCTCTCCACATCCTTTGAGTAGTAGAGGATGGAGGTAATCAGCGGATTTCTGCGCACGGGGCGCTCATCGCCGCTGATGAAGTCCTCCGGCTTGTAGCCCTCCGGGAAGCTGCCCGGATTATAAATCTCAACACGGTCTTTGTAGATGGCGACCTCGTTGCTCTGACAAGCGCCGTAGTCCTTATGGCAGAAGGAGTTGATCAGAGCCTCGCGGATGGCGTCGGCAGGGATTTCGGGAATCTCCTTGCGCTGCAAGGAACCGTCAAAATGAACGCGCCAGTGGATATTGCTCATGATGTATTTTTCGGCAAGCGCCACCAGCTCAAACACCGTTCCGCGATGACGCTGGATGTCCAGAAACGTCAGCCGCTCCGTTCCCGCGAAGATCGCCATTTGCAGCTCTGCGTACATACTCTCGCAGAACAGCACCATGCCCGCGTTCAGCAGATGCTCTCCCTCGGTCAGCAGCAGCTTATTCAGCGCAGAGGTCTTATCCGCATATTCAAATTCAATGCGCTTTGCCTCATGCCCGCGCTCAATATACCGCTCGACCAGCTTTCCGTCTACCTGCTCCACAAGAAAGTTTGACACGCGCCGTTCCCATGCGTCCTCTGCGCCGTCCTGCTTTCTCAGGTAGGCCACAAGCTCCTGCTGGGACAGCACCTTGTCCTCGTCCGCAACGCGGATGCGGGCAACATCATACACAAAGTATGGCGTATTGTAACCCTCAAAGCGGACAAGGATGCACTCTTTCCCGTCGATGCGCACGGTCTGTATCTCAGGAAAAATCTGCGGCTCGATATGATTGGAGATTGCCTGACTGATGTCCCGCAGCGTTTTTTCGGAGATTTCCTGTCCGATGGGCGTACCGTCCGGCCTGACCCCGAAATACAGCTCGCCCTTCTGATGCTTGTTGAGGATCGCGCCGATGGAAATAATCCCTTCCTTCAGCTCTCCGGTGGACTTCTTAAATTCAAGCGTTTCGGTTTCTCTGCCGAGATTCATCCCGCGTCACCCCGTTTCTGTTCCTCATCATAGGCAAATGCTACCCCATGGCGTTTGCAGTATTCCCGTATAACGAACATCGTCATCTTATTCGGAACGGTTCTTCCGTTCTCCCAACGGTTTACCGTTGCGCAGCTCACATTCAAATCCTCCGCAAGCTCTTTTTGCGAAATCCTGCGCTCGCTGCGCAGCTTGATAATAGCGTCTGCAAAGCTCATACACTCCACGCTCCTTTTGCATAGTATAACACCTGTTAGGCGCTTTTACAATCGGAGCGGCGCATTGTTCAGAAAAAAGTTGCAAATCCATCCCACCGAAAGGAGGCCGCGCCCCATGGCGACCACACGCATCATTTCCATGCACGTTAATCAGGGCAAGACAATTGCCGACTGCCTGACTGACCGCATCGACTATTCCAAGAATCCAGATAAGACGCAGGGCGGCGAGCTGATCTCCGCCTATCAGTGCGACCCCAAAACCGCTGATGCGGAGTTCCTGTTCGCCAAACGGCAGTACAAAACCCTCACCGGCAGGGAGCAGCAAAGCAACGTGATCGCCTATCAGGTGCGCCAGTCATTTAAGCCCGGTGAGATCACGCCGGAGGAAGCAAACCGCGTAGGCTATGAGTTTGCCGAGCGGTTTCTGAAAGGCAGACACGCCTTTTTCGTTGCCACGCACACCGACAAAAAGCACATTCATAATCACATCATCTGGAACTCCACAACGCTGGACTGCAAGCACAAGTTCCGCGATTTTCTCGGCTCCGGCAGGGCCGTCGCACGGCTCAGCGACGCCATCTGCACCGAGCATCGGCTCTCCGTAATCGCCGATCCGAAGCGCGGGAAAAATCACTACGGCAAGTGGCTGGGAAACAAGGCGAAGCCCTCCCACCGGGAGCTGCTCTGCGGCCTCATTGACGCGGCGCTTTTGCAGAAGCCCGACGGCTTCGACGCGCTTTTGAAGCTGCTGCGCGACAGCGGATGTGAGGTCAGGCGGCGCGGGAATACGCTGTCCCTGCGCCATCCCGATAAAAAGGGCTTTGTCCGTCTTTCTTCCATCAACGGCTATTCGGAGGACGCGCTGCGCGCCGTCCTCGCCGGGGAAAAGGAGCATACGCCGCGCAAAAAGCGGACGCGGGCCGCACAGAAAAAGAACACGCTGCTCATCGACATCGAGGCGAAGCTGCAAGCCGGGAAGGGCGGCGGTTACGAGCGCTGGGCAAAGGTGTTCAACGTCAAGCAGATGGCGCAGACCTACAATTATCTGCGGGAGCATGGGCTGCTGGATTACGCGGAATTGGAAGAAAAAGCTGCCGCTGCGACGGAGCAGTTTCACGCGCTGTCCGCGCAGATCAAGGCGGCGGAAACGCGCATGGCGGAGATCGCCGTGCTGAAAACGCATATCATCAACTACGCCAAGACCCGCGATGTTTACGCGGGCTACCGCAAGGCCGGTTACTCGAAAAAGTATCTCGCGGAGCATGAGAGCGACATCCTTCTGCACAAGGCGGCGAAGAAAGCCTTTGACGAGCTGGGCGTGAAAAAGCTCCCTACCGTCAAGAGCTTGCAGGAGGAATATGCCAAGCTGCTTGCCGAAAAAAAGGCGGCGTATGCCGAATACCGCACCGCCCGTGACGAGATGCGCGAGCTGCTGCTCCACAAGCAGAACGTGGATCGTATGCTGGGCAAGGATGAGCGCAGCGAGGAAAAGAAACAGGAGCATGATCGCCAGTAACGGCCATGCTCCTAAAGCGTTTCGCAGAAACGCGCAGCCACACATTTATGTGTGTTCAAAGGGTTTCAGGGGCGCTGTCCCTGACAAGCAGAGGGCAGTTTTCGCGGCGGCGGAAATTGCCCGAAAAGCAAAGTGGGTACCTCTTTGCCCTGCTTGCCACGTTTGCTACGTTTGCTACGTTTGTAAATTTGGGCTTAAAATAACACTGCTATCTTGTCATTTGACGCAACCTGTGTATAATTAAATAGCAGTGCTATTTTTCTGGGAGGTGATTAGCATGAGTAAGAGTGAAGATACAAAACAACTGATTTTAGACACAGCCAAAAAGGAGTTCATGGAAAAGGGATATAACGATGCTTCCGTTCGCAGTATTGCAAAACAAGCTGGGCTGACCACTGGCGCAATTTTTCGGTATTTTGCCGATAAAGAAAGCCTGTTTGCCGCACTTGTGTCACCAGTTGCGGATCATATGTTGGATTTGTATCGCAAAGGCGGAGAACGGGGCTTCGCTTCTCTGACAGATGGCCATCCGGAAAATATGTGGAATATTTCTGATGAGGTTATTTCCGTACTGGTGGAGTACATTTTCGCAAACAAGGACGCTTTCTACCTGCTTATCAGCCAGTCTGCCGGAAGCGCCTACGAAAGCTTTGTGGATCAGCTTATTGAGGAGGAAGAATTAAGGGAACAGATCAAAGGCTCCGGAATCGGAACTTCTGCGACGAGAGCTGAGATCATCCGCAAACTGGTGCGTATCGGGTATCTGAATCTGAACCAAAAGACGCAGGTGCTAAGCCCGGAAGCGATCGGAGAGATGGTGTTTGAGGTGGTGAGCATGACCGTGCCGGCACTCTTAAATCCGAAGATGACGGCTTCCTGGGAAAAGGGACTCGACGGTATCACGCGTGGAACAGTCATCATGGAAGATTATCGCAGTAAACTGGAAGATTTTATCCGCAAAGAAACGGTTTCCATGATCGAACATGACCTGACCGGCAATCTTGCGGCGAGGATTCATCCGTTTGTCGGAAAAGGCGGAAGAGGGCTTGCCGCAAAGAAAAAAATAGAGGCAGTCTGCCCGGTCTGTGGCGGGGAGATGGAGACGACACCGTTCGGCTATGGATGCAGCAATTATAAAAAGGACGGAAGCGGCTGTAAATTTTCCATCGGAACCATTGCGGGCAGAGATTTAGCGGAAGAGGAAGTGGTCGAACTTCTGACGAAAGGACATACGGAAGTGCTCTCCGGTTTTATCTCAAAGTCCAGAAAACGCTTTTCTGCTGCACTGGTACTTGAAAAAGATGAGAATGGAAAAGCATCAGTCAATTTTGACTTTTCCAAAAATGAACCTGAAATATTAGAAGGGGTGAAATGTCCGGTCTGCGGTTCTGATATGGAAATCACTTCTTTTGGTTACAGTTGTGTGAAACACCGTGAAGATCCGGAAAGCTGTTATTTCTACATTGGAAAAATCGCGGGAAAATCCCTTAGTGTGGATGACCTGACTGATCTGCTGCAAAAAGGAGAGACGGAGGTCTTAAAAGGGTTTACCGCAAAAAATAAAAAGAAGTTTTCGGCGGCATTGCTTTTGAAAACAGGAGAGGATGGCAGAAAAACAGTCGAATTTGATTTTTCAAAGAATGAGGCAGAGATATTAGAAGATGTAGTCTGCCCGATGTGCGGCGGACAGATCCAGAAAACATCATTTGGTTATGGCTGTATGAATTACGACCAGCAAAATCCGCAGAGCTGCCGCTTTGCCATCGGTACACTTGCCGGACGTGATCTGACAGAGTCACAGGTGAAATCACTTTTAACCGACGGCAGAACGGAGACGATCCGCGGTTTTAAGTCAAAGACGGGCAAAAAATTTGATGCCTGCGTGGCATTAGAAACCGATGAAACCGGTCGGAAATATTTAAAGTTTGACTTTGATCATGCGGAGGCAAAAAAGATAAAAGATGTTTCCTGTCCGCTCTGCGGCGGTGACATTGTGCAGACACCGTTCGGGTATGGCTGTGCAAATTATAAAAAAGATGATCCGGAAAGCTGCCGTTTTTCCATTGGAAAGATGGGAGAAAAAACGTTAAATGAGGCACAGGTAAAACAGCTTCTGACAGAGGGGCGGACGGCGACGATCCGCGGATTTAAGTCGAAAACCGGGAAAAAGTTCGATGCAAGAATTGCTTTAAATAAAGATGAATCCGGCAGGGTCACCGGACTGAAATACGATTTTTCGGATGTGGAAGCGCCAAAATTAAAAGATGTGAAATGTCCGGTCTGCGGCGGAGATATGGTAAAAACGCCGTTCGGCTATGGCTGTGCGAATTATAAAAAAGACGATCCGGAAAGCTGTCGTTTTTCGGTTGGACAGATCGCAGGAGTAAAATTAAAAGAAGCACAGGTCAAAGAACTTTTAACCAATGGAAAAACCGGTGTGATCGAAGGATTTATCGCAAAGACCGGAATGAAATTTGACGCTCCGTTAAAACTGACCAAAGAGGGGCAGATCACCTTTGATTTCCCGGAGAAACCAAAACCTGTCGAGACAACAGTAAAATGTCCGAGGTGTGGGGAACTCTTAAAGAAAAGCCAATGGTACTATGAGTGTGACTGCGGTTTTAAGGTAGGGCATACGGTTGCGAAAGTGCCGCTTTCGGAAGCAATCATAAAAGAACTGTTGGAAACCGGAAAGACAAAGGAAAAAGTGACTGGATTTAACTCGAAAGCAGGGAATGTGTTTGATTCCTGTTTAAAATATGAGGATGAGCGGATCAGTTTTGATTTTGACAATCCGGGAAGCCTGTCTCTACAAAAACAGGAGTCAGAGAAACAATCAGAAGTGCAGATGGCTGTGCAGGAAAATGAGACTGAAAAACAGCAGCCACAGCAGGCAGAACAGACACCGGATGGTGCGGATGATTTCTATGCCACTATGGCGGATGAGGCTGCAGCATTTCAGGAACAGGAAGAAGCAGAATGGATCGCTGGAAGTAATTTTTTAGATGAATTTATGCCATAAGAAATCTCCGGCAGACAGAAATTCTTGTCTGTCCGGAAATTTTTTTGCAGTGTTCGAATATTATTTTGACAGATCTGTGAAAACGTTTTACAATAGAACCAGTATGCAAACAGAAATGCCAGGATCACACTGGATTCATATCCATGTGAGAGAGACATTCTGGGATGGAGGAAAAGATGGAAAACGCAAAAATCAGCAATTTATATGATTTAGATGAAACAATCGCAAAAGAATATTTAGAACAGTTTACATATCCATGGGAGGCTTTAAAAGGGATCAGTGAGTTCATAAAAAAACTTGGACCAACATTAGATCCGGAAAAGTTTGAAAAAAGAGGCGAGGATATCTGGGTTGCAAAGAGTGCAAAAGTGGCACCGACAGCATGTTTAAACGGTCCGCTGATCATTGATGAGGATGCAGAAATCCGTCACTGCGCATTTGTCCGCGGCAGTGCGATCGTAGGAAAGGGTTCTGTTGTCGGCAATTCCACAGAACTGAAAAATGATATTATTTTCAATTCCGTTCAGGTGCCGCATTATAATTATGTTGGCGATTCCATTCTTGGCTATAAATCGCATATGGGTGCAGGTTCGATCACGTCAAATGTGAAATCCGACAAGACACTGGTTGTGGTAAAAGACGGTGATGAGAAGATCGAGACTGGATTGAAAAAATTCGGTGCCATGCTTGGGGATTATGTGGAAGTTGGATGTAACTCTGTATTAAATCCTGGAACGGTGATCGGCAGACATACAAATGTATATCCGCTTTCAAGTGTCAGGGGAGTGATCCCGGCAAACTCAATTTTTAAGAAACCGGGCGAGGTTGTACAGAAAAAAGAAGCATGATATTCTTAAACTTAAGATCCGGACAGGTCGGATAAGTTATGGCAGAAAATATTGATTATATTTTAAGTACAGGGAGATAAAATATATGGAAGAAGAAAAGAAATATATTTATAATGATAAAGCGGAACGGATCAAAAAGATGAACCGGTTCTATATAGGTGCAACCATATTTCTTGGAATATTGTTTTTACTGTATCTGTGGCTCCGCATGGCAAATCAGAATCTGGTAAATGCAACAGTATATGGGAATACTGTATTAATAATAGGCGCATCAGTTTTGGACACGATTATTTATCATAAAGATCATGCAACAGCAAAATTAAAAGTGATTGCTACGCTTGAGATGGGATTAGAGTATCTGTTAGTCGGAGTACAGACAGATGCACATTTTATTACGTATGTATTGATCGTTTTAGTTGCGTTACAGATTCCGTACTATGATGAAGGTGGATTAAAAAGAACCTGTGTGGGAGTGAGTATTCTCTACGTGATCGTTACGATTGTTCAGGGAATAAAGGGTATTACTGTATTGAACGTGGATACAATATGTTCTGTGGTCGGCGTGCTTGGCGTTTTATTTATGGTTTCAAGAATTGGAAAGATCACATTATTGTTTAACGCAGATGCACTTGGATCCATAGATGAGGAACACAAAAAGCAGAATGAAATTTTACAGGGAGTGCTTGAGATTTCCAAAACTGTTCAGGAAGAATCAGTTAAGAGCAGCAGCCTGATCGGAAAACTGGTCGAGACGACCAATTCTGTAACTGGCAGTATGCAGGAGATTACAACGGCTTCCGGAATGAATGCAAACAGCATCGAAGAACAGAATACCATGACTGCAACGATCCAGGATGCGATCGAGGAAACAAGTGAGCGATCAAAACAGATGGTGGATATCGCAATGAATTCAAATGACAGCATTCAGGAAAATATGCGTGTGATGGATGAGTTGAAAGATCAGGCAGAGCAGATCACAAATACAAATCATGATGTTACTGAGGCAATGACCAAACTTCAGGATAAGACAAAAGAAGTAGAAGAGATTGCAGGTATGATCTTAAATATTTCAAGCCAGACAAACCTGCTGGCGTTAAATGCATCTATTGAGAGTGCACGTGCCGGAGAAGCCGGAAGAGGTTTTGCGGTTGTAGCAGAGCAGATCAGACAGCTTGCGGAACAGACAAAAAATTCGACGGAAGAGATCACGAGAATTACAAACGAACTGAATGCAAATGCAAATGATGTGGTTGTATCAGTAGAAGGTTCTGTACAGGCAACGGAAGATCAGAAAGAAAAGATTCTTGCTGCGTCAGAAACATTTAATCTGCTTAATAAAAATATAGGTGAGCTGGTTGCCCATATTGAAGAGGTCAATAAAAAGGTAAGCGGACTTTCAGATTCCAACAATAAGATTGTGGTAAACTGCTCGCAGCTTTCGGCAGCGACTGAGGAAGTTACGGCGAGTGCAGAACAGGTACATACACTCAGTGAAGAAAACCTTGATGTTGCAAAACAGGTTCAGAATGCGGTAGAGAAAATTCACAGTACGGCAGATGATATAAAAAAGTTTTTGCACTGACAGAAAGGAGTGCATAATTATATGAAAAATAAAGTGTGGTTGTTTACAGCCGCACTTTTGCTTTTTACAGCAGGGTGTGGTGAGCCAGATATGGCACAAAATAAAATAAACAGCAATGAGCAGAAAACAGCAGGAATTTCAGATACAGATGAAACAGAATCCGAAATAGACAGCAGTGCGTCTGAAAAAATGGAAGCAGCCGAAGAAAAATATATCTGGAAAGAGATCACGCTGCAGTTCCCGGAGAGCTGGGAAGATAAGTATGTAATTTTAGAAGATGATACCGGTTTTTCTGTTTTTCAGAAAAAATCCTATGAGAAAGAAAGTGGGACGGGGTTTCTTTTTGGAATTACCAAAGACACGGAATGGTATCCGGATGCTGCCGGTGTAAGTATTTTAGGATATACCGATGATGGAGTGTTATATGAGGTTGTGAGACCTACGGATGTGAGCTGCGATGTGGAAAATGAGGATACTTTATATGAATATCAAGGGATGATGCAGCAGTCAGATACGGTAGTACAGAATGCGGTCATTGATACACAGAACCTGCACAAAGATGCTGACCAGTATATCATTCCGGTCAGTATGACACAGACAATTTCGGCAGACAGTCTTATCAATATGTCGGACAATGATTTATGGTTAGCACGCAATGAAATCTATGCAAGACACGGGCGTGGGTTTTCCAATGAGTATCTGCAGAGTTACTTTAATGCGTGCTCCTGGTACGAAAAAAGTGAAGAAGCAGATGCATTTGATGAATCTGTGCTGAGCCAGACAGAAAAAGACAACTTAAAGGTAATACAGGAAGCTGAAACAGCATATGAACAGGAGCATCCGTATCCGAAAGAATATAAAACAGGACAGAATATTATGGTGGATCTTAATGGAGATGGCAGCGAAGAAGAGATCCGTTATGATGTGAAAGAGAGTAGTGATTATTCAGGTTATTCCTGTGTCCTTACGGTTAATGGAACAGCATATGAACTGTGTGAATATGCAGCTATGGTGACACCAGAAACGGAAAGCTTTTATGTTACAGACATGGATGAATATGATAATTCTCTGGAAATCGCGGTATTAGATGATGGACCAAGTGCCGATTATGCGACTTATTTTTACCGGTATGACGGAAGTGCGCTGGCGTTTATCGGGGAAGTGGATGGTTTCCCTTTTAAGGAGCAGAATGGCGGAATCAATGGTTTTACCGGGCAAAACGGAATCAATGGAACAATCCGTACAGATATTCTTGAAACCGCATATCTTAATGGATACTGGTGGTATGACAGCAATGCACGGAAACTGGAATATATTGATGGCGGTATGCATCAATACAAGTATTTCACACCGCACAGATTATATGTGGATCTTCCGTTGTGGAAAGCTATGGATCAGAATTCGGAACAGGTAACGGTTTCGTCCGGGCAGGATGTGTTCTTTATCAGCTCTGATGCAAAGGAATGGATCTATGTGCGTGCAAAAGACGGAACAAAAGGATATATTCATGTGGATGGGGAAAATATCAGCAACGCCGGCAGACTGGGGTCGGAAGTTTTTTCAGAATTGAATTATTTTGATTAGTGTATAAAAACAAATACACGGAATAAAGATAATTTTTTTCGATTAGGACTTGTAGATTTCAACAAAATGTGCGAAAATAGGTAAGGTATGTTAAATGTATAACAAAGTCTGATACATACAGTTCTATTAAGTGAAAGGAGTCTTAAAATGATTTACACTAAGGAAGTCGAAAACATGTGTCCTGTAGCAAAGGGCGCAAAACATGAACCAGCTCCAATTCCGGAAGAAGGCAAATGGGTTCATTCTAAAAAAATTGAAGATATTTCAGGTTTTACACACGGTGTTGGCTGGTGTGCTCCTCAGCAGGGTGCCTGCAAGCTTTCATTAAATGTAAAAAATGGTGTAATCGAAGAAGCTTTAGTTGAGACAATCGGATGCTCTGGTATGACACATTCCGCAGCTATGGCAGCAGAGGTATTACAGGGCAAAACTATTCTTGAAGCATTAAACACAGACCTTGTTTGTGATGCTATCAATACAGCAATGAGAGAG
>OLVX01002398.1_pt1 | contig 13709 bp, 11 predicted proteins | sample 1673271 | NCBI WGS metagenome assembly OLVX01 (sample SAMEA3178939, study PRJEB25190) | human gut metagenome | biome: human gut; feature: human-associated habitat; material: faeces | place: Austria | collected 2013
TGCCCTCCAGCATCTCGCGGCAGTCGGTGGTCAGGTAGGGCTCGCACTCGGCAGCGTTGATGAGCAGCGTGTCGATGGTGTTGGCCGCCAGCTTGACATGCGTCGGGAAGCCGGCGCCGCCGACACCCACCAGGCCGCAGGCCTGCACGGCAGCCAGCAGGCTGGCTTTGTCGGTGACGACGGGCGGCACACAGGCCGGATCAACGGTCTGCGCACCGTCGGTCTTGATGGCGACAGCCGTCGTCATCGCGCCGTTGACCATGCGCAGCGGTGCAATGTCCTGCACAGTGCCGGACACACTGGAGTAGATATTGGCGGATACAAAGCCGCCGGCCTTGCCGATCACGGTACCGACCATGACGGTGTCGCCCTTTTTGACGACAGGCTCCGCGGGCGCGCCGATGTGCATCGACATGGGAATGACGACGTGCTCGGGCACCGGCATCTTGTTGGTCGGCTGCCCGGCTGTCGCCTTCGTGTGCGGTACGGCAGCACCCTTGGCAGAGCGCTTTAGGGACTTGAACAATCTGATTTCCCCCGTTTCTCTGATTTTTCTCGCCGCGGACGGGATTTCTGCTCCCCCGTCCGTGGTGGATAACTATACGGATTTATTGTACCATTTTTCAAAAGCATGTCAAGCAACCAAGTATGACAAAAGGTCAATTTTGCATCGAACACGCAAGATTTGCAACAATTTGGGCAATTGCCGCAGAATAAAAGGCTGTATAAAAATTAACAATCTCACAAAGAAAACCCCTGGCAGATGTCGGTCTGCCAGGGGTGATACCGCAGGGATCGGACATGCCCGGTCCGCGCATGTAAGGCAAATGACCCTTTGCGGGAAGGCCGCAGGCCGCACAATGGAACTGTGAGGCCACGCAAGCTGCTGCGGCAGCCTGTGGGCAGGCCGCCCTACAAGTCCCCGGAAATTGCGGCCTTCCTTGCCTTACTCCGCCCCCAGCGCGGCCAATGCACCATCCACAAAGGCGGTGCGCTCGGCCTTGGTGTGCTTTTCGCTGTCCTGCAGGGTCAGTTCGTTGGCAGTCAGGGCATCGGCGGCTGCAGTGTCCAGCGCCACGCCGGGCAGGATGCCCGTGCCGACCTGCTGCACCTGCATGGCCGTGACCGCCGTCGTGCCGGCAGCCGTGTTCCATGGCGTGACGACGCCCAGTGTCTCGGTCAGGGCGTCCTCTCCCGCGCCGTTGGAGTAGAGCCACAGCGCGGCGCTCTTGGCGGCCTTCAGGCCGTCGGCGCTCGTCCCGGCATTGATGGCAATGCTGCCCACATCGGCCAGAACGGGATAGTTCAGCAGCCCCTCGGCGTTGTAGTCCTCGGCGGTCAGGTCGCTGTCGTCCAGCTGGCACTTGAACGGTACCAGCACCAGTCCGTTGCAGGTGTCTGCGCCGTACTCGGCCAGCAGGTCGGTCAGCTTGGCGCGGCGGAAGATCCCCTCCCCGCCGTCGGCGGCCATGTTATCCCATTCCAGCGTCACGGCGCTGTAGACGCCGTTCAGCGGGCCGGTCAGCGCGTCCGCCGTGTAGGTGTCGTCGGCGGCCAGCAGCGCCGCCGTGTAGCCGGACGCGCGGTCCAGCGGCGCGGCAAAGACACCGGTGGCCGTAAGGCTGCCGGGGCGTGCGTCGGGCAGGGTGTAGTCCGCGCCGCTCAGGGTCACCGTGGCGGCCTTCGGCTCGGCCATCCAGGCGGAGAGCGTCTCGACAAAGTCGCTCCACTCCTCCCAGTTTGCGGTCTGCAGAGCCGCCGCAGCGCCGTCGCCCAGCAGGGCGTTCAGCACATCGGCGCGCGCCCAGTAGCCGTACAGGCTGCGGCCCAGCGGCAGGGCATTGGCGTTCTCGGTAATACCGGCGCGGGCGGCAGCGGCGGCCAGCAGTGTGTCGCTCGTCACATCCAGCAGACTGCCGCCCGGCGCGTGGTCGGTCAGCAGCAGGTCCGCCGACGCGGCTTCGTCGGTCAGCGTCAGCGCAACGCCCTGCGCCTCCGCGTAGGCCTGTGCCGCCGGGGCCAGCGAGGCTGAAGTGTAAACTTTCAGCGTCTGGGGCGCGGCAGCGGCGGCGGTTTCAATCGTAGCGGTGTTCTCGGCGGGCAGCGCCGCAGCACAGCCTGCCAGCAGCAGCGCGGGCAGAGCCAGCGCCGCAGATTTGATTTTTTGCATGAAGCAGTTTTCCCTCGCAAATGGTTGTAAAAATTCAGTCTATCCTTTATTATATAGGATAAGATGGTTTTTTTCTACACCTGTTTTATGTTATAATAAGAAAAATCGCAAAAATTTAAGGGAGCGTTTCTTTCTGTGACAGAAAAATTATACGAAGTAGATTCCTATGTGCAAAATTTCACCGCGCAGGTCGTAAGCTGCACCCCCGTGCCCGGTGGCTTTGCGGTGGTGCTGGACCGCACGGCCTTCTTCCCCGAGGGCGGCGGCCAGCCCTGTGACACCGGGCGGCTTGGCGGCGCGCGGGTGCTGGCCGTGCACACCGACGGCGAGACCATCATCCACACGACGGACGCACCGCTGACCGCGGGCGAGACCGTGGACGGCTGCCTTGACTGGCCCGCGCGGCTGGACGCCATGCAGCAGCACACCGGCGAGCATATCCTGAGCGGCGCGCTGCACCGGCTGTTCGGGGCTGAGAACGTGGGGTTCCACATCGGCAGCCCGTATGTGCGGATGGACACAAGCATCCCGCTGACGCAGGAACAGCTGGCAGATGAATCCCATGTTTCTACCAAACAGATTGCCGATATAGAGAAAGCCAGGAGAAATCCTTCCTATCTGATCTTGAAAGCATTGGCAAAGGTGGTTCATCTTTCACTAGACTCGCTTATGTACCCGGATCTCTCGCCGGACGAAGCAGGACAAAATGAGATGAAGCTACTTTACATGAACTGTCCGCCAGAGATGCGTGAAACATTGTTGCACCACACTCGTGGATTTGCAGAGGAACTAAAGGAACTCGCCAAGAAACTTGAAGCAAAGTAGGCCAGTGAGCGAAATTTGAAGGTTTCGTCACTGGCTTATTTTATTTCTGCGGGAAAGAGGCAAGCAATGCCTGTGTTAATACACACAGGCCCGCAGAGAAGAAAATCCCTCCGTGATTTTCCTCTCCGCTTGCTTGTTGAGGGCAGCGCCCCCAAGCCCCTTTGAACACAGAATTTCATTCTGTGGCTGCGCGTTCTGCGAACGCTTTTGACCAGGACCAGCTTACCGCTGGCCGTGGTCTTTTTCTTTTTCAACATCCTGTTCTACCTCCATTTTCAGCACTCGATCTACATTTGCCTTTGCCGTTAAAAGCTCCCGCATTTCCTCACGGGAACGCCGGTACTCGGCATAGGTCTTTTTCTTTTCTTCCAGCAATTTCGCGTACTCCGTCTGCAACTCTTTGACCTTGGGAAGCTTCTTGACTCCCATCTCATCAAAGGCATTCTTAGCAGCCTGGTGGAGCAGAATTTCTTCCTCATGTTCCTCCCGGAATTTCTTAGAGTAGCCCGCCTTGCGGTATGCCACATAGACCTCACGGGTCTTGGCATAATTTACGATGTGAGTACGCAGAACAGCGATCTCTGCCATGCGCTTTTCAGCCGCTTTGATCTGCGCCGAAAGATCATTGTGATGTGCCGTGGCAGCCGCAGCCTTTTCTTCCAAAACCGCATACTCCAGCAGGTTATTCTCTGACATGTAATTCATGGTCTGCGCCATTTGCTTCAGATTGAAAACCTTGGCCCATCGAGCATAGCCAGCACCTTTTCCAGCCTGCAATTTTGCCTGAATGTCCACCAGCAGATTGATCTTCGGCGGCTCTGCCTGTGTGACTGTTTTCTTTCGCGGGGTATGTGCTTTCTTCCCTAAGAGAACTGCCCGCAAATCTTCCAATCCATATCCTTCGCCCAGACTGTCCATGCGGGCGGCTTTCTCCCAACCAGAGAGTTTCAGTCGATACGATTTTCCGCGCTTTGAGACTTCACAACCATACTCTTGCAACAGCTTCAGCAGTTCTTCAAAGTCAGCAGGACTTTGTGATAATGCGTTGTCAATCGCCACACGAAGCAGCTCTCGGTGAGAGGGCTTTGCCTGATCGCCCAGCCATTTGTTATAGCTCTTTCCGTGAAGTTTCGGATTCTCTACAATGGACAGTCCATTCTCAATACAGATGGTGTCACTTAGCCGACGAACCGCCTTGGTGCTGCCCCAAAAGTTTCGGAACTTCCGGTCATATTCTAAGCTGACCGATGACCAGATAATGTGATTATGAATGTGCGACTTGTCTATGTGAGTGCAGACCACAAAGGCATGATTGCCTTTAGTAAAACGCTTTGCAAATTCTACGCCCAGCCGGTTTGCTTCTTCCGGGGTAATCTCACCAGGGCAGAAGGACTGGCGCACATGATAGGCAATCACATCATCTGCGCCACGCACTCGTCCGGTAGCGGCAATGTACTGCCGCTTTGCCAGAAGGAACTCCGCATCCGCAGTCCGGCTGTCACAGCCATAGCCGGTAATTAGTTTTCCGTTGTCAGTCTTTTGCGGATTTGCCACATAATCAATAATATCGCTGATTGCTCGGCTCTCAGTGCGCCCCTTTCCGATATGCAGGGGCATGATGCGTGTGGTTGCCATAGAAGGGCCTCCTTTCTAAAAAAGAAACGGCCTGCATGGTGCAGACCGCTTTTGCTATTCTATAAAATCGTCCTCGATGTCCTCTAACCGCTTCGGAGGAAACCTCATCTCGTATTGTTCTTTTGCCAGTGCACGAACTTCCGGACGCTTATCTTTCATTCGGTTTTTCAGCCAGGAAATCTGCTCCTTTGATAACCGCCAAGGGAGATTCAGTAAGCGGTTTACCGTCATTTGCTCCGCTTGTTTCTCCGGCGATAAAGAAGCACAGGATTTACAGATGTGCGCCGCATGACCTTTGCCGGAAAATTTTTCGTTAGCCTTATATTCTCCGCAGACTTTGCAATAATGACCGTGTTTTTTCATAGGCTCGATCCCTTTTCACATAGAGCGTATAAACTGCGAACCGCCCCCATGATGATGTTCCACTCCAGATCTGCCGCATAGGAAAACTTCCTGCGGTAAGATTCCCAAAGTTTCTGCATCACAGGACTGCTTTCCACTTCATTCAAAACATCCACAGCTTCTGCAAGATGCCGTTCGGTTCCGCGTTTTTTGGCAGTTGCCAACAGTGCATCATAGAGCGTCTGCCGGTTCAATGTGTTCCCGTGGAGCTGATCCAGAATATAAATGTCATAGAAATCTCTCATGCGGGTGTTGGTGGTGGTTCTGGTGATGATTGTTTCCAGCTTTTCAGCCAGAACGGTTTCCAGATTGTATGCCCAAATGTCAATGGAGCGATCTTCCAGCATCAGCTTGAAAGAGTAGCGTACCTCCCTGGGGGTAATGGCATCCCCTGTGGAAATGTCAATCTTCAAAGGTGTCACCACACCGTCAAAGGTTGTAGTCATGCTGACCCGAATCCCAGGATACTCCGCTTCATCCATAATCTCTGAAATGCTTTTCAGCTGAAATTTGACGCCATCATCAATCGGCACACTCACAATAGCAGAAATCAGGTTCTCGATGTCCTCTACATTAACATTGGCTCCTTTTACAGTAGCGTCCAAGTCCATCGTGGAACGGGCATCCAGTCCAACCATTGCCGCTACCAGCATCCCGCCTTTCAGAATAAATTTATCACGATATTCAGAAAGGGAAATACGCTCCAGAAAACGCTCCATCATATAGTTTCGCATTAAAAGCTGTGCATCCGCAGATTTTTCTCTGGAAAGATTGCGAATCAAATCTTTTAGCTGCCTTGCTGTCTTTATCATAAAAGCACCTCCAAATACTGCCGTAAAATTTTTTCAACCCGGAACATACCGGCATACCGCATCAAAGTCCGCAGATCCTTGTCCTTTCTTCTGGCATACATCTTCAGCGCACCTTGAAAAGTCTGTATTTCCATGCTGCTTCGGCTGCGGAGCAGATCGCAGATGGTGCGCTCCATATCATAGACAGGAACCGTATGCCCAAAAGGTGTTTGGCCAGTTGTCAGCCCTACCTCATATAGTTCTGGTTTGATGGTGTAAACAGAAAGGCCCTCTGCCTTTAAGCGAGTGGTGCTGTACCCTCTGCGCACCGTGATAGCGTATGGAGATGGTTCCCGGTCTGTCAAGTCATGGAAAAATAGCGCTGATTCATGGGAAAATACTGCCTGACCACATCGCAGATGTAACAGAAACATCGCATCAATCCAGGTGTCCTCGGAGACATAAATTCCGTGAGCAACCTGCTGAAGATTTTTCTCTTTGACATATTCATAAAAAATGGGTTTTACAATTCCGCTGGCGATTACCTGTGCGGTTTGCAGCATCCCATCATGCTCGGTCAGAAGTCTGTCTAATTGCTCAAACCGTTCTGATTTGGTCACATCCATCACTTCCTTTCGTGCTACTATTATACACGGATGTAGCACAGAAGTAAATATAGCAATTTAACAGACACTGTCTGGCATTTTTGTGACCGCGCATTTTATCCATAAACCAAATCCTGAATGGCAAACTTCAAGTCCTGCACCTTGCCCAGCAGCCAGATGGCAGCCATCGGCAGACCATAGGGACTAATAAGGAATGCCATCACCAGCAGGATAATGCCGTTTTGCAGGGAACAGGTCAGCAGGACCGCCACGCCCAACAGGGCGATCACCATGCTGATAAGCCCCAGCACCAGACCGGAAACATAGACGATCCCCACACAAATCCAAACGAACAGGGTCAGTGTCAGAATTACCGGAGCTACCAAAATCTTCAACAACAGTTTTAACAAAAACACCAATGCCCTCATTGTTATGCCTCCTCCCAAAATCACAGTTCCTGTTCCTGATTCCATTATCCCTGTCTCACAGCCAAAAGGCAAGGATACGGGCAAAAAGAAAAAGCGGAGGAAGGCGCGGCGAAGAAACGCCGTTCCTCCCTCCGCAGATGGGGTATTTGTCCCGGTTACGAAAGTTTGGAGAGTTGTGTCAGTATCTCTTTAACTCCGTCCCATAACTGTTCCTGCCGCTGGGATATATCCTCCAAATCGACATCGTAAATCCGTCCGGTCTCATGCACCTTGCGGGTCAGCTGGTTCAAGTTGTTGCTGCTTCGGCGCAGCAGGGATACCAGTTCTTTCAGCTCCGGCAAGTCCAGCTGCACCACATAGCCGTCCACAGCCATTTTCCGCAGATAGGCGCTCAGGTTTTTTGTCCCAAACTGTGCCATTTTCTGCTGGATCACATCCATCTCCGCAGCGGATACCCAAAACAGGACCGGCACATCCCGCTTGCGCTTGGGTCTGCTCATCGCTCCGGCTCCTGTTTCTTTGGGGCGGCAGGCTTGCGGGCAGGCGGTTCCTGCTTGAGCTTTTGCAGGACAGAACTTTTCTGCTGTTCTTGAGCGACTTTTCGGAACTGTCTGGTGAACAGGTCGGTCAAACCGGGATTGACCTGATCTACCACCAGATAGGCACAGTGGCGGGAAGCGCCGCTGTCCTCCGGCATGGGAATGGTTTTTGCCCAGGCTTTATTGTCCTGAGAGATACGCCCGTCATAGTTCTTGCGCTGGATGGTGTTGGCAAGAATAAACTGTACCCGTTCCGTCCCGAACTTTTCCAGCACATCTTTGACCGCCGCCTCCGTATCCAGCCGATTCTCTGCATAGTGGGCGCTGATGGTCTGCTCAATGGCTTCTTTGCAGGCGCTGTTCGCCTGATATGAGAGGTTGTACTGTGCCATTTCCCCATGCTCGGACGCATAGGCAGCAGAATGTGGATAGACCGGTGTTGTTCGCAGTTCCTCTTTGGCTCTGCACACATCGTCGGCACGGCTTTCAATGCTGTCCCGGATCACATCCATATAGCCGGTCTCCAGCTTTTCAAAATAGCGGTACACATCCGCCAGCGGAGAGGGAGATTCCAAAAGTGCCTGAGCCTGGGTGTCGGTCAACTCCAGTTCCTCCATTGCCATCACGATGTCCTCGCGGATGGTGTACTCATAGGCATGGTTTAAGACTTCTTCCGGGGGCTGGCTTTTCAGCCAGTCCCGGAACTTGTCCTGTTCGGCAGCCATCTTTTCATAAAGGGCTGTATTCAGATCGTTAGTATTCATGTTATCGCACCTCCTCATGCTGTTTTGGTTTCTTGTCTGTACTGCGGGGTTGCACCGGGCGTTTTAGGTTATCCAGCACCGAAGGCCGTGTGCTTTTGGCAACAACAGACTCGGTGTGTGCCTGCCCCTTTCCGTCGATGTTGAGCAGGGTATCCAGCTCCACCAGACGGGCGTTTTTGCTTCTCAGTTCTTCTTCATAAAGGAATGGCTTTCCGACTTCCTCCTTTGCGGCAGCCTGCTGCTGATAGAGGTTATCCAGCTGGGCCTTTGCCGCCTCCAGACGCTGGGGCATCTGGGCGAGGGCATTGTCGATACGGGTAAGATTTCCGCGAGGGTCTGTACCAAGGGTTGCCCGGTGGGTCATCTGTCCTTTCAGCAGGAGCGTATACTCCTGTTTCCAAGCGGAAAATTCCACGGATATGGCATAGCCCCGGTAGCTGCCGATCTGCACCGGATCGGAGGTTTTGACCTCCTTGCAGGCATCCAAAAGGGCTGCACCGGCGTTCTCCTTATCGGTCAGCAGATCGCCGCGGATTTCCATACCAGCAAAACCGTCCTCCGGGTGCGGGTGCGCTGCCAAAACCTCCAGATCGGATTCAAAGCCCTTGATAAAGCCTTTGTGCTTTTCAATCTCCTCCGGGAAGTATTTGAGCAGCTGGTCCTCCAGACGATATTGCTTGCTCTGGTGGTCGGCTTTCATCAGCTTCAGGCGGGATACCTCCACATCCAAATCCATACGCTCCTTGATGCGGGGATCTCCGGCGCACAGGGCTTTGATCTCGGCAAAGGAAAGCGCCGTTTCGTCCACATCATCGCAGGAACGCACCGGCGATTTAGAAGTCATGATCTGACTGATGAATTTTTGCTTATTCTCCACCGTCTGCCAGAGGTATGCGTCAAAGGTTCCTTCGGTCACATAGCGGTACACATGGACAAGAGGATTCTGGTTACCCTGGCGCTCGATACGGCCCTTGCGCTGGGCAAGGTCTCCCGGTCTCCACGGACAGTCCAGGTCATGAAGTGCCACCAGACGGTCCTGCACATTGGTGCCTGCGCCCATCTTGGCGGTGCTGCCCAAAAGGACACGCACCTGACCGGTACGGACTTTAGAGAACAACTCCTTTTTCCGCACTTCGGTGTTGGCTTCATGGATAAAAGCGATCTGGTCGGCAGGCATCCCCTGGGCAATGAGTTTCTGACGAATATCGTCATATACCGTAAAGACCGGTTCCTGCTCCGGCAGAGGCACAGCGCCTTCCAATGCGTGAAGCAGTGGATTATCCAGCGTTTTCGCCGCCTTGCTTGCAGGAGCTTTTGCCTGCGGTGTAGAAATGTCGCAGAACACCAGCTGGGTCAGCTTGTCAGCTTCGCCGTCCCGCCAGATCTGCATGATGTTGTCCACGCACTGATTGACCTTTGTGCCAGGTTCATCCGGCAGCATCTGGTTGACGATTCTCTGGTCCAGGCCCAGCTTACGGCCATCCGAGGTAATCTTGAGCATATTGTCCTGGGACGGGTCAACGGTTCCGCTGTGTACCAGCGATGCGCGCTCCGAAAGGGCCTTGACCATTTCCTGCTGATGTTCGGTAGGCTGCGCCACGATGTTGTGGTATTCCACCTCCGGGGTGGGCAGGTTCAGTTGGTCGGCGGTCTTGATGTCCGCCACTTCTTTGAACAGGTTCATCAGCTCCGGCAGATTAAAGAACTTGCTGAATCTCGTTCTTGCCCGGTAGCCGGTGCCTTCCGGTGCCAGCTCCAATGCTGTGACGGTCTCTCCAAATCGGGAAGCCCAGCAGTCGAAGTGGGTCATGTTCAGTTCTTGCAGGCGTTCATACTGAAGATAACGCTGCATGGTGTAAAGCTCGGTCATGGAGTTGCTGACCGGTGTGCCGGTGGCAAAAATCACGCCACGGTTTCCGGTGATCTCATCCATATAGCGGCACTTGGCAAACATATCGGAGGATTTCTGCGCGTCCGATGTGGAAAGACCAGCCACATTCCGCATTTTTGTGTATAGAAACAGGTTTTTATAGTTGTGGGCCTCGTCCACAAACAAACGGTCCACACCCAGCTGCTCGAAGGTTACCACATCGTCTTTTCGCCCCTCGGCTTGCAGCTTTTCCAGTCTGGCTTCCAGAGACTTTCTGGTACGCTCCAGCTGCTTGACGGTAAAACGCTCGCCGCCGCTGGCCTGCACCTCTGCGATGCCCTCGGTGATCTCGTCGATCTGCTCATAGAGAAGCCGTTCCTGACGCTCCCGGCTGATGGGGATACGCTCAAACTGGCTGTGTCCCATGATGATGGCATCATAATCACCCGTCGCAATACGAGCGCAGAACTTCTTTCGGTTATGGGTCTCAAAGTCCTTTTTGGTGGTGACTAAGATATTGGCGGAAGGATAGAGACGCAGAAACTCCGACGCCCACTGCTCGGTCAGGTGATTTGGAACCACAAAGAGAGATTTCTGGCACAAGCCCAGGCGTTTTGCTTCCATCGAAGCGGCCACCATCTCAAAGGATAGCGATAGGTAATCCTTTGGGCGGGATATGCAGCCGCAGGCTGCATATCCATTCCTCCGGATTTTCCCCCGCTCCAAACCGTGCGTGACAGTTTCCCATCACACGGCTTTCCATCGTCAGCACTTTTTATGACAATCTATACATCAAACAGATTTGCCCTTTAGAAAACGAGTTCCAGCATTTCTGCCATCACACGAAGTTTATTGAGCTTTGCCAACTGCTTTTTATCCAGGTTTAGCACTTTCAGATATTTTCGGATGGTGCGCTCATTACTGGAATGAATGAGAATGTGAACCACAGCGGAGACAATAATCAGGTTTTGGTAGCTGTCATTGCCCCCAAGCACCAATGGCTTTTTGTGGTGACAGTCCACTTGCTTTGCTTCCAGTTCCACACCGGAGACGGCACATTTTCCTTTCTGTGCAACATAGAGCGCAATGCGGTTATCGTTGTATTCCACACTTTGCTTACCGCATGGATTGTTCATCAGATGATAGAGTACTGCCATATTGATACCAGCAAGATTCTTATGAATCTCAACCCGTCCTTCTGGCGTGTACTTGTTTACCCGACTTTTCTTATCCATAGGTACTCTATGCTGAACATAGGCAATCGGGACGATGGCATGACCATTCAGATAACGCACCTCCCGGCTTGTGCCGTATTTCTCCTTGATATACCTGTTTGTGATTTGACCTTTCTTTTGCAGTCTGTGCTTCAATCTGTTGTAAAGGCTCTTTTTGACATCGAAAGCGATTTTGTGAAAGTCAATATTCACATGGGTTGCAATGCTGTAATAGTTATGAACGCCCATGACATAGGAGTTGTATTTCTGTATCAGACGATATTCCATTCCTGGGTCATAGGTCTGCCGTATCTGCCCAATGATTTCCTTGCTTTTCTCCCGGATTTTCTGCAATGCTTTATCCTTGATATGCGCTTCTACTACATACCTTGGTTGTCCATCTGGCTTCTTTCCTTTTGTTCGAACTTTCAGCTTAAAGCCAAGAAATTCAGAGTAATGGCGTTTCAGATTTACGATTTTCGATTTCTCCGGGCTGATTTCCAGTCCCAGACGTTCCAAAAGCCATTGTTTCGTTGCCTCGAACAGCTTGACTGCATCTGACCGCTTTTTACAGAAGATTTTGAAATCATCTGCATAACGGACAACATAGCACTCTTTCAGATTCGTGTAGTTACGCAGAGTACGGATGGTACTGCTTTTGTCGGGAGTTCCATTTGCATAGATTCTGTGTACATAGTTCCTTTGGGTGGGCATTTCCTCCCACTGGCTGACAATCCACCAATCCAGTTCATTCAGGACGATGTTTGACAACAGTGGGGAAATGATACCGCCCTGTGGCGTACCCTTTTCGGGAAAACCGATTCCAGCCACTTCTGCCTTTAGCATGGCAGAAATGATAGACAGCAGCTTTTTATCCCTAATTCCGAGTGTCCACATCTGCTTCAGCAGTTTTCCGTGGTTCACATTGTCAAAGAAAGACTTGATATCTATATCAATGACATAGTGGCAACCTACGTTCTGTATCATTCTCTCCGCTTGGGCAATGGCATTTTCTGCACTGTGGTTTGGTCTGAAACCATTGCTTCGCTTGAAGAATTTTGCTTCACAGATAGGTTCTAATACTTGCAGAATACATTGCTGAATGAGCCTGTCCATAATCGTGGGTATTCCGAGGGGACGGGTTTTCCCGTTATCCTTTGGTATTTCCACTCTGCGGACAGCATTAGGAACATACCAGTCCAGCTTGCGCTGAACATGGGCGACCAGAGCATTTTCGTTCCATTTGTTCAAATCGCTTATTGTCTTATTATCCACACCCGCCGTTCGACTGCCGCTGTTCTTTCGGATATTTCTGTAGGCCAGCTTGATGTTTTCGGGGCGTTTTATTAGTTCCACCAGATTGCAGAACCGTTGCCCCTTGACACTTGCGGCATACAGTTCGTCAAGAACGAGCTGCATATCGTAGTATTCGGAATTGCGGATTTTCTGTTTCTTTAAGGGTTTCTTCTTGTTTGCCAAAGTCAGGTACTTTCCTCCTTGTATGGGGGATTTCGCTTTTCTTAGTCATACTCGAACCTTTGTGTCTGTATAGTTTTCAATTTATTGATTGCTGACGACTAATGGCCATCCCTCCACCGTGTTTCCACGGCTTCAACGGTACTGTGCCATCTCTCTCAGCTGGATAAAGGATTGTTATACGCAATACGCTTTCCAATCCAACACCTCATAGCCTGTAACCGGCTCCGTGTTCCAGCCTTTCCACGTTCCAATATTCCTATCTGTACATATCTGCCCTTAGGTGTCCCTCTGAGCCTGTATGCTGGGCGGTGCCTGTAACACCGCAAGGACTTTCATAGTAAAAATTCTTACTCATCCTCACATACTTCCGTAATCGGAAAGGAGCATTTCTGCTCCTGCGCCTTTTAGACCCGTACATTCGGGATTTCGTCAGTCATCCATGACATTCTGACCATAGGCAGTTTAGAGACCTCCGGCGTATCATGCACATATCCCACCTCTGGGACACTTTCCACGGCATAATCCGTTTGGGTGCATTTCCGCCGACTTTAGCGAGCGTTATACCGTAGCCCTTGTTACAGAGGACTGCCGCATATCGCAGTTTATAAGGTAGGCGTTTCAGGGCGTTACCCCTTCATTCCACCTATCGGAATATTAGTTCTCCAAGTCTCTTCAGGGACTCCTTTCAAATCCCGATTCTATTGTTAGCTGACTTGTGCGTAACCTTTTCAGTTACGAACGTGTCGCACTTTTGCCTGCGCCTACTTCATGTGCCAACAGGGTATTTCCTCCATACAGCACATGGGCGATGGCGCTTTTCTGGTGTTCCCGCAGGGTAATGGCCGGGTTCATGCCCCCAAAAGTGATATGGCTGCCATCATACTCGCGGGGGCGGGTGGAGTTCATTTCCTCGTTGTACTGGCGCACCAAAGTCTGGCGGCGCTCCGGGTCTTTCCAAATCCAGTCCTTGAAAGCATCCCGGATAGC
>OLVX01002402.1_pt1 | contig 13701 bp, 10 predicted proteins | sample 1673271 | NCBI WGS metagenome assembly OLVX01 (sample SAMEA3178939, study PRJEB25190) | human gut metagenome | biome: human gut; feature: human-associated habitat; material: faeces | place: Austria | collected 2013
CTTCGGCAGTCACCCAGAGGAGCTCGATCCGTTAACGGTCATCATCATTGTAACCATGGTGTTAATATCAGGCACCCTCCGCTTCGTGCAGGAGTCGCGCAGCGGCAATGCCGTGGAAAAATTATTGGCCATGATCACCACAACTTGCACCGTCACCCGCAAGGAACGTGCCAGATTAGAGATTCCCATGGACGATCTCGTCGTTGGAGACATTGTTCATCTTTCCGTTGGCGATATGGTGCCTTCCGATGTGCGCATTCTTGACGCCAAAGATCTGTTCGTGAGTCAGGCCAGCCTGACCGGCGAAAGCGAACCCATCGAAAAGACGCCCCAAGCCTTTCCACAAGCGCAGGCTTCGCTTACAGACTGTCAGAACATCGCCTTCATGGGGAGCAACGTGGTCTCCGGCAGCGCAACCGCAGTGGTCGTGCGCACCGGCGATCACACCCTTTTCGGTTCCATGGCCGCATCTGTTTCTGGTGAAGCTGTTGAAACCAGTTTCACCAAAGGCGTCAACGCGGTCTCCTGGGTGCTGATTCGTTTCATGCTCGTGATGGTGCCGCTGGTTTTCTTCATCAACGGCATCACCAAAGGCGACTGGCTGGAAGCTTTTCTGTTTGCCATCTCCGTCGCAGTCGGACTGACGCCGGAAATGCTGCCGATGATCGTTACAACCTGCCTCGCCAAAGGCGCAGTGTCCATGAGCAAGAAAAAAACCATCGTCAAAAATCTCAACTCTATCCAGAATTTTGGCGCCATGGATATTCTTTGCACCGATAAAACAGGCACCCTTACCCAGGACAAAGTTGTGCTCGAATACCATATGAACATCAATGGCGAAGACGACACCCGCGTGCTGCGTCATGCCTACTTGAACAGCTATTTCCAGACAGGCTATAAAAATCTTATGGACCTGGCCATCATTCACAAAACCGAAGAAGCAGAAGCCGCCGATCCACGGCTCGTTGACCTCTCGGAAAACTATGTCAAAGTCGACGAGATTCCTTTTGATTTTACACGCCGCCGGCTTTCCACGGTGGTTCAAGATCGTTCCGGGAAGACACAAATGGTCACAAAAGGTGCCGTCGAAGAAATGCTTGCCATCTGCAGCTTTGCCGAATGCGACGGTGCCGTCCAGCCACTCAATGATGCCATTCGTCAACGCATTCTCAAAACGGTAGACGCACTCAACGCCCGCGGCTTTCGCGTGCTTGGCCTTGCTCAGAAAAGCAACCCATCGCCAGTGGGCACCTTCAGCGCCAAAGATGAATGTGACATGGTGCTGCTCGGCTACCTCGCTTTTCTGGACCCGCCAAAAGAAACCACTGCCCGTGCCCTGCGCGCCCTCAAAGAACACGGCGTTACCACCAAAATTCTCACAGGCGACAATGAAAAAGTGACACGCACCATTTGTCAGCAAGTGGGGCTGCAGGTGCGCAATATGTTGCTTGGCAGCGATCTCGACCAAATGAGCGACCAGGAATTGGCGAAAGCTGCACGCACCACCGATGTCTTTGCCAAACTCACGCCCGATCAAAAAGCACGCATTGTCTCTGTCCTGCGCGAAAAAGGCCACACCGTTGGCTTCATGGGCGATGGCATCAACGATGCCGCTGCCATGAAGGCAGCAGACATCGGCATCTCTGTCGACACGGCCGTCGACGTTGCCAAAGAATCCGCCGACATCATCTTGCTCGAAAAGGACCTTATGGTTCTTGAACAAGGTATCATTGAAGGCCGAAAAACCTACGCCAACATGATCAAATACATCAAGATGACCGCTTCTTCCAATTTTGGCAACATGTTTTCCGTGCTGGCTGCCTCTGCCCTGCTGCCATTTCTGCCAATGGAGAGCCTGCACCTCATTTTGCTGAATTTAATCTACGATCTATCCTGCACAGCCATTCCATGGGACAACGTCGACGAAGACTTTCTCCGCGTACCGCGCAAATGGGACGCTTCCTCTGTTGGCAGCTTCATGCTCTGGATCGGACCAACCAGCTCCATTTTTGACTTCACCACCTACATCTTCATGTACTTTGTATTCTGTCCATTGTTTGTATCAAAGGGCATTCTCTATAACGACCTGGCCAGCCATTTCAGCGGCGCACAGCTGCTGCATATGCAAGCTGCCTATATGGGCATGTTCCAAGCGGGATGGTTTGTTGAATCGATGTGGAGCCAAACCCTCGTGATCCACATGATTCGCACACCAAAACTGCCGTTCATTCAAAGCCGCGCGTCTGCGCCGCTCACCTTGCTCACCCTTACCGGCATCACACTTCTCACCCTGATTCCATTCACACCACTTGGCAGCCTGCTTGGCTTCGTCGCTCTGCCGCCTGCTTACTTTGCCTATCTGGTGCCATGCATCCTGCTCTACATGATCTTGGCTACCAGCCTTAAAAAGGCCTACGTCCGCCATTACCGCGAACTGCTTTAAGCAACCATTGAAAGGAGTTGTTACGCATGAATTGGACCATGCTCTGGCTCAAACTCTTCGGCACCACCACCCTCTGGGGACTCAACATGGGCTTTTGGGTCTCTCTCGGCACCGTTCTGCTCATCGTCATCCTCATGAACGCCCTCTTCTGGAGCCTCAAACCTGCTCCCCGCATTCCCCGAAAAGGCGCCCTCATCCTCACAGAAAAAATCAAACGTCATTGATGATTGTGTTTAAAGCAAAAAGGCGTGTTGTTGTATGCACAACAACACGCCTTTTTGGTGCATTTTTTAAAACATCCCACCATTAACATTAATGCATTGCCCATTGATATAGCTTGCATCATCAGAAGCCAGGAACGTTACCACAGCAGCCTGCTCTTCCGGCGTCGACATCCGTTTAAGCGGGATGCCCATGACCAGCCGTGCAGCCATGTCAGGATCTTTTTCAGCAAAAGACTTCATATAATTGCTGCTCACTAAACTTGGTGCAATACAATTTACCAAAACATTTGATGCGCCCACTTCCACAGCTAAGCTGCGCGTGAAAGCGACAACGCCGCCTTTTGCTGCTGAATAATTAGGACTATGGGGACTTTTATTGCTCACACCAGCCATAGACACAATGTTGATGATTCTGCCATAGTTCTTAGGTTCCATAATATTCAGCGCTTCGCGCGTGCAGTAAAATACGCTGTTCAAATTTGCTTGAATGCTGTTTTCCCATTCCTCGTCACTCATGTTGCGGGTGATTCCTAAGGAATAATTTACACCTGGCATCGTTGTAATTTCTAAATACCGATTGCGATCTTCTGGTACACGACGCGGCGCTCCTGCATTATTCACGAGAATATCTAAGGTGCCAAAATGCGCAACGACCTTTGAAAACATCTTTTTAACTTCGTCACTTTTGGTGACGTCACATTGAATGGCCAACACCTCACCACCCAATGCGCGATAATCATTTTCTGCTGCCGCGATCTTTGCTTCATTACGCCCACAAAAAGCAACTTTTGCGCCTTCCTGCAAAAAAGATTTCACAATAGCGGCCCCAATACCACCATTTCCTCCAGTGACCAGTGCAACTTTATCTTTTAATTTCATCGTTCTTTCCTCCAATTTAAAATTACATCAAACCAATCAGTGACCAATAAGGAATACATAAGACCCCAAAACCTATAAGCGCAATGACAACACGAATCGCATTCATCTTAATAAATTCTTTCATCGTCATCATTCCGAAAGAATAGACAACCAGATATGCTACATATTCATATGGGAATAAAATGGCTTCACAGCCATGCAAAATGGCATATGTGTATACGGTCGGATCAATATTCAAGCTCATCGCAATTTCGCAGACAGGAACGGTAATCGTACTCATAATGGCCAAAGGCGTCATGACGAAATTCAACGCAAACGTTAAAAGCCAGATTAAAATCAACTGCGTATAACCGCCAACATTGGAGAAAATCGGCAAGCACAATGAGGCAATGACTTTACCAATTCCCAGTGACGTTGCCACACCACCGATGCTGATGCAGGAGGCCATAAAAAAGATCATGCTATAATTGACTTTTTTGATTGTATTTCTCGCCTCAGCCACACGCAGGCCTGGAAAAAAGCACAAAAACGGAATAATCAGGAAGCCCCACTGGCTATCCCAACCGTGAATCGGATTGGTCAACAAATAGATCAAAAGCAGCATCAGCATGACAAACGCTTTCTTTTCACGCAACGAAAGCGGTCCCATGCGATCCAGTTCATATTTGACATGTTCTTTGCCGCCAACCAACTCTTCTTCAGGGCGATACATTCTAATAAAAATAAACACCATTAATACGCAAACGATCGCAATAGGCCATTGATGCATCAAAGCACTGGAAAGTGTCAAGTCAAAATCCGGTCCAATAACAATCTGTGCTTGCGCAGAAAGCATTTCAAACAATGCTGGCGAGTATGTGAACACACGTACAGAAAGCGTTCCCAAAATAACCATCATCATTAAGGCAGAGCTGGTCTTTCCTGGTTTTAATCCCAATGCTGCACAAATACCTAAAGTAATGGTACCCATAATAACATAGGCATTGCCAAATGTAATAAAACTTAGTACCACACCTGCAACAAAAATGCCTATCATTAAGCCCCGAAAATTGCCACCTAATCGATAAATGCATAAAAAGGCGATACGCTTCAACAAACCTGTGTCCTGTAAAATATTTGCAAAAACAAAAGCGCCAAAAATCATAAATACGGTGGAATTGGTAAATCCAGAAAAAGCGGTGTTCCAATCTGACACACCAATCAGTGCCCAGCATGTTGGCATCAATATGGCCGGGATCATATTGTCGAAAAACTCAAACGCAATAACCAACAAAAAGAAAATAGTAATGACGCAAAACTGTTTGATAGGAACAGTATATATATCATTGCTTGGAATCAGCGCCAAAACAACTGCAATACCTATGGTTACAAGCCATTTGATTATTTCCGCCTTGTTCATGCCTTTAGCAGATTCTGACATTATCATCATCTCCTTTTTAAGATAACCTGTGTAACATGTTGTTTTTATCTTATAAAAAAACTGGGAACGCCGCACAACATCAGGACGTCCCCTGTCTGCTGATAACAATTATTTTAAAATGATTTCCTTTGAAAAATTGACATGATCAATAAGCGATTGAACCACACTCTTTTCCATATTTTTATAATCATGGTACGCATAGGTTTGACCAATCGAAGTATATTTTGAATCTGCCAGGCAGTGAAACGGAAGCAATTCATAATTAACGTTCGAACAATCGGCTGCAACTTTTTGAATATGATCGGCGATCGCCTGAATGTCTTCTACAGTATCATTAAAGCCCGGAATCACTGGTGTTCGTACTAAAATTGGCACGTCCGTATAGGTATGACATATTTTTTCAAAGTTTTCCAGAATCAATTGATTGCTTTGACCTGTAAATGCAATATGTTTTTCATCATTCATGGACTTAATATCAAAATGAACAAAATCCAGCCAAGGAAAAACTTTTTCAATGTTTTCCCATGGTGCAAATCCACAAGTCTCAATAGCTGTTTCCAATCCCTCTGCTCGTGCCGCTTTTAAAAGTGCACCAGCAAAATCCGCTTGAAGCAATGGTTCTCCACCACTCAAAGTGAGGCCACCACCTGATCGGATATAAAAAGCCTGATCTTTGAGTACTTCTTGAATGACCTCATCAACACTCATACGCTTGCCAAACTGCTCAAAAATATTTGCAGGACAGGCTACTTCACAGGCCAGACAATCATTGCATTTTGAAAAATCGATCACCGCTTTATTATCTTCTATATAAATTGCCTGTTGCTTACATGCTTCTATACAATAACCGCATTCATTAACACCGATACACTGTGCATTTTTTTGTGCAATCTGCGGCACCGGACGTATGCCTTCAGGGTTGGCACACCATCTGCAATGCAACGGACATCCCTTTAAGAAAACAATAGTACGTATGCCCGGACCATCATGAATGGAAAACTTTTGTATATTAAATACTAGACCTTTATCACACATAAATATTTCTCCTTTTTCAAAAATACCTCCTACCCAATAAAATAATGCATAACATATCATTCAATGGATAGGAGGTTTCAGATCAATAATCAGTGTTTAACGATTAAAGTCTTTCATGTTCACAACGTTCGATCAGTTCGTCCTGAAGTTTAGGCGTCAATTCTGTAAAGTATGCACTATAACCTGCAACACGAACGATCAAGTCTTTATATTTTTCCGGTTTCTTCTGGGCGTTCAGCAAGGTATCTTTATTAATGATATTAAACTGAACATGCCACAGACGAAGGTCACACCAGGTACGAATAAATGAAACCAGACGCTTTGTGCCTTCAGGCCCAGCAACCAGTGCTGGAGAAAGCTTCAAGTTGAGCAAACGTGCTGCGCGTTCACTGAAGCCTTCATTCTTAACATATTTATTAGATACAAGGATTGCCGTAGGGCCACTGTGTTCTGCACCATGTGCAGCACTGCATCCTTCAGAGATATAATCGCCTGCTTTTCTGCCATCCGGAGTAGCACTAACAACAGCACCAGCAGGAATATGGTTGGTAATTGGTACAAGACGGTTGGAGAATGCTTCACCATGCAAGCCTCTATGGGCATGAACATATTCTTCAACAGCAAGATCCAATTCACGTCCAAGATCGTCGGCATAAGGATCATTGTTACCATATTTTGGTGCATTTAACAATCTCTGACGCAATGGTTCATAGCCTTCAAAGTTAGCATCAATTGCACGAACTACTTCGTCCATTGTCGCAGTCTTGTCTTCAAAAACAACTTTCTTAATAGCAGCAGCAGAGTCAACCATTGTTGCGAAACCAACCTGATCAATAAATGGCTCACGAATACTATTTGGAATGTATTTGTGAATATCAGTGTGTGCATCTCTGCATACTTTTGTCAGCATTGAGCAGAATGGTGCAGCACATTTTGTTGGTTTTACACGGTCAGCAATAATCTGCTGGATGATAGCATGTTTAACAGCATTCAATGTCTGTGCTTTCATAGCATCAAAGAATTCATCAAATGTTTTAAAGTCTCTTGGATCGCCTGTTGGCAGACCAATCTGGCGATTATCAAGGATTTTAAGACGGCCATCATGCATGGTCATTTCAACCAATGCACCCAAGTTCATATAAGCACAACCATTGACATAAGATTCGCCAACGACACGCACTTCTGCGCAACCAGAGCAAGAATAATTCAAAGCCTGAGAACGATTTGCGCCTTTTGCAACATAGAGTGGCACAATTTCTTCATCATTAAAGAATTTAGGGAAGCCTTGACCGTCTTTAACAACTTCTGCGCAGGCAGTCAGGAATTTTTCAGGGGAGCCTACATGCACACGCGCTGCCAAATCTGGATAATGCATTGGGAAGCCACGTTTGGATTCCAGGATCAGATAGCTCAATTCATTCGTGGCATCTTTACCATTCTTGTCCAAACCACCGATTGTAACGGTTTCAAAATGCGCATATCCTTCATACATCTTACCAGCAGATTCATCCAATTTAATATTTGGGCACTGAGCCAGGTTCAGCCAATAGCACTCAAACAATTCTTTTGCTTGCTCTCTGGTCAAACGTCCTTCCGCAATGTCTTTACGATAATATGGCAGCATAGTCTGGTCCATACGACCACTTCCTAAAGAAGCACCGCCATTTTGTTCAATACGTGCAAATGCGATGATAAACCATTGCAGTTGCATAGCTTGCCAGAATGTTTCAGGAGGATTTTCAGCCACCCAGTAACAGTTCTGAGCAATAGTTTCTAATTCTTTTTTACGTTTAGGATCTTTTTCTAATACAGCCTGACGATCTGCTTCTTCACCATAGCGGGTTGCATACACACCGAAGGCTTCAGCAACACGATAGGTTGCTTCCCAGAAAATACCTTCATTAATATATGTTGCAGGGTCTGACAAGCTTTCTTCCCAACGTTTTTTGGCTTCTGCTTTATACTTGCCAATGCCATCTTTCAAAATCGTGGCGTAGTCATAACTAAAGTTCAGACTTGAACGTGCTGTGGTACTTGTTGTCAACACAAACTGTTGTTTCGAATAGTTTTCTTTGTCTTCACCATAAATGAAGAGACGTGTGCTTTCAGGCAGTGCCGTAACATAAGCTTTTGCATAGCTTTTATCTTTCCAGTATGGATAAATTTCTTCCATAATGATCTTATAATCTTCATCTGTAACGGTAAAAGGACTTGCCTTTCTCAAACTTGCTTTATTCAACTGGGGCAGAGCATTACCTTCCAATTCGCAATAAAGTACAGAACGTTTTCCTAAACCGCCAGTCATCTTACCAACAATCAATTCATCAGGACCAATTGGGGTAGGAATATTTTCGGCAATATGCATCATTGCCTTTGCCCACCGAATGGTAAGGTCTTCGCCTTCCGTTTCTTTAAATGACTCTGTCAGCAATCTGCCTCTGTGAATGTCCAGATACACTTTCTGATCTCTCAACCATTCAGCCATACGAATGGTACGTTCTCTACCTTCAGTAATCAAACCATGTTCAATCCAATCTTCTTGCGGTGTTACACAACAACTCATAATGAACCATCCTTTCACTATTAAAAATTATTTTTTATTGATTGATTCTTAAATACACAATACTCTGATGTAAAATCCCATGAGCCATTAAATTCATGTTTCGCTGCTATATTGTCCTGAAAAGCAGTTTTCTGCTCATGCCATTTCAAAACAACAATGTTCTTTGATAAATCCTGCTCAAAGCCCATATATCTGCATGGCCTGTCAATCGCGCAAGTTAGTGCCATTTCAACAGGTATCCCCAACTGAATTGCTTCAGCCAAAAAATGCGCCATACCATAAACGGGTAAAATTTTCCAGTTGTTACAAGTGGTGTCAGTCGCCAAAAAATGTGGTTGAACCCCTTCTGCATAAGCCTGCCTAAACACATTAAAATCAATATGCTTAAACCCAGCATCCAGTTCAAAAAGAATGCCCTTTTCTGCAGCTGATAACACCGATGCTTTAACATGTCCATCATCATCTAAAACAGTACCGCCTGGACCAACGCCGTTATAAATATGTGCAAGAATATCTCCTGGATCCAACTCATCAATAATAGTATCTATCGAAAGCGGTCCACCTGTTAGATGCACCATAACAGGTGCTCCAACAGCTCGTGAGGCAGCTTTCACTAGTTTAAGCCAGTCAAGTTCTACTTGCGGATCACCACCACTCAAACCATGCATATACTTATAGCCGATCAAGCGGCCATTAGCTTGATTAAAAGTCGCGATCAATCGATCCAAGTCTATATCTTTTGCCAATGTATGCTTTGCATCTGCCCGCGTTAAGCCTTCTGGCAACACGTTTAACCAAGACTTGATTTGAATACGACTCATCTGCCACAATTCATCAGACTCATTCCAAAGATCATATCCATATGACCCAGCATCTGCGCATCCATAAATGCCATCAAATAAATAAGCTTCTGCACCAAGTCCCAGTATATTATTATTGCCTGCCCAGGTTGGGCGTATTCCTTGTAAATGACAATGTAAATCAAATAAACCAGGCGTTATAATATCCTGTACTTGAAGAAGAACGTCACGATCCTGATCGTCATTGTCTACTTGAATAGAAAAAATATTATTTTTGCAAAGGTCGCCATTTTTCCATAACATACCACCATGTAGAGACCAAATACTCATTGCTCCACCTCCCTTTCTGCAATAATTGTTCGCATGTAACTATGCGTAGATATAACCAATGAGATACCAATACGGAATTTGTATTACCAAAAATACAACGAAGAATATCGCTGTTTTTAACGATGCCATAAAAATGAAATCTTTCATTTTTATTAAACCAAAACCATATGCAACAACAACAGCAACGAATTCATGTGGTAAAATATATAAGTCAGTTGTCATCAAAAACGTCATCAGCAATGAATCTGGATTCAAGCCCAACTCGGCTGCCACTGCAACCAACGGTGGTGTTAAGCTCGCAGCCATTGCGTACGGTGTCATTACAATATTAGCGATTGTTCCAAGGGCCAATACGCCAACAAGCACAATAACAGGTGAATGACCTTCAAGAATTGGCATTAGCGTTGTAGACAACAGATTGCCAATCCCTAAATAATTACCTACACTACCAATGCCCATACATCCTGCAATGAAAAACAAAATCGGGAACGAAATGCCGTTGATCAATTTTGTATCCGCTAATTGAACGCCTGGTATAAAGGCAAACCATGGAATAATCATAAATCCATACTCAATGGGATACCCATGCAATGGCGCTGAAAACAGATATACAGCTAATATAATCGTGAGAACAATTGCTTTTTTCTCAGCTTTGCTCAAAGGACCCATATCCTGAAGCAGTTTTTCATAATGTTCCATGCCCGAACCTGTTGAAAATGTTTTTGTTTTCCATATTTTTGTCATAACAAAGATAAACAACAGAACGGCAATGAAAACTGGCCAATTATAAATCGTTTGCGCATACCATGGAAGTGTCCAATTATCTAACACACCACCCATAATCGCAATATATGGCGGATTATATGTACATGCACCTGCTCCTGTGGCACCAACAGCGCCCATCAATAAAATCAATCCAGCCTCTTTCGAAGGTTTATCATAACCAAATGCTCTAGCAACACCGTAAGAGAAAATTGGCATGAGAACATAGGCTGTATTAAAAGTCAAAATGCCAACGATAACACCTAACAAAAAGATGGCATATAATGCACCATTATAGGTGCCACCAAACCGTTTGATACACCAGATCGATATTCAACTGAGCAATCCACATTGTTCCAATACATTTGTGAATACAAATGCTCCTAAAATCATGAAAATGGTTGTCCCTACCCATGGGCTAAAAATCGTTTCAATCGGTGCAATACCACTTAACAAATACAGTGTTGGCAGCAGTACAGCTGGAAGCAATGTAGGCAACAAATCAAAAGCCAACATGATAATAATAAAAATTGTTATCATGAAAAACATTTGTAATTCAGATGTATAAGTATCACTCACCGGAATTAACAAAAATATCAACGGTACTAATAAAGTAAGCAACCATTTTATTAAAACACTTGATGATTTTGCCATGACAGTATCATCTCCCTTTCTTTTTTAGATATTTTCGTTTTTCTTTACGGCTCAGCCCTTATTTAAAATATAATCGATAAAAGTCATTTATCATATACCGAAAATACTGACACTTTATTCACATTTTGCACATAGTAAAATATATCAAACTCGCCTATAATATTATAGATAAGATAAATTGTTTTTATTTCAATTCATATTGAATTTGACCTCAAACAAAAGGATGTGGTTCTTTTATGGATATCAAACATCTTTCCTGGTTCATTGAAACAGTTAAGGAAAAATCCATTAACAAAGCGGCTGAAAAATTGTTCATCACACCTTCAGCGCTTTCGGCAAGACTGGTGAAAATTGAAGATGAAGTAGGCTGCCAGCTTTTGACGCGTTCCCATCATGGCATCGCCCTTACACCTGAAGGTCAATACTTTTTTGAGGATGCTTGTAAGATTTGTGAACTACAGGCCAATTGGGCCTATCTCAATCAACGCCAACGAGCAATGAAAGAAAATATTTCCATTGCCGCCTTTCCTAGTGTTTACAACACTGTTATACCTAAATTGGTCGCAAATCTTACATCAGAAAACAGCCCTTATGATATTTTTTCCTATCAATATGACGTTCTTCAAATTGAAACGGCCTTTTATCGAAATGAAATCGCTATTGGTATCACTGGAATTAATCAAAACAGCTTTTCTTCAGTAGATGCCTTTGCAAAAAATCTTAATCTGAGACTCTGTATTCTCGGCTCAGATCAATTCGGTGTCTATGTTTCAGAAAAACATCCTTTATCCAACAGAACATCTGTAAAAATGGAAGAACTGTCAGAATTTCTCAATGTAACATCTTTTGATGCCGCTTTCAAAAAAATGGGCTTACACCGTTTCAATGCAGGATGTGCCATCAATATTCGCGGCCAACAAAACCAACTGGCTTATATCTCGGCACACCCCACCTTATGCTTTGGCATCTATCCTTCTCTGCTTCAGAAAGGGATCGTTTCACGTGCTGAACATCTATGTTATATCCCCATTGAAGGCAACCCTCTTCCTATTACTTATGTACTGCTTTATGCACCAAGTGCTATTTCTTCTGGCGCCTCACAATTAATCATTACTGAGCTAAAAAATATTTTTTATGATTATCTTTATGTCACTAATAATACTTAAAAAGGAAATAGTCTGTGTTTTGCTTGACAGCAATACACAGACTATTTCCTTTTCACTTCAACGCAAAAGCGCCCTGTCGTATCAAACGACAGAGCGCTTTCAAAGGATCAGGTATGAGTGTTATTATTTGCTTTTCTTGTATTCTTTAACCGCTTCGGTCAAAGCTGGAACAACCTGGAAGAGGTCGCCAACGATGCCGTAGGTTGCAATTTCAAATACAGGTGCTTCTGGATCATTGTTGATAGCAATGATGGTGCCAGATTTTTCCATACCAACCTGGTGCTGGATAGCGCCGCTGATACCAACAGAGATGAAGATATCAGGGTTAACGGTTTTACCGGTCTGACCAACCTGCTGAGCAACTGGCATCCAGCCAGCGTCAACGGTCTTACGGCTGCCAGCTACAACACCGCCGAGTGCATCAGCGAGATCTTGCAGAAGTTTGAAGTTTTCACCTTTACCAAGACCACGGCCACCGCAAACAATGATGTTGGCATCTTCGATGCGAATTGCGCCATCATCAACAGTCTGTACAAATTCGAGGAATTTGGTACGGAGATTTTCAGCTTTGATAACGATTTTTTCGTTGATAACTGGAACTTTGCGTCCATCCTGACGTTCAGCTTTCTTGAATACGGCTGGACGTACGGTACCCATCTGAGGACGGGTGTTAGGGCAGTAGATGTGACCCATAAGGTTACCGCCAAGAGCTGGACGGATCCAGGTTACAACGCCATCTTTATCGATTTCCAATTCGGTGCAGTCAGCGGTAAGACCGGTGTGCATGTTGCAGGCAACTTTTGGACCCAGGTCACGACCGTTGAAGGTTGCGCCAAAGAGGATAGCGGATGGTTTGTGCTTATTGATCAGTTCGATAACGGCCTGAGAATAAGCTTCGGTGCCATAATGTGCAAATTCTGGGCCTTCAACAGAAACGACCTTGTCTGCACCATAAGCAGCAGCTTCTTCGATGCATTTCTTGTTATCTTCGCCGATAACCATAGCCCAAACTTCCTGGCCGCATTCGCCAGCCATACGTTTTGCTTCATTCAAAAGTTCGAGGCCGACGTTTTTAGGTTCATTGTTTTCCTGTTCAATGAAGACCCAAAGGTTCTTGTATTCTTTCAAATCCATGTTTTTTCAGCCTCCCTCAGATTAAGTTGTTTTCAGTCAGTTTTGCCATCAAGTTGGCAACGGATTCCTTAGCGTCCTTACCGGTAACGTCTTCGCCACGGGTACGCATTTTTGGTGGATGTGCGCTGCGAACGTTGGTTGGAGAACCCTTCAGACCGATTCTGGTACGGTCGAGAGCATCACCGAGCATGTCCGCAGAAATCCATTCAACTTTTGCACGCTTAGCAGCAATCTTGCCACGAACAGAACCACGACGTGGCTTGTTGATGTCCTTGGTAACTGCCAAGAGGC
>OLVX01002404.1_pt1 | contig 13697 bp, 9 predicted proteins | sample 1673271 | NCBI WGS metagenome assembly OLVX01 (sample SAMEA3178939, study PRJEB25190) | human gut metagenome | biome: human gut; feature: human-associated habitat; material: faeces | place: Austria | collected 2013
TGGGCGTAGACCCCGATGCACTGAAAGCCTATGGTTCTACTATCGAAGAAGCGCGTGCCGACTTGTTCGGGCTTTACTATGTGGCCGATCCGAAGTTGGTGGAATTAGGGCTGACTCCCAGTGCGGATGCCTATAAGGCGCAGTTCTATACCTATCTGATGAACGGCCTGATGACGCAGCTCGTACGCATCGAACCGGGAAATACTGTTGAGGAGGCTCATATGCGTAACCGTCAGTTGATTGCCCGTTGGGTGTTTGAGAAAGGTGCTGCCGATAAAGTGGTCGAAATGGTGAAGAAAGACGGAAAGACGTATGTCGTAATCAATGACTACCAGAAAGTGCGTGAACTTTTCGGCGAACTGCTGGCTGAAATCCAACGTATCAAGTCGACCGGTGACTTTGAGGGTGCGCGTGCATTGGTAGAAAATTATGCTGTGAAAGTAGATCCGGTTCTTCACGCTGAAGTATTGGAACGTTACAAGAAACTGAATCTGGCTCCTTACAAAGGTTTTGTGAATCCGAAATACGAACTGGTGACGGATGATAATGGAAATATTACGGATGTCACTGTGGATTATAGTGAAGGTTATGTAGAGCAAATGTTGCGTTACAGCAAGGATTACTCTCCATTGCCTTCGGTAAACAACTAATCGGAATATGGATATTAAAGAACAATTAAAAGATATCAAAACACAGCTCCGTCTCTCTATGAACGGGGCTGTGTCCCAAAGTATGCGTGAGAAAGGGCTGCTCTACAAACTCAATTTCGGTGTAGAACTGCCCCGTATCAAGATGATTGCCGAAGGCTATGAGAAGAATCATGACCTGGCGCAAGCCTTGTGGAAAGAAAATATTCGCGAGTGTAAGATCATGGCTGCCATGCTTCAACCGATTGATACCTTTTATCCGGAGATTGCGGACATCTGGGTAGAGGATATTCAAAATATCGAAATAGCCGAGTTGACTTGCATGAATCTTTTTCAGCATTTGCCGTATGCCCCTGCCAAATCTCTTCACTGGATTGCGGATGAACAGGAATATGTGCAAACCTGTGGTTTCCTGACTGCCGCCCGTCTCCTGATGAAGAAAGGTGATATGACGGAACGGGCCTCAGGCGAATTGCTCGACCAGGCAATCTGTGCAGTTCATTCCGAGAGTTATCACGTGCGTAATGCGGCGTTGCTGGTGATCCGCAAGTATATGCAGCATAACGAGGAACACGCTTTTCAGGTGTGCCGGTTGGTAGAAGGAATGGCCGATTCTGAGGTAGAAGCGGAACAGATACTTTATAATATGGTGAAAGAAGAGGCTGCAGATTTATAATATAATAAGACTATGATTGTATAAGGTGATAGGGGGACGGACTTGACCATAACTTTATCACCTTATTATTTAATAACAGATAACATTGTATTTTCTTTTAGAGGAATTTCTTTTGCTTTCCGCAAAAAAGGCTTAACTTTGTTCGCGCTAATTTTGGCTGATAATGGAAACTCAAAATGTGAAAGATACAGTAAGGCAGATATTTACGGAATATCTCACGGCGAACGGGCATCGTAAGACTCCTGAACGCTACGCCATACTCGATACTATCTATTCTATTGACGGCCATTTCGATATAGATATGCTCTATTCGCGGATGATGGACCAGGAGAATTTCCGGGTGAGCCGGGCGACTCTCTACAATACTATTATCCTTCTTATCAATGCGCGGCTGGTTATCAAGCACCAGTTCGGCACTTCCTCCCAATACGAAAAATCATATAATCGCGAGACACATCATCACCAGATATGTACTCAGTGCGGTAAAGTGACCGAGTTTCAGAACGAGGAGTTGCAGCATGCCATTGAAAATACAAAATTAAGCCGCTTTCAACTTTCGCATTACTCCTTATATATATATGGTATATGCAGCAAGTGCGACAGAGCTAACAAACGGAAAAAAGTAAATAACAACAATAAAAAAGAAAAATGAAAGTAGATGTTCTATTAGGATTACAATGGGGCGACGAAGGTAAAGGAAAAGTAGTCGACGTATTAACACCTAAGTACGATGTGGTTGCTCGTTTCCAGGGCGGCCCGAATGCCGGTCACACACTTGAGTTTGAAGGACAGAAGTATGTGCTTCGTTCTATCCCTTCCGGTATTTTTCAGGGAAACAAGGTAAACATCATCGGTAATGGTGTGGTACTTGACCCGGCACTGTTTAAGGCAGAAGCAGAAGCGCTTGAAGCATCAGGGCATCCGCTGAAAGAACGTTTGCACATCTCAAAGAAAGCGCATCTCATTCTTCCGACACACCGTATCCTGGACGCTGCTTACGAAGCTGCCAAAGGAGATGCCAAAGTGGGAACTACCGGTAAGGGGATCGGTCCTACATATACGGATAAAGTAAGCCGTAACGGTGTCCGTGTAGGTGATATCCTTCATAATTTCGATCAGAAATACGCTGCTGCAAAGGCTCGTCACGAACAAATCCTGAAAAGCCTGAACTACGAATATGATCTTGCTGAACTGGAAAAGGCATGGTTGGAAGGTATCGAATATCTGAAACAGTTCCATTTTGTAGATAGCGAACATGAAGTAAACAATCTGTTGAAGGACGGAAAGAGTGTTCTTTGTGAAGGTGCACAAGGTACTATGCTTGATATCGACTTCGGTTCGTATCCGTTTGTTACTTCTTCCAATACAGTTTGTGCCGGTGCCTGCACCGGATTGGGCGTAGCTCCCAACCGTATCGGAGAAGTTTACGGTATCTTCAAAGCATATTGTACTCGCGTAGGAGCAGGTCCTTTCCCGACTGAACTGTTTGATGAAACAGGAGACAAGATGTGTACGCTGGGACATGAGTTCGGTTCGGTTACAGGTCGTAAGCGTCGTTGCGGTTGGATTGACCTCGTTGCGTTGAAATATTCCGTTATGATAAACGGAGTTACCAAATTGATTATGATGAAGAGCGATGTGCTCGATACTTTCGAAACAATCAAGGCTTGTGTTGCTTACAAAGTTAACGGTGAGGAAATTGATTACTTCCCATACGACATCACTGAAGGGGTGGAACCTGTATATGCAGAACTTCCGGGCTGGCAGACGGACATGACGAAGATGCAGAGCGAAGATGAATTCCCCGAAGAATTCAACGCATATCTGACTTTCCTCGAAGAACAACTTGGCGTACAAATCAAGATTGTATCCGTAGGACCGGACAGAGCGCAGACTATCGAACGTTATACGGAAGAATAACATTTGTTCTATTATATTTTGGGAAGGCGGAGATTGGACAAACTCCGCCTTTCTTGTTCAAATCTTTGTTGCTTAGTATGGACACAAATAATAAATGCCTTATGAAAACACGTTTTATTTCTTTTCTTTTATTACTCGCCATGAGTTGTGGGGCTTTTGCCCAGTCTTCCTATCAGCCGACAGAAGAAAACTTGAAAGCACGGGAAGAGTTTCAGGATAATAAGTTTGGTATTTTCCTTCATTGGGGACTGTATGCAATGCTTGCTACCGGTGAATGGACTATGACAAACATAAATCTGAATTATAAAGAGTATGCCAAACTGGCAGGTGGATTTTATCCATCCAAGTTTGATGCGGATAAGTGGGTGCAGTCTATCAAGGCTTCGGGAGCCAGATATATCTGTTTCACGACCCGTCACCACGAGGGTTTCTCGATGTTTGATACCAAATATTCGGATTATAATGTGGTGAAAGCTACTCCTTTCAAAAGAGACATTGTGAAGGAGCTTGCTGCTGCCTGTGCCAAACATGGAATCAAACTTCATTTCTACTATTCGCATCTCGACTGGGTGCGTGAAGACTATCCCTGGGGACGAACAGGGCGTGGAACGGGGCGGCCGGATTCAAAAGGAAACTGGAAAAGCTATTATCAATTTATGAATAACCAGTTGACGGAATTGCTTACAAACTACGGTCCCGTAGGTGCTATCTGGTTCGACGGCTGGTGGGATCAGGATCAGAATAAAGACTTTGATTGGGAATTGCCCGAACAGTATGCTTTGATTCATAAGCTCCAACCGGGGTGTCTGGTCGGAAATAATCATCATCAGACGCCTTTTGCCGGTGAGGATATTCAAATCTTCGAACGTGACCTGCCGGGTGAGAATACGGCAGGGCTCTCCGGACAGGATGTAAGTCACCTGCCGCTGGAAACTTGTGAAACGATGAATGGGATGTGGGGGTATAAGATTACCGACCAGAACTATAAGTCTACCAAAACATTGATTCATTATCTGGTGAAGGCTGCCGGCAAGAATGCCAATCTTCTGATGAACATCGGTCCTCAACCTGACGGAGAACTTCCTGCAGTGGCAGTACAACGTTTGCAAGAGATGGGCGAGTGGATGAAACAATACGGAGAGACAATCTATGGAACACGTGGCGGTGTGGTTGCGCCTCACGATTGGGGAGTGACTACACAGAAAGGGAACAAACTCTATGTGCATATTCTGGATTTGAAAGATAAAGCATTATTCCTGCCTTTGACAGATAAGAAAGTGAAGAAGGCGGTTGTATTTAAAGATCAGTCTCCGGTTCGCCTTACCAAAACGAAAGCGGGCGTTCTGCTGGAATTTGCGGAAGTCCCGAAAGATATTGACTATGTGGTAGAACTTACGATTGACTAATTTTTAGCTAATTCTTCATAAAAGCACGGGGAAACTATTCTGACATTGATAGTTTCCCCGTATTTTTGGCAAACAATTTGTTTATAGATATAGAGTAATAATTAAAACGAAAAGTATATGATGTCTTATTGGGTATTATTTATTGGAATTGCCGTAGTAAGTTGGCTGGTGCAGATGAATTTGCAGAACAAATTCAAGAAGTACTCCAAGATCCCTACCGGCAATGGCATGACAGGACGCGACGTGGCTTTGAAGATGTTGCATGACAATGGAATTTATGATGTACAAGTAACACATACTCCGGGACGATTGACCGACCACTACAATCCTGCAAATAAAACAGTGAATTTGAGTGAAGGTGTGTATGAAAGTAACAGTATCATGGCGGCTGCCGTAGCTGCACACGAATGTGGGCACGCTGTTCAGCACGCACGTATGTATGCGCCGTTGAAAATGCGTAGCGCATTGGTCCCGGTAGTGAGCTTTGCGTCTTCTATCATGACATGGGTGTTGTTGGGAGGTATTTTATTGCTGAATACATTCCCTCAGTTATTGTTGGCAGGTATTATATTGTTTGCCATGACTACATTGTTCAGCTTTATCACCTTGCCGGTGGAAATCAATGCAAGTAAGCGTGCACTCGTTTGGCTGAGTTCATCCGGGATCACCAACTCGTATAATCACAGACAAGCTGAAGATGCACTTCGTTCCGCTGCATACACTTATGTAGTAGCTGCGTTGGGTTCATTGGCTACGTTGATTTACTACATTATGATCTTCATGGGTAGAAGAGACTAAAAACTTCTCCATAAAATATAAAAGAGTGCCTTCTTAGTCCGCATTAGGATTCTGGAAGGCACTCTTTTGTTTGTCATACGTTATCATATATTCGGGTTTTGCACAACTTAGGGTAGAATGTTGACGATTTTTTCAGATATATGCAAGTGTTGCTCGGAAATTTGCAGTAAATTTGCGCAATTAAAATTATAAACAGTAATATTATGGCAGCAAAACCAAGTATTCCTAAAGGAACTCGTGACTTCTCGCCGGTAGAAATGGCGAAGCGTAATTATATATTTAATACGATTCGTGACGTATATCATCTTTATGGTTTCCAGCAGATAGAAACTCCATCTATGGAAATGCTTTCTACACTCATGGGAAAGTATGGAGATGAAGGCGACAAACTTCTTTTTAAGATTCAGAACTCGGGAGATTATTTTTCCGGTATCACTGACGAGGAATTGTTGAGCCGTAATGCAGCAAAGTTGGCAAGCAAATTCTGTGAGAAAGGATTGCGTTATGACTTGACTGTACCTTTTGCCCGTTATGTAGTGATGCACCGTGACGAAATCACGTTCCCTTTCAAACGCTATCAGATTCAGCCGGTATGGCGTGCCGACCGCCCGCAGAAAGGGCGTTATCGTGAGTTTTATCAATGTGATGCGGATGTGGTAGGTAGTGATTCGTTGCTGAACGAGGTAGAACTGATGCAGATTGTTGATACTGTATTCAGCCGTTTCGGTATTTGTGTATGCATCAAGATTAATAATCGTAAGATTCTTTCCGGTATTGCCGAGATTATCGGTGAAGCTGATAAGATTGTCGATATAACCGTAGCCATAGATAAGCTGGATAAGATCGGTCTGGACAACGTGAATGCCGAACTGAAAGAGAAAGGGATCAGTGATGAGGCTATTGCCAAATTGCAGCCTATTATTCTTCTTAACGGCACGAATGCGGAGAAACTGGGTACATTGAAAGAAGTGTTGTCAGCCAGTGAAGTAGGATTGAAGGGAGTGGAGGAAAGTGAGTTTATTCTGAATACATTGGAAACAATGGGGCTGAAGAATGAAATTGAACTTGACCTGACATTGGCCCGCGGATTGAACTACTATACAGGGGCTATTTTTGAAGTGAAGGCGTTGGACGTACAAATCGGCAGTATCACAGGCGGTGGACGCTATGACAATCTGACCGGAGTATTCGGTATGTCGGGGGTATCCGGTGTCGGTATCTCTTTCGGTGCAGACCGTATCTTCGATGTGTTGAACCAGCTCGAACTTTATCCGAAAGAAGCTGTGAACGGAACAGAAGTGTTATTCATCAATTTCGGTGAAAAGGAAGCGGCTTTCTCTATGGGTGTTTTGGCAAAAGTGCGTGCAGCAGGTATCCGTGCCGAAATCTTCCCGGATGCCTCCAAGATGAAAAAACAAATGAGCTATGCCAATGCGAAGAATATTCCGTTTGTCGCTATCGTAGGTGAAAACGAGATGAATGAGGGCAAAGTTATGCTGAAGAATATGGAGACAGGAGAACAGAATCTTCTTTCGGCAGAAGAATTGATTGCTGCTGTAAAGAGATAAAAGAACATTGATTATAAAAAGATAAGGTGCCGTTGACATTCGATCAGCGGCACCTTATTATTTGGGAATAGTACTCCTGTTTACCGGGAGTTACAAATGACGTTCGGGATACATCTCATTCCACCATTCCGGGCGATCCTGCAACCAGCGTGCAAACCATGCCATAATAGAATTGTGCCATTTGATACGCTTGTCGTAATCTGAAATAAAATGATTCTCACCGTCTACTGTGATGAATTCAACAGTCTTTCCTAATATCTTCAAGGCATTGAAAAGCTGTATACTTTCACCTATGGGTACATTGGTATCTACGGTTCCGTGCAACAATAGCAATGGAGTGTTGATCTTGTCAGCATTGAATAAAGAGCCTTGTTTGGTAAACAGATCCGGGTTTTTCCAGGGGTAGCTGTCGGCAGCGGCAATCGCATTGTATGAATAGCCCCAGTAACCTTCTCCCCAATAGCTGGTCACATCGCTGATACCTGCATGAGACACGGCAGCGGCAAAGATGTCAGTTTGAGTTTGCAGATACTGCGTCATGAATCCTCCGTAGGAAGCACCGAGACATCCGATTCGTTTTTCGTCTACAAACGGGTGTTCCTTGCAGAACTGTTTTGTTCCTTCAATAATATCGTCAGCAGTACGTTTTCCCCACGCGTTGACGTGGCGTGCAGAAAATTCCTGTCCGAAACCGATAGTACCGCTAGGCTGAATCACATACACTACATAGTCGCGTGAAGCGAACAGTTGGGCACAATACGGATTACTGATGCCACGTGTCGTAGGAGTGGTTCCGCCATAGTAATAAACAAGCATCGGATACTTCTTATTCGGGTCGAAGTTGGGCGGCAGACACATCTTTCCGGTGATTATCGTTCCGTCCGAGGCCGTAAAGTTCCACGGTTCGGTTTTACCTAATTCTATCTGGTCGAGAATTGGCTTCAATGGGTCGGCCAGTAACCGGGAAGTTTTTTTCTTCATGTCATACAGATAGGCAACTCCGGCATTATGGTCGGATTGACCGATATAAGCAGCGATTCCCGGATTATATTCCGATAAGGTGAAAGCACTGGTAACATCCGTTTCCAGGTTCAACTTCTCAAAACTGTTGTTTTTGGGCGAGTAGCGATAGATGTTCTTGCAGTCGCCATCGTCCGTATTGAAATAAATACATCCGTCCCCGCGATTCCATTGCAGAGGGCTGACAGTCGGGTTGAAGTCTTTAGTAATCGGCTGTATCTTGCGGGTAGCCAGGTCCATGATAAATGCCTGTGTGTCGAAATCATTGGCAATAGGATGATTACCGCAATTCTTTCCGATTCCGCCGAAGGCCTCGGGACTTGCTGTAAGCAATAACTGCTTGCCGTCCGGTGAATAGCTGGCACCTCCCAGGAAGCGTTCGTCGTGGAAAAGAGTGTCAACCTTCAACGTTTCCAGATCTACCAGGTAGAGAGAAGACAGAGAGAACGGACGTTGAGTGATGTTTTCTTTCGATGTACTATATATCATAAATTTCCCATCGGGAGAAATATCCTGTAAGTAAGTGCTATGGTTACCATAAGTCAACCGTTCGGAAACACCGTTGGCTATGTTATATTTAGCCAGGAAGCTTCGTCCGCGAGTGTTGGGAATACGGTCTGCCGGGCTGACGATACGGCGGAGAGCACCTTGTTCTTTTTCTCCTTCTTCTCTGGGGTAATAGATCAGGAAGTCTTCGTTGGGCGACCATGTAAAGCTCTGTTCGGGAATCCCTTTCAAGAGAGTTTCTTCGTTCAGTGTAGCAGGGTCGAGCGTGATAACGTCATTTCCGCTAAGCGCTGTTACGGTATAATAGAGTTTGTCGCTTTTGGGCATCCAACGCATACCGTCTCTTGCATTATCCAAAAGAACCTTTCCGGTTTTCAGTTCCGTGAGCTGACAGTATGTACGCGAGCGTTTGGCAGCATGGTTGTTCCAATAACGGGTCAGCAGGTATTTTCCACTCGGAGAGATCGCAACGGAGATAACACGGTTGCCGTACACTGTATTATCCAGTGAAAAACGCTTCTTTGCATTCGGATCTAGTGTGCAGGCGATATCCTTGAATTTATTGTCCTTGATAAACTCGCATTTCAGGGTAGGAGCAGCTTTGTCTTCTGCGGTGGAAAGCAATTTGATTGTGATTTCATAATCTCTTTCCGGTTCCAGAGTAAGAGCTATATCCCGAGAGGAGGCAGAACTGATACTATCTTCGGCGGCGTCCTTTGTCTGCTTGGAAACTTCGTCGATAAAGACTTCCCAGCGGACGGGAGAAGTAACTTTCAATTTTCCTTTCAGGAAACGTTCCGCCCTGATCTGTGTTTTAAGTACATAAATCTTGCTGTTTTTGTCAGCCTTATCCAATGTTAGATACCCTGCCGTGTCAACGGTCAGTGATTGCAGGGGCGCATCAGGGAGGTCGAGTACTACCGGAGTTTTAAGCAACATCTTGGTTGAATGCTTTTCTCCTTTCGGGTTGATACTGTCGTTCATGATAGGTGTACGAACCTCAATAGCGTCGCGGACTTTGTATTGTGTCACTCTTTCCTGCGCCTGGAGAGTGAGTCCGGTCAACAGAAAAATGGCTAAAGCCACTTCTTTCTTTTTCATGTGTTGTGTATTAAATTAAATAATATGATTAATTAGGTAGCAAATGTAAACTTAATGTTCTTAGTATACAACCAAAACAGCTCTTTTTTTAGTATTCAATCCGATCTAATATCCCATTGAGGAAAGCAATGGCTACTCCATAGTTTGTCATGGGAATATTTTGCTTTCGGGCTAACTCGATACGGCTGAGTACATATTTACGGTTGAACATACATGCCCCACAGTGAATCACTAAAGAATAAGGTGTCAGGTCTTGTGGAAAGTCTGTTCCGCCCACGATGTCTATTTGCAGTTTCTCACCGATACGTTTTCTCAGTAAGCGGGGAAGTTTCACCCGCCCGATATCCTCGGAAAGAGGGGCATGGGTACAGGCTTCGGCTATTAGCACACGTGATGATTCGGTCAGCATCTCAATAGCGGCCGCACTTTTCACATAATAATGAATATCTCCCTTATATCCGGCGAAAAGCACAGAAAAGGACGTAAGTTTGCTCTCTTCCGGTTTTTGCTCGTAGACTGTTTTGAAAACCTGCGAATCCGTAATAATCAATTTGGGAGGATGAGCAAGGGCGTGTAATGTTTCCGGCAACTTGTCGGTGGTACAGGTGACAATCAGACATTTCTTGTCCAGCAATTCACGAATCGTCTGTACTTGCGGCAGGATGAGCCGGCCTTTGGGAGCCTGTATGTCCTGTGGCATTACGAGAAGTACGAGGTCATTCTCTGCGACTAACGTTCCGGTGATACTTTGCTGGCCGAAATTCGGAGGGAGTTTTTCCAGTATAGTCCGGCGGATCTGTTCGATCCCTGTTTTCTCTTTTGCACTGATTAGGACAGGAGTATCTCCGAAACTTTCTCTGACTTTGATAGCCAACGCCTGTGAATCTTTCCGTATATCTGTTTTGTTTATCAGCAGAATCGTCGGAATCCCTTTAGCCTTTAACTGTTCCAGCCAGTAAAGTTCTTCTGTAAAATCGGGCTCCTTTGTCTCCTTTGAAAGCTCGGCAGACGTATCGCCTCCACAAAATAAGATAGCCATATCTGTTTTCTCTACCGCTTTCCATGTGCGTTCAATACGCATTCGCCCAAGTTCGCCTTCATCGTCGAATCCCGGTGTATCGATAAACAAGCACGGTCCGATCCCATGAATTTCCATGGCTTTCGCTACCGGGTCGGTGGTTGTTCCTGGAGTATCCGAGACGAGCGCAGTGTCCTGTCCTGTCAAAGCGTTGATAAGAGAAGACTTGCCACTGTTTCGTCTGCCGAAAAGAGCTATGTGAAGCCTGTTGGCGTTAGGGGTATCTGTTAAACTCATAATCGAAAATCTCTTTTGCCTTCGGCGATTGCTTTTAAGTTACGTATGGCGATTTCTCTGATTTTGGGATTCGGAATATGTTCCGTTTCCTTTTCAATCAGTTTCAGCCCTTTTTTCCGGGTGTCTTCGGAGGCATAATCTTCCAGATACTCTTTCAGTGTCATTAAGGCATTCGGGGCACAGCAGTTTGCTATCTGTCCGGATTTGACGAGCGACATGAAACGGTCGCCCGTTCTTCCTTCGCGGTAACAGGCAGTACAGAAGCTGGGGATATGCCCGAGATCGAGCAGCCAGTTGACAACCTCGTCCAGTGTCCGTGTGTCACTGACATCGAACTGTGCGGAATTGTTCTCCGGCAGTTCTCTTTCCGCATACCCTCCGACACTGGTACGCGAACCGCCGCTGATTTGTGAAATGCCCAGTTCGAGGACCTTCTTGCGTGACTCCTGTGATTCGCGGGTCGAAATAATCATTCCGGTATATGGAACGGCTATCCGGATAACGGCTACAATCTTGCTGAATATCTCGTCCGAGATAGCATTGGGGAAATCCCCTGCATCAATATCATCTGCCGAGCAGATGCGCGGAACGCTGATCGTATGCGGACCTACGCCGAATCTGGCTTCCAGATGTTCGGCGTGCATCAGCAGTCCGGTAAAGTCATAACGGTATGTATTCAGTCCGAAGAGAACGCCTACCCCTACATCGTCAATACCCCCTTCCATAGCACGGTCCATGGCTTCCGTGTGGTAGGCATAGTTGCTTTTCGGTCCGGTGGGGTGGAGGGCTTCGTAGTTTTCTTTATGATAAGTCTCCTGAAACAAGATATAAGTGCCGATACCTGCCTCTTTCAACCGGCGGTAGTTTTCTACCGTAGTGGCTGCAATATTTACGTTCACCCGGCGGATAGCCCCGTTTTTATGTTTGATACCGTAAATCGTCCGGATAGATTCCAGAATATATTCTATCGGATTCAGGGTGGGATGTTCTCCTGCTTCGAGTGCCAGGCGCTTGTGCCCCATATCCTGTAAGGCAATCACTTCCTGACGGATCTCTTCTTGTGTCAGTTTCTTGCGGGCAATCGTTTTGTTCTTGGCATGATACGGGCAGTAGGTACAGCCGTTGACGCAATAGTTCGAGAGGTACAGCGGTGCAAACATTACGATACGGTTGCCGTAAAACTTTTGTTTGATTTCTTTGGCGAGATGAAAGATGTGTTCTATCAGATCGGGCTGGTCACATTCCAATAGGACGGCTGCTTCCCGATGTGTCAGTCCTTTACATAGAGCAGCTTTTTCAATCAGTTGTTCAATCAGTGCACGATTGTCTTTGTTGGTCCGTGCATATTCCAGTGTTTCCAGAATTTCTTCATGGTGGATGAATTCTTCTGCTTCAGGTGAATCTACTTTGTATGTCATAATCTATTCTAAACTTCTAAGTTCCAACTAACTGACTTCTAACTGTCAACCGTTTTAAAATCTCCTCTGGAGAAAGAAATCTCGTAGCCGATGTTATGTAATTGTTGTTGCAATATCCTGATTCCTTCTGCCGATTCAGCTCCGAGGGAGGCTTTGTTATTATATAAGGTATACTTTTTCCGTTCCTCCTGTGGCGACAGATTGGGCATGACTACATTTGCTCCTGCCAATATCCCCCGTTCCCGTCCGTCGGGAGTCAGTGTAGCCAGAGCTGTTGTCGATGGAATCAGTGCCGATGGGTGCATCAGGCGGAAGATAGACAATAAGAGCAGTGTCTGTTCGAGCGTTCCGCTGGAATATCGGGCAAAAGGCGTATTCTGATGAGGCAGAAAAGGACCGATGCCGATCATTTCAGGACGGAGTTTTTCGATAAACAGAATGTCTTGAATCAGATGTTCTACAGTCTGTCCCGGACTACCGACCATAATTCCCGTTCCGGTTTGATACCCTGTTTCTTTTAAGTTTTGCAGGCATTGCAGGCGTTGCTTGCCGGACATTCCGGCAGGGTGCAGTTGGCTGTAATGCGTCGCGTCGTAAGTTTCGTGCCGTAACAGGTAGCGATTGGCTCCGGCGTGAAAGAAACGTTCATACGCTTCGCGTGACTTTTCGCCGAGTGATAGCGTAATGGCACAGTCCGGAAACCGTTCCCGTATGGCAGAAACCATTTCACAGACACGCTGCTCCGTGAAAAAGGCATCTTCGCCGCCCTGTAGGACAAATGTCCGGAACCCCAGTGCGTACCCCTCTGTGCAACAGGCAAGAATTTCCTCTGGTGTCAGCCGGTACCGCTGCACATGGGCATTGCTCCGGCGAATCCCGCAGTAATAGCAGTCGTTCCGGCAATAGTTGGTGAATTCGATCAGCCCGCGGACAAATACATCTGTCCCGTACCGCTGCCGCCGCACGCGGTCTGCCGCCTGAAACAATGCTGCATCATAGCGGTCTGTTTCCAGCAGCGAACACAGCAGATCGTCCGGCAGGTCCCGCTGCTGCTCCAGCGTTGCGATCAGTTCTGACATGGAAAACCCCGTCCTTTCCTGCGGCAGCACCGCACAAACTTTGTGCAGCGATGCCCTATGAGAAAATATTGCTGCCATTCGAAAAAATCCACAAAAAAGACTTGCAATTATCCCAGAAATCTTGTATAATAAAACTATACTGGCTGAATAATCACAGTCAAAAAGGAGTTATATTATGACAACAGATGAAATTATGAAAAAAATTCGGGAAGGTCTGACCGGCGAATACAGTGTAGACATGG
>OLVX01002405.1_pt1 | contig 13694 bp, 14 predicted proteins | sample 1673271 | NCBI WGS metagenome assembly OLVX01 (sample SAMEA3178939, study PRJEB25190) | human gut metagenome | biome: human gut; feature: human-associated habitat; material: faeces | place: Austria | collected 2013
TGGATAATGCGCTTGACGATCTTTAACTCATCGCAGGTTAATTGCCAGAACCATGCCCGAAGAAGAACCCTATTGCCTGGAAGACGGTTATCACGGTGAAAGTAATGCCTACTGCCGCCGTAGATTGCGTGTTCAGGCGGCTGACGAAATAGGTATCGGCTATATTATAGACGCTTGTCACCATCATGCTTATGATGGTGGGCACTGCCAATGTTCCGATGACGTGCGGAATGGGGGCAGTGGTCAGAAACTCATGCTTCCTTTTGTCCATTTGCCAATCACTTTTAATCAAGTTGTATGTTGTGATTGCAAAGATACCGGTTTGCAGATGAAATGCTTATACAAAAAAAACGGCTAAAAATACCTTTTTTACGGTTTCTTGCCGATTGGCATATCCAACATGAAATCATTCCCGTAAAAACAGCAAATCATTCCGCATTCTGTGTAAGCATAGTCATGGAAAGCTTCTATATCTTTGCACTAGAATAATTAAAACATAGCTATAATGAAACAGATAAACAGTTTTGTTCTTTCCGCCATCCTGCTCCTTTGCGCATCATGCGGATGGAAGCAGACAGGAACGACCTCCACGACGGAACTGGATGAAATGCAATCGTATTGCTTTCGCAAGGTAGCTTTGCCATCGGAGGAACGGTCATCACACAACCGGGAACATACAACACCCAACAACAATCAAAGGCAGACGGACAAACTTTGCACGGCGACCATGCCTATGTATCCTATCAGATTCCGGACAGCGCACGCCGCTTTCCGATGGTGTTCCTGCACGGAGCAGGACAATCTGCCAAGACATGGGAATCGACACCCGACGGACGTGAGGGGTTCTCTACCATTCACTGCCTTTCTTCTTTCCGAAACAACAAATTAAATAAAATAGGAGGCAATAATCATGAGGAAGTTTATAGTATTTCTTTTTGCTGCATGTATGATGGTCAGCGCGTGTTCCGCACAGCAAAGCACCGTTGTTGAGCTGACATCGGGCAAAGCGGAAGGAGCACTCGATAACGGCATTTATTCCTACAAGGGAATACCATATGCTAAGGCGGAGCGTTTTATGCCTCCAGAAAGTCCTGACAGTTGGAACGGCACACGCTCATTCACTGCTTACGGAAACGTCTGCCCGCAGGCTCCATTCCCGGTTGAGAACGACTTTATTTCCAATCAGCGTATCGCTGTTATGGGTGAAGACTGTCAGAATCTGAATGTATGGACACCCGGCATCAATGACGGAAAGAAACGTCCCGTCATGGTATGGCTGCACGGCGGCGGCTTTCAGACAGGATCGGCTATCGAGCAACGGGTGTATGACGGTACAAACTTAAGCAGAAAGGGTGACGTGGTGGTTGTATCTGTAAACCATCGACTGAACATATTGGGATTCCTCGACTTGTCGGCATACGGTAATTTGTACAAATATTCCGGCAACGTAGGTACGATGGATATGGTGGCTGCATTGAAATGGATAAAGGCGAATATATCCAAGTTCGGAGGAGACCCGGATAATGTCACCCTTTTCGGTCAGTCTGGTGGCGGAGCAAAAGTCCTTGTCCTAATGACCACACCTGCCGCAAAAGGTTTGTTTCATAAAGGCATTGTGCAGAGTGGTGCAGTGGAAGCCTGCGGCATGACCAATGTCACGACAAAGACAGGCAGGCGTGTGGCAGAATTGACATTGGAGAAATTAGGAATAAAAGGGCGTGACATAAAGGCTCGGCAGACCATACCATACGACTCGCTGATGAAAGCGGGAAACGAGGCCATGACGCAAGTGGCACGCGAGGAAAACAGTATTGACAGTTGGGGAAATCCCGGTCTGCTGTGGACTCCCATTGTGGATGAGGATTATCTGCCTATGCAACCCGTGGTAGATTCCATATCTCCGCAGGCAAAAGCCATCCCCCTGCTGATAGGTACAGCCATGACAGAATGGACTACAATGGGGATGCTTCAAGATGCCGGGAAATATCGTTCTGACAATAAGAATACATGGAGCGAAGAAGAAACAGCTACCAAATTGAAAGAACGCTTCGGAGAGCGTACAGAGCAAGTAGTAGAGGCTTTCCGCAAGGCGTACCCCGGTCGTCCGATAGCAGAAGCATTGTATATAGACACCATGCTACGGTTGCCGGCATTGAAAACCGCCCGGCTGAAAGCGGATCAGCACGGTGCGCCCGTTTACAACTATATGTTTGCATGGGACACACCGATTGAAGGAGGATTCGCCATGTCTTACCACTGTTCCGAACTGGCTTTCGTCTTTGACAACATAGCAATGTCCAAAGCTTCGGAAGCCGGAGGGAAAGAAGCGCAGGAACTTGCCGACCGGATGAGCGGAGCATGGATAAATTTCGCCCGTTACGGCAATCCCAATACAGACGGACTTCCTGAATGGCCTGTATTTACACGGGAAAACGGGGCAACAATGATATTCGACAAGCAATGCGGAGTAAGGACCAATTTCGATTATGAGCTGTTGCGGCTGCTTCGGCCGGATTATAAATTCTAAAAACAAAATATTCAAAACATCATGAACAGTTTTAAGTATGAATATCCCGTCCGCCAGCATTTTGGCAAAGGATGCGCGGAGAGCGCGATAAAGGCGGAAATGAAGAGTGTGGGACAGCATGTACTACTTGCCTATGGTGGCGGTTCACTCAAACGTACAGGATTGTATGACAAAATACACGCATGGCTCACAGAGTGTGGTAAACAAGTGACGGACTTCGGCGGCATCATCATCGAAACCATTAACGACATGCTGAAGAATACGGCACAGATTGTACACTCACGCCATAGATCTGTAAGCAACTTTATCATGAACCTTATTTCTGCCTTGGGAGCATATTGTTTCTTTGACAACAAGCCAAAGGCATTGCAGGGATGCTGCATCGAAGACACCAAACAGCTGTCACTATTCTAAGGGCAAAACAACTTCTTTCAGCCTTCTGTTATTACCCACTCCTAATGACATGGGGAGGAGGCGTATTCACGCTGCATTTAATTGTATAAAACACTCGGTTATCCCGAACTGAGGCATTCAATTTAATGATGTTCGTATCATTAATTCTCGTTGTTTGTCCAAGACTGTGTTTATATGAATTTTGTGCAATACAACCCGAATTTATCGTAAAGCTGTTATTCTTGATTCTCCGTAACTTTGCAGCGGAATTTTAAATCAAAAATATGACAATGAAGAAAATTTTACTCATGGCATTGCTCTTGACTATGTTTTTGGGCATGCACGCACAGACAGGCAAGCGGATGCTTGTTACTTATTTCTCATGGAGCGGCAGTACGAAAAATCTCGCTGAGGAAATTCAAAGGCAAACCAATGCAGATATCTATCGTATTGAGCCGCTTGTCCCCTACACGGATGATTATCAGGAGTTGGCTTACCAAATCTCCAATAAAGAAAAAGAGGAGAATGCACGTCCGGCATTGAAAGATACGCTCTCCACGCTCAACGACTACGACATCATCTTTGTTGGCTGTCCCGTATGGTGGTTTGACGCTCCGATGATTATCCATTCTTTCCTTGAATGTAAGGACTATAATTTCTCGGGCAAGACAGTCATCCCGTTCTGCACATACGCCACGGCAGCCTACGAGACGCTCAACGACATCGTCAACGCCACTCTCGATTCGAAGCATCTTGATGGCTTGGGTACTCAAGGTTCACAGAGCAGCTATGCACAAGTGGTGAGTAGTTGGCTTGACCGCATCGGCATCAGCGACATCGTGTCTGGCATAGAAGGCGTGAGCGTAGGGCGGCAGCCTACCACCAACAATGCGACGTATAGCATAAACGGAGTGAAAATAAGCAATATCGAAACCGCTCCAAAGGGAATTTATATCCAAGGTGGCAAGAAGACTGTATCAGGAAAATAAGACAATGAAAGAGCCTATGAGACGTTTTTATATTGTTGCTTCTTGGGGCAGGCATCATCTCCTGCATGGCTTGCACCAGCAACGACGCACCACTCTCCGACAACAACGGAAGCGGTCCGTCTGCTGATGCGTTAATCAGCAAGACAAAGGCCTATCCGTCTGACTATGCAACCGAAGCAATGCACCGTGGGCGTGTGGAGCGCATCGACTACGACACACGTGACTATGCCGAGGGGTCTGGTGCAACACGCACCAACACCGCATACGTCTATCTGCCATACGGCTACGACGAGAATACAGCGCAGCGTTATAATGTCATCTATCTTGTTCACGGACACTACGGCACAGCCTCCACCACTTTTGAGGCTGAGGACGGTTTGCAGCGCAAAGTACTCGACCACATGGTGGAGAATGGCGACATAGCTCCGACCATCGTCGTGTCGCCAAGCTACAACTACGGTCAGCCCACACCTGATTATATAGATGCCGATCCATACTGCAAAGCATTGCCTTTAGAGTTGGTGAATGACCTCATCCCGATATTGGAGACTCGCTACCGCACCTATCTCGCTTCGCCCGATCGCGAGGGCATAGAGGCTTCACGCTCACACCGTGCCATAGGCGGCTTCTCGATGGGCGGCGTAACGACATGGTATGCTTTGGCAGAGACTTTCAATGCCTTCAAGTATTATATGCCAATAAGCGGCGATAGCTGGTCGCTCGGCACATTTGCCGGCATGAACCAGCCACAGCGCACGGCCGATTATCTGGCAAACATCGTACGTCAGTCGCCTTATGCCAACGACTTTTATATCTGGACAGCGAGCGGAACGAGTGATTCTGCTTATAGCGAGATTCTGCTCCAGGTACGTGCCATGGCAGGGATTACTGATGTGTTCGGCATTGACCAGATGACCTTCCACGAGAAAGATGGCGCACGGCATGAGTTCCGCCCTACTGTGGAATATGTGTACAACGCTTTGCCTTACTTCTTTCCATCAAACGAAGGAGGCGCGACTGCCATAAGGCAAGTGGACATAAACGCCACATCGTTCGGCAAGACTTATTCCGTCAACGGAATGGTTTCCGACGGTCATGGCATTGTAATACAGAACGGAAAGAAATATATCAACTCAAAACTATAAAAGTTTATGAAAAAAGTTTCCAGCATCATTATTTCTATACTCGCTGTGTTTGCTATTGGCTTCACAGCTTGTTCCAGCGACGACAACAACAACGATACACCAAATGGAACGGAGGAGGTTGTACCAGGCAATAACCACAAGGTGCTCATCGCCTACTTCTCTGAACCACTGCCCGATGGTGTTGACGCCAGTACTTCGGCAAGCCGACTTGTGATTAACGACAATGTGGTGGGTAGCGTGGAGTATCTCGCCCAAGTCATCCAGCAGAACACGGGTGGCGACATGGTGCGCATACAGACCGCTACTCCTTATCCTGGCAATTTCGATGACCTTGCCGACCAGGCTAACCAAGAGCGTCAGAACAATGTACATCCAGCGTTGTCTACCAACATCGAGGATTTCGACAACTACGACGTGGTGTTCGTGGGCTATCCCATCTGGTGGTATCAGATGCCGATGGCAATGTACTCGTTCTTCGACAAATATGACTTCAAGGGCAAAACCATCATTCCATTCTCGTCTCACGGCGGTAGCGGTTGGTCGGGTTCGCTGAATGTCATATCACAGTTGGAACCAGAGGCAACGATGGCAACGGGCTTCAGCGTGTCGCGTGAACGTTCGGCAAGTTCGGCTGATAATGTGAAGGCATGGCTGCAACAGATAAATATGACTTCCAAGTAATAGCAATATATGAGCATGATTAACAAGATTCTGACAACAATATTTTGCCTCTCATTACTTGTATGCGGTACTGCGGAGGCAAAGAAAGAGGTGGAACAGGCTAAAGACGGACCTTTTACGGAAATAAACTTTAGCACAATTAAAAGTCCGAACCAAAATCCCCTCGGATTGGTATATAAAGGTGCGCTTACGGCGAATGAGCCAGGCAGGGTGAACATTCACCGTATCAGCTACAGCCTGAACAGACTGAAGATTGCGGCAAACGTATATACACCAGCCAATTATGACAAGAGCAAAAGTTATCCGGCTCTCGTTGTGGCTCATCCCAACGGAGGAGTAAAGGAGCAGGTGGCAGGACTTTACAGCCAGCGTATGGCAGAAAACGGCTATATCTGTCTGGCTTTCGATGCCGCCTATCAAGGCGATAGCGAGGGCGAGCCGCGCAACACCGACAAGCCGGCCAACCGCATTGAGGACATTCACCGTGCCGCCGATATATTGGCGCAATATCCAGGTGTGGACGCACGACGCATAGGCATTCTTGGTATCTGTGGCGGTGGTGGCTATACGCTGAAAGCCGCCCAAACAGATAAGCGTTTCAAGGCGGTGGCTACGTTGAGCATGTTCAATACGGGACTGGTGCGCCGCAATGGCTTTCTTGACTCGCAGATAGGTCAGGTGCAGGAGCGTCTTGCCGATGCATGTGCCGCTCGACAGAAAGAAGCCAATGGTGAAGCACCCGAATATATAGGCGACATGAGTGGCATTACGCCAGAGCAGGCTGCCAAACTGCCGTTCGACCTCTATCGCGACGGCTACGAGTATTATCTTCAGACACATGCACATCCCAACTCCACATTCCGCTACACCAAGAGTAGTCTGGTAGACTTGATGGCGTTTGATGCAAGCGAGGGCATGTACCTTATCAGCCAGCCTTTGCTGATGATGACTGGCAGCATTGCCGACACGTTCTATATGACGGAGCAATGCTACGCCAAGGCTACTGGAACACAAGACAAGGAACTGTTTCTTATCCCCGGTGCCACACACATCAAGACATATTATGTGCCGGAGTATGTAGAACAAGCCGTAAAGAAGCTGACTGCGTTCTTTGGAGACAAACTGAAATAATAAATTGAAAAGTTATATGAAGAAAATAATTTTCACGTTGTTATTACTCATCACCCTTTGTGGTGGAGTGTGGTGTCAAGAACCTGCAAGGTTCACGCCAGAGCAACAAGCCATCATAGACATTTCAAACCAAAAGTGGATATGGATGGCAGAAAAGAATGTCGACCAATTAAGAGAACTATTCCACAAGTCTTCTCAATTTGTGCATATGGGTGGATATTGGGGAAAAGAAGAAGAACTACGTACCATCAAAGAGGGAGGTATCTGGTATAAAAAGGCTGAGATTCATTCTCAGGAAGTGTATTTTTCCTCTGGTATTGCTACTGTTTATAGCCGTATCCACTTGAACTCTGTAGTTGGTGGTCATGATGTCCGATTTCCCTTCATTGTTACTGAGGTATATGTCATTTCTGACGGTCGCTGGCAGCTATCGTCACAAGTATTCACAAAAACAATAGGCGAATAAAGATGAAGAAAATAATTTCAATGATATCAATTCTTGCCAACTGTGCTCTGAATGTAATCGCACAAAATCTAGTTATTGAGCGACAAGGTCATTTCTCTGTAGGCGGTTCTGTCATTCAGCATGAAGGCGTTTACGACAACAGTAAGTTTGTCGGATGGGCGACACAGGTAGAAAAAGGACAAAAAGCTAGTGTAAACCACGCTTTCGTAGATTATCAGATTCCAGTCAATCCTCATCGTACACCTCTTGTATATGTGCATGGGTATGGAGGTTCTGGCGTATGTTGGGAGATGACTCCCGATGGTAGAGATGGATTCTCAACTTTGATGCTACGTCATAGATGGAGCAGTTATGTGATGGACTTGCCTGGCAGAGGCAGGGCTGGTCGCACATCCGCAACATCTGCAGTTAAACCGTTGGCTGATGAGATGTTCTGGTTCGACATTTGGCGTATGGGTATTTATCCAAAGTGGAACGAGGGTGTGCAGTTTCCGAAAGACTCTGCGAGTGTGTCGCAGTTTTTCCGTGAGATGACTCCCGATCTCAGCGATCACCGTCAGGATGTGCCTGCCATCAAAGCTCTTGCCGACAAAGTTGGCATGTGTGTACTCGTCACTCACTCGGCAGGAGGTCTTCCCGGTTGGATGGCAGCTATGCAAAATAAGAATGTGAAAGCCGTGGCAGCATACGAGCCTGGAGGATTTGTTTTCCCCGAAGGTGAGGTTCCTCCTAAAATAGACGGATTGACAGGTGGGTGTGCAGGCATACCGGTATCAACAACTGATTTCAGCAGGTTGACGCAAATTCCAATCGTTCTCTATTTTGGTGACTACATTCCAGAAAAGCCTAGCAAGAACCTTGGCGACGAAAACTGGCGTGTGCGTCTTCAGATGGCTCGCAAGTTTGTGGAAACCATTAATAGGCACGGAGGAAATGCCACCCTGGTAGAGTTGCCCAAAATCGGCATCTACGGCAACACTCATTTCTTAATGCAGGATTTGAATAACAAGCGGCTTGCAGAACTTTTGAACGATTGGCTTATTGAAAACAAACTATAGCTTCAGATAACTCTAAAAAATGTTTTTTAAAATGTGTATAAAAGATAAAATTTTAACAGCAGTTGTTGCCGTTACGTTTTCTGCATTTGCAACTGCACAGACAGCCGATTCATTCAAGCAACCATATCCGTTAGGCTCAAAACTCTCGCCCAATCCAAACTTCACGGGCGACGTGTGGTTGTCGGCTGTAACCAAGGAAAAAGAGCTCAATGTACCGATGGCAAACGTAACCTTTGCTCCAGGTTGCCGCAACAGCTGGCACTCGCATACGGGAGGACAAATTTTAATAGCCACAGCTGGCATCGGTTATTATCAGGAACGTGGCAAGGCTGCACGTCGCCTTTTCCCAGGCGACATAGTGGAGATTGCGCCTGGAGTGGAACATTGGCATGGTGCAGCACCCGACAGTTGGTTTGCGCACATTGCCATCTCTTGCAACCCGAACATCAACAAGCCTACATGGTTGCAACCCGTAACCGAAGAAGAATATACATCAGCCGTCAATGCTACGAATTCTGGTTATGATAACCATGCGTTGAGCGCACGCGAGCAGGCTATTGTAGCCATCGCTTCCTATACGGGCAAAGGTGATTTGGAGCATCTGCCAACAGCTTTGACAAAGGGCTTGGAAGTTAGTATGACCATAAACGAGATAAAGGAGGTGTTGATTCAGGCTTATGCCTATTGTGGTTTTCCGCGAAGTCTGCGTGCCATACAGACTTTTATGAAAGTGCTTGATGACCGTAAGGCGCGAGGCATCAACGATACAATGGGTAAGGAAGCGACATCTGCAAAGCAAGAGGACAACAAGTACAACCGTGGTGCTGCCATTCTTCAGACGCTCTCAGGAATCAATTCGGCACACCCCAAGAGCGGTTATGGTGCATTTGCTCCTGCCATCGACCAGTTCCTGAAAGAACATCTCTTTGCCGACATCTTCGAGCGTGGCTTGCTATCATACCGTGAGCGTGAGTTGGCAACGGTTTCGTTTCTTTCCGGTGTTGGAGGTGTGGAGCCGATGGCGGCAGGACACATAGGCATATGTTTACATCTTGGCATTACCAAGGAGCAACTCACGGCGTTACTCAATATTGTGGAAATAAATTTGGGTAAGATGTCTTCAGAGCCTTTGAGAAAGGTGTTGGAAGAAGTAACAAAATAACAAGAAGAAAGGATATAGAACAATGAATAGTTTCAATTATGAATACCCTGTCCGCCAACATTTTGGTAAGGGATGCGCAGAGAGCGCAATCAAGGAAGAAATGAAACGTGTAGAGGCCAAACGCGTAATGCTCGCATATGGTGGTGCTTCACTGAAGCGCACTGGACTCTATGACAAAGTAAAGGCATGGCTTGAGGAGTCGGGCAAAACGGTGATAGACTTCGGTGGCATCACGCCCAACCCTACCTACGCCAAGGTGCAAGAGGGCGCACGGATAGCACGCTCGGAGCAGGTTGGCTTTATTCTTGCTGTGGGCGGTGGTTCCGTCATCGACTGCTGCAAGATAGTGTCGGCTCAAGCCATGATGGATGAGGATGTATGGGATGCTTGGTACAATGACCATCGCATGCCAACCAAGTTCATACCAATGGGGGCCGTCGTAACGGCATCGGGCACAGGAGCCGAGCAGAATAATGGAGCCGTAATTACCCATGAGGAGAAGAAACTCAAGCAGCCGCTCTTCGGAGCATTCCACTCCTTTGCCGTGCTCGACAGCGACCTGACCAAGACTCTGCCCATGAAGCAAGTCATCAGCGGAGCGTTCGACACATTGTCTCATTGTATGGAGACATATATGGGAAAGCCGCAAACTACCAATCTCACCGACGAGATAAACGAGGCTGTCATGCGCAACGTTATCAAGAACCTACGCCGCCTGATAGCAAATCCAAACGACGATTTCGCACGTGATGAACTGATGTGGGCTTCGGCGTTGGCTGAGAATAGCCTACTGAAGCTCGGCAAACAGACCGACTTCCAATGCCACATGATAGAACATGCCGTAGGAGCCTATACCGACTGCAACCACGGACAGGGTCTAGCGGTAATCCATCCAGCTGTCTATCGCCACTTGCTTGATGCCGGCAAGGAGAAACTTGCACGTATGGCAGAAGAAGTGTGGAGCGTGAAAGGCGCAACGCAAGAAGAGACAGCCGCTCTTGGCATTGATGCCCTCGAAGCTTTCATCAAGGAGATAGGCTTGCCGACACGTTGGAGCGAAATGGGCATCACCGACGAACGGGTGCTCCGTGCCACTGCCGACACCTGTTTCATCACACCCGGCTGCTGCCGACAGATGTCACGCGACGAGATATTTGAGATACTGAAAGAAGTTATGTGATAAATCAATTGACAATGAAACAAATATTGACCCTTTGCGTCATGCTGCTCATGCTTGTGGCTGGCGCATCATGCAAGACAAACAACAAGAGTATGAACAATCAGACAGATAAACAAGAAAAGATTCTCTTCATCAACGGAAGTCCCAACCGCGAAGGCAACACTGCTGCCCTCGCCAAGGTGCTGCTTGAAGGCAAGGAGTATGAGACGCTTAACCTCACCGACTACCGCATCAACGTATATGGCCAGACTCTGGACGGCGACCAGTTTGATGAGGTGTACAAGAAAATGAAGGATGCTGACATTGTGGTGATGGGTTCGCCAGTGTATTGGCACAACATCTGCGCATCGGTGCGCGTGCTGCTCGAACGCTTCTACGGACCGATAGAACCAGGCTCGTTCAAGGGCAAAAAACTCTTCTTCCTCTATCAAGGTGCCGCACCTACAAAGATGATGCTCGACGACGGCGAGTACACCATGAGCCGCTTTGCCGGAATGTACGGCTTCACCTATGAGGGTATGGCGAACGACAAGAGACAGGCAAGGAAACTAAAGGAGAAACTATAATTTTTTCATAATCATTTCATATGAGAATATCAAAAATTTTATCTATCATCATAGCCTTCTTTATGGCTACGACAACAATCAATGCAACAGAGAAAGAAGTGAACGGACAACCTTATGTACAGTTGAACAACGGACAGTGGATGCCGCGCTTTGGCATCGGCACTTACAATGTGCCGGGCGACAGTGTGGCTGAGGATGCCGTGAGCTACGCTCTCAAATGTGGTTACCGCCACATAGACACCGCCCACGCCTACCGTGTGGAGCGCGGAGTGGGAAAGGCTGTAAAGGAAAGCGGCATTCCACGAAGCGAGATCTGGATTACGAGCAAGCTATGGCCCACCGAATTTGGCGAGGGCAAGACGATGGAAGCTATCGACAAGATGCTCGAACGCTTGCAGACCGACTATATAGACCTTCTTTATGTGCATCAGCCTATGGGCGACTATCGCGGAGCGTGGCGCGACATGGAGAAGGCCGTAAGGCAGGGCAAGGTGCGCTCGCTCGGCATCAGCAATTTTGATGCTTCCGATTCACTCTTCAACGACATCATGGAGTTTGCCGAGATTAAGCCAGCTGTGATGCAGATAGAGTGCCATCCGTATGCACAGCGCAAGGAGTGGCAACAGAAGACCAGACAGAACAACATACAGCTCGAGTGCTGGTTCCCATTGGGTGGTGAGATGTCGAATGGTGCGTTGTTCAAAGATCCTACCATTCAGAAGATAGCCAAGGTTCACGGTAAGACTCCGGCGCAGATAATAATCCGCTGGCACATACAGGAAGGATTTTCTGTAATCCCAGGTGCCACACGCCACGACTACATAAAGGAGAACATCAGCGTGTTCGACTTCTCTCTGACCGATGAGGAAATGGCACAGATGCGCAGTCTGAACAAGGAGAAGCGTTTCTTCAACATGGACTATAAACAGGCTGAGCAGTTTATGCTCAACTGGAAACTGGACGACTGATTGTAAAGTTTAAATACAAATAGTAACACACTATGAAATTCAGAACATTAGGCATGAGCGGACTCCGTGTGTCTGCCGTAGGATTGGGATGTATGGGGCTGAGCCATGCTTATGGCACCCCCGTCAAAAAAGATGAGTTTGTGTCGCTGCTGGCAGATGCCGTGGATATGGGTTATACCTTCTTCGACACCGCCGAGGTATATGGTACGCCTGACAATCCACACCTCAACGAAGAGATGGTGGGTGAGGCCCTAAAGACCTATCGCGACAGAGTGGTGATAGCTACCAAGTTTGGCATACGTTTCGACCATCCCGAACTGCCTGGCAACCATCCGCTCATCACCGACTCTTGCCCTGAGGCGATAAGGGAATCGGTGGAAAGTTCCCTGAGGCGGCTGTGTACCGACCACATCGACCTCTACTATCAGCACCGCATTGACAAGAATGTTGAACCCGAAGTGGTGGCAGACACCATGAGTGAGCTTATCAAAGAAGGCAAGATTCTACATTGGGGTATATCAGAAGCAACAGAGGAATACCTGCGACGTGCCCACAGGGTATGCCCTGTGGCAGCCGTGCAGAATCGCTATTCAATGATGGCACGCTGGCATGAGAGCCTTTTCCCCGTGTGCGAGGAACTTGGTGTGGGTTTTGTGGCTTTCTCGCCCCTTGCCAACGGCTTGCTCTCGGAGTGCTACAATGCCGAGTCGAAGTTTGACGCACAGACAGACTATCGCCATGCAATGCCTCAGTATCAAGAGGACAGTTTCGAGAAGAACAAATGTCTTTTTGAAATGATAGAACAACTTGCCATGGAGAAGCACGCCACTCCTGCGCAAGTATCATTGGCATGGATGATGAGCAAGAAGCCTTGGATTGTGCCAATTCCAGGCACACGCTGCCTGTGCCGACTGAAGGAGAATATCGGGGCTGCCGACATCAGTTTCTCACAAGATGAGGTTGTGGCTATAGACAAGGCTCTCTCTTCAATGGAGATAAGTGATGTGTTCGGTGGTTCGAGAATTGTCGACAAAGCATAATAAATGCGCGTGTTTATCGTTATATTAAGTATGATTGACTAACAGAAAGTGAGAATGGAACAGCAACAAAACATTATTATTACCGACACGTTGTCGGGAATAGGAACAGAAGCCTATAAAGGTTATCTGGGACATGCGCTCTGTCTTGATGGAATGTGCCGTATTACGTTCAACGGCAAGGAGCTTGAGATGAAGCGCGGCGATCTCATGATAGTACGTCAGGGTAGACTGGTTCAGTCGGTCAAGGCAGACAGTAGCTTCCGTGTGACAATGATTTATATTGCTGCACCATTCATAGAAGTATGCACGCCGCAATGCAACTATGGCATGAAAGGACAGTTGGCCTTGTTTCTAAATCCCATTATGCACCTTACAGAGGAGCAGTTTG
>OLVX01002419.1_pt1 | contig 13648 bp, 9 predicted proteins | sample 1673271 | NCBI WGS metagenome assembly OLVX01 (sample SAMEA3178939, study PRJEB25190) | human gut metagenome | biome: human gut; feature: human-associated habitat; material: faeces | place: Austria | collected 2013
ACGTGGGTATGAGGCTTGCGTATTTTGCATGCCCATACCCTTACGCGTTTGTTAAGCGAGAGCGCCCACGAGACGCAAAATTTTTCTACGGAATTACGGAAAACAAAAAAAGTGACAGCGAACACTTGACACAACCCATTTGACAGAACCGCCACATCGTGCTATCATAAAAATCGTGAGTAAAAGAAATCTTCAGGGCGGGGTGCAATTCCCCACCGGCGGTAAAGCCCGCGAGCGACCTTGGTTGCCGATTCGGTGAAATTCCGAAGCCGACAGTATAGTCTGGATGAAAGAAGATAAACGATTTGTGAATGTCAGAAAACCCTGAGTATCTTTTTTGGTACCCAGGGTTTCTTTAATTTAGAAAGGAGGCTGTTATGACAAATCAAGATTACATGAAACGTGCCCTGGAACTTGCAAAAAAAGCGATGGGATATACTTCCCCGAATCCGATGGTCGGCTGCGTGGTTGTGAAGGATGGCAGGATTGTCACCGAAGGATATCATGAGCGGTGCGGCGAATATCATGCAGAGCGCAACGCCCTCACAAAATGCAGCGAAGATTTAACAGGAGCCACAATGTATGTGACGTTAGAGCCGTGTTGTCATCAGGGAAAGACGCCTCCGTGTACGGATATTATATTGGAGCGTGGCATTGGAAAAGTATATGTTGGCTCGATGGACCCGAATCCGAAAGTGGCAGGAAAAGGTGTACAGATTTTAAGAGACCATGGCGTAGAAGTAGAGACCGGTCTTTTAGAAGAAGAGTGCCTTTCGTTAAATGAAATATTTTTTCATTATATTACAACAAAAATGCCTTATGTGGCGATGAAGTATGCGATGACGTTAGATGGTAAAATTGCTTCGTTTTCTGGCGATTCTAAATGGGTGACCGGAGAAAAGGCGAGAGAACATACACATTTTTTGCGAAAAAAATACCGCGGAATTTTAGTGGGAATCGGAACCGTGCTTGCGGATGATCCGATGCTCAACTGCCGCATTGAAAATGGTGTGGACCCGGTTCGGATTGTATGTGATTCGCATTTGCAGATTCCACTTGAGTGCCAGCTTGTGAAAACGGCAAAGAATATCGAAACGATTGTCTGCTATGCCGAGGAAAATGAGGAAAAGCAAAAAGCACTTATGGAGGCGGGTGTTCAGTTAATTAAGGCTGAAAAAGATGGACAAGTGGACTTGGAAAAGCTGATGATGGAATTAGGCAGTATGGAAATTGACAGTGTTTTAGTAGAGGGCGGCGGCGCCATCCATGGTTCCTTTTTGACATCCGGCTTGGTGCAGAAAGTTTACTGTTATATTGCGCCGAAGATGATTGGCGGCAAAGATGCATTATCGCCGGTTTTGGGAAAAGGAATTGAAAAAATGAGTGATGCCGTGGAAATTACGGATGTTACGGTACAAAACTTTGGCAGTGACATCTGTGTGAGCGGGCATATGAAGCAAAAAAAGGAGGGATAAGCGGTGTTTACAGGAATTGTAGAAGAGATGGGAACCATTCAGAAAATTGAACGGGGAAGCCAGTCGGCGGTCTTATCGATTCGCTGTGAAAAAGTGTTAGAGGGTACGCAGATTGGTGACAGTATTGCTGTGAATGGCGTGTGTCTGACCGTGACAAGCCTGCGAAGTGATGGTTACGATGCAGATGTGATGGCAGAGACGATGAACCGGAGTTCCCTCGGTTTACTGCAGCCGAGAAGCCGTGTGAATTTAGAGCGTGCGATGCCGGCGGATGGACGATTTGGCGGACATATCGTGGCAGGGCATGTGGATGGGACCGGAACTATTGTCAAAATAGAAAAGGACGAAACGGCGGTGTGGTACCGAATTGAGGCGGCACCGGAAGTGCTTCGCTACATTGTAGAAAAAGGCTCCATCACAATTGATGGAATCAGTCTTACCGTGGCGACAGTTTCCGATACGGATTTTCAGGTGTCAATTATTCCGCACACTCAGGCAAATACGGTGCTTTCTGACCGGAAAACCGGTGATGTGGTAAATCTGGAAACGGACATTATTGGAAAGTATGTGGAAAAACTTTTGCAACCGCAAAAAACTCCTGAAAAAGAAAGTAAGATTACGTTAGAATTTTTAGCAGAAAACGGATTTTAATACAGAAAGGAACGAGAATAATGGCAGGATTTGCAACGATTGATGAGGCATTACAGGATTTAAGAGATGGGAAATTAATTTTAGTGATTGATGACCCGGACCGTGAAAATGAAGGCGATTTAATTTGTGCCGCAGAATTTGCTACGACAGAAAATGTAAATGCGATGGCAAGTCTGGCAAAAGGATTAATCTGTATGCCGATGAGTAAAGAGATGACGAAAAAACTGGGACTTGACCAGATGGTAGCGGTGAATACAGATAACCATTCAACGGCATTTACCGTTTCGATTGACCATGTGGACACAACAACCGGTATTTCTGCGGTAGAGCGTTCGCTGACGGCAATGAAGTGTGTCGAAGATGACGTGAAACCGGAAGATTTTCGAAGACCGGGACACATGTTCCCTCTTGAAGCAAGAGAAGGAGGCGTGTTAAAGCGTGCCGGACACACAGAGGCAACGGTGGATTTGATGCGGTTAGCCGGTCTGAAAGAGTGTGGTCTTTGCTGTGAGATTATGCGTGAGGATGGTACGATGATGCGTACAACTGAACTTTTAGAATTTGCTAAAGAGCATAATCTTCATGTAATTACAATCGAGGATTTAATTAAGAAACGTTTGGAAAAAGAAAGTCTTGTAAAAAAAGAAGCCGAGGCAAAACTTCCAACGAAATATGGAAATTTCCGGATTCACGGATATCAGAATATTACAAACGGTGAGCATCATGTAGCCCTTACGATGGGGGATGTGTCGGACGGTGAACCGGTGCTTTGCCGTGTTCATTCAGAATGTCTGACCGGTGATGTATTTGGCTCCTGCCGCTGTGACTGCGGCGAGCAGTTAGAAAGTGCCATGCGCATGATTGCCAAGGAAGGCAGAGGAATTCTTCTTTATATGAGACAGGAAGGCAGAGGAATCGGCCTTTTGAACAAATTGAAAGCTTATGAACTGCAGGAACAGGGATATGATACGGTAGAGGCAAATGTAAAATTGGGATTTGCTCCGGACTTAAGAGAGTATGGAATCGGTGCCCAGATTTTATATGATTTGGGCGTGAAAAAACTTCGTCTTTTGACGAATAACCCGACTAAAATTGCAGGACTTGCCGGCTATGGAATTGAAATTGTGGAGCGTGTTCCGATTGAAATTGCACCAAAGCCGGAGGATTATAAGTACCTTGTGACAAAGCAGGAAAAAATGCAGCATATGACGCACTATGATGTAACACGTGCGAAAAAAGATAAATAAAAGAAAGTGAGGAAATGAAAATGAAAACATTGGAAGGAAACGTAATTGGAAAAGGACTCAAAGTTGGTATTGTGGCAGCAAGATTTAACGAGTTTATTGTAAACAAACTGATTGGCGGTGCAGAGGATGCCTTAGTACGTCATGGCGTGGATACAAAGGATGTGGAACTTGCTTATGTGCCTGGCGCATTTGAAATTCCGATTGTTGCACAGAAGATGGCAGCAAGTGGAAAATATGATGCAGTAATCTGCCTTGGTGCCGTAATCAAAGGTTCAACTTCTCATTATGATTATGTCTGCGCAGAGGTAAGCAAAGGAGTTGCAACCGTTGGTTTAAATACCGGAGTACCGACTCTGTTTGGTGTATTGACAACCGATAATATTGAGCAGGCAATTGAGCGTGCCGGTACAAAAGCAGGAAATAAAGGATATGATGTTGCATGTTCTGCCATTGAGATGGTAAACTTAATGAAAGAGTTATAAAAAGAAATAACAAAAGGGGGCAGCAGGGGTGATGGATTTTCATCAGATTAAGTCGAACATGGAGAAGGTAATCGTTGGAAAGTCTGAGACGATTGATTTGGTTCTTACGGCACTTTTGGCAGGTGGTCATATTCTGCTTGAGGATGTGCCGGGAACCGGAAAGACGATGCTTGCAAAAGCGTTAGCAGCATCACTTTCACTGGATTTTCAGAGAATCCAGTTTACACCGGATTTACTTCCGGGGGATGTGACGGGAATCCACTTTTTTAATCAGAAAAATTCAGAATTTGAATTTCGTCCGGGTGGCATTTTCACGAATATTCTGCTGGCAGATGAGATTAACCGCGCGACGCCGCGTACGCAGTCAAGTCTGTTAGAGAGTATGGAGGAACATCAGGCAACGATTGACGGTGTCACCATGAAATTACCGGACCCGTTTTTTGTAATTGCGACGCAGAACCCGGTAGAATCTTCCGGTACATTTCCACTTCCGGAAGCACAGCTTGACCGTTTTATCATGCAGATTCCGATGGGATATCCAAACCGCGAAGGAGAGCGTGAAATTCTGCATCGTTTTGCAGCAGATAATCCGCTTTTGACACTTGAGTCTGTCTGCACAAAAGAAGAATTGGCGGCGATGCAAAAGCAGTGCGAAGAGGTTTATGCGGCACCCGTGATTGAGGATTATATTTTAGACCTTGTGGAAGCTACCCGCAAGCATAATAACATTGCACTCGGCGTAAGTCCGCGTGGAGCACTTGTATTTTTGCGTGCAGCAAAATGTTATTCGGCATTAAAGGGTGAGCATTTTGTGACACCGGAGACGGTGAAGTATCTGGCACCATTTGTGCTTTCACACCGGCTGATTTTGGAAGACGTGTACAGCACAAATAAAAAAGCGTCCGATTACATTGAGGAAATTACGCATTTTGTAACAGCACCGACGGAGGATTTTGCCAAGTGATAATCATGTTATTTCTTGCCCTTGTGCTGTTTACCGTTTATTTCATTCATACGTTTCATTACAGCAGACATTGGATGGAAAACTTTGAAGTGACACTTGCCTTTTCGGAGGAACAGGCAGGAGAGGGCGATACGTTGTTTTTATATGAAACAGCAGTGAATAAGAAAAAAATGGGTCTGCCGATTATGTGTGTGAAGTTTTTAGCCTCCCGCTTTTTGCAGTTTGAGGGGGCGGAGAGCGGAACGGTTTCAGACCATTTTTACCGGAATGATGTCATGAGTGTGGATGGCTTTGAGAAAGTGCGCCGAAAATTAAAATTTACCTGCAAAAAACGTGGATTTTATCAGATTCAAGAGGCAGAACTAGTCAGTTATGATTTGTTCTGCCGTCATACGTTTGTCCACAAAATTCCGGTGGAAGTTTCGCTTTTGGTATACCCGTCCCGTATGAATATTCGAAAATTGATGCCGGTGTTCCGGCACATGACAGGTTCGTGTAAAACGAATGTGCCACTGTTTGAAGACCCGTTCTTAGGTGGTGGTGTCCGAGAGTATACGCCGGAAGATTCGATGCGTAAAATTCACTGGAAGGCGTCGGCGAGAATGGGGAATTGGCAGGTAAAAACAGCGGAATATACGGCTTCTACTCCTGTCGTAATCCTGCTCAATCTGGAATCGCCCGGTGTTTTTGTCTCTGTTGATTTGATGGAAGAGAGTATTCGTCTTGCGTATTCCTTTGTTTATTATTTAAGCAAAGAAGGTGTAGAAACAAAGTTAGTTATTTCCGGTGATGAGAAATATTCCATGGAAGGAACCGGAAGAACCCAGATTGCGGCGGCACGCCGTGCTCTGGCATTGATTTCTTATGAGCACCCGCTTAGCAAAGGGGAAGATTTTGTGATAAGAGAGTGCGAAAAAATCCGCAGGGAGCAGCATGTGATTCTCATTTCTGCGGCAGGAAAAAAGCCAATGCAAAAGGCAGTTTCCGATATGCTGCACCGGAACGAATCTTTGACGTGGATTGCTCCAACTTTTTCGGAGTATGGAGAGGATAATGAATTTCGGGAGATACCTCCGTCAATTGCAAAATGTCTTGTGAAATGGAGGGGTATGTAGTGAAAATCCGCAGGCGGTGCCTTTTTTTGGCATTTCTTTATTACGAGCTGTTAATTCTTGGAGTGGTTACCTCTTTGGTTCACTGGTTTGATGCCGGCGATGTGTATTCTTATGGGCGTTTTGTCTTTTTTGTTTTTGTGCCAATATTATTTTACCGGCATTTTTATCAGAAAGAAAAGCGGGAGGAAAGAAAAGTTGCGTCCTGTCATGTGGGGGCACTTGTGTTAGCCGGACTCTTTATGATGCCGGGAACTATTTTAGAGGCGGCCGATGATAGTTTCTGGCTGTGCAGTATTTTCTATCTGGCGGCGATTGTTGTTGGATTTGCCGGTGAATACTGGCGTGGGCAGTATCTTGTAGTAGGTTGCAATCCAAGTGTTTCTAAGGAAACGAAACGCCGCATAAATGTGAATCGCAGGAAGGACTGGATTCCTTTCTATGCTGCGGGATTTCTTACGGTTTTGCTTTTATTTGTGGCGGCAGGATATAAACCAGAGTGGAATTTTGAAAAGGATTCAAAGCAAAAGATTACCGTGGCGGAAACAAAAGAGAAGGAAGAGCCGGCAGCGGGACCGGAAAGCCAGTCCAGAGAGACTGTGGTACGGCAGCAGCAGGAAGAGCAAAAGGGTAATTTCTGGCTTACACTACTGCGGTATACTGTATTGATTGTATTGATTGTGGCGGTAGTTATTCTGGCTGCTTATGGCATTTTTAAATTGATTTGTTATCTGGTATTTCACCGCAAAAAGCCTTCCTATGAATTTGTGGAACAGGTGACCATTACAAAAGAGGATGAGGAACATATACGGCTTGTACCGGTGGCAAAACGGGAAAAGCAGTTCCCGGCAGGTAACGATGGATTTGTCCGAAAGGCGTTTTACAAACAGATTCAAGCCGGTGCACAAAAGAATTCGGTTCCATGCTCACAGACGCCGCAGGAACTAAAGGAGACTTATTTATCTGGGGAAAAGGCGGATGAATATTTGACTCAATTATATGAAAAGGCAAGATATGCGAAAGAGTCGGTTGAGACGGAAGAAATTCGCAAATTACATGAATTGGAGGAACAGAAATGGAAGAAAAATGGAAAAAGGTAAATCCGGTACTCCCGTTGGATTATCCGGACCCGGATGTAATTCGGGTAGACGACACGTATTATATGGTAAGTACCACGATGCATTTTATGCCGGGATGTGTGATTCTGCGCTCCTATAATCTGGCGGACTGGGAAATTTATTCTTATGTGTATGAGACACTTGAACTTACGGATCAAGAGTGCTTAAAGAATGGAAAAAATGCTTATGGACAAGGAATGTGGGCTGCCACACTCCGCTATGAAAAAGGTATGTTTTATCTGATCTTTGTTGCCAATGACACGGGAAAAACGTATTTGTTCCGCGCGCCGGACTTAAAAGGTCCATGGCAGAAGAATGAAATCGAGGGCTTTTACCATGACTGCTCGCTTTTGTTTGATGAGGGACGTGCCTTCCTTGCCTACGGAAACCGCCAGATTTATGTGACAGAATTGAATGAAGAAATGACGGCGCCGAAGGAGGGCGGTTTACATAAACTTTTGGTTGAGGACCCGGATGAAGTGTATCTTGGTTATGAGGGAACCCATTGGTACAAAATCAATGGGAAATATTATTTGTTTTTTATCCATTACCGCAAGGGGGACAATACGAGACGTTCGCAGGCTTGTTATGTAAGTGATTCGCTCGCAGGTCCTTATACCGGTGGAGAAGTGCTTGACACCGACGGCGGTTACTGCAATCAGGGAGTTGCCCAGGGAGGAATTGTGAGCACAACAAGTGGAAAATGGTATGCTATGCTGTTTCGTGACAGCGGTGCCGTGGGAAGACTGCCGGTTCTTGTTCCGGTTCAGTTTGAAAATGATTTTCCGGTATTTGGCGTAGATGGAAAAGTAGAAGATAAACTACTTTTAGAGGATACAAAACCGGCTCACAAATATGCACCATTATATGGAGATGAAGATTTTTCTTCTCTTCATAATTACTGGCAGTGGAATCATGTGCCGGATGACAGCAGGTGGAAACTTTTGAATCACCGGTTGATTTTGCAGACAGGAAAAATATGCAATAATGTAACACAGGCACCAAATACGCTGACTCAGAGGATGCCGTATCCGGGAGGTGTTGTAACAGTAACCGTAGATGGTTCGGCGTTATTCGATGGAGATATAGCGGGACTTTGTATGCTGCAAAGTGACTATGCATTAGCCGGAATTACGAAGGAAAATGGAAAATATTTTCTTGTGAAACTGGCAAAAGACGGTGTGGCAGATGGACAGATGAACTCGAAAGAAGATGACAGTCTGCCGGCAGTACAGGAGAAAATTCCGCTTTCTTCTGCCAAAGTTACACTTCGTGTGAAAATTGATTTTACAAGAATGAAAGATACGGCAGTGTTTGAGTGGAAGCAGGATGGTAATTGGCAGATTCTTGCAGAGCCATTTTCTCTGTATTTTAAGCTGGATCATTTTTGTGGTGTGCGTCCGGGACTGTTCTGTTATGCGACGAAAGAGCATGGAGGCCAGGCAGCATTTTCGGATTTCACAATGAGAAAGGAAGAGACTGATGAATAAAAAAGAGGGCATTAAGTTATGTGAATCCGAGCTTAAGGTGATGGAACTTTTGTGGGAGGAGGGTGAACTCCGCGCGGGTGAAATTGTTCCGATTTTGTCAGCGCGCGTTGGCTGGAACCGCAATACGACTTATACAATTATTAAAAAGTGTGTGGAAAAGGGGGCCATAAGGCGGATTGAACCAAAGTTTGTCTGCCAGCCCCTTGTGACAAAGGAGCAGACACAGGTTTATGAAATAAATGCATTGGCAGAGCGGCTGTTTGATGGGAGTTTGGAAAAACTGCGGAAGGTTGTGGAGGAGATGGTGTAAGGCGGAGTTTGTAAAGTGGATTATTGAAACATTACTTGATATGTGTTAATATATGACATATACCACATGGCAAATTTTGTAAACGTAATTTGCCAATTCGTTATAACGATAGAACGTAAATCAAACGAAGCAAAAAAGGAGGAATCTTTGTGAAAAGAAGAAAAACAAAACGCCTGCTGGCAGGATTACTTGCGCTGGTAATGGTGTTATCCCTGTGCGAGATTACGCTGGGGCAATCTACGCCGGCTAAGGCCGCAGTTAGTTTGCAAAATCCAGCTACCAATGGAAATGGTGTAACAACATGGGATTGTATCTATTTTGGAAACTATTATCAAAGTAACAGTTCAACAAAAGAACCAATTAAATGGCAGGTTCTGTCCGTACATGGAAATGATGCCTTTTTGCTTGCAGACCAAAACTTGGATGCTAAACCGTATAATGAGGAAGATACGGATGTAACATGGGCAACGTGTACTCTTCGTACCTGGTTGAATGGAACATTTTTAAATACGGCATTTACATCGGCAGAACAGGCAGCAATTAAAAATACAACAGTTGTGAATGATGACAATCCATATTATGATACAGAAGGTGGAGAGAATACCACAGATAAAGTGTATCTTTTGTCCATTGCAGAAGCAAGTAATACGGCTTATGGATTTAATGGCGAGTTTAGAACCGAAAGTGAAACCAGAGAAGCAAAAAATACAGCATATGCAAAAGAGCGCGGAGCGTGGACAGAAACGAGTACGGAGTACGAGGGGAACGGCTATTGGTGGCTGCGGTCGCCGGGCTACTATAGTTTTACTGCATCCAGTGTGAGTAACAATGGCTATGGCGATGACGGTGGTAATTTTGTCAACAGTGATGGTCGTGCGGTTCGGCCCGCTTTGCATTTAAATCTTTCCTCTTCTACTCTTTGGCGTTATGCAGGAAAAGTTACAGCAAATGGGGGAGGTGGTTCGTCACAGGCAACACCAACACCTACGCCGACATCAAAACCTACTCCAACGCCTGTTATCAGCACTGAAGATAAAAAATACATTACCAATATTGAAAAGTCTTTGCCTAATTTTTCAAACCTTGGATCAGCCGAATTAAAAGGACCGGAAATCAGTATTGGGAACAATACATTCAATATTTTTAAACAAAAAATGTCGATGGATTTATCCTTTTTTGATGCTGCAAACATGACGGTAAATATTGATGCCAAGAATAAAACGGCGGAAGTATTATTAGGAATTAAGTCGAATAATAGTGCCACTGTGAAAAAAGACCCGAATGACACTTATTGGCGTGAATCGTATCAGGAAGTAAAATCACTGGTTAAATCTTGTGGTGGGAAAGTTAATACGACGAAATTATGGAATCAGTTTTCCAAACTTCGAGGAAAGTTAAAGAAAGTAAACGGAAGTGCGGCGTTTCATGTAGATGGTAATGCGGTGGGGTATGTAAAACTAAAATTAGATGATAATGGCAGTGTAATCGGTTTTGAAGAAGGTGGCATGACGGCGTCACTGGAAGCCGGCGGAAGTGTAAAAGTGCCGCTTTGGTGGATTGTGTATTCGGAATTTGGTGTTTCCGGAAGCGTTGATGGAAAAATCTGTCTTACGATGAATCCGCAAAAAGTCATTACACCAAGTGGAGAGTTAAATCTTGCAATCAAGCCGCATATTGCCTTGGGCGCGGACGCTGTAGTCATTAATATAAAAGGTGGTATTGAGGGAGAAATTGGTGGAAAAGCCTCTTTTCCATGGAAGAGTTTTTCAAATTCTGTGTCGGCTTATCTGACCGGAAAACTATATATTCAGGCAGATACGACAGTGCCGGGATTGTCAGGATATAAAGACTGGAAGTTTTCACGATTGGAGTTGTATCCAAACTTGGGTAAGACGACAAAAAGTATCAGCAAAATGACGTATAAGAGAAGTACACCTGTGACTCAAAAAGAGATTCAATCGGTTAAAAAGAGTCAGAATCTCCTGGATTCGGCACAGGAAGCGCTTGTTTATGAAAATGCAAAGCCGACAATAACGACATTTGCGGACGGAACAGCACTTATGACTTATTTGAATGATACAGAGGAAAATTCCGGCGGTCAGACAACACTGATGTACCGTTTGTATCAGAATGGTGCATGGAGTGATGGCAAACCGGTTGACAAGACGGGACGGCTGGATACGGCAGCACAGATGTTTTCTCACAATGGATTTACTTATGTGATGTACGAAAATAGTGATGTGGCAATCACGGAAGGTATGTCCGAGGAGGAAATCCTGCAGCACCTGGCATTAAAAGTTGCAAGATATGATGAAGAAAGCCAAACTTTTGATAAGGTTGTTACATTGCGTGAAGCGGGAAAAAATTGGAGTTATAAATACCAGTTTGCGTCAGACGGAACAGATTTGTATGCCGTTTGGGGCGAAAATTCTTCTGGTGATGCATTGTTGGAAGAAGGCAAGACAAAGATTTATCGAAGTAAACTGACTGAGGACGGTTGGTCTGCTCCGGAAGAATTATACCGTACCGATGATACAATCAGTGACTTTGCGTATGGTTATGTTGGAGACGAATTTTCACTGGCTATGGTTCAGGGGGAGACCCTTTTGGTAAATGGTGAAACAATCGCAACTGCGGATACCGGAATGCAGGCAGTAAAATGCATCGATGGAAAGATTTACTTTATTCAGGATGGAACGCTTATGCGCTATGACGGTGGAGAGACACAGGATTTACAAATCGCATGTGGTTCATCTTATGACGTATATGAAGATGTTGTTTACTGGATTGGGCAGGATAACTTTAATAGTGAAATTTATAAACAAAAGATAGGAGAGGAATCCGTTGCTGCTGCGCTTACCGAAGACGGGGGCTATGTCAGTGGTTTTGCACTCTTAAAAAATAGTGAAGAACCGGGAGTTGTTTATACAGAGCAGGAAGTGGATACTTCAAAAGAAAATCCATATGGTGCGACGGTATTAAAATATAAATATGAGACCAAACGGAGTCAGGCGGAGGTTACCAATATTGCTTATGATGTTCTAAGTTTTGGTACGGATAAAGAAAATCCGATTTTGATCACTGTATCAAACACTGGTACAGCCGATTTGAACCATGTGAAAATTACAGTAAAAGATGCTTCCGGAAATGTGTTGTATGAGGGGCCGTTCGTAGACAAACTAGCTGCTGGTATGCAGAGTGAACAGGAGATACTGATTTCTGTTCCGGCAGACTTTACTACTTCGGATATTACGGCTTCCGTTACATCGGATGAAACATTTGAACAGCAATTGACAGCGAAGCAAACGATTGAAACGACAACAAGTGATCTTGCTGTTACAGCGAAAAATAAGGATTTAATAACAGTAACCAATAATGGTGGTAATGAGGCAGAAAATGTATCTTTTGTTGTTAAAGATGGTGGGGAAAACGGTAATGTAATACATACAGAAACATTGAAAACATTATCTTCTGGACAATCGAAAGATATTTCACTTGTGGAGATATGGAACAAAGCTACAAGAAATGACATATCCGGAACGAAGATATTGTATTTGGAGGTAGAACAGGAAGAAACGGAATATGAGCTTTGGAATAATAGCATTGTGCTGGAAAAGGAAGTGGCACCGGTTGCCACACCAACGCCAACACCGACGGTGACGCCAACGGTCAAGCCGACTGCTGTTCCAACTGCAATTCCAACTTTAAAGCCGACTATAGCACCAACGGTAACACCTTCGGTTACGCCGGATAACTCGGATAAGATATCAGGTAAGAAAACATTATCAAAGGTTATTTTGCAAGTGCCAAAGAATAAAAAAGGCAGAAAACTTGTTGTTCGCTGGAATGCGGTTAAAGATGTCAAAGGCTACCAGCTTCAGTATGCCCTAAACAAAAAATTCAAAAAGAAAAAGAGCATACAGACAAAGAAAACCAAGTACACCATTAAGAAACTGAAAAAGAAGAAAACGTATTACATTCGAGTTCGTGCCTATAAAATGAATGGTAAGAAAAAAGTGTACGGAAAGTGGAGTACGGTGAAAAAAGTTAAGATAAAGAAGTAACATAAAATATAAAACAAAAAACAAACAATAGGAGGATTTCACAATGAAAAAACAAAAATCAATGGTTCTTTTACTTATATTTAACAAAATATTCTCACTTTAAAATGGTAAATATGTTAATATATATTGTATAAGTTCTAATAAATGAAATATTAAAATTAAACATACAAATCAATCATAAAAATATTTGTAAATAGGAGGTGTTTTTATGCCATCTGCATATGCACATTATAAATTTGGAAAAATGGTAATTCCCGGATTACCAAAAGATATAAAGAACGTTATTAAGAAATATCCCGCTCCGTTTAAGGCAGGGTTACAGGGACCAGATTTTCTATTTTATTACAGGGCTTTTTCGAAAAATAAAACTAATCAGATAGGCGTTTCTATTCACCATAAAGATTTTTATCCTTTTATGACACACGCCGTTAAGATTGTAAATAAATATGGAAAAAACAGTTCGCAGTACAGTTACCTTTTAGGACTTATTTGTCACTATGTATTGGACAAAAACTGTCATCCTTATGTTAATGTAACAATGGATGAAACCGATTGTGGGCACATTGAAATTGAGGGTGCTTTTGAGCATAAGCTTCTTGTTGAAGACGGATATGCTCCTGAAAGTTTTCCTATGCACCATTTAATTCCAACTAAGGAAAGTGTTGCTGAAAGTATGTCACCTTTTTATAATCAGATTTCAACATACACAATTCACGCTTCACTTAAATGGATGTA
>OLVX01002423.1_pt1 | contig 13604 bp, 17 predicted proteins | sample 1673271 | NCBI WGS metagenome assembly OLVX01 (sample SAMEA3178939, study PRJEB25190) | human gut metagenome | biome: human gut; feature: human-associated habitat; material: faeces | place: Austria | collected 2013
CCTGAAGATCGGTGACACTGCTCTCCACGGCGGTCACCTGCGTCAGCAGGTCCGCCAGGGTGGGGTAGTGGTAGCCGGTGAGCCAGATCTCTACGGTGTAGCCGCCGGTCGACGTTTCTGTTGCAAAGTGCAGGGTCCCGTTTGTCTGGAAAGTCGTGTTGGATGCGAAAATTCCAGTGCCATTTCCGTAGTTATGATTGGCGGTGCCGCCTTTTGCAATGTCTACTTCTTCGCCGTATGCGTGGGAACTGTCGTTGTACCTCGTCTTGACGTGCACGTAGTCCAGGCCGTCTGGCATTTTGATATCGTAGGTCTTCCACCTTTTTCCGGTTTCTTCGTAGTGGTTCCACACCAGCCGGGGCTCCGACTTTACCGCCACGGCGGCAGCGATCTTGTCATTGAGCGTTTTGGCGCTGAGGGTGCCGTCCGGGGCGATGTCCAGCGCTTCGCCCACTTTCACGCCGCCCAGCTGGTCCGCCGTAGCGGCAGGCAAGGTGTAAGGCGTGCCGAATTTCGCGTCGGCCTGCTCTTTGGTGTAGAAGCTGCCGGAATCCACCGCCTTGATGCTCTCCGCAAGCTGCTGCAGCTGGGCGTTGCCGCTCTGCTGCATGGCGGTGAGGATGGCGGTGTACTGGGCCAGCAGTGTCTCGGTGGGGATGCCGGTGACGCCGTCCCGCATGAGGCCGCAGACGGCCTCATCGGTGCGGGTGTCGGTGATGTCTGCGGAGGTGACCGCCGCCGACCCCGCCGGGACAGAGATCGTGCACAGGCCCAGCTCGTACTGGTTGTGGTTCTGCAGGATGTCGGGCGGCTGAGCGGCCACGGCAGGCGTGCCGGTCTTGAGTCGGATGTCGGTGAGGTTGGACGACGTATCAAACTGCAGCACCACACGATCCACCCGGTTGAGGGTGTTGTCGGCGTCGGGCACGGTCAGCACCGTGTCCTCCCGGCTGCAAACGGACACGCCTTTGAAGTCGTCGTAGTTGATCCAGGCAAGGCCCGGGGCAATGGTGATCTGCCGGGTGCCGGTGATGCTGACGGCGAAATTGCTGTCCTTTGCGTAGACGCCGGACGTGCGGGTGCACAGGTAGGTGGCTACATCTTCGGCACTGTAGGTCACGCCGTCCAGCGGATAGGTAATGATGCTCATGTGTTTTTCCTCCTGAGGATGGGGGTGCCGATCTCGGTACTGACCGTATTTTCACCCTTCTGAGACTGCAGGGTCACCGACGTGATGCGGGCCGCTGCCTGGATGTCGGTGCCGGGCAGGCTGGCCGCCACCACCTTGCCCACCGTCACGGGGCCGGTGGGGGTGAACTCAAAATTCTCCAGCCGGGTGTGCTTCGCCAGCTCCTGCTCGCCCAGCGTGCGCAGGGCGGCAAGGTACTCGCTCTGGGACTGGCCGTCCTCCTTTTTCTTGCTGGAGGCATCCAGCAGCATCTCCCGCCGGGCCGTCCCGGTGTTGTCGGTGGCCCCCACGGTCACCGTGCCGTCGGCCCCCACCACGGTGCAGATGTTCTTGTAGTCCGTGATGCTCTCGGTATAGGCCAGGTCGGTCAGGTTGCCGTACTGGGGCGCATAGCGGGCGTTGGGGTCCAGCTTGGGCCGGTACAGCTCAAACAGCAGCTTGTTCTGCTGCTGGTCGAACCGCACCCGGAAGCCGATGTCCAGCTCCTGGCACACCTGCTCTGCAATGCTCAGCAGGCTGCCGGGCTTGACCTCTCCGGCGTAGGCGTCGGCCAGACCGGCCGGGTCGCCCAGCTCCAGGCAGGGCCATGCGGCGGCCCCGGACACCAGACCACGCAGCGTGTCCTCCACGGCAAAGCTGCTCAGGGTGCCCGTGCTGACCCGCTCGTCGAGGATGCAGGCGGCGTCCTTGGTGTAGAGGACCAGCTTGTGATCGGCTTTCTGGGCCGACACGATGCGCATGAGCCGGTCGCTGCCGACCAGCCAGAGATAACGGTCCGGGCGGCAGAGGGCCTGCAGGGCGGTGGTGTCGTGGAGCTCCAGCTGAGCCCCCTGCACATTGCTGTAGACGTTGTAGCGCTCCGGCCAGACCAGAGACAGCCAGCTCTCGATGCGGCCCAGCAGCTCCAGCCGGTCGTTATAGACGCAGAGGCTCTTGTACCCGGATGCCGTCAGGGCGGATGTGATCTCAGCCATTGGAACCCTCCGTGATGATCGTGGTAAATGCGGCATGCATGGTCAGCGACAGAAACAGCCAGCCGTCGCCGGAATCCGCCGTGCGCTGCCATGCCTGCGCCCCGTGGTATACCGTCCAGAGGGTGCTGCTGCCGTCCAGCACCGAAAGGACGTCGTAGCCTTTGCCGTCGATGACCCGCTCCACCCGGAGCTCGCCGTTTTCCCGGTAGACCTGCAGCTCGTCACCGTCCTGCAGGGTCGTGATGAAGCGCAGATATTCGCCGGTCTCCGGGTTGATGACGCCGGGGTTGACCACCTCGCCCCGGGCGGTCAGCGAGAGCTTCCAGCTCCGGGTGTCCAGACCGCTGTTGAGGATGCGGATGTAGCTGGCCTGTTCCCGGATGCCGTACTGATGCGAGGTGTAGCACACCGGCAGCCGGAACACGGGCGTTACCTTGATGGTGGCTGCCGTGGTCTTGGCCACACTGTGCCAGTAGGGGTTCGGGCAGTAGAGCTGGAAACTGAAGGTTGGCCACAGCACTGCCGGCGAAATGGCCGGGCAGCGCTGCACCTCGGCGTCACACCAGTATTTTCCGGCCACGGTCAGGCGGCCGGTGACGCCGGGAGCAAAAATGTCCCGCAGCTGGCGCTTGCAGTAGTCGGCGTTGCGCAGGATGCGCCCGGTGATGGTGCGGGTGACGCCGGAGATGCTCCGGCTGTCCACGGTGGCACCCACCTGCTGGTAGCCCTGGCTGGTCTCCAGCTCCACGGGCAGGTCGCCCAGCGGGTCGCAGCTCCACAGCACGCCGGCGGCATAGCCAAAAGCGAAGCTCTGGCCGGTGCCAGTGGTAAAAACAGCATCAAACACCCTGCAGCACCGCCCTTCTCTGCTCATACTGCGCTTCACGCATCAGGTCGGCGGCCGTCTGCGCTTTGCTGTAAATGTATTGATTGACCTCGATGTTGGGCCGCTGGGTGCGCTGGGGCAGGCTGCGGGGCTGCTCGTAGTCCCATAGGGTGCCGGAGGCCCCCACAGTGCTGCCCGCCGCGCTGCCGGAGCTGGTGTGCTTGCGCTTGAACGCCACGCCCAGCCCCACGGTGATGGCGGCAATGGCGGCCACCAGAGCCGCGCCGGCGGCGATCATGGCAATGCCCTGAGGCGTGCCGATGCCGGTGGGCAGCAGTGCTGCGCCGATGGCCTGCAGCATGCCCACAAAGGCAGAGCCAATGGTGGAGATGAGGGCGCCCAGGGCGCTGTAAATGGCCGGGAATGCCGACAGCAGTCCGCCGGAAAGCGCCGTGCTGATGCTGGTGGCTGCAGCGCCAAGCGGAGCCTTGAGGGAGGCAAAGGTGCTGGTGAGGATCTGGGCCAGACTGCCGGCCTGATCCACGATGCTGCCAAATCCGCTGGTGACACCCTGGGCGATCTGCCCGCCGAGGTTCCACGCCCCCTGCGAGACGCCCTGCACGCCCTTGAGCAATACGCCGTTGATTTGCTGGATGAGACTGGTGCCCAGCTTGTCGATCCATTGCTTGGCTTCCGGGGCAAGGCCGGTGTAGAGCGTAGACAGCACCCACTCGCCCACGCTCTTCCAGTCCTGTTTCTTGATGGCGGTCACCAGCGTGCTGAAGGTGCCCAGGATGCCCTTGTCGGCCTCTTCCTGCCAGCTTTTCAGCAGGCCGGAGAAGGTGTTGGCGCTGGCTTCCTTGATGGTCTCGGCGGTGGTCCTGGCCCCGTCTGCGGCAATGGTCTCCACCTGCTCTTTGGTCACCAGCATTCCGTTGACGATGTCGGTGCAGGTCTTGGTGATGATCTGCTTTTGCTGGGTCGTTTCATCGGTCAGCGTCTCGGTGACGGTCTGGGTGGAGGTCCTGACGCCGTCCACGACGGAATCAAAGGTCGAGGTGACCGTGTCCCGGACGGTGGCAGCGATCTCTTCATAGGTCTTCTGGGTCTGGGCCGTGGTCTTGCCGTGGTCGGTGACATACTTGGTGACAGTCTTGTAGTTTTTCACCACGCCGTTCACCATCTCCTTGCCGGATTCGGTCACGGTGCGGGTCAGCCGGTCATACTCCTCGCTGCCCTTGCGCAGGTGCTCGGTGAGCTCGGTGGTCTGGATGGTCACCTTGCCCAGGGCGTTGGTGGTGTCGGTGTGGCCTGCGTCCTGCAGGGACCACAGCAGGGTCTCGGCGGCCTGTGCGGCGACCTTGGTCTTTTTGGCCGCCTTGGTGGCGGCGTCCCCGGACTTGGTATAGGCCGGGACGACCACCTCCGCCATGGACTGGGCGCTGTCGGCCACGTCGGCGTTGGCGTCCGCCCAGACGGAGGACCAGTCGTTCCCGCTGGCGGTTTTAGCAATGGTGGCACCGGCGGTGGCTGCGATGGCTCCTGCACCAACCGCACCGCCTTTGCCGGTGAGGCCGTTGATAAAGCTCTGGATAAGGTTCTTGCCCCACTGCACAGCCTGCGAGGGCAGGCTCTTGATCCAGTTCAGTGCGCTGGAAAAGCCGCCCTTGAAGGCGTTCAGCATACTGCTGCCCATGCTCTTGACGCCGTTTGCCACGCCGGTGAGGATGTTCTTGCCGATGTTCAGCCAGTTAATGGCCGAGATCACCGACAACACGGCCTGCAGGATCTTCTTCCAGTTGGCCAGCAGATCCGGCACCGCCTTGACGATGCCCACGACCAGCTGCACGATGATGGCCACGCCCTCGCCGAGGATCTTGGGCATGTTGTCGTTGATGATGCTGCAGATGTTGATGATGATATCCGGCACATAGGCGATCAGGTCCGGCAGACCGGCGATCAGGCCGTTGATCAGCTGGGTGATGAGGTTCAGGCCGGCGTCCACAAAGCTGGCCGCGTTGTCCCGCAGCTGGTCTGTAAATGCCAGCAGCTGCGGCAGAGCGGTGGAGAAGAACTCCGGGATGCCCTCGGTGAAGCCCTGTGCCAGGGAGCTGAGCAGCTCGGTGCCGGTCTGCAGGAGCTCCGGCACAAGGCTGTAAACGATTTCCGGAATGCCTGCCAGTACATTGCCGATCATGGGCAGCAGGTTATCCACAAGAAAGGTCTGTGCCGTGTCGGCCAGCGCCTGCAGCGGCTCGGTGAGGTCTGCGCCGGTGGACCAGTTGCCCATCACGTTTTCCGCAGCCGCCTTCATGGCGGCAAAGCTGCCGGTCAGGGTGGTGGCGGCTTCCTTTGCGGTGGTGCCGGTGATGTCCATCTCCTGCTGGATGATGTGGATGGCGCTGTACATATCGGCCAGATTGCCCAGATCGTACTTCACGCCGGAGATCTTGGTGGCGTCGTTCAGCATCCGCTGCATCTCGGCCTGTGTGCCGCCGTAGCCGAGCTTGAGGTTGTCCAGCATGGTGTAATTCTGCTTGGCAAAGCCCTGATAGGCGTTCTGGATATCCTGCATATCCGTGCCCATCTTGTTGGCGTTGTCGGCCATATCCACCATGGCCATGTTGGCCAGCTGGGCAGCGGCGTCGGTGTCCTGGCTGACGCTGGACAGCAGGCTGGCCGCAAAGCTGGTGGTCTGCTCCATGTAGTCGTTGGCAGAAAGGCCAACGGTCCGGTATGCCTGCGCGGCGTACTCCTTGACCGTGTCGGCACTGTCCTTGAACAGCGTTTCCACGCCGCCAAGGCTCTGCTGCAGGGCACCGCCCATGTTGATGGAATCCGAGATGATCTTGCCGATGCCGGCAGCCGCGATCACTTTCTTCAGGGTGCCCACCAGCTGGGCACCGAGGGACTGTCCGGCGGCGTCACCGGCTGCCGCAGGCTCCCCGCCCAGGGCTTCGGTGATCTTGCCCTGGATGCCCTCTGCCGAGGGCACGATCTGCACATACGCTTTTGCCAGCTCAATGCCGTCCGGCATGGTCATCCACCTTCTTTCAGGGCCGCAAGGGCGGCCTCAAACTCTTCCGGGCTGTCGTAGCTCTGCACGTCGGTATCGCTGTCCGCGGACAGGCCGTGCAGGTCTGCCAGCACAGAGGGCACCGTCCGGGTGTCGTTGCTCAGGCCCCACAGGATCTGCGTCAGGCGGTCGGCGGTGTAGGCTTGCAGCTCGATGTGCAGCGGCACGGTCTTGCCGCTGGCCTTCATCATGCTGCGGCTGTCCTCCGGCAGGCCGGCAGCAAGGGTAGCCACCAGACGCAGCGGCAGGCTGCGCCAGTCCAGCACATGGTAATATTGCGCGAAATCGCAGATGAGCGCGTCCTCGTCCGATGCGATCAGTTCGGCGAGGATGCAGAGTTTTTTCCGGCGGAAAAGCTGGTCAGCAGCTCATTCAGGGCCTGGGCCACCGCCTGGGGCGGCACACGGCCCTTGTCGTTGCGCAGATGGTCATAGAGCTTCTTGCGGCCCTCGGTGCCCAGCAGGCGCTCGGTCAGGTGGCTCATGCTGAACACATTGCCGTCCTGCATCCCGGAAATGGCGTCGAACAGCTCCTGGTCCTCCAGAGCGTCGTCCTCCAGCTCGATGGAAAAACCGGATTCAGTCTTTGCAGTGATCATGCCTGCACCTCCTTGGTCTTGGCAGCGGCCTGGGTGGCGGCGGTGCCGCCCAGAATGTACTCGTAATGGGTGTTGCCCTGGGCATCCGGCACGGCGGTCAGGGTGGTGTTGTAACCCACGGCGCTCTTGGCGTAGGTGATATCGCCCACGGCGGTGACGGCGGCATCCGGGATGACGATGCGCTTGACCGCCTTGTTCTTCATCACCATCTCAATGACCCAGCTGCAGTCGGCCTGCTCCTGGCTGTTGGCCTGCACGGTGATGCCGGTCTCCAGCGTGCCGGTGACGTTGCTGTCACCATACACGGACTTGAGCACCTCCACGTTCAGGGCCTCCAGCAGGGTGTACTGGAAAGTGTCGGGCTTCTCGGTCTGCTGGGTCAGCACGGTGTCGCCGCCCCAGGCGGTGGTGTTCTCGCTGGAGGGCGAGTTGCTGTTGGTCACGCCGTCCTCGGAGGCGTAGCCCAGGCACTTAAAAGCCTTGTCCAGTTCGGTCTTGGCGTCGGTGGGCAGCGGGGTGCCCAGCGGGGCACGCCAGATGGCACCGCCCACTTTGGGCTTGGCGGCGGTTACTTTGGTTGCGTCTGCCATGTGTAGTTCTCCTTTCACAGGTCAGTAATGAGTGATAGAAAAAACGGCCTGGTAGCGGGGCCGTTTGCGGGTGGTGTCCGGGAAATTGTAGTCGGTGACCGGCCTGCAGGAGACCACTTCCGGCAGGGTGTCGGCAGCCTGCATGGCGGCCTTGATCTGCTCGTTGAGCTGGGCAGCACCTAAGGTGCCGTCATGGTCGCAGGCATTGTGGCCGTAGGACTGCACCGCCAGTGTGGCCGTGTAAATGCCCTCGTCGCAGTCGGAGCCGGTCTTTTCCAGGACACAAAAATTGCCGGAGGGGTTCTCCGGCACGGACATAAAGCAGGGAAAACCGTTTTCCCGCAGGTAATTCAGGATGATTTCTTCGATCATTTCAGGGCCTTTAAAATGGAATTGGTGTCGGCGTTCTCCTTGCGGGCGGCATAGCTTTCCGCCCGGACTTCCGCCACGGCACGGGTGGGTGCGGTGTAGTACACGGCTTCGTACCCGTCGCCCAGGCGGCTCTGGGCCGCAAAGGCAAGGCGGTTCAGGCCGTCGGCCAGTTCCTTGCTTTTCAGCAGCTTGCCGACGCCTTTCTTGTTCAGCCTGACCTTGACGTTATTCAATCCGTTCCACCTGCACTTTCTTGTTCCAGGCCAGAGGCACCATGGATCCGATGCCCTGCACGGCCCCGCCCACGGTGCAGAAAGTCTGGCCCCAGAACGCCACCCGGACATTGTTCCAGTCGTGGGCGTCGCCCTTGGGGAGGGCCAGCGTGTAGGCGATGCGCCGCCCGGTGAGCTGCAGTTCGGTGACCACCGCCTCGGAAGAGGGCTCGCCCACCAGCACATTGTGCACGGTGACGGGCGTTTCCTCATAGATCGGGGCATGGAAACGGTCCTCACCGGTCTGGGTCTTGGTGTACAGGGTGATGTCAATTCCTTTCAGCATAAGTCCTCCAGCGGGCTGCGGGCTCCGATCTTGCTCCCGACGCCCAGCAGTTTCTTTTCCAGCTTGGAAAGATACAGTTCTCCGGAGGATCCGCTGCCCATGGTCCAGCTCTGGCTGTAGCCCAGGGCGGTGGCGGTGCCCTGCGTGGCCCCCATAGGGAAACTCACGCCGTCCTCACCGTCACCCAGCGGGCGGCGCACCATCCGGCAGGACACCACACGCTTGGTGTCGGCATCCGCGTCCGGGTTGTAGTGGTCGATGATCACGGCCGCTTCGCTCAGCAGGGCAACGCAGCGGGTCTGTTCCTCTTTGGAGAGAGCACGGAAGCCGGCCTCCACATCCTGCACTTCAGCGTAAAGCATGGGAAGCACCTCACTTTGCTCTGGTCTTGCGGGCCGCCTTGGGCTTTTCTGCCGCAGGGGCAGCGGGAGGGTCCCGCGCCACCTGCTTATGGCCTGCAGCGGCGTATTCTGCCGCGCGCTCCTCCGCAACGTACATGACCGTACCGGTCAGCTGATTGATAAACTCCACCATCAGCCCGCCGCCTTAGTCAGCTTGTTGAACACGGTGGTATCGCAGCGGAAGCCCACCTCAATCTCGGCACGCACGGCAAACATGTTCTGCTGGAACAGGTTGATGGAGGTGCCGCCGTCATCCAGGGTAGCCTGGTCTGCAATGGCGATCTGTACGCCCTCCACGGTGCCATACACCGCCTGGGTCCAGTCGCCGGCAAAACCGACCACATCCGGCGCGCCGGAAACATACGCGCCCTTGCTCTGCACGGTCTTGGAGCCCAGGATCATAGGCACGGCACCCTCGGCCACGCTGTTGATGAACAGCGGGCGCTTGTTGCCGTCCATAGCATTCAGCAGCAGGGCCTTGCCCTTGGGGGACAGCACCCAGCCGTTCAGGATGCCGTTGTGGTCGGCAATGTCGGCGTCAGCGGCCACCAGACCGGCGTAGGCGTCGGTGCCGATCTCCTGCGCGGTGCAGGCTTTCAGGGTGTCGAAGTTGGAGCCGGGGGCCGTCACGCCGCCGAACACGGTGGCGTCGAACTTCTGAGCCAGCGCCAGCGGCAGGCGCTTCACCAGCTCGTCGTACAGGGCCGGCACATCGCGGCGGAACTGGTTGGAAAAGGGCACGATCACGGCCAGCGTGTAGGGCTGCATGACCTTGGTGGCCAGAGTGCCGCGCTTGACCGGCTTTTTCTCGGTCTCACCCACCCAGGCGGCCTCGGGGTCGCCGGTGATGATGGGGATGGTCGTGCCCAGGCCCGGCAGCTTGATGGAGCGGGCCAGTGCCATGACGGCAGAGCTCTCCTGGGTCTTCTGCAGGATCTCGCTGGACACCTCGCCGGGCAGGGTGATGGTGGTCGTGCGGTTGATATCGGTTGCTGCCATTGTAAATAATCTCTCCTTTACAGGTTACTTGGTCACCTGCTCGAACCAGTCGGCAAACTGCTGACGGGTGGAGCAGGTGGGGGTGTGGTGAGGGTCACCGCCGTCCCGGACGTTGGGGTAGCCGGGCTTTGCAAACTTGAGGATGGCCTGTGCCTGTGCGGTGCAGGCTTCCTCGGTGTCGCCGCTGAGCAGGTCAGCGGGCACGCCGGTGGCAGCGGACACCTTGGCGCGGACTTCCCGCAGGGTGTTGGCGCTGTTCAGGGCGTCCAGCTGCTGCTGGAGCTTTGCGGCCTTCTCGTTTGCTTTCTGCAGCTCAGTCTTGCCTGCCTCCTGGGCGGCATCGAACTGGGCTGCCTTGGCTTTCAGGTCGTCGTAGTCGGCGTATTTGGAGCGCTCACGGGTCAGCCGGTCGGAGATGATGGCGTTCATCTCCGCCTGGGTAAAGGTGCGCTCGGTCTGCTGCTCTCCGGCAGCGGGGGTGTTTTCCTGATGCACAGTTTCTGCCATAATGGATTCTCCTTTCCGGCTTTACCGCAGCCGTGGCGTTGTGAATGATAGGCCGGCAAAAACACCGGCACATGGCACCGTCTGCAGGGTTCGGGCCTGCGGCATCCGGTTTTGGAGACCGGCGCTCTGCCTCTGAGCTAAGACGGCATGAAAAAAGCACTGTGCATTTTTTGCACAGTGCTTAAAGAAAAAGGACGAGATCAGCGGTCAATTGCGGTAACGATCAGAACCAGCACGATCCAGATGGCAAGGCTGATCCAGAGTGGTGACAGCACCCAAAGCCATGACCAGTGAATAAAACCAGTCAACTTTAAGGCGATAAAGAGAATACTCAGCAGGCCGCAAAAGCCGATGCCAGAGTTGGAACCAGAGTGCTTATCCATAGAGTGCCTCCTAAAAATGGGCAAAAGAAAACCACGGTGCGTGTGCATCGTGGTTCAGCGGATGGGAAGAATCAAATACGCCCCTGCTCTTTTAATTTTGCAATTTCCTCAGGCGTCAATTTCCGAAATTTGACAGGCTCTTTTGCCCATGTTTCCTGACGCTCCTGCCAAGCAAGTTCGCCTTCCGTCATATGTTTGTTATCTTTCATGGCAAAATCACCTCCAACACAACTTCTTTCTCTTTTGATAATAATACTCTATACAAGGTGTCTTTGTCAAATAAAAGTTCTCGTTGCTCCTTGAATTTGCTTAACGGTTCAACATATCCAGCCAGAGAACCAGACCTCGCACAAATTGTAATGCGAAAGTCTTTTTTCAAAGAGCCGCTTTTCACTACGGATGTGCTGTAAAATTGTCCGGGGCAAACAATATCTCCCACCTGCATCCCGTCGAAAGGATTGAATTCCATTGCCCGATAGCACAAAACATCATGCTCCAAGGGACTGCGTTTTAGTGCATCAGAGATTCGCTCAGCATACATGCGCAGATGGGCATCTTCTTCTGAATCGCCGCGCAGCATTCGGTTGATGCGTTCAAAGAAACGGTTCGGCCTTTGATCTCCGGGGTTATATGTATACTTTTGTATGGCGTCTTGTTCGGCAGCAGAGAGCTTATCAATCCACGGCTGGGCCTCTTTACGGAGAACATCGACCACCTGATTTTCAGGAAGCGGATTAAAGTTTTGGATTTTGGGTAAGGCATTTTTCACGGCATACGCCGCCCGCTTCTGGGCGTTGATGGCATCCTTCCGGGCAGCATAATCAATGCGGCGCATGGCGTTGATGTCGCCGCCGGCGGCATTGTACTGCGCCAGATACTTTTCGGGGTCATACCCGGCCACGGTGGTGCGGTGATCAAACCGGATGGCAAACTCGCAGTCGCAGTTGGCGTGGATGTGCTGGGCATGACCGCCCTTCAACACTTTATCGCTGGCTTTCTGCCAGCCGTTGGACGCCAGCGTGATGCAGAACGGGCAGGTGTCCCCATGGGGCACCCAGGCCCACTCAGCACCGTCCCGGGCGGCATTGCGCAGGGAGGTGTCCGCCCCGGCACGCTTGACCAGACGGCTGACGCCGTTTGGCAGGTTGGCGGGGTTCTGGTCCTTGGTGGCGTTCACCATGCGGGCCACCTCGTTGTAACTGGCGGTCTCGGCAGGCTCTGCCGCGGGCACCAGAGCACCCTGTGCCTCGGCCAGGGCATCGTACATCTGGCAGGCCAGCTCCGCACTGCCCTCACCGTACTTTGTCACAAGGCCGTAGGCGTAGGCGATCAGGTCCGCCGTGTCTGCGGTGCCGTGCCGGTCGATGTAGTCCCGCATGAGCTGCCCGGCTTTCTGGTTCAGCCGGGACAGGCGGGTGATGTACTCATTCCACGTTTTCGCTGAGATCTGCATCTTCCATCTCCTTCAGCAGTTTCTGTCCGCGCTGGCGCTGCTCCTGCGCCTTGATGCGCCGGATGTCCGCCTGGTCAAAGCCGATCATCTCCAGGAATGTGTCCGTGCCGGCAAACTCTTGCCGGGAGGATGCGATCTTGATGGCAGCGTCCGCCGTCACCGCCACGCTGGGCATGGCTGGGTTCTTGAAATGGGCCACAATGCCGGTCTCTTCCTCGGTCAGGTCGGCAAGAGAGCACTCCCGGGCCACCGCCTGCGCCATGCGGGCGATGGTGCACAGGGCGTCCCCGTTGCCGGTGTTCAGCTGCTGCGCCAGCAGCACCAGCGTCTGGCTCTGGGCCAGAATGGCGTCGCTGCTGGTGGGGTTGGCGTCGTTCACCACGCCCACATCGGTGACGGTCAGGCCGGTGGCCGCTGCAAACTGGGTAGCCGTCATGCGCATCTTTTCCACATGGGGCGTCAGGCTGCCCTGTGCCAGCTGACCCAGAACCGGGTTCTCGCCGGTCTCGGGGTTCGAGGTGGCCGCAATGATCGACCCGATGTAGGTCTTGAATTTGTTGCTCACAATGGCGTCATACTGCTCATCGGTCACACCCAGAATGTATTTCTGCGGGGTGGTGTCGAACTCCAACGCAATGGTGGCGTTGGCTGCCGTGCGCACATAGTCGTCGATCAGTGCCCGGATGGGGCGCTTGAGGCGGCTGCGGCCAAAGGGCTTGGAGTTGGTGGCGTTCCAGATCAGGGGCTCCATCAGCGGGCGGCCCATGGGGTGGGGCTTGCGTTCCGCCGTCCAGAAGCTGCCGTTGCCGCGCAGCACGATGAGGTCCGTGTCGGTGTAGAAATACACCAGCGTGGGCCGCCAGACGTCCTCGAAGTGTTCATCCTTCACGGTGTCGATGATGGCCATGCCGCAGTCGATGCGGCCCTTCTCGCCGCTCCAGAGGGCCGAAGCCATGGCGGGCGAGTGGAACCGGACACGGCAGCCAATGTCTGCATCAGCGGAAAGGGTGGCAAACACGCAGCCGTATTTCAGCTCGTCCCGGCAGGCCTTGGCGTACTGTGCCACAAGGCGGTTGTCGGCCACCAACTTTGCAAGGCTGTCCAGACTGCCGCCGGTGCCCACAAAGCCGTCGAACATGCTCCGCGCGGCCAGCACGTCCACGGCCTTCTGGCCCCAGCTGCAGCCCACTTCCAGGTTGCGCAGGCCCTGCGGCAGGGCAATGCCAAGGTTCACGTCCTGCAGGGTGACGTGGCCCTCGTAATATTTATCTTTCAGGCGGTTGCGGCTCTGGTGGTAGTTGTAGGCGTCGGCCAGATCCTGCAGCTGCTGCAGTTCTTCCGCGCTCAGGCCCTCCACCGGGCCAAAATTCAGAGTAACGAACATGGTGCTCCTTTCAGCCGATGCGCATCTTGCGGGTGGGGTCGCGGCGGCAGGTCTTTGCGCCCCACAGGGCCAGCGCGCAGGCTTCCACCGGCAGGCTGTTCTCGCCGCCAAAGCCAAAGCCGCCCGCAAGGGGGCGCTTGGTGGCGGTAACAGCGCTCTCGTTCAGGGCGGTCTGGGGTGCGTACCAGGTCAGGCCGCCCTCGCTCACCGCGTTGGTGAATAGGCTCACAGCGGCAATCACGTCCCGTGCTCCGGGCCGGATGACCGCGTTCTTTGCCTTCCAGACTTCCCGGA